>Ga0233425_10009709_pt1 | contig 12051 bp, 10 predicted proteins | sample Watercolumn_Towu_2_FD_181712 | JGI IMG/M metagenome (GOLD analysis project Ga0233425, IMG submission 181712) | Freshwater microbial communities from Lake Towuti, South Sulawesi, Indonesia - Watercolumn_Towuti2014_140_MG | ecosystem: Environmental > Aquatic > Freshwater > Lake | place...
TCAGGTATATACTGGATAATCTGCTGAAGAATGATACTTTTACTCTTAGTGGATTGCATTAGCGACCTCCGTTGTTTTTTTAATCAAACATACTCTGGTTGGTCGCAATCCACCGTTTTAGCAAATTTGTTTATCCCTTATGGGATGCCTGTGAAAATTTTTCATTTATTGGGTATCGGTGTTTTTAATCTGATGATAATTTCAAATGAACTGATATTGTCACTATCTCTTATCGGTGTTTTATAATCCACTATCACTATTTCGTCTGCATTATTTGTGAAACATGGCTGCTTAAGAAGTTGCTCTTTAAAATCTTCAGCTTCTGTTGATTTCAATCTTTGAAACAGCATTAGCGTGTTTACTTTTACTTTTATCCATTCAATCGAATCGGAAGTGATAGAAGTTGTAGTAACATTTTGCTTTAGTCTTTGCCTGTCGAATATCAATCCTGCATTTGTACGCTCGCTGGTTTGAGTAGTTGCAGTAATTATAGGCTTTCCAGTGGGTTCGAGTAATATAACCCAGGAATTATCAGGTAAAGATTTTTGTATGCTATCTAAGATTACAAACCAGGAGTTTCTATTGTTTAACATTTTCGCTAAATTGTTATAAACTGTTTTTTGCACTTCAAGTTCAGCATTAAGATTCTTTACAGTAACAACGTCGGATTGGATTTTTTCTATCATGCCTGTTGAGTTAGCAATTAGATTATTAAGTAATTTCTTTTGTGTATACAACCCCCAATAAACTATAACCAAGCACATTATGACTATTCCAGCTATTGCGAAGAAATATGGTTTTTTTTCTTTAATAGCATGTTGTTTTTTTATGGCGATTGGCAGAAGTGAAATTTCAATTGGACATGACGTAACGGAATTTACAGCAAGCCCGAGAAGTTCTGGAAACATGTGTGCTATGCCTGCCAGTTTATTTCTATCTACATTGTCTGAGATTGAAACCAGTTTAAAAGCATTAAGATATTCTACTCGAAGGCCGAGTTTTTCAGCTAGAAAATGATCGGTATATTTCAAGATTGAACTCCCACCAGCCAGATAGATTTTCGAGACATTATTTTCAGGCTGTTGAGATTCATAAACATTTATAGATCTGACTATTTCTCCGTGAATTCTTAGCATTACATTTCTTATTATTTCGGATATTGCTTTAGTTTTTTCATATCCTTCCCCATGGTTTTTACCCGGAGGTATGAATCCTTCGTTTTTCTTTAATTTTTCAGCCTCTGCAAATGATATTTCCATTTCTTTGCTTATTTGTTGAGTAACGGAATGGCCCCCCAGAGGAATGACTCTTGCGAAGAATTTTCCTTTGTCAATAAAAACGATATTAGTGCATTTGCTACCGATATTAATCAGAGCCGAGGGGGCATCTTCATTTATCTTTAAGGCACACATGCAGTTGTATGAGGAAGTAGGACTTGTACCAATAAGAACTGTTTCAAACCCCTCTTTTTCAAAAACATTTACCAGTTCATTTATTATATTTGTTTTTATTACGGCAAACATTACGCTTATTTCATCCGAACGATCTTCAGAGCTGTGTATTGTTTGATAATCCCAAGTAACCTCTTCTATAGGAAAAGGAATATTCTGCCTTGCTTCGTAATTAACAAGCTGCTCAATTTTTTGTCGCTTTGATTTCATGTGCATGGGCAGCTTTACAAATCTGGTGAACACAGATTGTCCGGATATGGAGAGGTACAGTTTCTTAGCCTTAAACTTATTCCTTTCTATTACAGAGATAAAAGTTTTCTGCAGTTCTGTAATTTTAATTTCTTCTCCCGCCTCTACAGCATATTCAACATAAGCGAAATTAACGAGGATAAGTTTCCCTTCGTCCTGAAGAAATTCAGCCATTTTAAGACTGCAAGCACCTACGTCAGCCGTTAAGATATAATTATTATTTACCATATTTGACAAATACAAAAAGTATAAACAACCTACTAATGATTTTTATTCGTAATTATAGGTAATAAGCACATATTTGCAATAACTCTAGAAGCATTATCAAATACCTGATCTGATAAGCTACAGCCATGATTTGAATGCTCTTATTATATTACCTTATAGAATTGCGTAAGCATGCAGTAAAAAATTACTATTCCTATGTTAAGTTTTAAGTTGTCTTGAATCTTTTTTATCATTGATATAATAAATTCACCCAAAAAGATTATAATACAATGAACTAAGCCCCAAATCATTTAAGTATTCATGAAATGAATCATACCTGTTTTTGGCTATAAAAAGAGTCTTTTTTCTTTTCTTGTCACTTTTTTTAATAAAAACATGCTAAATTGTCTCATTGTTAACTGCAGAATAATTTAAGAGAAATGTACTCATGATTAAACCAGAACAAAAAAACCTTTATCCTTTACTATTCAAACCAATATATAAAAGCGTAATTTGGGGCGGCAGCATGCTTAGTTCTTATTTACACAGGAAAAGATTGTCTAAACACGAGTTACCCATAGGAGAAGCTTGGGAAATAGCTGACAGAGGGGAAGATGTCAGTATGGTAGAGAATGGGCCGCTGGCAGGAAAAAATTTAAGGGTACTCATAGAAGCATATGGGAGCGATCTTGTAGGGCAAAAAAACATAAATAAAAGATTCCCTCTATTGATAAAAATAATTGATGCCGGGCAAAGATTATCTCTCCAGGTACATCCGGATGAGGCTGTATGCAGAAAAATCATTGGAGCAGAACCTAAAACCGAAATGTGGTATGTAATAACTTCAAAAAAAAATGCCAAGGTTTTTGTGGGACTTAATAACAAAGCCACAAAAAGGAACTTTATGGATAGTTATAATTCTCCTGATATAGAAAAGTATCTTCACATATATAAATCAGTTCCTGGAGACGCGTATTTCATAACATCAGGTACTGTTCATGCTATTGGAGAAGGAAATCTTCTTCTGGAAATTCAGCAAAATTCAGATACAACATATAGAATTAACGATTGGGGGAGAGTCGGCATTAATGGCAATTCCAGAGAGTTACATATAAAAGATGCAATGGAATCTATCCACTTTACTAAGCGTGTATATTCTAAAATAACAGGAGTAAGCGGAAGCACCATGCACAACAGAAAATATCCTATTATAAATAAGTGTCCATTTTTTAAGGTAGACGATCTAAAATTGATAAATAGATGGGATGATAAAACAACCGGAAAATTTCATATTTTAACCGCAATAAACAATAATATCCGTGTTGGAAAAGGAAAAAAATCAGTAGAAGTCAAAACAGGAAGAAGTTGCCTTGTCCCCGCAGCTTTCGGAGATTATTCTATATTCGTAGATGAAACAAAAGAAACAACAGTAATTAAAACCCAAAATTAGCAAATTTGTGAATCTGAAGCCAATTAATGATTTAACAGTTTTTTTATCATCGAAATACGACGTTAAAAATAATACCCTTTCTATACAGCCAGAAATATGCCCTCCGAATATGAAAGGAGAATTGATTGTCAATTGTTTTCGCTTGGCACAAACATTAAAAGCCAACCCTGAAACAATAGCTCAGACAGTGTTTGAGTTTTTAAGCTCACATGCAGATGTACTTTCAGTTGAGAAAATTAAGGCTTTTGTAAATTTCACGTTTGAAACTGGAGCACTGTTCAGGGACACGCTGGCAAATCCCAAACAAATGCTTACGATTGCGAAAGTAACAGAAGAAGCAAAAAAACACTATCTTATAGAATATTCTGCACCAAATACCAATAAGCCACTTCACCTTGGGCATTTAAGGAATAACACCTTAGGCATGTCGCTTGCCTCTCTATTAAAACGAACCGGACATGATGTAACTGCAGTAAACCTAGTAAATGATAGAGGTATACACATATGCAAATCAATGCTTGCGTATAAAAAATTTGGAAATGGCATAACACCTGATTCTACCGGAGAAAAAGGCGACCATCTGGTTGGTGATTTTTACATAAAATTCGATTTTGAATTAAGAAAAGAATTAAAAGTTCTACGAGATTCCAATCCCGATCTTGCAAGTAAATCCGATGAAGATTTGTTTGCTTTCACTGAGATAGGAAAAGAAACCCGGGAAATATTAAGAAGATGGGAAGCCGAAGATACGGAAACAATAAAACTCTGGAAAATGATGAATAAATGGGTACTTGAAGGATTTGATAAAACCTACAACCGGATGGGCATCAAATTCGATAAGGTTTATTTTGAGAGCGAAACCTATAAACTTGGGAAAGAGATAGTTCTTAAAGGAGAAAAAGATGGTATTTTCAAAAAAAGAGAAGACGGTGCAATCATTGCTGATCTTAAATCATTTGGACTTGCAGAAAAAGTTCTTCTCAGATCAGACAATACCAGTGTTTACATTACGCAGGATATAGGTACAACTTTAAAGAAGTACGAAGATTTTCACCCGGATCATCAGATATGGGTAGTCGGAGATGAGCAGATACATCACTTTAAAACACTCTTTGCGATTATAAAACTCCTTGGATTTCAATGGGCAGATAATCTCCATCACCTTGCTTATGGAATGATAAACCTTCCATCAGGTAAAATGAAAAGTCGGGAAGGAACTGTTGTTGATGCCGATAATCTTTTCGATGACATGCATGAACTGGCAAAAAATGCAACAATAGAAAGAAACGAAGGGAATATACCAGAAGATATAGAAGAAAGATCGGAAATCATAGCTCAAGGAGCTCTAAAGTTCATGCTGCTTAAGTTTAATCCGAAAACAACAATTCTATTTGATCCTCAAGCTTCAATAAAATTTGAAGGAGATACTGGGCCTTATGTGCAATATGTATGCGCAAGAATTAATTCTATACTAAAGAAAGCTCATGTAATTAATTCTGATGAAATCAACTGGTCACTACTCGGAACGAAATGGGAAAAGGAACTGGCAGTATTAGCTGCACTTTATCCTGACACACTTTTGCTGGCTGCTGAAAAATTTGATTGCTCTGTTGTTGTAAATTATCTCTTAACCCTAGCCAAAGCATACAACTCTTTTTATAGAGAATGTTCCGTTTTGAATGCAGAGACAGAAGAACTTAGAAAAGCACGTATAGCGTTGAGTTCTGCTATAAAAGATATAATTTCAGACGGGCTAAAAACACTTACCATAGCTATCCCGGAAGCAATGTAGTTATAATAATTTTAATTTTTGATTATTGAAAGAAACTATATAAAATATGGACCAAAAAACTACAAGATATCGAAGTCCAAAAAGTAGGAATATTTATCATCTCTGTTTTACCGCTTTCTTACTGATTTACTTGTTTTTAAATGGGTGCGTAACTGAACGACCTAAAGGCCTTATGACATACAAGGCTTCAAACATAGTGGGATACGAGAACCTACAGGTGGTCGTAGATTCTGCTTTTGTTCCATGCATGGACAGAATTAACGATTATGCAAAGAAAAACAATGTAATTATATATGTTACACATTCTTTCAGAAAAAAAGATCAAAAATTAACAGGTACCATAGTTCCTCCTGCTGTAAAGTCTAACCATCTCGTTGGCCACGCAATAGATATGAATGTACTATTTAATAATGTCCTTTATGAGTCAAAAGATATGTATAAAACTAAGTGGAATACATTGCCTTTAAATGTTAAGAACTTTCTTAATCAGATACGTAAAGACCCAATATTACGATGGGGTGGGGATTTTAACCCCGAGGACCCGGTCCATATAGATGACGATCTCTTTGAAAGAAATCTTGAGCTGTGGCAAGAACTATATGCTGTTTACCAATAGGACACTATTATCCTGTTTAATAAAATGGTTCTGGTAACACTACTATAATCTTCGCTGTTTTAATCTCTATTCTTCAAATATGCGAATGTTGAACACTTCCAGAACATGCCAATGTGGCTCATTTCATTTTTTCATATAATTTTGTTTTTAGTCACGATTAGCCCTGAGCGTAAGCCCGTAGGAACTAATATTAATAAACAATCAAAGCTCTCCTGAAGAGAGTTGTGATACTTTTTCTATGTATTGTTTTTTATGTCACCACGCCCTAAAGATAAAGAGGCGGGCTTGTTTTTATTTATTCATATTCCACATCTGAGCCTATTGGATGGTTATCATATTTTCTATGGCCTATAGGAACGTCAAATCCTTTTCTTTTACGCAATATCGCCCCTACAGGGCATATATCCATAGATTGCTGAGCCAATTTATCACTGATATCCTTGGACGTATCACAATCTATATTAATTTCCACATGCGCTCCGCGTTTTCCAAAAGCAAATATTGATTTGTCATCATCATTTTTTATTCCGCGAATACACCGTTTGCACTGTATGCAGCGATTATGATCTTTCATTAATTTTGGATGCCAAGATTCTATTTTGCGGTACGGAAACATATATGGGAAACCAGGAACTGTAACATGATATCTATAAGCCAATGCTTGCAATTCACAAGTACCGCTTTTTTCACATGATGGACAGAAATGATTTCCTTCGGCAAACAAAATCTCCACTATAGATTTGCGAAATTTTTCAAGTTCCGGAACATTATTATGAACTACGAGGCCTTCTGATACTTTTGTAGTACATGCTGTAACTGGTTTATCATTAATTAATACCGTACATATTCTGCAGGAACCTTGAGGCGGAATTCCTGGATAGTTGCATAATGTAGGAATATAAATATTATTTTCTTCCGCAGCCTTAACTAACTGTGTCCTTTCTTGGGAAACACACTCTTTCCCGTCAATATAAAATTTAACAAACATACTCATTAATAATTCGTAATTCTTAATTTTTAATTTTCAAAGATAGCATCATAATCAGCTACAGCTTTTTTAAGGTCAAAAACCGGATTAAATCTATCATCACTCTTATTTATTTTTTTATCATAAAGCTCATAAAAATTCTTTATAGTAGATACAACTGGATTCAGAGCGGTTTGACCAAGCCCACAGCGGTTTTTTTTCATTATATCAGCCCAGGAAACAATCGCGTCCAAGTCTGTTTTTCTGGCTTTTCCGGCTATTATCCATTCCATTAGTTTCACACAAATATCACTAAGGGCCCTGCATGGCACACATGAACCGCATGATTCATCCGCGAAAAACTTCTGAAAGTTAAGAACCACGTCTTTTAACAAATCTCTATCTTTACTTATTATTATCAGGGACCCGCCTGTGGCTAAATCTTCATAAGCCAGTATTCTGTTAAATTCGTTCGGAGCAATACAAGTTCCGGAAGGACCACCTACCTGAACAGCCTGAACATCTTCCGCTCCGGCCATTTTCAGTATATCATTTACAGAAAAGCCCCATTCTATTTCATAAATGCCAGGTCTTGCACAATCTCCGGAAATGGAAAGAACCTTTGTTCCTTTCGAACGCTTTGTTCCCATTTTGTTAAACCATTCTGCTCCATTCTGTATTATCCTTACAACGGAAGCGAATGTTTCTACATTATTTACAACAGTAGGCTTTTGTAAATACCCTTTCTCTACAGGGAATGGAGGCCTGTCACGAGGTTCGCCTCTCTTGCCTTCAGCTGATTCTATAAGCGCGGACTCTTCACCACACACATAAGCGCCTGCGCCAAATTGTATTCTGATGTCAAAATCAAATCCTGTTTTTCCGCATATCGATACTCCGAGCAAATTATCCGATCTCATTTCTTTTAAAGCGCCTTCCAGGTACTCCCTCAAATAACGGTACTCATTTCTCAAATATAAAATACCCTCATGAGCTCCTACCGCATAAGCTGCCAGTGCCATTCCTTCAAAAACAAGCTTGGGCATAGTAGTCAGAATCACTCTGTCTTTGAAAGTCCCGGGTTCTCCTTCATCCGCATTGCAAAATATATATTTTGTAGGACTATTTATTATTCTAGCGGCATCCCACTTCACGCCTGTCGGGAATCCGGCTCCGCCTCGACCCCGCAGCACGGCATTTTTAACAATATTAATAATCTCTAAAGGACTTAAATTTGAAACCTTTTTAAGCGTTTTGCCTGGGGTATAATCTGTAAATATTACAGCTCCTTTTTGCATTATGTTATTTTCTACCATGGCCCCTTTTATAAAAGGGGTGGTAACTTTACTTTCACGAGTTTCTTCCATAAGCTGATCAATAGATTTCCCAGCCCTCATTCCGGATATTAAAATCTTTGCCTTGGCAGGCGTTAATTTTGCGAAAATCCGCTCGTTAATTATTGCGGCAGGCTCCTGATCGCTCATGCCTATGCAAGGAGTATTGAATAGCCCAATAAGTCCATCTGCTGTTACACTTCCGAATTTTATCCCCGCAGCCTCTTCAAAAGATTCTCTGACATTTTCCCTGCCATAAAAATTAGCTGTAACACTATCATTCAAATAAACGGTATATTTTCCTCTCGGCTTCCTGGCAAAAAAATGATAAAATGAAACTGTTTGAATAACATCTACCTTGGGGATACTCAGACTTTTTGCAATTTCGTCTATCGTAAATTCTGAAAGATATCCTAGCTCGGACTGCACATCTATTAGAATGTCCATCAGCCGTGTAGAGTCATTGTTATATTTTTTTACAATTGATGTTATGTCATAGTTCATACTTTTCCACTGCATAATTATAACATTATGCCAGAAAACCACTAGACTTGCTTGATGGTAGTTTATTTCATTGGAATATTTTTTGCTGAAACTTTTGTAATTGTTTTCTTATTAGTATCGTAAGTTACTATTGTTCTCCCTATACAATCCCCAAATGCACCGGATTTTATGAGATAGGGTTTCTTTAGTAATTGTTCCTTATTCTTTGCTGGTATTGTATGATGAGAATGTCCCCCAACTATAATGAAAGGTCTCGTTATAAGTAAATTTGCAATATTTATTGTATCTACATGATCCCAATTGTGGCTCAAAATAATAATAAAATCAGGAAACTTTCTCTCGACACATTTAATCATACTTTTAACATCTGGACCATCTACCGGGAGTGCTGTTAATTTCTCTTTGTCTGGTAATTTCCCCGCCGAATCTTTCTTGAAATGATAATCAATATGGTCTTGGTCAGCTATTCCTATTATTGCAATTTTAACTCCTGCTTTAGTAATAATTCTATATGGAGGGATTGGTTGCCGTGGAGGCTCTAGCGGAGATGGTATTACTCCAGGATATTTTAAATTCGCACATACAAAAGGCAAATCTGGATACTTTTGCAAAAAAGCCACTCCTCCGTCGCCAACAAAATCATGATTTCCTAAGACCATTGCATCGTATCTCATAGTACGTGCCCAATCGTACACATCTTTATGTCTCCCTGCCCAGTCACTACGTGGGAAATGTCCACGTTTGCCATCAACTTGAGTGAGCACATCGCCAGCATCTACCAAAATTACACGCCCAGAATTCGTCTTTCTCATTTTATCAACAAACTCTTTTATTTTTAGTTGAAATAATTTAGGATTTTTACTGTTTGAGCATTCATGTATATCGCCTGTATTTAGTATAACGATTTGTTTCGTTACTGCAGATGCTGAAAAAACAAAAAACAAGCCAGCGATAAAAACAGATAATACTTTTACAATTCTTTTCATAGATTAACATTTCCTCTTTTATGTTTCTATAATTCAACAGTACTGTTCTTTGAATTATATACGCAAATGTATTTTAAATCTAATAGTTTAATTTTTTTTGTTTTTCAACAATAAAGTTCAGTAATTTTAACCTCCCGCTTGGTGCTAAGGAGCGCAATCGTTTCTTTGTCTGCGGAGATTCTATAATAAACTTGTTCTGTAAAAGCTTTATGAAGTATCATAACATGTTTTCTGTCTTTAAGTAGATTATCCATTTGGGGTATCAGGTTATACCCGAATGAAATCTCGATTATATATTTTGGAATATATTCTTCTATTTTTGAAGCATCTAATACATGTTTAGCCGAACTTAGATATGCTCTTAAAAGTCCTGGTGCGCCAAGTTTTATTCCGCCAAAATATCTGGTAACAATGATTAGTGTATTTATCAAATCCAGTTTGGACAAAAGATCAGCTATCGGTTTGCCTGCTGTATGTTTTGGTTCGCTCGCGTCCGAAAATTTAATTTTCAAAACACTATTTTCTGCTATTCTGTAGGCGTAAACATTATGCGTAGCATCTCTGAATTGCGAAGAAATTTTTTCAAAAGCAGAGATGGCCTCAGATTCAGAAGAAACAATAAACGAACGCGCTATGAACCTGGATTTCTTTTCTATTAGTTTAAATTCAGAGTTTTTAACTATAATATTCATTTAGTTATTATAAATTTTTCAAAGAAATTTCTTTGAAAAATTTACAGGGAAAATTTATAACTGTTCTGTTTCAGCCATTGCTCATGCTGTTGATATCCCGGCATCATTTTATGCACAGCCGTCCAAAATTGTTTAGAGTGATTAAATTCCACAAGATGTGCCAGCTCATGGATAATTATATAGTCAATAATCTCCATAGGCAGCATTACTAATCTGAAACTGAAAGTAACATAACCTTTTCTATTACAAGAGCCCCATTTGCGATTTGCAGTGCTTATAGAAATTTTTGCAACCTTAAGGCCAAACGCTTTTGCGAACTTTACAGTTCTCGGAATAACTATTTCAAACGTTTTTTGTTTGTACCATCTGGAGAGCAAAGCCTTAATCGTTCGGTGCTGCGACAAAGTTATGAAAAAATTATTTTTATCATAGGATACTGATGCCTTTTCGCCAGGGACTGTTATGACATTAAGTTTTTGACCGAGAAAGTATTTCTCATTATCCGTAGGAATTTCTCTTGATCTTATGCACTGCCGTTTTTCTTCTATCCACTTGGCCTTTTTTTTGATAATATCAAGAATGGCAGAGTAAACAAGTCTAAGCGGTGCGCGAACTACAAGTTCACCATTCCCTCTTATCTCCAGAGAAACACTTCTCCTGCTTGATCTGATAAGGTTGTCTATTTTTACATCACTATATTTTTCCTGCAACCATAGCAATTTCATTTGAATCTAGGCTATATTTATCTCCCGCAACGTTTGAATAGCATTCTATAACCTGCAGTTCATTTTCTTTCAGTGTGCTTGTTATTGTTTCCGGACTATAACATTGCAACCAATTGTAAATTTCTTTAAAGCTTGTTTTTTCAATGATAGAATATTTGTGAAGGATTAGCTTTTCTTGTTCATATTTGAATATGTTTTGAAAAACATGATAAGGCTCAAATGACCAAAATCCATCCTTTTCAGAATATTCATAAGTACGAGTCTCTGTTGTTGATTCAAATTGTTTTAGAGAGGAAACATCAAAGAGAATAGATCCATTTGGCGCCAAGTATTCGTAGAATTTACGAAGGAGTGTTTTTCTCTGTTCCGGACTTAACACACAAAAGTCACAAAAAATCATGGTAATCAAGTCAAACTTTTTATCAGTAGTAAAGTCCAAATAATTTTGAAGAATATATTCGATATTCAGCTTTTTCTTGCTCGCAATATCCCGAGCATAATTTAGCGAACTTCTGGAAAAATCTATTCCTGTTACAATGGCTCCTTGTTCGGCAAATGCCGTTGTATACAACCCTGGCCCACAACCGAAATCACATATTCTTGTTCTGGTAGTAATTTTAAATCTTGAGGCTATCCAACTTAACGACCTATCTATAAAAACCTTTTTCCTGGAAGCCAAATCCGAGTCTTCTCTCAAATGAAAATCGAGCATCTTTTTAGATACGTGTTCATCATTCCATAGCAAATGAGTAGTGTAAAATTCAAATGGTTCAGGTCTTTGATTTATTTTCTGCAACTTTTCAAACATTTTCGTATCCTAATTCTCTACCCACAAAAAATCTTGTTTCTAAACAATCAAATGCACGGCTCTGAAAATGGTCTATAAGCGTTACATCTTCTGACGTTATTTCACTTGAAATGGCAAAATAGTGAACTTAAAACTCAAAATTATGTCACTGTCGTCCCATAAATTGAAGGAATGGGAAAAATACTAATTTCGATACACTCATAATATCACCTATTTTCAAAGGGTGAAATCTGCAAATATTATTTTTCTTCATTTATTTTAGGATTATGC
>Ga0233425_10009710_pt1 | contig 12050 bp, 12 predicted proteins | sample Watercolumn_Towu_2_FD_181712 | JGI IMG/M metagenome (GOLD analysis project Ga0233425, IMG submission 181712) | Freshwater microbial communities from Lake Towuti, South Sulawesi, Indonesia - Watercolumn_Towuti2014_140_MG | ecosystem: Environmental > Aquatic > Freshwater > Lake | place...
AAGACCGTCGAAGCGCTCGGCCACCAAGTGGTGGACCGCGGCGCCCCGTCGGTGAAATGGGGTATAGGGGGCGCGCCGCACCGCGTCAATCGAAAAATCGCGGAAAGTGCGAGGAGGACCGTCCCGGACCTTCCCATCGCTTCACAGGGGCGTTCCGCGTTCGGACCACCCTCCCCTTTAGCCGCGTGTACCCCAGCGCGAGCCCATCTGACTCTGGCCAGCGGCCTTCTGGCCAACAGCCGGACCGCTGGCGCGGGACGGACGGTGCAGGGATTGGGTCGACTCGCTGTGCGGCGCGAGCAAATCCGGCACGCCGGCCTCGGCCTCGGTGCCGCGGCCCTGCGCGAACTGGCCCGCCTTGCGATAGGTCCAGAGATAACTCGGCACGACCGCTTCCACCGTAGTCGGCTCGATGCCGAGCGCCTCGATGGTGCGTCCCTCCGCCTTCGCCGCCTCCGAGACCACGTTGTCGGTCTGGAGCAGGATGACTTGGTCGCGGGTCAGCTTGAAGTTGGCCGGCAGCAGCCCGAGGGTCAGCGTGTCCGCGATCTCCATGACGCGGGCCTGCAGGCGCGCCACCGGCTCGGGCAGATCGAGCACCGCGCGGCGGCGCATGGTGACCTCGAGCATGTATCGCACGAAGTACTCAAGGGTGTTTACCTCCGGCCCGCCGAGTTCGTAGACGCGGCCGCCGGGCACGAGGCCATCGACCGCGCGGGCGATCGCCTCGGCGACGTCGCCGACGAAGACCGGCTGGAAGCGGGTCTGCGCTCCGGCGAGCGGCAGGGCCGGCAGGAAGGTCGCGAGTGAGGCGAAGCGATTGAAGAAGCCGTCGCCGGGCCCGAACACCAGCGAGGGGCGGAAGATCACCGCATCGGGGGAGGCCCGCAGCACCTCCGCCTCGCCGAGCGCCTTGGAGCGGGCGTAGAGCGAGGGCGAATCCGGGTTGGCCCCGAGCGCCGAGACGTGGACCAGCTTCGCCCCGATTGCCGCCGCGGCACGGGCGATCTCACCGGCTCCCTCGGTCTGGAGCTTCGAGAAGCGCTGGCTGCCCGTCTCCTGCAGGATGCCGACGAGGTTGATAACGATGTCGGAATGCTCGACCGCCCGGCGGATCGAGTCCGGGTAGCGGAGATTGGCCTGCACCGCGACGATCTGGCCGACCTTGCCCAGCGGCTGCAGGAAGAGCGCGAGATCGGGCCGGCGCACGGCGACGCGGATGCGGTAGCCGCGCTTCGCCAGGGCCCGCACCACATGGCGCCCGAGGAAGCCGGAACCGCCGAACACGGTCACGAGCTGCGATTGCGGACGGGTCGTGGCGCCGGGCGCGGTGACGAGGCTGCTCATGGCCGAAGGAGGCCCCTTTCTCGGGTGACACGTCGAGACGGGCGGCCTGGAGACCGCACGGCCGACGAGCCCCGGAGCGCGACCGTCGGCAGCACGCTCCTTAGACCAGTTTGAAGTCGAGGGCAGCCTGTCGGCACAAGGAAAATGGAACGAATCACGCATCGTTCCAGAGCGCGGATGCCGGCTGCTCGCGGATCGTCCGCGCGAAGGCTCGGCGTCATCGCCGATCGAAGCGGCCCCATCGCAGGAAATGCAGGGTTTCGGACAGCACCCGACGGTTCCACATCATGGTCGGATGCGCGGCCGGCAGCACGATGTGATCGGCCATTCCCTCAAGGCGGGTCCGCGCGACCGTGACGCGTCCGTCGTTCGGCCCCGGCAGCAAGAGGGAGGCCAGCGGATAGAGGCTGCGGCTGCCGGCGATCACGCCGGGGGGATAATCGACCGGGCCGAACAGGCGCTCCTGGGCCGCCCCGCGCAACGTCACGAGTTCGGCGCCGGCCGGACCGAAGAAGCGGCGGTAGGGCGCGAGGCGGTGCAGCGCGTCGGCCACCTCGCTGCCGCCGTTGGGCGGGCCCAGCATCACCACGCGCCCGAGATTGTCCGGCCGGTGCCGGGTCAGCAGCACGCGGGCGACGAGGCCGCCCATGGAGTGGGTGACGAGATGGAGGCGGCTCACGCCGGCGCCGAAGGTCGCGACCGCGGGCGCGATGGTCTCGGCAATGTCGGCGAGCCCCAGCCGGCGGGCCGGATAGTCGAGATTGAGCGAGGCGTAGCCCTCGGTCGTCAGACGTCGCTCCAGGGGGCGAAGCGACGCGGCCCGGCGGGCGATGCCGTGCAGGAGGAGGACGCCCTCGGTCACGGAAGCAGGGCCGTCCTGCGCGTGGTCTCGGCGAGCGTCTCGCCGAGGAGTTCGGCGAAGTGCGCGACCGCCGGGTCAGCGCCGCGCGCGCCGCGGACCAGACGAAGGCGCAGGCTCGGCAAGGGCGGCAGATCCGAGTCGTCGGGATCGAGGGGCCGCAGCGTCGGCGGCAGCCCGTGCGGGGTGCGCAGGGTCACGCCGAGACCGGCCGCCACCGCCGCCCACAATCCGGCGAGTCCAGGGCTGCTGAAGGCGACGCGCCAAGGGATGCCGGCCGCGTCCAGGGCGTCGGTCGCGGCGCGGCGGAAGAGGCACGGCGGCCCGAACAGTGCGAGCGGCAAAGGGCGCGGCAACGGGGGCGGCAAGGAGTTTGGGGCGACGAGCCCCGCCTCGGCGCGCGGTCCGATCCAGACCAGCGGCAGGTGCGCGACCGAACCCTCCTCCCCCGCGGCGCCGGGCGTGTCCCAGACCAGCGCGAGGTCGAGGCGGCCGGCCTCCAGCTCGCCTCGCAGCACCGCGTCGCGCTCGACATGCGCCTCGACCCGCACCCCCGGGTGCAGCCGGGCGAAGCGGGCGAGCACCGTCGGCAGTCCGGTCTCGGTGAAATCCTGCGGCAGGCCCAGCCGCACCCAGCCGGACAGGGCCGGTGCCGCGACCGCGCTCACCGCGGCGTCGTTGAGATCGAGCAGGCGGCGGGCATAGCCCAGCAACATCTCGCCCGGCTCGGTCAGCGCGAGGCCCCGGCCGTGCCGGCGCAGCAGCGGCTGGCCGACCTGATCCTCAAGCTTGCGCATCTGCAGGCTGATCGCCGAGGGCGAGCGCCCCAGCCGGGTTGCGGCCTTGGCAAAGCTGCCGAGGTCGATCCCGGTCACGAAGGTGCGCAGCACGTCCATGTCGAGGTTCACGGGCAGCGCTGCCATCGTTCAGTTTTTCCAAATCATCAATGAAGAACTACGCGATTTTCCTGAACGATGCTGCGCAGTTCAATCTCGTGCGTCAACGGCGGATCGACCGCCGTCACTGGAATGAGAGAACCGCGATGCCCTTCGTCAGACTCACGATTACCGGCCCGGAGACCGGGCCCGAGACGGTCGCCGCACTCCAGCGGGGAATCACCGCCCTGATGGCGGAGGTGCTCGGCAAGCGGGCGGACCTCACCGCCGTTCTGGTGGAGCCGGCCCCGGCCGCCGGCTGGTCCGTCGGCGGGGTGGCGGTGACACGGGCGGCGCATATCGAGGCGCGGGTGACGCACGGCACCAACACGGCGCAGGAGAAGGCGCTCTTCGTGGCCGCCGCCCACGAACTGCTGGTGCGGACACTGCCCGGGCCGTTGCCGCTGGCGACCTACGTCGTCGTGCAGGAGGTGCCGGCCGATGCCTGGGGCTATGGCGGCCTGACCCAGGCGGCGCGGACCGTCGATACGGCGGCGCGGAGCTAGCCGAACCCCGCCGGGCCGATCGCATCGGGCTCGGACGGCTTGGCGTAAGCCGCCGGCCGCGCTTCGATTCGCGCACTTTCCCTGGCATCCTCGCACGGGGCATCGGCAGAGGGGCGCGGGGTGTTGGCGGCGGAGGGACGGCACAGCACATCGGTCGGTCCGGGCCGTCTCCTTCTGCTCTACACCGCCCTCTACGGGGCCTACGGCGCGCTCTCGCCCTTCCTGCCGGCCTTCCTCGAAACGCGGGGGCTCGGACCGGGCGAGATCGGGACGCTGCTATCGGCCGCGATGCTGGTGCGGCTCGCCGCCGGACCGCTGGCGGGACGGCTCGCCGATCGGTTCGGCGCCGTGCCGGCCTTCCTGGCCGGAGGGCTCGCCCTCTCGGCAGCCCTGACGCTGGCATTCCTCGGCGGCCACGGCTTTGCCGTGCTGCTCGCCGTCGCCCTCGTCCAGGCGGCGGCGACCGCGCCGCTCGCGCCCCTGGCCGATGCCATGGTGCTCGCCGACGGCCGCGACGGCACCGATTACGGCCGCATCCGCGCCGCCGGTTCGGCCGCCTTCATCGCGACCACGATCCTCACCGGCCATCTCATCGGATGGATCGGCCACGGTGTCGGGCCTCTCGCCTGCGGGTTGCTGTTCGCGGCCGGGGCGGCGCTGACGCTGCGCCTTCCCGCCGTCTCCATCCCCGTACCGCCGGACGAGGGGGCGGGGGGTGGGTTCGCGGCCCTCGCCGCGGAGGCGCGCTTCCGCCGGCTCGTCCTCGCCGCCGCGCTGGTGATCGGGGCGCATGCCATGCACGACGCCTTCGCGGTCATCGTCTGGCAGGCGGCGGGCATCACGCCGCGGGCGGCGGGTCTGCTCTGGGCGGAGGCGGTCGCGGCGGAGGTCTTGGTGTTTCTCTGGCTCGGGCCGAGGCTCGTGGCGCGGATCGGCCCCGCCCGGTCGCTGACGCTGGCCGCGCTCGCCGGCGGCCTGCGCTGGGCGGTGCAGGCGCAAACCTCCTGGCTGCCCGCCCTCGTCGGGATCCAGCTTCTGCACGGCCTGACCTTCGCCCTGCTGCACCTCGCCTGCCTGCAGCTGATCGCGGAGACGGTTCCGGAGCATCGCCGGGCCACCGCGCTCACGCTCTACGGCACGTTCGGGCTCGGCCTCGCCTCCGCGCTGATGACGCTGCTGGCGGGCTCTCTCTACGGCCGGTTCGGCTCGGTGGGCTTCTGGGTCATGGCCGCGGTGAGCCTGTCGGCCATGCCCGTTGCGCGAGGGCTTTCGAACATCCGATAAGCACCGGCCTTTTAGGGGTGCTGGAGCCTCGGGGCATTCGCCTTCGCGCGCTGGGACATATATAGAACAAATCAGGCAGCCCTCACGAGTCCATGCCCGTCGTCGCCGACATCCTGATCCCGCTCGCGCTCGACACCGCCTACAGCTACGCGGTGCCGGCCGGGCTCGACCTCGCCGAGGGCGACATCGTGCAGGTGCCGCTGGGGCCGCGCGAGACGATCGGCGTGGTCTGGGGGCTCGACGAGCGCGCGTCGGGGGGAAATCTCCGGCCGGTGACGGGCCGGGTCGAGGCACCGCCGCTCTCGGATGCCTTGCGCAAGCTGGTCGATTGGCTCGCCCGCTACACCCTGGCGCCGAAGGGTTCGGCGCTCGCCATGGCGCTGCGCCTGCCCGACGAGACCGCCCGCAACGAGGCGCCGCGCATCGGCGTGCGCACCTCCGGCAAGCCGCCAGCCCGGCAGACGGCGGCCCGCAGCAAGGTGATGGCCGCTGCCGCCGACGGGGCGGTGCGCGGCAAGAGCGCGCTCGCCAAGGAGGCGGGTGTTTCGCTCAGCGTGGTCGATGGGCTGATCGACGACGGCGCGCTGGAGACGGTGGCGCTGATGCCCGAGCCCGTGGCCCTGCCGCCGGATCCGGATCATCCGCGGGTGCCGCTATCGGACGCGCAGGCGGACGCCGCGCACGCCCTGATCGGCAACGCTCCTTCTCCGACGGAGGTGGCGGCCGGCGAAACGATCCTGCTCGAGGGCGTCACCGGCTCGGGCAAGACGGAGGTGTATTTCGAGGCGGTTGCCGAATGCGTGCGGCGGGGGCGGCAGGCCCTGGTGCTGATGCCGGAGATCGCCCTGACGGCGCAGTTCCTCGACCGCTTCGCCGGACGCTTCGGCGTTCGCCCGGCCACTTGGCATTCCGGCGTCGGCGGCAAGCGGCGCGAGCGGCTGCGGGCGGGGGTCGCCGCGGGCGAGGTCTCGGTCGTGGTCGGCGCCCGCTCGGCCCTGTTCCTGCCCTTCCGGAATCTCGGCCTGATCGTCGTCGATGAGGAGCACGAGACCGCCTACAAGCAGGAGGACGGCGTCCATTATCACGCCCGCGACATGGCGGTCGTGCGGGGCAAGATCGAGGGCTGCCCGGTGGTGCTCGCCTCGGCGACACCCTCGATCGAGTCGCGGGTCAACGCTCAGAGCGGGCGCTACCGCCACGTCGCGCTGCCCGGCCGCTTCGGCGGACGGCCGCTGCCCGACATCGCGGCCATCGACATGCGTCTCGACAAGCCCGAGCGCGGGCGCTTCCTCTCGCCGCCGATGGTGAACGCGGTGAAGGCGACGCTGGCGGCAGGCGATCAGGCCCTGCTGTTCCTCAACCGGCGGGGCTACGCGCCGCTGACGCTGTGCCGGGCCTGCGGCCACCGCTACCAGTGCCGCAACTGCTCGACTTGGCTCGTCGAGCACCGCTTCCGCCGGGCGCTGGTCTGCCATCAATGCGGCTACGCCGAGCGCAAGCCCGAGGCCTGCACAGAGTGCGGCGCCTTCGATCATCTCACCCCCTGCGGCCCCGGCGTCGAGCGGATCGCCGAGGAGGTGACGGCGCTGTTCCCCGAGCAGCGCATCGTCGTGCTGTCGAGCGACTTTCCCGGCGGCGCCGAGCGGCTGCGACAGGAACTCGAGACCGTGGCGGCTGGTGATTGCGACATCGTCATCGGCACGCAGCTCGTGGCCAAGGGCCACAATTTCCCGCACCTGACGCTGGTGGGCGTGCTCGACGCCGATATCGGCTTGACCTCGGGCGATCCGCGGGCGGCCGAGCGCACCTTCCAGCTCCTGCAGCAGGTGACGGGGCGCGCGGGGCGCGGCGAGCGCCCCGGGCGCGCCCTGGTCCAAACCTATCAGCCCGAGCACCCGGTCATCGCCGCCCTTCTCTCGGGCGATGCCGACCGGTTCTACGAGGAGGAGATCTGGGCCCGCGAGGCGGCGGGGCTGCCGCCGTTCGGGCGGCTGGCGGCGCTGATCGTCTCCGCCGAGGAGCGGGAAAAGGCCGAGGCCCATGGTCAGGCGCTGGCGCGGGTCGCCGATCCGCCGGCCGGCGTGACCGTGCTCGGGCCGGCGGAAGCCCCCCTCGCCCTTGTGCGCGGGCGCTGGCGATTCCGGCTGCTGGTGAAGACCGAGCGCGGCATCGACGTGCAGAGCTATCTGCGGGATTGGCTGGCCCGCGGACCGAAGCCGCGGGGTAATCTCAAGGTCGCAATCGACGTGGACCCGCAGAGCTTTCTATAATCGGCTCCGTTCGCCGCCGGCTCGAGGTCCCCTCCCGGTCTCTGGCCCTCGGCCCAATCGAGGAGCGCCGCGCCTTGCTGACCTACGAGAAGAAGCCCGATTCCGGGATCGCCGAGATCATCGTCGATGGAAAGATCACGGACGAGGAGATGAACGCGGTGATGACCGCGATGAAGGCGGACCTCGACAAGGGCGGCCGTCTCAAGCTTCTGGAAGACATCCGCAGCTTCGAGGGCATGGAGCCGGCGGCCTTCTTCAAGGATCCCCGCTTCGGCATCTCGATGATGAAGGGCGTGAGCCATGTGGCTCTCGTCACCGACGCGACCTGGCTGCGGGCGGTGGCCGAGACCTTCGGCTTCGTCTCGCCGGTGCAGATCAAGGTATTCGAGCGCGCCCGCATCGGCGAGGCGCGCACCTGGCTCGAAACGGCGGCCTGACCGAAGGCGGAATCTCGCATGAAAAAAGGGCGGGCCTTTCGGGCCCGCCCTTCGACAGATGCAAGAATCCGACTCCGTCACTCGGCCGAGGCGGTCCGAACGGTGTGGCGCTTGGCCATCCAGCGCCCGGTGCAGAGGCCGCCGGAGACACGCCACGTTCCGGAGCCAGCGCGGGCCTGCAGCTGGCCCGAGGCGGTGCCGTTCGCAGCCGCCGTCGCGACATTGAGCCCCACACCGCCGTCGGCGCTGATACGGCCGGTCACCGTCGTGCTGCCGGACGACGCATTCGCGATGGGGCGAACCTGCCCGCCACGTACCGCGAGGGTGTAGCTGTACTGGGCGTCGCACAGTCCGCTCTCGGTGACGAGTTGAACCGACCATGTCCCGTCGAAATCTCCCGCCATCGCCGGCGAAACGAGCGCGGCGGCCAGGGCAGCGGTGAGGGCGAACTTGGGCATGCGTCATCCAGCTCAGCGACGAGGGTGAACGTACGGTGCGCCGTCGCCCGCGCAATCCGTACCGTCGATCTGTGAGATGCCCGCACTCTACGCGAACAAGAGGCGACAATATGACGGTAACCGCTGCCTCGGTTGCCGACAAATCACGACTGCTCGTGGAACAACTGACGCGCCGACGATGAATGAGTTCTGAAAGCCGTGGCTTTCAGGCACCGCGGTGTTGCAAGCTCAGCTTTAAGAGACTTTCGAACGACGGCCCGCCGCTTGCGCGAAACGGCCAGGATTCTTCGTCGGGAGCGCAAAGCCTGGTCGCTCGACGGCGGCAAGGATCATTGCCCGCGGCCGCACCGCGGCGGCGCAGGTTCTGGATCATGCCGAAGCGGCAGGTGCGTTCAGGCGGACGGTTCGGCGAGCCGCGCCCGATGGCGATCGAGGGTGTCGAGCAGGATCGGCATGAAGGCGGAGGAGGCATCGAGCCCGGCCACGCCCTGCCCGAGCCGGTCGAGGGCCCGCATCTGGGCATCGAGGCCGTCATACGCGGCGAGGTAGGCCCAGATCGCCTCGTCCGCCTCGCCGACCTGGGCCGGCTGCTCGGAGGCCAGCAGCGCCGAGAAGATGTCGAGGGTCGTCTCCAGGCTCGCCACGTCGGCTCCTCGCGATGCACCCCGGAGGGTCGGGTCGGGACGTGCTCCGGCGCCTCGGGGGTCGGCTCGGCCGAGGCGTGCGCCGGAACGGGCTGTCGAGGCAGCCGGTGAGCGGATCACGGACCCTTCACCGGCCGGGCCTGATCGAAGCGTATCAGCGGTGGCGGCTGCCGCCAATGAGGCTCGCCGCGGCGGCGAGCCCGACGCCGGCGACCACTGCAGCGGTGGTGAGCGGGTGGAGTGCGCCTCGGGTGTAGAGGCTGCGCCGCATCACGTAGCCGGGATGGCTCCCGGCCGTGCGGCCGCCCACGCCCGCCTCGTAGAGCGATCCTTCCGGACGACGCGGCGGCTCTGCACGCTGCTGCAGACCCGCCATGCTGCTCCCGACCGTATCGAAGACGCGCGGCGCCACGGCCTGAGCCGCGCTCATGATCCGGCCGCCGCCGCCGATATAGATGTCGCGGCGCGGATGCACCGCCGCGTGGAGAATCGCCTCGGCGACCTCCTCGGTGCGGTAGACCGGTGGGGGCAGCTTCGGCTCGCGGTCGGTGTAGTTGCGGGCATGTGCCGGGAAGGGCGTGTCGATCGCCGCCGGCTTGATCAGCGTGACCGCGACCGGCGCCCCTTCCTCCTTCAGCTCGATGCGCAGGGAGTCGGTGAAGCCTTTGATGGCGTGCTTGCTCGCGCTGTACATGCCCTGGAGCGGGAAGGCGACGTCGGAGGCGACGCTGCCGAGATTGATCAGCGTGCCGCCGCTCTCCTTCAGGTGCGGCAGCGCGACGAGGGAGCCGTAGACGACGCCCCAGAAGTTCACGTCGAACAGGCGCCGGTGATCGCCGTCCTCGACCTCTTCGAGCCGCCCGATGATCGAGAGCCCGGCATCGTTCACCCAGGTGTCGATGCGGCCGTAGCGGTCGATGGCGGCACGGGCCAGGGCCTCGACCTGCGCCCGATCCGAGACATCGGTCACGACGTCGAGGGCATCCCCGCCCTGCCGCTCGATCTCGGCGCGGATCTCGGCCAGCGCCTCACCGTTGCGGGCGGCGAGCACGACCCGGGCGCCGCGCGCCGCACCCATGCGCGCGGTCGCGAGCCCGATGCCGCTGGAGGCGCCGGTGATGACGATGACCTGCTGGTCGAGCGGCTTCTTGGCAGCGCTCGGCATGGGCGTCTCCTGGGATCGGGTAAGATGTCGGGGCAACCGGGCGCTGCCGAGGAAGGCCTCGTCCCGGAGGCTGTCAGCCGGTGAACCCGGCCGCGAACGGCGCAGTTTCCGCGGACCCGCCCCGAGCCCGGGCAAAGAGATCGCAGGCACCGAGCCCCGGGCTCAATGCCAGGCGTCCAGGATCTCGGCGGTCGGCGCGGTCTCGATCTGCTCGCCGAAGCGGCTGTGGTAGAGGAACATCATCGCGTCGTAGGTCTGGTCGGCCGACGAGCACACCGCGTCGGCGGCGACGATGACGCGGTAGCCGCGATCGACCGCGCCGAGGATGGTCGCCAGCACGCAGACATCGGTCTCGCCCCCCGTCACCACTAGGGTGTCGGTTCCTTGCGCCTCCAGCATCCGCTCAAGTTCGGGCCCCATCCAGGGCGAGTAGACGAGCTTGTCGACGACCTTGGCCGGCGGTGCGAACCGAATCAGGCTCGGCACCAGTTCGACCATCTCGGGCCCGAGCGCGTCGAGGGTCATCTTGGGCCAGTGCTCGTAGTAGCGCCGCCAGGCGCCCCGGCCCTCCTCGGGCGAGCGGATCGGTACGAAGCGGGTGAACACCGTCCGCTCCGGATGGGCGGCGGCGAGGCGCTCGATGTTCGGCAGGATCCGGGCGAGCCAGGGTGTGTGCCAGTCGGTCTCCTCGAAGAACATCCTCTGGGCATCGACGCAGAGATGAGCGGCCCTCGGGCCGAGTTCTCCGAATTTCAGGCCGTCCTTGCCTGCCATGGCGCGCTCCGAATCCTTTCTTCTTGTGCTTTCTCGGCTCAGTTCGGATGGAAGACGACCTTGACGCAGCCGTCCTTCTTGTCGCGGAAGGTCTTGTAGAGGTCGGGACCGTCGGCGAGGTTGGTGGAGCGGTGGGTGATCAGCGAGGCGGTGTCGAACTTGCCCTGCTGGATCAGCTTGGTCAGCGGTTCGAGGTAGCGCTTCACGTGCGTCTGGCCGCTCTTCATGGTGAGCCCCTTCTGCACGATCGCCCCCATGTTGACGGGGATCGGCCCGCCATAGACGCCCGGCACCGAGACGATGCCGCAGGGCCGCACCGCGCGGATCGCTTCCATCAGCGCGTAGGGCCGCTCGGTCGAAGTCAGCTTTTCCTGCAGTGTCGAGATCACGCTGGAGAGGCCGTGGCCGGCGCTGGCCTCCATGCCGACGCAGTCGATCACGCCGTCGGCGCCCTCGCCCTTGCTGATCTCCTTGATGCGCTCGAACACGTCTTCCTTGGCGAAGTCGATGATGTCGGTCGCGCCGTATTTGCGCGCGAGGGCGAGGCGCTCGGGCACCGTATCGATGGCGATGATCCGCTCGGCGCCCATGATCTGGGCCGACTGGATCGCGAACAGGCCGACGGGCCCTGCGCCCCATACGGCGATGATCTCGCCGCCCTTGATCTCGCAATGTTCCGCACCCTGCCAGCCGGTCGGCAGGATGTCGGTGAGGAACAGGACGGATTCGTCGTCCATGCCGTCGGGCACCTTCATCGGCGCCACGTCGGCCATCGGCACGCGCACGTACTCGGCCTGCCCGCCCCAGTAACCGCCGGTGATGTGCGAGTAGCCGAACAGGCCGGCGGTGGTGAAGCCGAACTGCGCCGCCGCCATCTCGGCATTGCGGTTCGAGCGCTGGCAGACCGACCAGTTGCCGAGCTTGCACTGGCGGCACTCGCCGCAATTGATGTTGAAGGGCACGACGATGCGGTCGCCCTTCTTGAACTTGGTGAAGCCCGGCGCGGTCTCCACCACTTCGCCCATGAATTCGTGGCCGAGCACGTCGCCCGACTTCATGGTCGGCATCTGCCCGTCCATCAGGTGGAGGTCGGAGCCGCAGATGGCGCAGGACGTGACCTTGATGATGACGTCGCGGGAATCCTCGATCGAGGGATCCGGCACCGTGTCACAGCGGATGTCGCCCTTGCCGTGCCAGCACAGTGCTTTCATGAATTGTCCTCAAGGTTCGACCGGCGATGCCGCTCCGGCATTGCCGCAGGAAACCCCGGGCGCTTACGGCCAAGTTCCTCGAAGAATTTCGGCGGTTACAGCTTGACCCCGAGCCAGCGGTTCACGCGCGTCACGAGCCAGACGGTGGCGATGGCCACGC
>Ga0233425_10009711_pt1 | contig 12049 bp, 12 predicted proteins | sample Watercolumn_Towu_2_FD_181712 | JGI IMG/M metagenome (GOLD analysis project Ga0233425, IMG submission 181712) | Freshwater microbial communities from Lake Towuti, South Sulawesi, Indonesia - Watercolumn_Towuti2014_140_MG | ecosystem: Environmental > Aquatic > Freshwater > Lake | place...
TTCCAATTTAATTGATGAGACCTGGTTTGATGCAACCAAAGCAATCAAACTCCACTACTTGGTGGATTTCTGTACGGCCTCGCCTGCTTTTTCAATATCCTTACCCATACCGTTGATGGTATTACATGCCGTCACAGCCAATACACACATCATCGCTACCAATACACGCAACATCTTACAAACTCCTCTAATCGCGAAAATTACCGAACTTGAGCGGAAAATCCGTAATGCTCTTTTTCACAAAAGCAATCGCCTCCTGCAAAACGTCGCGCTTGGCTCCGTTGACGCGCACCGTGTCACCCTGGATGCTAGCCTGTACCTTCATGCCACTGTCCTTGATGAGTTTGGTGATCTTCTTTGCCAGCTCACTATCAATACCGTCACGGACACGCAGCTCCTGCTTCACCTTATTGCCGGACACCTTTTGCACGTCCTTGTGTTCCAGGCGTTTTGACGACTCCGGCTCTTTCTTTTCCATGGCAGGCAGGAGGATATCCTTCACCTGATCGAGTTGGAAGTCGTTATCGCCAAAAATGGTAATGACTTTATCCTTCTCGTTGAACTCCACCTTGGCCGAAGTGCCTTTGAAATCATAACGATTCGTGATCTGCTTGCTGGCAGCATCAATCGAATTGTTCAGGTTCACCATATCGACTTCGGATGTAATGTCAAAACTGGGCATCATGCACCTCAAAAAACTTTCCAGGCAAAATCACCTACGTGAAAAAATAATGCCTCTGGAAAGCAATCTAGATGCGGCTTCCAGAGCATCGAAATAAAAGCGCAATTTTTGCACCTCCAAAATCACTCGAAGTGACAGACGTAATCCACTGTTTCAGTGACTTCGATGTCAAAACTGGAGTTGCCGGGAACGGTAAACTTCTCTCCAGCCTTGTATGAAGTCCAGTTATCTTCGCCTTTCAAGCGCACCCTGCATACACCGTCGTTGATTTCCATCAGCTCTGGTGAACCGGTATTGAACGTCAATGTGCTGGGGAAAATCACGCCCACAGTACAACGTGTGCCATTCGGAAACATCACGGTATGACTCACGCACTTGCCATCGAAATACACATTAGCTTTCTTTTTGACGCTGACATTGTCGAATTGTGCCATTTGTTATCCAATCAAATAATATCCCATTATCCCAAAAAATAAGGGCTTACGCTAATGGCAAGCCCTTGCCTAATCTTTTCGGTAGTTACATCACGGCAACGATCTGGTCACCCATCTCGGAGCAACTGACTCGCTTCATCCCTGCTTCGTAGATGTCACCTGTACGGTAACCCGCCGCCAGCACTTTCTTCACCGCATTTTCGATACGCGTCGCAGCCGCTTCGTTGTCGAAGGTGTAGCGCAGCATCATGGCGGCGGAGAGAATGGTCGCGATCGGGTTGGCCAGGTTCTTGCCTGCGATATCCGGCGCGGAACCATGCGATGGCTCGTACAAGCCTTTCTTGGTCTCGTTCAAAGAGGCAGACGCCAGCATGCCGATGGAACCGGTCAGCATAGAAGCCTCGTCGGACAGGATGTCGCCAAAGATGTTGCCTGTCACGATCACGTCGAACTGTTTGGGGTTGCGAATCAACTGCATCGCAGCATTGTCCACGTACATGTGACTCAATTCGACTTCCGGATATTCCTTAGCCACGTCAATCACGATCTCTTTCCAGAACTCGGTGGTTTCCAGCACGTTCGCCTTATCCACGGAGCACAGTTTCTTGTTACGTTTCATCGCAATGCCGAATGCGACATGCGCGATGCGGCGCACTTCAGGCTCGCTGTAAATCATGGTGTTGAAACCTTCGCGAATACCTTGCTCATTGGTGCGCATGCCACGCGGCTGACCAAAATAAACGTCGCCGGTCAACTCACGCACAATCATGATGTCCAACCCAGCAACCACTTCCGGCTTCAGCGTGGATGCATTGGCCAGTTCCGGATACAACACTGCCGGACGCAGGTTGGCAAACAGACCCAAGTCCTTGCGAATCGCCAGCAAACCGCGTTCAGGGCGCAAAGGGCGGTCCAGCGTATCGTACTGAGGTCCACCGACGGCACCCAACAGCACAGCATCTGCCTCACGGCATACTTTTTGTGTAAATTCCGGATAGGGTGCGCCGAACTGGTCGTATGCCTGGCCGCCCAATGGCGCCTCGACAAATTCCATGTCCATACCCTCTTTTTTCAACACTTCCAGTACGCGCAACGCTTGTGCAATGATTTCTGGACCAATGCCATCACCTGGCAAAACTGCGATTTTCATATTCATATTCCTTACGATTATTGAGCAAACAACCAGGGTTGTGCTGCTTTATGTTTTTGTTCAAACGCCTTGATTTCATCCGCATGCTGCAAGGTCAGGCCAATCTCGTCCAAGCCATTCAGCAAATTATGTTTGCGTGTTGGCGTGATCTCAAACTTAAAGCTATCGCCACTTGGCAACGTTACGGTTTGCGACGGCAAGTCCACGTTCAATTTGTAGCCTTCGTTCGCTTGGCACTCTTCAAACAAGCGGTCAACCACAGCGACATCCGCAACAATCGGCAAAATGCCATTTTTGAAGCAGTTGTTAAAGAAAATATCAGCAAAACTGGGGGCAATAATTACGCGAAAACCTTGGTCTTCAATCGCCCAAGGGGCATGCTCACGCGATGAACCGCAACCGAAGTTGTCACATGCCAGCAGCACTTGCGCGCATTGGTAACGTGGCTGGTTCAGCACGAAATCCTTGTTCAGCGGACGTGTACTGCAATCCATACCTGGCTCGCCGTAATTGGTATAACGCCATTCATCGAACAAATACGGACCGAAACCGGAGCGCTTGATGGATTTCAGAAACTGTTTCGGAATAATCGCGTCGGTATCCACATTCGCGCGGTCGAGCGGGCAAACCAAGCCGTTTAATTGTGTAAATGCTTTCATATCTTTTCTCCTATTGCGCTCTACGATTACTGCACTTGACGCACGTCGACGAAATGGCCGGCAATCGCTGCCGCAGCAGCCATTTCCGGGCTCACCAGATGCGTGCGGCCCCCCGGGCCTTGGCGACCTTCGAAGTTACGGTTGGAGGTCGAAGCGCAGCGCTCACCTGGGCTCAGGCGGTCGGAATTCATCGCCAGACACATGGAACAGCCTGGCTCACGCCATTCAAAACCGGCTGCGATGAAAATCTTGTCCAAGCCTTCTTCCTCAGCCTGACGTTTCACCACGCCGGACCCAGGCACGACCATCGCCAGCTTGACATTGCCTGCAACCTTCTTGCCTTTGGCAACGCTAGCTGCAGCGCGCAAGTCTTCAATACGAGAATTGGTGCAGGAACCGATGAATACCTTGTCGATCTGTATTTGCTCGATTGGTGTATCTGCCTGCAAACCCATATATTTCAGTGCATTCTCGATGCTGGTACGTTTGGTCGCATCCGCTTCCTTGGCAGGATTCGGTACGCGCGCGCCAATCGGCAACACCTGCTCCGGCGAAGTGCCCCAGGTTACTTGCGGTTCGATTTCCTCACCGCGCATTTCAATCACTGCGTCAAACTGGGCGTCTGCATCGGATTTCAGCGTATTCCAGTAAGCAACCGCTTTATCCCAGTTCTCGCCTTTTGGGGCGTGCTGACGTCCTTTCAGGTAAGCGATGGTCTTTTCGTCCGGCGCAACGATACCTGCACGAGCCCCAGCTTCGATCGCCATGTTGCACAAGGTCATGCGGCCTTCCATGGAGAAACCGCGAATCACTTCGCCGCCAAACTCGATGGCATAACCCGTACCGCCTGCGGTACCGATCCTGCCGATGATCGCCAAAGCAACATCCTTGGCTGTTACACCTTTACCCAGTTTGCCATCCACTTTCACCAGCATGCGTTTGGACTTCTTGGCCACCAACGTTTGCGTTGCCATGACATGCTCCACCTCGGATGTGCCAATACCATGTGCCAAAGCGCCGAATGCGCCGTGCGTGGAAGTATGGCTATCGCCACATACTACGGTCATGCCGGGCAAGGTCGTGCCGTTTTCCGGGCCAATCACATGGATGATGCCTTGATGACTATCCTTGAATGGGAAATACACCAACGCACCAAATTCCTTGATGTTGTTATCCAAGGTTTCGACTTGTAGGCGTGAGATTGGGTCTTCGATGCCTTTATCCCAATCCTTGGTCGGTGTGTTGTGGTCAGGATTGGCTACAATCGAAGTGCTGCGCCATGGCTTGCGACCCGCCAGACGCATGCCCTCGAAGGCCTGCGGGCTGGTCACTTCATGCACCAGGTGACGGTCGATATAAAGCAAACATGTGCCGTCAGATTCCTCACGGACGACATGCGATTCCCATAATTTGTCGTAAAGCGTTTTTCCCGCCATGACTCACTCCTCAGCTAATTTTTGAAACAGTATTTTTAGTATTAAATTCTGAAAACTTGCGCAGAATAAACATTATTCAATACCCTGACAAGACTATAAGTTATACTAGTATTAGAATTAATAGGATAGCTTATGGACAATAGACGAAAAGAGTTGGGCGAATTCCTGCTTGCCCTGCGCCAGCGGGGCACGCCAGAGGAATTCGGATTCCCTTCGGGCGCACGCCGCCGGACCAAAGGGTTGCGCCGCGAAGAAGTTGCGCAGCTCGCGGGTATTAGCGCCACCTGGTACACATGGATAGAACAAGGTCGTGAAGTCAACATCTCGTCAGACGCGCTGGACAGGCTAGCACTGGCACTCAAACTATCACGCACCGAACGCGCTTACCTGTTCGACATGGCAGATCGCCGCGACCCACGCGCCAGCGCGGCTGAAGAAGACACCGTGCCGGAAACGCTGGTCAGCATGCTTGGCAACATCAATATTCCCGCCTACATCATGGGCCGCACCTGGGATTTACTGGCGTGGAACCAACCAGCCAGTGATTTATTTATAGGCTGGCTAGATAACTATTCGACACGAAATGAATCAGAAAAAAGTACCGTTCGTGCTGAGCCTGTCGAAGCACAAAACGTTCCGCCAAATTTACTGCGCTATGTATTTACCAACCCACAAGCCAAACAATTTGTGGTGGATTGGGAGCTCCGCGCAAGGCGCTTAGTAGCCGAATTCCGCGCCGATTGCCGCAGCCGGCTGGAAGAACCGGAGCTGCAAAGGTTGGTGAGCGAGCTCTCGCAAGCCAGCCCGGAATTTGAACGCTTCTGGAAGCAGCACGACGTGCTGGAACGGCAAGGCGGACAGCGCGAATTCAATCACCCCAAATACGACCTGATTAGTTACCAGCAGGTCACTTTGCGTCCGGTAGAACAGGAACAGCTTAAACTGGTGTTACTGCAACCTGCATGATAATTTTCATTATGTCTGACATCAGCCTGAAAGCCGCATTCAGACTGGCTTCCAGAGCATGTGTTTTACTAATGAACGCGCACGCCTATACGACTGCCACTTGCTCGGCAGAGGCCATACGTTCCTGATCACGCATCAGCTTGTACTCGATCGCATCGATCATCGCACGCCAGGACGCGTCCACCACATCCGTGGAGACGCCAGTCGTCGTCCAGCTCTCAAAATGGTCGGCTGATTCAATCAGCACGCGCACTTTGGCAGCCGTCGCACGGTCGGAATCCAGCACACGCACTTTATAGTCAGTCAGGCGCACTTCACTGATGGCGGGATAGAAATGCTCCAAAGCGCGACGCATGGCCTTATCCAGCGCATTGACCGGACCGTCGCCTTCTGCGGACATCACTTCTTCCTGTCCGTTGACCAGCAGCTTGATGCTGGCAGAAGAATTGACGCCGTTGACGGCGGGTTCATGGATGCTGACCTGATATTCCTTGAATGCAAAGAACGGGCGGAACTTGCCAAGCTCTCTGCGTACCAGCAGCTGCACTGAGCCTTCCGCACTCTCGAACTGGTAGCCTTCATGTTCCAGTGCCTTGATATGTTCAAGGATGCGCCTTGTGTCGGCGGAGTCCTTGCCTAAGGAGGCATCGACCTCGTGAATCTTGGATAGCAGCGCGCTGCGGCCTGCGACCTCTGACACCAGGATATGGCGCATATTGCCCACTTGCGCAGGGTTGATATGCTCGTAGGAAATCGGGTTCTTGCTCACTGCATCGATGTGCATGCCGCCCTTGTGGGAGAAGGCATCGTTACCGACATAAGGGGCCTTGTCGTTAAAGGTCATATTGGCGACATCGCTGACAAAACGCGCAGCCGCGGTAAGCGTGGCGATATTCTCCTGCGGGATGCAGGAAAGGCCCAGTTTCAGTTGCAGATTCGGGATAATTGAACACAGGTTGGCGTTGCCACAGCGCTCGCCGATGCCGTTGATGGTGCCCTGCACTTGCACAGCGCCGGCTTGTACCGCGGCAACCGAGTTCGCTACAGCCATCTCGCAATCGTTGTGGCAGTGAATGCCGATTTTCACGCCAAAACGTGCCACGACTTTTTGGGTGATCTCAAAGATCTCGTTCGGAAAAGTACCGCCATTGGTATCGCACAGCGCAAGCACATCCGCACCGGCATCCGCCGCCGCCTGCAGGGTTTGCATGGCATAATCCGCGTTGGCTTTGTAGCCATCAAAGAAATGCTCGGCATCGAACACCACTTCTTTACCCTGCTGTTTCAGGAAAGCAATGGTGTCACCAATCATGCTCAGATTTTCCTGCAGCGTGGTGCGCAGGATGTCGGTGACCTGGTAATCCCAGCTCTTGCCGAAAATCGCGACAGAATGGGTATTCGCGCGCAGCAAGGATTTCAGGTTGTTGTCATCCGCCGCATGGATGCCGACCTTGCGAGTGCTGCCAAACGCGATGATCTTGGAATGCTTGAGTTTCAAGGCGCCAACGCGCTCGAAGAACTCCAGATCTTTTGGATTGGAACCCGGGTTACCTGCCTCGATATAACCGATACCCAGCTCATCCAAACGCTCGACGATCTTGAGTTTGTCTTCAACGGTAAAAGAGACTCCTTGCGCCTGGGCGCCATCGCGCAGGGTAGAATCGTATGCAATCACCTGTCTTGCCATATTATTTCTTGCGGTTGTGTAAGTTAGCAGCGATACGCATGCGCAGCGCATTCAGCTTGATGAAGCCGCCTGCATCTTTCTGGTCGTACGCACCGGCATCGTCCTCGAACGTTGCGATAGTGGAATCGAACAGTGAATCCGTTTTGCTGTCACGGCCGACCACGATCACGTTGCCTTTGTATAGTTTGACCCGCACCCAGCCGTTGACTGATTTTTGCGTATGGTCTATCAAGGTTTGCAGCGCAACGCGCTCCGGGCTCCACCAGTAGCCGTTATAGATCAGGCTGGCGTAGCGTGGCATCAAATCGTCTTTCAGATGCGCCACTTCGCGATCCAGCGTGATGGATTCGATTGCGCGGTGCGCTTTCAGGATAATGGTGCCGCCAGGTGTCTCGTAGCAACCGCGGGATTTCATGCCCACATAACGGTTCTCGACCAGGTCCAGACGGCCAATGCCATGTTTGCCACCGAGCTTATTAAGTTCTGCTAATATTTCGTGTGCTTTCATGGTCTTGCCGTTTAGAGCAACGATATCACCTTGCACAAACTCGATGTCCAGATACTCTGGTTGATTAGGTGCGGCTTCTGGTGAAACCGTCCAGCGCCACATGCTTTCTTCCGCTTCGGCTGCCGGGTCTTCCAGATGACGACCTTCGTAGGAAATATGCAGCAAGTTCGCATCCATGCTGTATGGGCTGCCGCCTTGTTTATGCTTCATATCGACAGGAATGCCATGCGTTTCTGCATAAGCCATCAGTTTCTCTCGGGAAAGCAAATCCCACTCGCGCCAAGGGGCGATGATCTTGATGTTTGGATTCAAAGCATAAGCGCCCAACTCGAAACGCACCTGGTCATTGCCTTTGCCAGTTGCGCCATGGGAAACCGCATCCGCGTTGGTCTCGCGGGCAATCTCGATCAGGCGCTTGGCAATCAGCGGGCGCGCGATGGATGTGCCTAGCAGGTATTCGCCTTCATAGATAGTGTTAGCGCGGAACATCGGGAATACGAAATCTCTCACGAACTCTTCACGCAGGTCATCAATGTAAATCTCTTTTACGCCTGCCGCTTTGGCCTTGGCACGTGCAGGCTCCAGCTCCTCGCCTTGACCCAGATCGGCGGTAAAAGTCACCACCTCGCATTGGTATTCATCCTGCAGCCATTTCAAGATGACTGATGTATCCAGGCCGCCTGAGTAGGCTAACACTACTTTTTTAATGTCGCTCATTACTTCACTTTTCCTAACAATAAGTATTCCATAAAGGCTTTTTGTGTGTGCGGTTTTGGCTTCGGCCGTTCGTTTCACTCGCTTAACCTAAAGGTTAGCCTACGCCGAAACAGACTACACGCCACTGCTTTCGGTTATTTCACCTTACCTAACAATAAGTATTCCATAAGGGCTTTTTGTGTGTGTAGTCTGTTTTCCGCTTCATCCCACACTACACTTTGAGCACCATCAATCACATCGGCTGCAACTTCCTCGCCACGATGCGCCGGCAGGCAGTGCATGAACAGCGCGTCTTTATTGGCTGCGCGCATCATGTCAGCATCGACCTGCCAATCGGCGAAGTCACGCATACGTTCTTCGTTCTCTGCCTCAAAGCCCATACTGGTCCAAACATCAGTCGTCACCAGGTCTGCACCCTTCACGGCATCCATCGGGTCAGCAAACGTCTCGAAATGATCATTGCCATACAGATTGGCCCGTTCTGGCTCCACCTCATAACCCGGCGGCGTGGAGACATGCACGTTGAAGTCCAGCAGTTCCGCAGCTTGCAGCCAGGTATTGCAGACGTTATTGCTGTCGCCAACCCATGCAACCGTCTTGCCCTTGATCGAACCGCAGTGTTCAATGAATGTATAAATATCCGCCAGAATCTGGCAAGGATGATACTCATTAGTCAATCCGTTGATCACCGGTACGCGCGAGTTTTGCGCAAAACGCTCGATGATGCTTTGCTCGAAAGTACGAATCATCACGATATCGCTCATGCGGGAAATGACCTGCGCAGCGTCTTCCACCGGCTCTCCTCGTCCCAGCTGGGAGTCGCGCGTGTTCAGGTAGATGGCCGACCCGCCAAGCTGATGCATCCCGGCTTCGAACGACAAACGCGTGCGCGTACTCGCCTTCTCGAAAATCATTACCAGCGTGCGGTCTGTCAGCGGCCAGTACTGCTTGTAGTCTTTGAACTGGGCCTTGATCCACTTGGTGCGCTCGAATATATGATTCAGCTCGTCTGTGGTCAGGTCGTTGAATTGTAGAAAATGTTTAACCATTTAAAAACTTCTTGATGAGTGGCGCCAAGCGATCCACCAGCTCCTTCGCTTCCTGCGCGTTAATAATCAGCGGCGGCAGCAAACGCACCACCTTTTCCGCTGTCACGTTAATAAGTAACTTCTCTTCCAGCGCCATCTTCACCAGCTCGGCACAAGGTCTATCCAGCTCGATACCAATCATCAAGCCCGCATGACGTATCGTCACCACGCCAGAAACGCCATCCAGCCCGGCCTTCAGGGCATCACAAATCAAATCGCCCATCGCTTCGGCATTCTCACGCAGCTTGTCTTCGGCAATGATATTCAAAGTCGCCAGGCCAGCCGTGGTGGCCAATGGGTTACCGCCAAACGTCGAACCATGTTTGCCAGGCGTGAATGTTTCAGCCGCCACACCTTTGGCGACACAAGCGCCAACTGGCACGCCGGAACCCAATCCTTTGGCCAAAGTCATCACATCCGGTGCGATGTTGGTATGCTGAAAAGCGAACCACGTGCCAGTGCGTCCGATACCGGTTTGCACCTCGTCCAGCATCAGCAGCCAGCCGTGCTCGTCACAGACCATGCGCAGACCTTCGAGATAAGCTTTGCCGTCATGAGGGATATTGATACCTCCCTCGCCCTGCACTGGCTCCACCAATACGGCCACGACGTTATTCTTGCGCGCGGCAATCTGTTTGATCGCATCCAAATCGTCGAATGGCACACGGATAAAGCCGCCTACCAGCGGCTCGAAGCCAGCCTGGGTCTTGCGATTTCCCGTTGCGGAGAGCGTTGCCATGGTTCTGCCGTGAAAGGCTTTTTCCATGACGATGATTTCGGGGTTTTCGATACCTTTGTTGTGTCCATACAGGCGCGCCAGCTTGATGGCGGCTTCGTTCGCCTCGCAACCGGAATTACAGAAAAACACCTTGTCCATGCCGGAGACTTCGGCCAGCTTGTCGCCTAGGGCTTCCTGCTCGGCAATGTGGTAAATATTGGACACATGAATCAGCTTGGCCACTTGCGCCTGCAAGGTTTTCACCAATTTCGGGTGTGCATGCCCCAAGCCGTTTACCGCCACACCGGAAAGCGCGTCGAGGTACCTGTTGCCTTTGTCATCCCATAACCATGCGCCTTCACCGCGAGTGAAAGTGATGGGTTGTCTGCCATAGGTGTTCATCAAATGTTGTGTCATAAGCTTTTTTCAAAAACCATTGAAGCAAAATCCTAAAAAACAAAACGGCGGCTAAGGCCGCCGTTAGTGCCTTTAGCCGAATCAAACCATTGTTGCCTCTCGGCGCTTGAGCGCACGCAAAGCATTGGCTGCAAGGCCAATTCGCGCGTCATGTATCGCAGGTAGCTGCAATTTTCTCATCTAAAGACCGTTTTGGAGTAAAAATAATAACGCTGCAGATTAGCTCAAAACCGCTGATTTGGCAAGGTTTTCAGCCTGTACAGGCTGGCTTGGCCTGCATAAACGGCTTTACGCGATCCAAGGAGTCCGGATGTGTAGAAACAATGTCGCTCAGTGGCACTTCACTTGGCTTGCGCTTGCCAGCTTCTTTACTGCCCGCCTGCTGACCTAGCCGCAGCAAAATATCCGCAAAAGCTTTGGGTGGCAAGCAGGCTTTTTGCATTGCGTGCAAGGCAAAACCATCCGCTTCCAGTTCATGCACGCGCGAATAGCGCATTTGCAACAAAGCCGCCGGCAAGCCGGAAGCTACTGAACTCACATCTCCGGTAACCGCCGCCAGTACCAGCCCTGCCAGCACCCCCTGGATACTTTGCCTGTATGCATGCCGCTGCTTCACATGCCCCATCTCGTGCGCCAGCACGGCAACCACCTCGGTATTGTTTTTCGAAAGTTTGATAAGGTCATCCGTCACCACCATGATACCGCCGGGCAAGGCAAATGCGTTGGGACCAATCATGCCGCCATCGCGAAATTCCAGGCGGTATTGCGGACACTGCTGGATTTTGCCGCACAAATCTGTCAATCCTTGGCCGATTTCCTGCTGCTTCTGCGATGAAATTTTGCTTGCGGACAAATAGTGCATTTTGTGATCGAAGGTGTCCAGCACCTGCTCACCCAGCTTGAGCTCCATGCTCGGCGGGGTAGACTGTGCGACATACTCCGCAAGCTTGGGTACTCCAAACTGCAAGAACATCCAGCCTGCGAAAACCGTAGCCAGCAGAGACAGCATGACCCAGCCCATGTGATTTTCCAGATAATGTACAAAGCCCCAAAAGGCATTGCGTCGCGACTGCATGGCAGCTTCAAGCTCCTGCAACCGATTAGCTTCAAGACGGCCGCCGTCCGGCAAGTCAACCAAGCGCCTGGCCGCCCCCAGCCTGGCCTGCACATGAATTTCCGAAAAGACATAACGATATTGCCGCCCTTCCGACTCAAACATAATGACAGCATCCGGCGCCGGCAAAACGCTCACCAGCACTGATCTTGCTCGCGCACTTTGCCCATCAAAGAAATCTGCTTGGAAAGTCATGATTTAACCAGAATCTAGCCGAACGACAGATCCACGTCGAACATATCCACGATCTCTTCGCCTGTGGCTTTGATTTCGGCTTTCCTGTCACCGACAAACTGGTCGAAATCCACATCGCCCAAGATTTTGAGCCTGGAAGTACGGTACTTAGCCGAGGGTGTAAATAATTTTGTGTAAACGTCATTTTGCAGGAAACTGCACTTTTAAGAAAGGTCTTATAAATGACGACACCACAAACCAAAGCATTAAAAGCATTACCTAACGACTTAATCGACGAA
>Ga0233425_10009713_pt1 | contig 12048 bp, 11 predicted proteins | sample Watercolumn_Towu_2_FD_181712 | JGI IMG/M metagenome (GOLD analysis project Ga0233425, IMG submission 181712) | Freshwater microbial communities from Lake Towuti, South Sulawesi, Indonesia - Watercolumn_Towuti2014_140_MG | ecosystem: Environmental > Aquatic > Freshwater > Lake | place...
GAGAATATCGCCGGGAACTGAGATTCCTTCATTGTACATAATGTCGAATTCTGTGGCGCGGAATGGAGCCGCGACTTTGTTTTTTACAATTTTGCACTTTACCCGGTTACCGATAATTTGTTCTCCCTTCTTGATCTGAGCGCTGCGGCGCACTTCAATGCGGAGGGATGAGTAGAACTTCAGAGCATTGCCACCAGAAGTAGTCTCCGGATTACCAAAGAATACTCCTATCTTATGTCTGATCTGATTGATGAAAATAACCGTGGTCTTGGTCTTGCCGACAATACCGGCCAGCTTACGCAAGGCCTGACTCATCAGTCTGGCTTGCAAGCCCATGTGTTGATCGCCCATCTCGCCCTCAATTTCTGCTTTGGGAGTGAGGGCGGCCACCGAGTCGACTATTATGGTGTCGACGGCATTGGAACGTACCAGGGTCTCGACTATCTCGAGCGCCTGTTCTCCGGTATCAGGCTGAGAAATGAGCAGCTCATTGATGTTAATGCCGATTTTTTTGGCGTAATCAGGATCCAGGGCGTGCTCGGCATCCACAAAGGCCGCAATGCCGCCCATTTTTTGCGTTTCCGCGGCAATATGCTGGGAAAGGGTGGTTTTACCTGATGATTCCGGTCCAAAAATTTCGATAATTCTACCGCGGGGCACGCCACCAACTCCGAGCGCGATGTCGAGTGACAAACATCCGGTTGGGATGGCTTCAACCTGCATGGCTTTGGCTTCGCCCAGACGCATGATTGACCCGTCGCCGAATTTTTCTCGAATTTGCGAGATCGCTTCTTCGGCCGCGAGATTTTTTTCCCCTCCATCTCCGCGTAATTTTGTCATAAGGATATTTTATTGGTTATTAATTTTGTTATTCCGTAATTTTGTCGTTGACAATAATCTGGCGATACTCAATATGAGCCTGACTGTGTTTTTTCTTTGATGATATTTTAATAATGTTCAGTCCTTTTTGCAAATCCAGACGCAGATCAAAGCCGCCGTCCGGGCCAATGGTCACCTCTCGAGAATTAATCGTCAGCAGCGCTTCTTTCTCTGTCACGCCGGAAATTTCCACCACTTGGTCGGTGGTAATAATCTGATTCTCGGCGGGGTTTTTTATAATTAATTCCGGCGGCGAGAAAATGTTGTTGATACTCAACCCAATGTATATTGTTATAAACAGAAATAAGATAATGGCGATGGAGTAGCGAATGGTGCTGGGCTTGAGAAAAAAGACTATGAGTTTCATTAAACGAGAACGAGGTGTTGGTTTTGGCGCATGAGTGGAGCGTTTGGTTTTGAAATAAAGGGTGCGTTCCTGATCATAGGCGGCCAGAGCGGTGCCGGCGCTGATATTTAACAATTTGGCATAGCGACGGATAAAGTGTTGAGTATAAACATCGGCTGGCAGGTCTTCATAAGTATTACTTTCCAGAGCTTTCAGGTATAGAGCATTGATTTGGAGTTTTCTGGCCGCGCGGTCGAGACTGATACCTCGGTCTTGGCGGAGGCGAAAAAATTTTTCGCCTAGGGTTTCTATGGAGTCCAGTTTTTTACGTTTAAAATCGATCATAGATAGCGGTCAGCGATAGTTTGTTATTCTTCTTCTGGTGATTCTTCGTCAGCAGTTTCCTCGTTCTCTATTGGTGTTTCAGTATTTTCCTCGTCGGTTTCGATGGAAGAATTTTCGATATCGTTTCCCTGGTCAAAGGCGCTGGACTTAAAAACTGACGGTGTTTGATCCTCTTCGTTCATATCCATTTCCGCCGCGGAAATATGCACGTCGCGAGGCTTGGCTCCGTCAGACGGACCGATTACGCCGCGCTCTTCCAGTAAATCCAATAAACGAGCCGCGCGAGCATAACCGACGCGGAGTCGTCTTTGCAATAAGGAGGCTGAAGCCTTGCCGGCCTGGACCACGATGTTTTGAGCCTCACCAAGCAATTCATCGTCGTCACTGTCTGAATTGAAATCAAAGCTGGTTTTACCTTTTTGTTTTTGTACCACTTCTTCGACGTATTCTGGTTCAATGCCGGTTTGTTTGAGGAAGTTGACGATGCGTTTGATTTCATTGTCAGAAATATAGGCGCCCTGCAAACGGCGAGGCTTTGACATGTCAGCGGTTTGCATGAGCATATCGCCCTTGCCGATCAATTTCTCCGCGCCGACTGAGTCGAGGATGGTCCGTGAATCCATGGATGACGCGACGCTGAAAGCAATACGAGCCGGGATGTTGGCTTTGATCACACCGGTAATGATATCAACCGATGGTCTCTGTGTCGCCACCACCAGGTGAATGCCGACGGCGCGGGCCATTTGCGTCAATCGGATAATGCAGGCTTCAACCTCGGCCGAAGCCGCGGCCATGAGATCGGCCAATTCATCGATGATAATAACGATGTAGGGCATTTTGTTTTCCGCTACTTCATTGTAAGCCTGAATATTGCGTTTTCCTTCTTTTGATAAAGTGTCAAAACGCTGATCCATTTCCTGTATGGCCCATCGCAGCGCGTTGATGGTTTTGGTTACGTCGGTAATCACTGGCGTTAACAAATGAGGAATACCATTGTAAACCGTGAACTCCACGCGTTTTGGATCGACCAGAATCAGGCGCAAAGTATCCGGGTTATTTTGATATAGCAAACTGACGATGATCGTGTTTAAACAAACAGATTTACCGGAATTGGTGGCACCGGCCACGAGGAGATGGGGCATTTTTTCAATGCTGACCGCCCAACATTTCCCGGACACATCTTTGCCCAAACCAAATGATAATAAAGATTTTTGAGTTTTGAATGATTCGGATTCGAGGACGACGCGGAGGGGAACGAGCGCTGGTTGAATATTTGGTACTTCGATACCAACTAATGATTTTCCGGGAATCGGAGCTTCAATACGAATCGGGTGGGCGGCCAGGGCCAGGGCGAGGTCGTTGTTAAGCCCGGTGATTCTGGACAGCTTGATGCCATCGGCTGGCTTGAAAGAATACTGAGTAACAGTCGGACCGATATTTACGTCACCCATCTCCACGTCAATGCCAAAATTGTGCAGTGTGGTCTCGATTCGTTCCATGGCTAGGGCGACGTCTCCGCTCTTTGGTTTGGTGGACACGCCATTGAGCAGATTTAGAGGCAGGTCAATTTTAATGTCTTTGAATTTGGAAGCATACTTGTCGCCACCGGTTTTGTCGACATCGATTTCTTCGACATCTTTCAGGGAGAAAGATACCGCGGTTCTGGTTGTGGCCGGCACAGCGGATTTTCCTTCTTCAGGGTCCGAGTGTTTGGTTTCAGTTTCTTCGTCAACATCTGATTTTTTAACTTCTTCTTTGTAATCATCATAATCATCGGCTTCTTCGCGACGGAAAGGATTTTTCCAGAATAAATTCATGAGTTGAGGCAAGCCGGTTTTATGCAACAAGTTTTTTAAGTCAGTATTAAATATCAACATCAATGAAGATAAAGTCATGGCTAGCAATATAATGGTGGCGGCAATAAAACCAAGATAAGTTTGCAGCGGTAGGCTCAAGGCTAAACCAAAGAAACCACCACCCTCACCGGTCAGAGCCATGTCCATTGGTTCCAATAAATTGTGGCGACCGGCAAAGAGATGAATCAATCCGGTCAGTCCCAGTACAAATAATAACAATCCCAGGTAAGTGATCCAGGAGGTGGGAACTTTGTTTTTGCGAATGAGAATGTAAGCGAGGAAAAGGAGGATTAGAGGAAAGAGGATTTTGATCACGCCGAAGGCCATGGCGATGCCTAGGTTGATGTAGGCTCCAGCAATGCCCGCCAAATTAAAAAAGCTTAAAAGACTGATTACGGCCAAGGCCAGTAATAGGATGACGGCAAGGCCCTTCTTGGTTTCGGCCGTCAAACTGTAATAAGTTTCTTCAACCTCAATATCGCGGCGTTTTTTATGCCCTTTTTTTGCCATATTTTTATTTTGTGTTTAATCTGAACCTTTCTCTATTTTAGCACAAATTGTTCCTCGGGAGAAGTGAATAACATGCCTGGCATAAAACAAAAAAGAGGCCAACTCTAGCGAGCTTCCTCTTCTTACGGAAGGATTTCTCCCCCAAATAAGCAGACAAGATATTCTCTAGTTAAAAGAACTAGAAAATAAGGAGAGAGAATCTTGCCTACTTATTTGAAGTAGGAATCGTCGAAACCATGAAGAGGAGAAAATAGCGCGATGCCGATATATAAATATATATTAAAAATTATAGGGCTGCGCTCTCTCCTCCACATGGTCGCGACCATTGATTCAAACGCCTTGATGTAGAGGACAATTTTGACGGTTCGTGATAGGCAAATAATGGTAAATATAGGCCTTCGTGAACCAAATTGTCATTTTACTCGCAGCCATGATGACGGACGAGCCGTATCGTAGCTATGAGTTCTCTCCTCTACGTCGGGGCGTTCGAACGATCGGCACTTTGATAGTTGAGGACCTGCCGAGGAAAAGCGAATGGTGAATGAATGTAATAAATTACCTTCGCTCCTCGAAATGTGTTTACTGGAGCCGGATTTTCAGGACAAGCCTGAAGATCAGCAACCAGAACTCTCTCCTCAACATCAAAGTACCGACCGGATCCTGTGGAGATTGATTGTTAATGTAATATAGCATTATAGCATACTATTAAATATTTGTCAAGAGTCATAAACATATCATGATAGTATTTGGCTAGAATAAAGTAATAAATGGTGTTAAAATATGCTAACATCCAGCGTTTTTGATGGGTCAAATGGGTTGACAGATTGATTGAGTTGGTATATACTACTGAGTTCTGAATGTTCATTACAAGGAGGTGGAGAGATGAGCGACCATGACCAGTCGACCACAGAATCAAACGTCCCGGTGAAATCATTGACTGGGGGGCAGTACTATTTGGCCTTTTGTTATATTGTGGCCATTGGCGGTGGGATTTTTACGTTCCTTCATCTATTCCTGTCTTTGGTTCTGATGGAAACGCATACGGTGGAATACTACCCTATGGTGAGCTTCGGCACTTTAGCGGTTTCGATCTTGCTGTTTGCCCATGATTTTCATATCAAGGTGATTGCTCAGTTCCAGGAGCAGATCGTTCCTTTGACTACCCCGAACTTTGTTGTCGAACCGACTAGCATCGATGAATTGTCAGATGAAGAAAAAGGGACGTATTTCCGGAAAATTGGAGAGGGCGAGAAAGCAAGGCGCGCGATTGGTTGGCATGCCTTTATCGCGGCGATCGTCCCCTTTGGTGTGATTTATCAGACGGCCAAGTATTTTTGGCTAAGAAGCGATTCTCAGATAGATGCTATTGTTTACTTTGGTTTGGGTCTTGTTGCTGCCACTGCCTGGTGGTTGTTCAAGCGATACAACGTCATGCTCAAAATCCTGAGTAAGTAGGAGGACATCATGGGCGATCGTGGAACTTCTAGTCTGGATCTGGACGACATTCCGATTTTCCCCCTGACTTGGAGCCAGTACTATCTCGTCGCGTCCATGCTCCTGTTTTTCTGTCTGGCCGCCACCGGCTTCTTCTGCTTCGTGGGTGAGTCGATGTCTTCGAATCGGGAATCAATACCGGTTTGGGGTGTTCTGGTGGTCTTCGGGCTGGCCTTGATCGTTCCGATCCGAATCTTGCTCGACAAGCGCTTTTGTTGCGGTTACATCGGTGATCTGCGACAGGCGGTGGAGAGTGTGAATCACTATCGTCTGAAGCAGAGTGATGAATCGAATCTGGAGTATGAGTGGCGGCAGCAACATGTTTCGAGATGTATTCAGGAATCTCTGAATCGCATCAGCTGGGCCCTGCATTTGGCTGTTGCCGGTCCGACCGTTCTTCTGCTCTCGGCTCACAGCCTCTTCTGGCCGAATGAATATCCGGTCTGGAGAGGACTTACCGGACTGGTGTTGCTCATCGCTGCTGTCAGCGCTTACCTCATCATGAAAAAGCGGCGGACGATCGAGAAGATCGCGCTTTGTCAGTGAAAAAATAACACGTCAAATGGCGTGTTGTTTTATTTGCGAGACAAGTATAACAAGTAGTCAAGGGAGACGAGTAAAAGAAGATTAACAACACACGATTTATCTTTTCATACTTGTATTTACTTGTTCAGCTTGTATTCACTTGTTCTGCTTGTATTCACTTGTCGCGCTTATACTATTGCAATAGTATGATTATTATTGTAAAATGCCATTTCGATTAATCGTTCTTTTCAAGGAGGAATAAATGCGTGAGCCTGACAAGACGGTTGATTCTGAGAAGGATGAGGAGTTGAAGTTGACTTTCGGTCAACGGTATCTGGGAATGTGTTGGGCGGTGTTTGTTGGATTGGTGTTGAGCGGTAGTCTGTATTTGCTGTTCACTTTGATTCTGTTGGGGAAATATCAAGTGAACGCTTTGGTCCTCATTGGTGGTGTCACTCTATGCTTTACTATGTGGATGTCTCTCAGTAATTTTTCTCAGGAAATCATTCGCCGCTTGCGTAAGCGATTTGGCATGTTGGATGAGAATGGTATCACGGAATTTGCCGATTTGCCGAAGAAAGATGCAGAGCTTGAAAAGCCGTTTACCGTACCGCTAGTCGAGCTGGGGGTGGCACAGGTTTTCATTAGGCTGACTGCCTTGATGGCAGTGTATGTCCCGTTTCTTGTTTTGATACTGCTACTCGGGTCATATCTGGATCGCTTTGGGCAAATGACATCCTTCCTTGTGACTATAGGGATGCTCGTCCTGTGCGCCATTACTTATCGCGTGCTGCATTACAGGAAGATGGTGCGACGAGTCGTGATGAATTAATATTTAAGCATGTAAACAACATGCTTTTTAATTAATTGAAATGTTGATTTATGTGAGAAATCGGTCTATAATTTGATTGAATGATTATTCATAATAAAACAATATGAACCTTATCCCAACGGTGATCGAAAAAACCAACTATGGTGAGCGTGCTTATGATATTTATTCTCGCTTGTTGAAAGATCGCATTATTTTTTTGGGCACGGCGATCGATGACATGGTGGCCAATTCGGTGATTGCTCAGTTATTATTCTTACAAAGCGAAGATCCCAAGAAAGATATCAGCCTTTACTTGAATACGCCCGGCGGATCAGTGACCGCTGGTTTGGCGATCTATGATACCATGCGTTATATTAAACCAGAGGTGTCCACGATTTGCATTGGCATGGCGGCCAGCATGGGATCGGTGCTTTTGGCCGCCGGTCAGAAGGGCAAGCGCTTTGCCTTACCAAATTCTGAGGTGATGATTCATCAGGTTATGGGCGGCGCTCAGGGACAGGCTTCAGATATCAAGATCGCGGCTGAGCATATTCTGAAGATCAAAGATCGTTTAAACAATATTTTAGCTGAGCATACTGGTCGCGCTTTGAAGGAGATTGAGAGAGATTCGGATAGAGATAATTTTATGAGCGCCGAGGAAGCTTTGAAGTATGGTTTGATTGATAAGATTATCAGTAGTAAATAAGCGTCATTTATAACAAAAAGCCTTCCCTGCCGGGAATGGCTTTTTTAATGTGTACAGGGGGTGGATAAGACTTGAACACGTTGGGATTTTCGTGGATCACGAAACATGGTATAATCAGGTTATAGGAAAGTATTATTCTTTAACTTTAGCTTAAATAAGCTAAAAGTTGACTATTGACAAGGGGAAAAGTTGATGCTATTATACAAAGTCAACCAATGGACGTAGAAATACGTATTTTAAGGTCTTTCTGGATGGGCAGACACGACAAGCATGGGATTTTTACTCTAGGTAAAATCAGGCATTGCGCTCGATTTCGCCTATGTAAAAATTTCTTGTCTGCCTTTTCAGCAAGATCTTCTTCCCCGCAGACAGTCTGTGGGGAGTAATAAAAACACCCGCCAGCAAAGCGAGTGTTTTTGTTATATTACGGAGTGGTTACTGGCGGAATATCGGTGACCGGTGGCGCTGTATCTGGCGTCAGCGGGGGGGTGGTGTCAGCCGGCGGGGCGTTGGGATCAACGACCGGAGTGGCATTGGGATCTTTGCCGACCAGACATACTTGTTGCCACGGTACGTAATGACTCTTCCATTCTTCTTCTTTATTGGTCCCATCAGCATAAGTCACGGTGCGAGTGAATGAGGCATCGGCGCCGGGATGAGCGGTTTCCACGCATTTTTTTTCTCCAGGTTTTAATTCTTCACTCTCAACTAATTTCGTCGGACCAGGTTGAGTGATGTTGTAAATTTTTGGGGTTGATTGATAGACGGTACGACCATCTTTTGTCCCCCACATTTCAAAACGTAAATTGTCACCATCAACAATCGTTTGGACGAGAATATGCTTGCCGGTATCATTTACAAATCGGAAATCTGGTTTGGGATCGTAAATCGTAGCATCAGTACCGGCCGGTTCATAGTAGCGCACTCGGTAGGAATGGTTTCGTCGTTCGGTGATCGGCAAGCCGGCATCGAGAGCCATACGGAAAGTGGTGGTGCCGACTTGGCAAAGGCCACCGCCGAATTCCGGGATAGTGCGATCACCCTTGATCACGAGTTCAGGGAGAAAACCATTTTCCGCGTCAATGGAACCCAAGGTTTTTATCAATGAAAACTCTTCACCGGGAGCAATTAGCACTCCATTAAGCTTAGCAGCGCCAACTCCAATATTTGTTCGGCGATTGGTCGGTGAACCGGAGAAGTTTGATTTACCAACGCCGATAAGCTCTTTGATGCCGAGATCATTTACCGAGCCGGTAGAAACTTCAGGCTCTGTTTCCTTTACAATGGCCGCGAGGCGTAATTCCTTGTTTTCGGACGGTGTGGCCAATCGATCGGTAACTAATGCTTGATTGATCGCAGTATAAGTGGCATCAAAATCCAAAGCCTGGCCATTGCGACTGACTGAGAATTCGACGACTTTGCCGTCCTTCATTTGAAATTTCGCGTTACTGGGTTCGCGATTCACATGTTGACCCAGAGATTCGAGAGTACCGGTCAGCATGTCTTTTTTTACGGTTAAGACCAGGTTGTTAGCGTCATCGCGGGCAATCTCCAGCCAGGTGGCAAAGGGCTTGAGCTTGGCCTTCACCTCAGAGTCATTGTAGAATACTATTAAGTTTTCATTTAGGGTATTGAGCCGGGTAATTTGTGGTCGCAGAGTTTCCGCGTCAGTCTGAGTAATCGTCGGTATTTGATCGCCGAGAATCATTTCCAATGGCGCATTTTTGAAAGCGCGCAATTGTTTATCAGTATTATCGATGATTTTTTTATAATTGAAACCGCGGCCATTATTTTCTTTGGTAAAAGTAAAAGTGGTAGGATCAGCGCCGACCAGAATCTGCGATTCACGAGCCGGTGATTCAAAAGCACTGAATTCAGCTTGGAGGGCTTTTTTCAATAAATCAGGGTTCAGAGTATAGTCGAGCGTCAAATTGCTGTGGTTCGCCACGTGATAGAAGCGCGCTCCCAGCTGATGAATCAGACCACCGGAGCGACCATAATTGTAGGCGGTAATGGCTTGACGTTTGTTGTTCAAGGTTAATAAGGATTTGTTGTCGTAAACCAAAGGGATTTTTTTTGTGGTTTGATTGTAAGTATATGGTAAGCCCTCTCCAAAAGATTGGTTAAATTCACCAACAATGATGCGTTCAGCCTGCTCGATGGTTAGGCCGCCCAGGTTAACATTGTTTATAGCTACCCCTGGGAAGATCTTTCCTTCATAGATTTGAGCCATGGCCACAGAAGTGGCGGCGATGACAAAGATGATAAAAACAAAAATCAGAATCAGTAACATGATCCAGCGCGGCATAGTGAAGGGCAATTTGACGGCATTCATAGATTAGAGATTATTTGAGAGATTGTATTTTGGAAGGTTTAACGCTCCGCACAGCCTGGTTGTGTGGTAGTGGAGGCTTAAAATCTCCGTGCAGCGCGGCTGCACGGTAGTAAAAATGACGACGCGCGTCGTCATTCAAGCAAACAACTGCCAGTTCGCCGGATGACAAAGAAATTAATCTTCAGTTTCATGAACCGTGATTTTGACTGAGTGGTCGGTCTCGATCATGGGCATAATAATGCGCAGAATGCCATTATTGATGCTGGCTACAATATTTTGAGAGTCAACATCAGTCGGAATTATTATACTTCGGGAAAATTTACCCCAATAACATTCCTGATAGAGATAATCAATCGCCGCTTTCTCGTCGTCGTTGCGACGTTCTCCGCGGATGGTGAGTATATCGTTCTCCATAACGATCTCCAGCTCATCGGGATTGATTCCGGCAATGGCCGCCTTGACCACGATAGCATCCGCGGTTTGAAAAACATCGAGCGATAGCTGGCCCTCATCATGAGCCTGGATTTCCTCATCTGAGAATGGCGAAACATAAAAATCATGAGCCGCGTCCAGGAGATGATGATCATGGTTCTTTTTTATTTTGGTGATGAAATAGTTTTCCGCTGAGTTTTCTTCACCCAGATTGTCCAGGTGACGTTGCCAGACTATTTCAGTGGATTTTTTTTGAGTTTTGTTTGTCATGTGATACCCAGATTATACAGAATATTCATAGTCACGTCAAAAACAAAACGCTTCGGATGAAGCGTTTTGGTGATGGTTGGAAACTAGACGGCTGGAGTCGCGGCGCTGCTGGAAACTTTCATGGCTTTCTTGAGGGTGCTGCCTGGTTTGAATCGAGCCACCTTGGTGGGCATGATTTTGATTTTTTCTTCTGGCTTTTGAGGATTGACGCCTTCACGGCCCTTGCGAACAAAAGATGAAAAAGTTCCAAAGCCGGTGATAGTCACTTCATTTTCAGACTGGAGTTCCTTGATGATGACGTCGACCATCACATCGAGGAGTTCCTCGGCCTGTTTCTTGGTGACACCGACCTTGTCGGCGAGGACGGTGGCGAGAGTCGCTTTATTCATAGCAATAATGATTGCGAGTCCCTGCCAATGTCGCCATGGGACAGTCACTCGCTTATATTTTTTTATGTTTTAATTAGACTTCGACTTCTTCCCAGAGACGTTTCATTTCAGTAGGCTTGCCTGTCTCTATATCTATTTTAGCAAAAATACCGTTAATCACGCAAATCCCATGGTCGGGGATAATTTTTGGTTCAGAGGTTTGGTTGATAAAATTCTTCAAAATGTTATCAAAGTCCATGCCCAGTGACGAATTCTTCAACCCGCACATGCCGGCATCGGTAATGTAGCCGGTCCCTTTTGGAAGGAGCATACTGTCAGCGGTTTGAATATGAGTATGGGTTCCGATGACTAGACTGACACGCCCATCGCAGAATTGGCCGAAGCATCTTTTCTCACTGGTCGCTTCAGCGTGAAAATCTATTATGGTGACTTGGGGATGATACTTGACTTGGCGTTTAAGTAATTTATCGATTTCTTTAAATGGATTACCGAACTCTTCTTTCATGAAGACCTGCCCCATCATGTTGATAATTAGTACTTTTACACCATTAACTTCAATCAGTTTGTATCCTTTGCCTTCAGTGCCCGGAGCATAATTGGCCGGGCGAATGATCGGGTAGTCGTGAAAAACCTTTTTGATATCTGTCGGGTTTTTGAAAACATGATTTCCTGATGTGAAAAAATTGACGCCCACTTCTTGCAGTTCAATGAGAATGCGTTCAGTCACGCCATAACCATGAGCGGAATTCTCTACGTTGGCGATGACCAGATCAGGATGAAATTTTTTTTTCAACGCCGGCAGCTTGGCGGCCAGGGCGCGGCGGCCGGGCTTGCCGACAATGTCGCCGAAGAAGAGGATATTGAAAGATGGCATAGTTTTATCAAGAATAAAGAAGTAAGAATAAAGGGGTAAGGGAAAGGATGGGAATTTATGTAGAAATTGTAGCAAAATTAGGATTGTCTCGCAAATGATTTGAAGAAAGGGACTAGGTATGAGGTGTGAGGTGTGAGCGATTAGGTAGATTACAAAACTACAAAATACTACGAAATACTAAACGCTACGAATCTACTAATTACTACTAATACTACGAATCAGGATTGTGGTTATGGATACGAAAGATTACAAAAACTACGAAATACTAAACGCTAC
>Ga0233425_10009714_pt1 | contig 12048 bp, 10 predicted proteins | sample Watercolumn_Towu_2_FD_181712 | JGI IMG/M metagenome (GOLD analysis project Ga0233425, IMG submission 181712) | Freshwater microbial communities from Lake Towuti, South Sulawesi, Indonesia - Watercolumn_Towuti2014_140_MG | ecosystem: Environmental > Aquatic > Freshwater > Lake | place...
ATCACCGCCCACTGCTCATCCGAGAGCCAGAACAGATCCGCCACCGCCGCCTCCGCGCTGCAAACGGCAGCCTCGAATCATAAAACTACAGCCCACGCAACACCTTGATGCGGTTTTGACCCTAGGCCGCACCTCCTGTCCGAACCGATCCCGCCCCGCCTTGCCAAACTCCTTCCGCAGGTGGGCTCGGATTTTTTGCTTCGCCTCCCTGAGCAGGCTGGTGTCCGCGAACAGGTTCTCGAGAAAAGTGTCGGAATCCGTTGTCGTATGGAGAAGCTTGGATGCATCCGCCACGCATGTCTCCTCAGGGTATTGCCGTTCCGGCACATTCCTACATCCGATAGGATAAGATTGAACCATACCTGGGAACGGATCAAGAACCTTCTGCCTATCTAGGAAAGCTATCCACTCTATGACGTTCCAGATTCTTTCTCTGAGCGGTGGCGGTTACCGCGGGTTGTTCACCGCGGAGATATTGGCCCGGCTTGAAGAGCAGGCCGGTCGTCCAATCGGCGGGTGTTTCGATCTGATCGCGGGCACGTCGATCGGCGGAATTATCGCGATCGGCCTTGGGATGGGCAGGACAGCCACCGACATCCGAGATGCGTTCTTGGATAACGGAGAAGCGATCTTCCCGGCCCAACCTCCCCCACCTAAAGGGTGGTTTCGAAGCAAAATTGCCCAGTACCGCTGGTTTACGGGAGGTCCAAAATACGATGGCGTTCAGCTAAAGAGAACGATAGAATCCATTGTCGGAGCAGAAACACTTTTCGGGAGAGCTCAGACGAGATTGCTCATCCCTGCCGTTAATATGACTGCAGGGAAGGTCCAAATGTTCAAGACACCACATGAAGCTACACTGCGGGTTGACCAGCACCGCAAGGCTGTGGATGTTGCTCTTGCGACTTCTGCAGCTCCCACGTTCTTTCCTCTTGCCAAGATTGGAAAAAGTTATTTCGCGGACGGCGGTCTAGCGGCAAACTCACCCGACTTATGCGCCGTTCACGAAGCAATTCATTTTGCTGGACAGCAGAGAGCAGACGTTCGAATCCTCAGTATCGGCACAACCTCGGCTAAATTCGGCTTGCCGGCTTCGCTTGGAGGACGTTTCGGCCCTGCGGAGTGGAGCGCCAACGAGCGGCTGGTTTCCACAGTCTTCGGCGTGCAGCAGCAGCTAGTGGATTTCATGATGGAACATGAGTACTCGAGTCAGTACTTCCGCATTGACACAGAAACGTCGGCAGAGCACGCCATTGATTTAGGGCTTGATATTGCGGACAAAGAGCGCCGGGAGACGCTTCAGGGACTTGCAGAAGAAGCTTACCAGCGTGTCTGCACCAATCCTGCGATCTTGAAGGCTCTCGCACATCGTCCTGAGCTACCGGAGTTCGTCAAACAGATGGCACCGAGGGCGTAGTTTCAGTCCGAAGGGCCGCGGCGCTTTCTCGCACTTGCGCCGCCATCGACGATAGTGCCGGTGATTGCTGCGGCCATGCCAGGGTACCACCGTGCTCGTTCCGGCGAAGGGGCAAGCGCAAGCGTCGCTTCGCGACCCCTTCACCTCCACTGCGCGCGGTGGTCTCCGGAACCCAGGTCGGCTCCGAGGGACGGTCTCTTTTCGATCCCACCAAGGGACGGAATTCAGCTGCGCACGCCGCGCCCGGAGATCATAACGTCTTCGACGTGACGGTAGCGGGCGAGCTGCTCCCGCAGACTGCGCACCTCGGCTCTGAGGGCCGCGTTGTGCTGCTCGAGTTGCAGGATGCGGCGGTCCCGCCTGTCGGTCTGTGGCTTTGCCTCGGCTTCCTCGGCGGCCGGCTCGCCGGTTCCAAGGCGGCCGACGGCCTCCTCGAGGAGCGCCCTGGCGGCGGGGTTCTTGTAGAGGGTCTGCCGATCGAACCCGCAGGCGATCGCGATGGCCGAGAGGTTGATCCGACCATTTCGGGTCGGGAGGGGCTCTCCGGCAGCTTCGAGGCCATCGAGCCAGGCGCGGAGGGCCGCGACGTGCCGCTCCCCGATCTCGCGTCCGGATGCTCCGCTCATTTCTTCGTCGGCTGACGCGGCACGTGCTGGGGCATCGGGAGTCCCTTCTTCGCACGCAACTCGAGATCCGTCTGCCCCCTGTCTATCTCGTCCCAGGCCTCGTCGAGCATCTCGACCGTGATGTTCCGGGAATGGGCGCTCTTCTGCCAGACCCTCAGGCGTCGCGTGAGCTTCTCGTTCTCGGCCTGCAGGTCAGCGATGGTTGCAAGCAGCCTCGCACGGGTGCGCTTCTCGTCGGCTCGTTCCGGATACCTGGGCATGCGGTTCCGTCCGGCGCTCAGCTCCGCCGTGCGCTTGGCGAAGGCGGCCGCGATCTCGGGAATGCGTGCGAGGCCACTCCGGCTCCAAGTCCAATAATAGGTGGCGTACCCCTTCGCCAAGACGTTCTCCCAGCTCAACGGGAGCTTCGGGTCGTCGGGCCAGACGGCGATCTCTGCCGCGAACCACTGGCGGAGTTCGGCCGTCAGCTGACGGCGCTGGCGAGGCGGCTGCTTCTTCGGGGTCGAGGGAAGACCCGCTTTCCGGCGCATGTTGCGAGGGCTCCCGGCGTACGGGATCAACCTCGGCGATTCCTTCTTTAGGAACGGTGCACACGGACGCACTCGTTCCTTCGGCGCCTGCGTCTGCATGACGTCGCTCCTTCCGAGTTGACGATGGAAGGGAGCCGCGGAGCGGCTAAGGGCGCATCACGATCCCGTCGTGGGCATGGAGGCCTCCTCCGCCGACCGCGTCGGCGATCTCGGGGAAGAGTGCGAGGTGTCCTCGCTCGAACGGTTCGGAGACGATGCCGGCAGCGACGCCGGCGACCGCGGCCGCCTGCTCCGCGAGCCGAGCCGCCGTAGGGTCGTCGGCGACATGGCGCGCCTCGACGGCGGCGAGGACGGCGAAGGCCCTGGGATCGAGTGCCGCCACGGGAGCCGGCGAGCCGTCCCGACCCACCGCCAGCAGCGGGACGGCTTCCGGGACCTCGACGGCCCATCGAAGGGCATCGATCTCGTCCTCTCCGACGCCGGCGCGGCTCATGTGCCGAACCCAGCCATCGAGAACGTCCTCGGACAACATCCGCAGCACGATGCCACGTCCGAGTACGAGGCGGTCGCCGTCCGGCTCCACGGGGCCGAAGATCTTGCGGGAGGCGACCGCATCGAACAGCCGCTGGTCACGGACGAACAGCTCCGTCGGCAGCAGGTCGAAATCGGGTTCGTCCTCGGAGCCGACCGTGGGCATCCGGATGCGCGCGCGGACCCCGTAGGCGGCCAGGGCTGCGCCGCCGCCGATGCGGAAGTGGCCGGCGCCGAAGCCTTCGGCGTGGAGCTCGCGGAGGAACCGCGCCGTCAGGCTGGACAGGCGTCCGAGCCGCAGCACCTTTAGCACGCGCCCGTGGATCTCCAGGCGCTCCTGAACTCGAGCGAGCCGCTCGCGGGACCGATCACGACCTTCGCGGAACTCCGCCATCCGACGTTCCGTCTCTTCGGAGCGCGGCCCAAGCGAGCGCGTGCGCTGCCGGTTGCCCTCGTAGCGGAGGTTCACCGTGTGGACGAGGTAGTCCAGGCCGGCGTTGGTCTTCCAGCCGAGGCTCCCATCGTAGCGGGCGGCTTCGGCAGAGATCTTTTCGTAGGCGGACCAGAGCGTCTCGAGCCTGCCGAGCGCTTCACCCTCGTCGAGGCCGAACTCCTCAAGTTCCTGCATGGGTGTACCATATAAAACCTGCTGCCAGATTATTTATGGTAAAAGCGATTCGCAAGTGGCGCCGTCGGCCTACCGGCCTGCATGTCGGACGGACAAGGGGGCGACGCCGCGGCTCCTCATCCAGCAGGGCTGGCAGTTCCAGGATCGGAGAGCGTCGCGATTTCCGGCGTTCCGCCGAGAGAGCGGTGCCTCCGGTCTTCTCCGACATCGAGGAGCTTCTCCGGGCAACATTGCCGGCGTCGCAACGAGCGTAGAGCAACCCGCGGTGCAAGATAGCAAAGCGCCCGGGACGCTCGATGTCGGCTGCAAAGCGCCAGGACGCCTGGGAGACGGGGAGGTGGATATACTCCCGCTCTGGGTCCGGTAGCCGCCGGGCGTGAGGGCCGAAGCGACAGGTCGAACGGCTTCGCTCCGCGACGCCTACGAGAGGAGTTCGGCCTCCTCCAGCAGGCCCCGACGCGCGGGCTCGGGATCAATCTGGACCAGAGTGCCGTCCTCGATCGACGCGTCGTCGTGCGTGGCGAGCATCCGCCGGTAGCCGGCGGCCATCCGGCGATGGTGCTCGAGGTAGTTGCTGGCGCCGTACGTCCCGTCGTCCATCTCGGCCGTGGCGCGCGCGATCAGAGTTACCTCGTCCTCGAGCAGTACCTCGATCCGCTCACGGTGGACTGGATCGCCCTTGATGATCGCGCAGTCCCGGCAATCCGCGCAGGCGCCGTGGTGCGGGCACGGCGCGGTCGCCCAGTCGTGCACGCACAGCCCGATCTCGGTGGTGTGGATCGTGGCCAGATGCACCAGGGAGAAGGCCGAGCGCTCGACCGGTGGCAGTCCTGCGTAGGTGTCGGCGACCGGACCCTGCATCTTCCCTTGCGCGAGCAACGCCCTCGCCTTCTCGGCAAGCTTGTAGCCCGGTTCGTGGTCGTAGGCCGCGTTCGTCTGGATGTCGGTGCGCCCGGACCACTTCGCACGCTCGATTTCCCCGAGGCCACCCTCCGCGGCGACCGTGTTGACGAAGTGTCGAACCTGATGGGTCTTCAGGACGTAGTGTCGGCCGTCAGCATCCCGGAGGTCGAAGCGTTCGAACACCGACTGGACGCCGGGCCGGCTCTGCAGGAAGTCCGTGACGTGGCCGTAGTCGACGACCTCGACGATCGAGGCGATCGTCTCCCTGGCGGAGCTGAAGCAGTTGCGCTGCACCAGGAGCAGGTACTCTGAGCGCTCCATGGGGGCGTCGCCCTGGATCGGCTGGTGCTGCCTGAGGAGCGCCGCCTCGACGTCGCCCACCCTGTACCGCCACTTCCGTTCCGTCGAGCAGGGCGAGCGCGGGATGCCGAAGCGGCGCGCGAGCGGCGCGACCAGCTTGACGGCTGGCAGGCCGAGGGCCTCGCGCAGCTCCTCGCGGTTCAGGACGCGGTCCGGAGGAGAGAGGCGATAGGGCTCGGCGAGCCAGGCGCGGCCGGGATTGGCCTCCATCCATTTGGCGACCGTGCGCGCGTCAGCGGTCAGCTCCCGGATCTGCCTGATCGCCCGCCGGGCGACATCGACCATCGCCGTCGGGATCCACTTGATGTCGGCGACGAAGCCCTTGGAACCGCTGTAGCCGATGCCGTAGCGCACGACCTGGTTGCCGTCGGCGTCGAGGACGGGGCGGCCGTTCCGAGTGGCCGGCTCGAACACCTCGCAGTCGACGGGCAGCCGGAGGATGTCGTTGATCCGCCAGGGCGCGCAGGTGAGAAGTTCGACGATCCGCATGCGAAGGACGTCCTTGGGCGTCGTCACGAGCTGCGAGGCCTTCGCCAGCGCCGCCAGGGCGCCCTCTGCGGGCATCCGCCTGTCCTCACCGTCGTCGGAACGGACGTCCCGCGGGCGAGGCGCCGTGTTCCTGAAGTCGATCCTGTGCGGCGTGATGCCGGCATCGGTCATGATCTTCCCGAACTTCTGGAGGTTCACGCCGACCTCGTAGGGCGCGCCGGCCTCGGTCCGCCGCGTCCTGGAGATGTCCAGGGCGCGCTTGAAGGTGGAGGTCGAGAAGAGGCATGGATCGTGGCCGACGTCCGACGAGGCCTCGTGGAGCATGCGGGCGACGGCGATCGTGCGGCGGTGCTTGTTGATATGCGAGGGCTTCTTCGCGTGATCGAGGCGGACCACGGTCTTGAGGAAGTCGCCGAACCGCTTGTCCAGCGCGCGACCGCCCGGATCGATGGAGGTCGAGTGCACCGTAAAGGCGAGCTCGCCGACGGCGGAGCCGCCGGGCAGGTTCGTGCGGGTCGGGACCTTCCAGATCGTGTCGTCGAAAACGATGTCCCCGAACGCGTCGGACAGGCGTCCGGCCTCGACGAAGCGCTCGTAGTTCTGCCTGGGGGTCTGTCCGAGCGTCGCCATGACGGCGCTGCGGACGCGGGAGACGCGATGGCGGCGGACGGTGCGGATCATCGGGCGGCCTCCGGATCTGCGGCGTCGCGCGCACGCTTCGCGTTCTCGCAGAGGCGGACGACGTCGGCGACCGCGAGGATCGTGTTGTCGGTCATGGTGACGAGGCGGCCGTCGAGGCCGCGCTCGCGGCGCTCCTCGCGCTGGCGCAGGAGTCCGTCGAGGACCTGGGCGTGCGGACCTTCGACCCAGGGCTGGAAGCGGATGCAGGTGTAGCAGGCGACAGGAGCGGCGAGGCCGCAGAAGGAGAGGCTCCCGCAGGTGCCGAGCCCCTCCTCCTTGGACGGCCCGGCCCCGAAGATGCGGCTCGCCCGGGTGTCGCCGCGGACGGCCTCGGCCTCGGATCCGACGAGCATGCCCAGGAAGGCCTGGGCCATCGGCGCGAGTTCCATCGCCATGGCCGCGTCGAGCTTCTCGACGAGCTCGCCGCGGAGATTCAGGTACGCACGGATGGTCTGCAGGTCCTTGTGGTCGAGCAGATCCTTGACGACCTCGGCCGAGGCCCCCTCGCGCAGCAGGCGGGTCGCGAAGGTGTAGCGGAAGCGGCGGGGGCCCGCCTTCAGCGTCTCTCCGGTCCGAGGCGACCGGACGCCCAGGGCGACCACCGTCCTCATGACGAGACGGCTGATCAGGGCCGACGACCGGTGCATCGCGTAGGCGTGCTGCGGACGGCCGACGAGCCTCGCATCCGGCTTCGTCCGCAGGAAGAGGGCCTTGCCGTATCGATCGTCGTCCCACGGATGCGCCTTCCGCGCGGCGGCGTTCGCCGCGATCAGCTCCTCGACCAGCGTGGCCGAGGGCTCGTCGAGCTTGCGGGTCTTGAACTGGGTACGGCCGAAAGCATCCTTGCCCTTGATCCTCGGGACGGACAGCTCGGGATGCCTGCCGTCGACCCGGCGGAAGTCCTCCTCGCGCATCATCGAGAGCATGCGCGGGTTCGGCCCGAGTACGATGCAGAGCCAGACCGCGACGAGCCCCTGGATCGGCACGGTGCCCGCCTCGCGGGCGGCCGCCAGCGCCTGGAGCAAGGCCGTGGTCTCGGCATCGTCGAGCGGGCCGCCCTTGGGATCCCGTGTCAACACGGCGACGGCCTTCGGACCGCCGCCGATCGAGATCGCATCGACGATGCTTGCGCTCGTCCGGTTGACGCCCGAGCCCTCCCGCTTGGCGCAGAAGCGGTACCACCGCTGCAGATGGCTGAGCTCGCCGCGGGTGAACTTCGCGACGTCGCGGGCCTCGTAGAAGAACGACTGGTTGAGGTCGGCCCCGTTCAAAGGGATCACAGGGTGCGACCACAGCCTGAACGCCCGCAGCGTCTTGAGGCGGGCGATGGCGTTGAAGTGGTTCGCCACGTTGCTGGCCGAGGTCGAGAGAAGATCGACGATGAAGTCCGCAGTGGCCTCGACCATCCCGCGATGGGAGAACTCCAGGGACGCCCAGTCCAGCCTGAGTTCGGGATGGGCGAAGTCGTTCAGCTGCCAGATCGGCCGGTCCAGGAAAACCTCCTTTCCATAGTAGTCGCCGGGATGCGTCTCCCGCGGCGCGGGCACCACGATGGGGATATGCCGCTTCGGCGGACCCTTCAGGGGGGCGTTCATGACCGGGCTGCTCCCTGGGCGCTAAGATTCTGGAGCTTGAGCAGGAACTCGTGCGCCTTCGTCTGGACGAAGCGCTTCCTGTAGTGCTCGCCCTGATCGGAGGTCGGGCTCCAACCGTTGAGGAAGTTGCGCATCCGCGCCTCGACCGCCGGGCGCAGCAGGTCCTCCGGTAGACCGTCCATCATCTCGGAGAGGCGGTCGTTGAAGGTGTGGCGCAGCTTGTGCGCCGTCAGCCAGTCGGGGATCCCTTCGACCTGTCGCAGGGCGATGAAGATGGACTCGACCGTGTTGGCCGCGATGGGTCTGCCAAGTTCCGACACGAACACGTAGGGGTTCCGCTTCGCGCCGGGATAGAGCCTTGGCTTGTTCCGGTGTCCGGTCATCCAAGTCGAGAGGACGTGCGCGAGCGGTCCGGAAATCGGGAGGCGCCGCGCTTTCGTCTTGGACGCGGGCGGGCGGCTGCGCGTGTCGTCCGGATCGTTGTGGCGGCGATGGATCTCCACCGCAGGCGCCGGGCCGAGGGCGTGGAGGTCCCGTCCCTTGAGGCCGAGGATCTCGCCGTTGCGCGCTCCGATCTCGTAGAGGGTCAGGATCAGCGCGAAGTTCCTGTACTGGTGGCGCTCCTCGAACGGGTTGGTCTCGCTCCCGGGCGTGATCGCCTGCAGCAGCGCGGCGCGCTGTTCCTCGTCGAGCCCCATCACGTCCTGCTCGATGTCCCGTCCGATGCCCGAGAGCAGGGTCTCGCAGAAGCGATCGAGCCCATCGCCCGCCATCGCGTAGAGGTGCGCCGACGCGTCGGACGCGTCCGGCCTCGCGAGCCGCTGCATGGCTTCGCCAGCGCGCCATCGGACGTAGTCGCGTACGGCGCGGCAGCGGGCGTCCCAGTAGCCGTTGCCGACCGGGCGGCGGTGGCCGGTCGCCTCGCCGGAGGCGTCGTACCTGAGTCGGGCCTGAAGGTTCTTGGTCTCGGCGTAGGAGAGGAACTCGAAGGTCGCGATGCGCTCCTCGATGTCGATGCCCTTCTCCGCCGCCCAGTTGAAGGCGATGACGATGGCCGACATCGTCCGCTTCTGGGTCGCGTACGCTCTGCCTGCGTCCCGCACCTCGTAGGCGTGGAACAGGTTCGCCCACCAGACCGGCATGCCGACCCGGTCGACGACCGTGACGATTCTCTCGCCGGGCAGCATCTCGTGGGTCTTCAGGCGCCAGGGCCGAGGTTCGGAATAGGGCGTGGGCATCGGAGCGATCCGTCGTTCCGCAGAAGACTGACTCGCGGCAGCGGACGGAAACAAGCCATCGCCACAGTGGACGCCGGAACGGAAGAAGTACTGAACTAAGATTATGGTCTGGCAGAAGAATTTCGATGCAGTGGACGCGTAAGCGTTCTGGGCGTTCCGAAATCGGGACAAATCGGGAAATTACGGCACCCGAGCTGCGGACATCCAATGAAAATCGTTCGATAGCAGAGGCTTATGTCCGATAGTGGACACGGAACAGGCTGCGGGGATTCTGCCGTCGCGTAGCCCCCGAAAGCCCGGAAGCCGTCAAATGCGGCAGCAGAGTGGATGGGGATGACCGTCAGCCGGGCTCAAGTATCGGAAATGGAGAGTGAATCCCGTCGGAGTGGACGTTTGCGCCGGCGTATCCGGGATCGCAGCTCCTGAACTCGTCGCCGACGCGCTTCCGAAAGGAGCTCGTCCACTAAATACGATGCCAAAACAATGAGTTGGCGGTGTTAGTAGACGGAGACGCGTTGATTGGGGTTTTGTTTTTGAAAATAGTGGATGCCGAAACGCAAGAGGCCAGCGCTAACGCACTGGCCTCGTTGGTGAATCCCGATATAGTGGACGCCGATATGTTGACTGGGGTTCAGAACGGGATGTCGTCGTCGAGGTCGTAGTTCGGCTTGCCGCCGCCGCCCGAGGAGGGCCGGCGCTCGCCGCCGGAGCGGCTCGAACCGTAATCGTCGCGTCCGCCGCGATCACCGCCCCGGTCGCCCCCCCGATCGCCGCCGCGGCTGATCTGGCCGCCGCCCTCGTCCTCGCCCGCGAAGTCGCCGCCCCCGCCGCGCCCGTCGAGAATCGTCATCTCGCCGCGGAAGCGCTGGAGCACCACCTCCGTGGTGTACTTCTCCGCGCCCGATTGGTCGGCCCATTTGCGGGTCTGGAGCTGGCCCTCGATGTAGACCTTCGAACCCTTGCGCAGATACTGCTCGGCCACGCGGGCGAGGTTCTCGTTGTAGATCACGACCGAGTGCCACTCGGTCTTTTCCTTGCGCTCGCCCGACATCTTGTCCTTCCAGGACTCCGACGTCGCGATGCGCAGGTTGACCACGGGATCGCCCGAGGACAGGCGCCGGGTCTCGGGATCGCGCCCAAGATTGCCGACGAGAATCACCTTGTTGACGCTGCCCGCCATCTCATCTCTCCATCCGATCGGATCTCACAGGGCATGTTTCGTGACGCCCGCGAAGGCCGCGACTCTTGAGCAAGGCGCCCACCGGAGCAAGCCGTCGGTGACGCTTGTGCACGCTAACCACCGGTGCCGCGCCCCTCGCGATTGTTCTATATCTGTTCCGTTTTTCCGACAAGCACCATCGCGCTCGTCAGAGTGGGGATCGTGTCAGGACACCTTCACCACGAGCTTGCCGAAATTGGCTCCCTTCAGCATCCCGGCGAAGGCGGCCGGTGCGTTGTCCAGGCCCTCGACCACGTCCTCGCGGGCCTTGACCCGTCCGGCGCGGAGCCAGCCGCCGACGTCGCGCAGGAAGTCATCCTGCATCGAGGCGAAATCCCAGACGATGAAGCCGCGCAGCGTCAGGCGCTTGGTGAGGATGGCGCGCATCAGCACCGGCGAGCGGTCGGGGCCGGAGGGCAGTTCGCTCAGGTTGTAGTCGGCGACGAGGCCGCAGACCGGCATCCGCGCGAAGTCGTTGAGCAGCGGCAGCACCGCGTCGAATACGGCGCCGCCGACATTCTCGAAATACACGTCGATCCCGTCGGGGCAGGCGCGGGCCAGCGCCTCGGCAAAGTCACCGGCGCGGTGATCGACGGCGGCGTCGAAACCGAGCGTCTCGGTCAGGTAGGCGCATTTCTCCGCGCCCCCGGCGATGCCGACGGCCCTCGCGCCCTTGATGCGGGCGATCTGGCCGACGAGGGAGCCGACCGGTCCGGCGGCGGCGGCCACCACGACGGTCTCGCCCGGACGGGGCCGTCCGATCTCAAGGAGACCGGTATAGGCGGTCATGCCAGGCATGCCGAGGATGCCGAGGAACTGGCTCGGTGGCCCGTCCGCAGGATCCAGACGGCGCAGATCCCGCCCGTCCGAGATCGCGAATTCCTGCCAGCCGGAGTTGCTCAGCACGAGATCGCCCTCGGCGAAGGCCGGATTCTCCGAGGCGACCACCTCGCTCACCGTCTGGCCGACCATGGTATCGCCGAGCTCGACCGGCTTGGCGTAGGATTTCGCCGCGCTCATCCGCCCGCGCATGTAGGGATCGAGGGAGAGCCAGCGGGTCCGCAGCAGAACCTCTCCCGCCTTGGGAACGGGGGTGCGCCCCTCTTCGAGGCGGAAATGTTCGGGTTTCGGCTCACCGTGCGGGCGCGCGGCCAGCACGATCCGACGGTTGACGACTGCCATGGAGCGCTCCGGCGTTGTTCAAGCTGGAACCGGGCAGATGGGTCGCGCGCTGGTTCCGGCAATGCGAGGCAGCGATGTGCGGAGGTCGGGGATGGGGTGGCGTAGGGCGGCTCTGACGGTCGGTCTGCTGGCGATGGCCGGTCCCGCCGGGGCGGCGGGGAGCGATCCGCTGGCGGGTTACCGCTGGAAGTCGCGGGTGCTGGTGCTGGCCGCGGGCGATGCCGGCGATTCCCGCCTCGCGGCGCAGCGGCAAGCCCTCGCCTCGGCACGGGCGGGCGCGTCGGAGCGCGATCTCGTGACGGTCGAGGCGGTGGGGCAGGGCGCCGACGCGGTGGCCCTGCGGCGGCGTCTCGGTCTCCCAGGCGACGCCTTCCGGGCGGTTCTCGTCGGCAAGGACGGCGGCGCCAAGCTCACCTCGGAGGAGCCTATTCCGCCCCAGCGCCTGTTCTCGACCATCGACGGCATGCCGATGCGGCGGGACGAGGCGAAGCGGCGCTGAGCGGCACGGTAAGAGAGGAGGGAGGAGAGGCCGCGTGCGGCCCCTCGTCGTGTCGGGCTGTCTCGCCGGTCAGTAGCAGCGCTCGACCAGGACGCGGCGGTAGCCGTAGGGCGTCCATGTCAGGCGCGGGACGGTGTAGCAGCCGCTGCT
>Ga0233425_10009715_pt1 | contig 12048 bp, 8 predicted proteins | sample Watercolumn_Towu_2_FD_181712 | JGI IMG/M metagenome (GOLD analysis project Ga0233425, IMG submission 181712) | Freshwater microbial communities from Lake Towuti, South Sulawesi, Indonesia - Watercolumn_Towuti2014_140_MG | ecosystem: Environmental > Aquatic > Freshwater > Lake | place: Indonesia...
CCGTACGCTGCGTTTAGAGGTCGTTGATCGTGCTGATTTTCTCACCAGTCCACCTGACGAGCCAGTCCTCATGACCTTTTGGCATAATCGAATTCCAGCGATTGCCGTGAGTTTTCTAAGACGCTATCCCCATCGTTCTCGTGGAGGAGTTGTCGTCTTAACCAGTCCTAGCAAAGATGGCGATATTCTTGCCGGCGTCATGGATCACCTTGGAATGGGCTCCGTACGAGGCTCCAGCTCGCGTCGCGGATCAACAGCGCTGCGAGAACTTACCGAAAAATTAGAAACAGGACACGATCTCGCCATCACCCCCGATGGACCACGCGGTCCTAAATACTCATTGGGACCAGGCGTTGTATTTTTAGCGCAAAAGACTGGCCTTCGGATCATGCCACTTCATGCTCGTTATCACCGTGCTTTTCATTTGAAAACCTGGGATTCCTTTGCCATTCCTTGGCCTTTTTCAAAAATCACAATTGTAGTTGACCACTATATTACCATTGATCCATCACTCACTGATCTCGAGCCAGAACGGCTCAAGTTGGAACAACTGTTGAAAAACAATGCCATCCGTAGTGACTCAGGAGAACTTTCTTAAAAAGAAAAATTAAAGTTGTAAGAGAAGTCAGGTTTAAGAGTTGAAGAGTTTAAGAGTTTAAAAGAAATTACTGCAAAACGAAAAATGAATTTGAAATAAGAACATTCTTTATTGCTTACGAACAGAGTTGAAAGAATGAAGAAAAATCAAATGAGGTATCTTAAACTCTTAAACTCTTAAACTCTTAAACCATGAACTTAATTGATGGAAAAAAAATAGCAGCCGAAGTAGAGCAAGCGCTCCTCGAACGCATCACCTTGTTAAAACAACAAGGTCTTACTCCTGGTCTTGCGGTCATTTTAGTTGGTGAAGATCCGGCCTCACAAGCCTACGTACGCAACAAAGATCGCGCCTGCCAGCGTCTTGGCATGTTTTCTCGAAAAATCGAACTTCCCGCAAACACCACACAAAATCAGCTTTTGAAGCTCATCAATGAATTAAATCATGATCCTCTCGTCCACGGTATTCTTGTCCAGTCACCACCTCCTTCACACATCAATGAGCAAGCTATCACCAATGCGATCGATCCTCGCAAAGATGTCGATGGGTTTCATCCAATCAACGTAGCAAAACTTGCCATGGATGATGAAAGCGGCTTTATTCCTTGCACCCCTCTCGGTTGTCAACACCTCCTTGTAAGCGCTGGCATCGAAACGCGCGGCGCCAATGTTGTTGTCGTTGGCCGAAGCCTCATTGTCGGAAAACCCATGGCTTTACTGCTCCTGCGCAAAGGCGTTGGCGGCGATGCTACCGTAACCGTGGCTCACTCTCGCACACGCCATCTCGCAGAGATCACTCGCTCTGCCGATATTGTGATTGCAGCTCTCGGTCGCCCTCATGCGTTAGGCTCAGAGCATATCCGCGAAGGAGCCACCGTCATCGATGTTGGCATTAATCGCGTTGCTGATGCCTCCACATCTACTGGCTATCGACTTGTCGGCGATGTTGACTTTGAAGCTGTCGCTGATCGCTGTCACGCTATCACGCCCGTCCCAGGCGGCGTCGGACCGATGACCATTGCGATGCTCTTGCAAAACACAATCATGGCTTGCGAGAGGTTGAGCAAGGCAGAGTAATAGCCGCAAAAGAACGCAGAGAACGCAAAAAAATAAAAAAATGACTTAAGCGGTCTATTTCTAAAAGATTTCTCTTATTGCATTGAACCTTTAATTTGGCTGCTTATAAGCAGCCAGATTTGGGGAAGGGCTTTCTGTACAAAACTGCATCGTAGGCGTTCAGTAAACTGGATTTGAAAAAGGAAAATCCAATTTTCTATTGAAGTATGTTTATGGGTTTATCGGTTTATAGGTTTAAAAGCCACCGAACGTAAAATCTAAACCTATAAACCCATAAACTTATAAACTTATTTCGCTAATAAATGGATTTTTCTTTTTTAAGGCCACTCATCTGAACGAATACACTGCATCGTTTATTTCAATGCTGGCTTTTCTTTGCGTTCTTTGCGTTCTTTTGCGGCTATTTCTTTTTTGTTAAGAATGAACTGACCAATTTGAGATCCTCGGGGTACGTCACCTTGATGTTGAGTTCTCGATTTTCGACGAGGTAGGTTTTGATACCGCGTTCCAATAAGGCTGAGACTTCATCGGTAAAATTTTTATTTTTTTCCGGACTTGGAAGGTTGATGAGATCAGCTTTTCGGAAGACCTGTGGTGTCTGCATGGCCCAAAGATGCGTACGATCAATCGTTACGTCTGTTAAATTATTTTCATGCGCTTGATGCAGTGTATCGGTCACACGCGTTGCCAAGGAGGCTGCTCCATGTTCACGCGCTTTTTGAAAAGTGAGTTCGACCATCGAACGAGCAATCAAGGGACGTGCTGCATCATGAATGGAGACCCATTCAATATCATCTGACAGCGCACGCAGACCGCGTTGCACTGATTCATACCGACTTGCTCCACCAGGAACGATGTTGATTTTTTTGTCCATCTCAGCGACGCCTATCCCTTGCAAAAGCTGATCAAAAGCCTCTTCGCGGCCTATTGGAACAACAAGAATCATTTCTTGGATCGAAGGAAGTTCCGCAAATGTTTGAATCGAATAACTGATTAACGGCCGACCTTGCACTAGCGTCATCAACTTGTCTTCACCAAAACGTTGACTCGACCCTGCAGCGACGATAATGGCAGCGTTTAGAGGCATGCTGTGTTTAGAGTGCAGACTAGCTTGCATAAAAAAACAAGGTGCTAGATGATAGCATATCGTAATAGTTTAAGTTAAAAGTTGAAGTTGAAGTTTTGTGCGCTTCGCGAATAAAAATCTTACTTTTTCTTCAAAGGAAAGCTTTAACTTAAACTTAAACTTTTAACTTCAACTTAGCAGTTGATCTATGTCAACTGCGCTTGCACCGCCGCACTCAACTGGCGCCCATCAGCACGACCAGCGGCCTTTGCTTGAGCCATTTTCATGACCGCTCCCATTTGAGCTTTAGAAGTCGCTCCAACCTCAGCAATCGCTTCCTTCACGAGCGCTTGAAGTTCTACTTCCGACAATCCTTGTGGAAGATAAACTTTAAGAAGAGCCATCTCTGATTTTTCTTTTTCAGCAAGCTCAGGTCTGCCTCCTTGTTCAAAGCTGGCAATAGCATCTTCGCGTTGCTTGACTTGCTTGCGAATAACAGCGACAGCTTCTGCGTCCGAGAGCGTCGCAGAAGCTCCCCCCTGCTCAATAGAACTATATTTGAGCGCTGACTTGAGCATGCGCAATGTTCCAAGCTTGAAAGCATCGCGAGCCTTCATGGATTCTTTAAGATCGTGATCAATTTGTTCGGTAAGAGACATGAAAAAAGAGTAAAGAGTAAAGAGTGAAGAGTAAAGAGTGAAGGGTAAAATTACAACTCGCATTACGTCATAAAGCTGATTAAAAATAAGAATTCAATTTACCCACATTACTCGTTACTCGTTACTACTTCTTTCCATGCCTCTTCCCATCCGCACCCGCTTCGCTCCCTCACCCACAGGCCTTCTCCACGTTGGAGGCGCACGCACAGCTCTTTTCAATTGGATCTATGCACGCAAACATGCTGGCACTTTTGTGCTGCGCATTGAGGACACCGATCACACTCGCAACACGCGAGAAGCAGAAAAAATTATTTTTGAGGGGCTTCGTTGGTTGGGAATCGATTGGGACGAAGGCCCGCAAAAAGGAGGCTCCTACGGCCCTTATTATCAAAGCGAGCGGAATGATATTTACGAAAAACACCTCGCTCAACTCGAAAAATCAGGACACCTCTACGAAGATCAAGGGGCCATCCGCTTTCGCTCGCCTCGTGAAAAAGTCATGGTCAACGATTTGATCTGTGGCAATATTGAATTTGATCTCACCAACCCTGGCACGCATCCCGACATGACATTGCGTCGTCCCGATGGATCGTGGATTTTTCATTTTGTGAATGTGGTCGATGATATCACGATGAACATCACTCACGTTATTCGCGGCGAGGATCATCTTTCCAACACTCCAAAGCATATTGAACTCTATCGTGCGCTTGGCGCTGAACCTCCTCAATTTGCTCACATGCCACTCATCCTCAATCGAGATGGAAGCAAGATGAGCAAACGTGATGAAGGAGCCAGCGTCGGAACTTATCCTGAAGAGGGATACGCTCCGGAGGCGCTTCGCAATTACCTCTGCCTGCTGGGCTGGTCTCCCAAAGACAATCGTGAAATCCTCGACATCCAAGAGATCATTCAACTTTTTGATCTCCCTCAAATCAACCGCCGCAGCGCTTCCTTCGACAAAGACAAATGTTTTTGGATGAATGGACAATATTTGCTCCACATGGATTTGGGACGCTACGCAGAACTTGCCGTTCCCATTTTGGAAAAAGCAGGCATCGATTGCAACAATTGGAGCTACGTAGAAAAAGTGCTCACCATCGTCAAACCGAAAGTCAAAATGTTGAACGACCTTCTCGAGTGGGTTCGCTGTTTCTTTACCGATGATTTTCCATTTGATGAAGCAGCTGTTGAAAAAAGCCTTCGCGCTCCCGGAACTGGAGAACGCTTGAAAGCACTCGCTGAGGCATTCTCTTCCTTAGAACCATGGACCACATCAACTATCGAAGCTCGCCTCAAAGAAACCGCGGCCACACTCGGCGTAAAAACAGGAGAACTCATTCACCCTGCCCGTGTAGCTGTCAGCGGCCGCTCCGTCGGTGCTGGTCTCTACGAAATGTTTGAAATCTTGGGACAAGATAAAACGGTGAAGCGACTACGTGACGCTGCTAAGAAGACAAAGGAATAGCCGCAAAAGAACGCAGAGAGCGCAAAAAAAAATTTATAAATTTAAATTATTTTTATTTAATTCTCTGCTAACTCTACTAATGGACTGCCTATAGGCATCCTTTCAGATAGTGTATCCATAACAAAAAGATCCAACCTTTTTATAAGGAACTTCTCATAGCAATTTCCTTTTTTTGCGTTCTTTGCGTTCTTTTGCGGCTATTTTTTTCTTCTTTTTTGATTTTCCCCGGTGAATTCTTTGACTCATTTTTCCTTCGCGGACCTCATCGATCCAACTTCACCGTTGTATCAGCTTCAGCCTCCGGCACGCCTCGCCCTCTTAGGCACTCCCATAGCCCATTCCAGGTCACCTGAACTTCATAACGCGCGCATCAAAAAATTAAAACTTTCATGGAGTTATGTGGCTATCGATGTCAAACCGGAAGAACTCTCTCATGCTTTTGATTGTTTGAGGAAAAATCATTTTATTGGCTTCAATCTTACGATGCCTCACAAACAACAAGCACTCTCACTTGTTGATGAAATCACTGATCACGTAAAGTTGCTAGGAGCTGTGAACACCGTCGTGATTCGTGATGAAAAATTTTTTGGATACAATACTGATGGACCTGGCTTTGTTGCGGCCTTGCAAGAAGAATGGAATTTTTCGCTGCAAAACCGTTCTGTTCTCATCCTCGGAGCCACTGGTGGAGCTGGTCGCGCGCTCGCGATGCAATCGGCCTTGGAAGGTTGTCGTCAACTTTTTTTGTCAAGTCGTATGCCTACTGCTCTTCAAGAACAAAGAGAGCGACTCTTGCAGGTAAGGTCTGATCTCTCTATCGAAACTATTGGACTCGATGAAGCTTCACTGCGTCATGCGATGTCTCAAGTTGATCTCATTGTCAACACAACGCCTGTTGGATTTTTAGATCTCAATGCCTCTTCCCTCATTCCATCATCATTGTTTGAACCAAGACACTATCTCTACGACATTGTCTACTCGGAACAACCGACACCTCTCATGAAAGCGGCAACCCAGGCTGGAGCTCACGCTGCTGATGGCTCTTCGATGCTACAACAACAAGGGGCCATCGCTTTTCACATTTGGTTAGAAGAGCCATTCTGTTTTTGATAAGTTTTAGAGCTTGCTCGTGTCATCCGAGGAGAAGTTTGAAATTTTTCCCATCGTCCTTTTTCTTGAATGGCTGTCTTCAGGAGCTGCATCCAAACAGCTTGTGTCTCGGGAGCAATGATCGGATGCTCTCGTAGTTTTTGTTTACAAAGATTTTCTAACTCAACATAAGCTGCAGCTGCTGCTTGAGCTTTCTCCAATTTTTGTTGAGATGTAACATCATTTCTTGTTGCTTCAAAAATAGCACTGTCCGCCGCTTGGTCAGCCCGAGAAGAAGCTAAATTGAGCTCCCAAATACTTTTCTGATCCTTAGCTTCTTTAAGATTTTTTCTAATAATCTCTCGTTGAGTTTGCTTCTGATGAGGCACCTGATCATCTTGTATTTCTTTTTCTTGTTGAAACGCGTTTAGCTTGCGCTCGTTAGTTTCTATAATCTCTTGGTAAGTTGTCACGAGGTCTCCAGCTTCTTTGATAGCCTGATTCCAATGGGTGAGAGCTTCATGAGCTGGTGTGCGAATCGCTGTACTTTTCGCATTCTTGATGCTTTGAACAAGGGTATGCCATTGATCAACAGCCTTGTTGATCATCACAACCTGCTTCACCGCCCCTTGCCAATGGGTACGAACGTTGCTACTTGAAGAGCTACTACTTGAAGAACTACTACTTGAAGAGCTCACATTTTTTATCGCTGCAATATTTCTTTTGTTATCTTGCCGCTCGGGAGATAGTGGCAATCCTATTTCGTCATCTATAGCACTCAGATTATGATTTCTAGAGGCTACAATCTCCGTCATTGGGGTAAAGAAACGATCTTTATCGTCGTCATCATCTTTATTTGTCACCTGCCATTGACGTAGTTCCTCTTCTTCAAGTCGATCAAGATAGTCCTGAGATTTTTTTGAGATACCATACTTAACCGAAACTTCAGGTAGCATGAGTTCGTTTTTACCAGCAGCGATCGATATCAACTGGTCCTTCTTGATGATCCCTTCCTTGCTAGGAGAAGGAGTACTATCATCATCGTTTTTAAAATCCGGCAGATTATGCACAGCTTCCTTATCTTGTTCTAGAGTGTTCAAAACATGATCGCCACTCGAACTATTTCGACTAATAATAAAACTTCCTGAAACAACCAAATTTATTTTTTGTTGCTGCTGGAGCGTAGCCAAAGAACTAGAAGCTAGATTGGAAATAAAGTCTATTCCTAAAATAGTAATTCCAGCATTACGACTAGCTTCCAGACGTGCTACAGCCCTTGCTATGTTACGCTCCAATTTTTCATCATGCGTTTGGTATTCATGAAATTTTTTATTATACTCCATCTCTTTTTCTGCCACCGTCGGTTCCTGATTACGACAACAACGTTGAGCTTCCTTTAACTCAGCTTCTTTTTGCTCTAGTTGTACTTTACTGATTTTAACTTTAGTCCATTTTTCATTTAACCCATCCGAAACGCGATCTATTGCCAAGAGCTCTTCTGCCGAGCTTTTTTTGTCAGTCATCACAGCAGTGGTATCTCTATTTAATTTTTTCCCTGGATCCTCATCTAACTCTTGATTGGCTGTATCAAAGGCTTCGCAAGCCAAACGGACTTCTTCAGTAAGTTGAAGGATCTTTTGTTGATACTCTGACAGTGTTTTTTGAGCACTTTCAAATTCTCTTTTTTTGTGAACCACTTCCAATCCCAATCTCCTGTTTTCTATTTTTTCAAATGATGTTTCATTTTTCAGATTGTTAGCATATTGTTCTGCGTTGCTCACTCTTTGCTGCCATGCTGCTTGAACTTGCTCAAACAGATTAGAACGATTGCTCCTCCCATATTCAACAGGTATTTCTATTTGAGATAGAAGAAAAATTTTTCCAATTTTTGAAAACCATTGATTCCACTCCGCATCAGTAGCTGTAGCAAACGGAGGAAGCATGCTTTGAGCTAAGCTCATGATCTCCTGCTTTTCAAGCTCTCTAGCCTCTCGCTCAAGACGCTCTGTCTCTTCTTGAAATCCAGGAATTTCATCTTTCATCATTTCCAGAGTTTTCAAGGCTGTTGCAACGGTAGCTGTAGCTCGTTTTTTTTGATCTTCGGCTTGATGGAGAGGGTGATCTCTTAATTCTTTGCCAACTTCTTCAGCAATACCTGAAACTCCATCACAGCAAGCTCCAACATCAAAACAAGGAATATTAATGCATCCGAAAATTAACGAACAAATATGAGCTCCTCGAGAAACTTGTGCTGCCGCTGTTCTATCGGGATCAATGCTATCATAAATCTCCTTTTGTATTTCCCATTCTTTCTCAGCTCGCTTTTGTTCTTTTTCTGCTTTTTGATGAGCTAAAATAGCATTCGCTCGCTCTATTCTTTTTTCTAACACTTGATGAAAACGTTGATCGATATTTCCGTAATGACTTTGTTGCCCAGTAAAGACATTAGCACTCGCATAGAGAGCTGCCTCTAAATTTTCCGGTTTCAAAGAAAACGGTTTCGTGGAAGAAGAAGAAAAAACACTCATAGGCCGAGTCGTCGCCGCGCTCTTTGGCGTTACGGCAACAACAGATCCTGTCGTTTTTTGCGAGCCGTCACAAAAATCAATAACCTTTTGTATATTTTGTATTGTTTGAGCAATCGTTGTAGAGAGCTCCGTCAAAAACACTCTTTTTCCTATTTCAAGATTGTTATCTCCAAGAAGCTGGTTGACTCTTTGTTGCTGTGTAGTCCAAAGATTTTTGTCTTGCTCCGCTGTCGTTTTAGCATCCATCACCTCTTGACCATTAAGCACACCATTGGAAGTTGATGAAATCCATTTTTGCAATTGATCTTCCCACTTCTGTGTGATGAGCTCAGCCTCCTGCTTTCTCTGCTGTACTAATTGATTCGAAGAATCGATCGATAATTCTTCAAGATTAATCGCATTAAGATCGATAGTTTGTTTATCGCCGGAAGAATGAGAAATGTTGTTTTGTCTCAACTCTACATCTTCAAGATCTATTTCCTGGTTTTTTCCTAGCTCAACAAAATTTTTCCCCTTCCTTTCTTGATGAACTTCCCTTCCTCCTTTCAACATAGGAGGCATCGCCACTAAAACTGCTATCTTCATGAAAAGAAGGCAGGATAAAAACAAGCTTCTGTTTTTCATTTTTAATAATTGGTTTTTAGTAAAAATGCTCTACTTTCACCAAAAAAAGTCTAGCAGAAAAGTTCGACTCTCTTCAGAGTCTTTAGGCGATAAAGAGGGGCAACTCATATTTGGTCATACTCACGCTGCATGCGAAACGAGACCCAAGCAGCGGTCCAGGCAGTAGATATATTATTAAAAAAACTACTAATAGCAGAACGAGTAGTTTCAAAATTTAACATGATTCTTCTTGGAGTAGCATTTCTCTGTTGGATATTTTTCTTAATTTTTATTACTAACTCAGGAGTGAGTGGTTCTTTAACTATCCCTTTAAAAAAAATGATACCATGATTGTTCCACTGTTCTGCATGATCAGTCCCTTGCTCTTGAATAATCTTCTCAAGAGCAGCGTAATTCTCTTTGCGTTCTTGTGAAGTTCTTGTTACCATGCGCCCTATTGCATCAAATGGACTTTTTGTGTGCACCCCGTTACTTTTATATTGTTTGCTCTTCTCGTCATATCTGATTTCGGCGTTCTGACACCATGTCTCTAAAACCTCCGCTAATGTCGAGGCCTCCAGAGGAGCAGATGGAGTCGGGCGTTGTTTTAAAGATGATTGTTGCTGGTTTGATGAATGAGACGTGCTACGAGTAATCGAACAAGCAGCAAACAAGGGATTAATAACTGCTACCGGATCATTCAAAGAATTTTGATTAGCAGTCCCCATCTCATTTTGAAAAGTTTTGTTTTGAGGCAGGGCATCTAAATAAAAAGAAGCTACACTCTTCGCTTGTTCTATAGCTCTACTTGCTTCGAGAGAGAGTGTACTGAAATTCAGTTTTCGTATCGAAAGTTGTTGTTGATAAGATTGCCCCAACTTATCAGCTTTCTCTTTAATACGGCCCCATTGTTCTAAATCAGTCATTACGCTTTTTAGAGTCTCTTCTTTTACCCCTTCGTTAGCGAAATGGATATCATCATTGATGTTGTTTTTCTGAGTTAAATGATCTTCCCATTTTTTTGCTACATCTCGAGCCTCTTGGGTCTTTTTTATCAAAAATTCACTCGACGAATTCTCCGACAACTCCTCTTCTCTCATTCCATGCATCGGATCAGCAATTGTGGTACTTCTTAGAAAAAGCTCTTGATGTTTTGAATTGTTATTACTTTGTTCATCTCTGATCTTCCTTTGTAGCGTTCCATTAGCAGCTCCATATGTTTCGTTCAAATTCTTATTTTGGAACATCGGAGTTGCCGTTACGGCACTAATAAAAAAAGAAGAAAGTAATAAAAGAGTTCTCGTTTTCATCATAACTTACAATGAGAGGTCAACAAAAGCTGGGTATTCAACGCACTAAAAAAAGTAAACGCAATCATGAAAAATTTTTCTTTTTTTTGTGCTCTTTATGTTCTTTGTGGTTATTCTCTCCCTCTATGATTGAACGTTACAGCTTACCGGAAATGCGCGCCCTTTGGTCGGAGCAGCGCAAATGTGAAATTTGGCTCGAGATCGAAACACTCGCCTGCGAGGCGATGGCAGAGATTGGAATCATCCCTAAGGCAGATGCCAAGGCGATTCGCGAACGAGGAACGTTTTCTCTCGAAGCCATACGCGAAATTGAAAAACGAACAAATCATGACGTTATCGCCTTTTTAGAAGAAGTTGCCAATCACGTTGGCGAACCGGCACGCTGGATTCATCGTGGGTTAACTTCTTCAGACTTACTTGATACAACATTGGCCGTGCAAATGACGGAGTCAACTGATCTCCTCTTGCAAGATTTAGCAAAACTTCAAAAAGCCATCGCCGCACAAGCCAAGAAATATCAGCTCACTCCCATGATCGGCCGTAGTCACGGCATCCACGCAGAACCGATCACCTTTGGCCTTAAGCTCGGCCTCATGTATGATGAATTCAGACGCTCGATCGAGCGTCTGAAACAGACACGTGCTCGCATTGCTGTAGGAAAACTGAGCGGCGCTGTTGGAACGCACGCTCATCTTGATCCCAAAGTTGAAGCTTATGTTTGTGAAAAACTAGGACTACACCCCTCCCCTCTTTCTACACAAATTCTCCAACGTGATCGCCACGCTGAATTTGCTACAACACTCGCTCTCATCGGCTGCAGCATTGACCGCTGGGGAACAGAGTTCCGCCATTTACAACGCACCGAAGTTCTCGAAGTTGAAGAATATTTTCATGAAGGTCAAAAAGGAAGCTCCGCCATGCCACACAAGCGCAATCCGATCACTGGCGAGCGCCTCTGCGGCTTGGCACGCGTCTTGCGCGGCAATGCTCAAGCTGCGATGGAAAACGTGGCACTCTGGCATGAACGGGACATCAGCCATAGCAGTGCAGAACGGATCATCCTTCCTGATTCTTGCACACTCCTTGATTACATGCTCCATCTTCTTACCAAACTTGTCGAAGGCATGCATGTCTATCCTGAAAACATGGCTCGCAACATGGAAATCACCCGCGGCCTTTATGGAAGTCAAGCCGTCCTCCTCGAATTAACAGATCGAGGCATGGCTCGCAAAACAGCCTACGAGGCCGTTCAACGCGCAGCGATGCGCACTTGGAAAGAAAAGATTCCTTTTGCAACCTCTCTCCGCGAAGAACCCGAAATCATCCAACACCTCTCAGCTGAAGAACTCGAAAAAATCTGCTCTCCGGAGCGGCATTTTCAGCATGTGGAAGCGAAACTTCACCGTGTTGGCATCCCACTTAACTAAATAAACACTTCCTCTTGACGGTAATTGAGCTGCTATATAGCTTCTCCTGTAGCTTATGGAAAGCAGAAATCTCTTTCCTTTCTTAAACATTCACATCCCCTTAACCCGGATATTTCACCATGGACAAAAAAATCGCAATAAAATTTTGTGTTGAGAAAAAAATTTATTTTTTAACGAAAACTGGCCGCTTTGGCACTGAATATTGAAATCAGAGCAGGCTCCGCCAT
>Ga0233425_10009716_pt1 | contig 12047 bp, 8 predicted proteins | sample Watercolumn_Towu_2_FD_181712 | JGI IMG/M metagenome (GOLD analysis project Ga0233425, IMG submission 181712) | Freshwater microbial communities from Lake Towuti, South Sulawesi, Indonesia - Watercolumn_Towuti2014_140_MG | ecosystem: Environmental > Aquatic > Freshwater > Lake | place: Indonesia...
AGGTACTTCCCAGTCCTCCCGGACGACTTCATTCGGAATCCGGTTGTCGCCCATGGAGCGATAGTCACCCGCCATTCCCAACCGTCCGTCAATCAGACATGCGGGCTGCAGTGTACGGACGAGGTCAACGAACCGCTGTGCCCGCTCCTTCGTCATCATGCGAGGCGTGTCGAACCAGATCAGGCACACAGGTCCGCACTCCGTAAGGATTTCCGTCACCTGTGGCTCGGCCTTGTCCCTCAAATACTGGTCAAAATCCTTCAGCGAGTCCGGCCCGAAATCCCACGTGTTTCCTGCCCCGTTTCGCTCATGCCAGTCCTGCGCCTGGGAGTAGTAGAATCCAAGTCGCATCCCGCGTTTGGCACATGCGTCGGCAAGTTCTTTCAGGATGTCTCTCTTGAACGGCGTGGCGTCAACGATGTTGTACTTGCTCACCTTTGAATGGTACATCGCGAAGCCATCGTGGTGTTTGCTTGTGATGACAATGTATTTCATCCCTGCATCCTCAGCAAGCTTCACGATCTCTTCAGCGTTGAATTTGGTGGGATTGAATTGTGTGGCAAGTTGCTCGTACTCTTTCACCGGGATTTTTGCCCGGTTCATGATCCACTCCCCGATGCCTGCAATGCGTTGTCCCTTCCACTCGCCTGCGGGAATTGCGTAGAGACCCCAGTGAATGAACAATCCGAATTTTGCTTCGCGGAACCACTTCATTTTTGCATCTTGTTCCGGATTCTGTGCCGACATCCGAGGGACAAAGAGGGCAAGCATCAACGAAAGAAGCAGGAGAGTTTTCAATCCGAAGAGAGCATTGTTGGCTGGACGGGCTGAGCACGTCGTCATGGTTCGATCCTCTTCATTTTGATAAACGCGGTCGGCAAAAAGGTGTGCCCGGCTCACACGGTTGTTGATTCAAGAAAGAACCGGACTCCAAAACTGTACACAAAAAGGACGAGAAATGTGACAACATTACGCGAAAACCCTTTTCCCGGATCACAATCCAACCGTAGCTCACACTCGCGGCAGCAGCGGCTCGGCGGTCATTTCTGTTCGAGCTCTCCAAATTTAAGAACGACAGGATTGTTGTACTCAAGCGCAGTCTTTCGAACGTACTCCTTGAACAACTCAGGCGTGTTGTAGACGGCCCCTTCGCTCCATGCGCCGGCGATCATGTATTCATACGTCCGTTCAGAATTCACCGGGATCTTGAACGTGTGATTGCCACCGTTAGAGCGAACGCGCACGTATTCGGGCTTGTAGATGTCTTTCACGACCAGGGCAGAACCGATGAATTCGACTTTGTGAGACTTTTGGCCGGTATCGTCATCTGGATCGGCGACATTTTCAGGGCCGGTTCTGAGCGCAATTCCCTTCTCCACCATATTTTCCTTCTCAGACGCGTCCGCCCTGATTCCGCATCCGAACTGAACTCCCTGGACATACGGATTGAACCTGGTAAATACCACCTTGCACGTGGAATAGCTCTGGTTCGTGTACGCAGTATAGTACTGTTCGAGTTCATACGATCCGTTGCCGGAATTCCAGTTCATCGTCTTCACGCGAATCATGCTTCTCACGGGACCGTTCACGACCACGTCGAACGCATAGCGAGTGTCCGTCAGCTGATCTTCGTTGAAGTTGCGCTCGGAAATCTTTGGTCCGGGGACTGGGGTGAACCGAGGAGTGGAAATCGAATCCGGTTTTGACGTCAGCTCAAAGAGGCCGATACCGCCGGCTCCGAACGAGCTGCTCACCGTCATGATGTCTGACCCGTAGTCGAAGTTCACCTTCGGAACACCATAGTATCCGCAGTAGTTGTGAACGCACATTTCCTCCGACATGAGAACCGGTTTGCGTTTGCCATACATATCAACGCTCGTCGGGAACCAGAGCTTCCATCCGACGTTTGCCGATTCCCACCACGGAATGATGTGTCGGCAATAACTGCCGATGGTCGCATGAGTGCCATGAGGATTCCACCCTCGTCCGGAGAATCCGAAGTAGATATACATGGTCTTTTTCTCACGCGGGCGCAGATCTGTCTGGAAGAAAAGCTCATCCCAGATTCCGTCCTTGTTGAGGTCATCCAGCTGGCAGAAGATCTGATGTCCGTTCGTCTCCTGGCGCATGCCATGGCCGCCGGCAAAAGCCAGCTCCTCTTTGGTCGGCTCAGGCTTCGGCGGGAGCGACGGATCGACCACCGTGACCCACATTTCGTGCAGCTTCTTGACGGGGAATTGCTCCCGCGTAATCACGACGGGGCAACTCAGGCGTTCGATGTCCAGTGTGTTCGTAATCTTCACCACAAGACGTTTTGAGGGCGAAAAGTCGCCTTCCGTGTACCACTTCGTATCCTGCGCGAGGAGGACCGACGCACTCAGCATGAACAATGATACTATCACGGTTCGCAGCATTGCAGTTCACCTTTCACAGATGTTCAGTCGACCTGTTTGTTGGTCACCATGAGAATCCACGCGGGACTTCGTCCCGCCTTGTACACCGCAAACTGTTTTAATGTCCCATCAGCCGGATCGATGCGGTAGGCAGCGATGTTCCCCGATCCCTGGCCTCCTGCAAAAAGAAACCGGCCGTCCTTGTCGATGGCAAACGAGCGCGGAGTCTTCTCTGTCGGGAAATGCCCGATCCCCGTGAGCTCACCGCTCTTCTGATCAACCGAGTACCCTGCAATGCTTTCGTTCCCACGGTTCGATGCGTAAAGGAACCTACCGTCAGGCGTCAGATGGACATCCGCACCGCTGCTTCGGGCGGTGAAATTGGGAGGAAGCGTAGAGAGGGTCTGGAACGGTGTCAGAGTTCCTCCCGTTCCGTCGAGATGATACGCGGTCACCGAATTCCCGAACTCATTCACGACGTATGCGACAGCCAGCCTTGGATGAAACGCCAGGTGCCGCGGACCTGTTGATACCGGAGTAGAGATGCGATCAGGTTCATTGGGACTGAACCTCCCCGATGTCTCATCGAACCGGAACTGATGAATGGTTTCTCCCGTCCTGCACGGTACATACACAAAACGGTTCGACGGATCACTCCGCATTGCGTGTGCATTCTTTTCGGTAATAAGGATTTGGACTGCGCTGTCCTGCAAAGCACCGTTTGGACCGATCCGGTACACTGCGGCTTTGCTGCCGGCGAAGTAGGCCGAGAAAAGGAATCTTCCTGTCTTGTCCGTCATGAGAAAGACCGGATTCCCCGCAGCGCGAATGATTCCGAGATACTGCAGGTCGCCGCTTGCAGGATCGATGCGAAACGATGCAATGCTGTTCTTCGAACGAACAGCGGCGTATAGATAGGATCTCGTAGGATCGACTGCGAGCGATCCAGCGACTCCACCAAGATCAGCTTTCTTCAGAAAATCCAGGCTTCCCGTGGAGGGATTCATCCGATAGATGGCTATACTCTCAGAACTGTCGAGAGAAACGTAGACGAACGTCCGAGAATCGGACTGTTTCATGGCGGCGTGCGGACCGCTGCACGCGCCTCCTGCCGCAACAAGACCTGCAAGAAACACTGAAAGGACAGCAATGACTCCCTGCCGTGCAAGGAACGTGCGCATGCACCACCTGTACTATTTTTGGAGGATCATCCGTTGGGAGAGCGTTGTCACGGAAGACCTCAGGCGGTAGTAGTAAACACCAGAGGGCACGGGGATTCCATGAGCATCCCGACCATTCCACGTCACAGTATGTTTCCCGGCTGATTTCGTGCCGGTTGCCAGAGTGATGATTTCTTTTCCGAGATTGTCGTGCACCGTCAGCGTCACGGCGCTTGCGGCCGGTAGCTCATAGCTGATTGCTGTCGACGGATTGAATGGGTTGGGATAATTCTGATGAAGCATAAACGTACGGGGCAGAGGAACATCAAGCGCGCGCACTGCCGTGAGCGTCTTGTTAAGTGCAACGAGCTCTATCCCCTGTCCTGTCCCAAGATTTCTTGAGTACTGCTTGTCGATTGCATTGTCCCAGTGCTCACAGACGCCAAGACTCCGAAGGGCTGATCCGTCGCTCTCAGGATCATATGTGAATCCTGTGGGCCAGTAGGTTGAATCCGCCGCTTGCAGGATGTGATCATCGGCTCCTTCGACCTGAGGATACGAGCCATAGGGATTCGAAGATGTATACTCTGCCTTCAGAAAGTCGAAGCAGACAGATTCGATAGCAACCTGATCCTGAGATACAAAAACCGAAGATGTCCAATCCCCATTGAACGGAGCTATGTTGAATTTCCGCGGCGGATCATTCGCTTCCGATCCCCCCCACAACCCGTCAACAAGAAAGAGAACTGTTTTGCCGCCAAGATCTTTGTGCCCCATCAGATCTACCTGGACGCGATAGAGTTTGTACCCGGTCCGCATTGTTGACGTCGTCGTCACCTTCTCGGGAGCAATGAGTCCCCCGTGAAGGTGTGTCGCACTCCCGCGTAAGTTAGATCCAAAATGAATTTTGCCGCACAATGTGACTCCAGCCCGTGCGTGCGCTTTCAGTGCAGGGATGGCAATCAGATAGCTTGCTTCAGTGATCACGGTCGGATAGTAATCGGACATGATCGGAGTGCCCGTTGACCCGCTCGATTTCAAAATCTGACCGCGGTCCGAGTAGTAGATCACCGGCCTTGCACTTGAAACCGGCGCAGTCCGTCCAAGCTTTGCATCAGAATCGACATACACGACGTTCGGGAATTCGTTATGCCACATGTCGTACATGTGCTTGTACATGTGCTTCATCGGATCGCCGACGGAGATGTTCTCTTGCCTGACGCCGCACTCGTTCACCAGCTGTCTCAGGATCGCCAGAACTACCTGTGGCGATGTTTCTGCCATGCCATACCGGCTTTGATTCTTGATCTCAACGGTCGCTGCATCGTATGTCCCGGAACTCGCACTGACCTGGTTCGTGCGGATGAAGATCTTCTCTCCATCGACATATCCGACGCTCCCCTTGCCATGGGAGTCATTGAAGTACCTGAACAGAGCATCCCATGCTTCCCGCACCGTCGCCTTGCCGGCAAGACGCTTCACAGCATCTGCAACCATCGTGGTGACGACCGAGAGATTTGTATTCTTCTCCATGAACCAGCCGTCGCCAAACGTATTCGTGCAGTTCTCATTCGTCGATCGAGGATCCCACACCCAGACAACTCTTCCCGGAAAGATTCCTTTCGGAATTCCAACGGGCTGATTTGGTCCCAGGAGAAGTTTTGAATCAGCAAAGACCGGCCGTTCGTCTCCTGTCAGCGCGAGAAACGATCCCGCGAGAACAAGGGTGAGCAATATCAGAGCGGCGACATACCTCGATTCTTTGAGTTTTCGCCTCGCTGCCTTCAACGCGAAGAGTGTCCCCGTAATGCTGAGGAGATAGAGCACGAAACCCGACATGAGCGGGGCGGCGGCCCGCATGCAGGGGTAGGAAGCACGACTCGGCTTGGGAATGACCCTGACGAGGAACCAAATGGTGGACACCAACCCAGCCAGCATGATGGTCCATTGTGCCCAGATTCTTGCACTCGATGGCTTCTGGCTACACAGAGGATCTTCTTTGTGGCTGTTATTCTCTGGGTCTGTCACGCCGGACTCTTGACTGCAATTGGCTGATTTCATTTCACGATCTATTTGTTCTGCAGCGTCGGTTCTCCCTTGAGGTAACCGAGAGAGGAGAGAAATCTGTCTGTTTCGATAAGTGTTTCAGTGAAACGCTTTGAGTTAAAGAACCCGTGTCCTTGTTCCTCATACAAATGTAAATCACACCGCACCCCTTTTTGTTGCATAAGATCCCTGAACTTCTCCCCCGTCGCAACGGGAATCAGTCGATCCTTTGTCCCAAGGAAAAACACGGTCGGCGGTGATTTCTCGTCGATGTTATGCATCGGGGAAAATTCCTGCCAGTACTCCTTCACCTTTTCGTAGCCATAGCCGTCTGGGCCGTTGTCTGCGACGGGATTGAAGAGCACAAGCGCGTTCGGTTTCGAGCTGATGCTCATGTCTTCACCATCCTCCTCGAACCCTTTCACCATCCCTGTTGCGGCCGCGACGTGTCCGCCCGCCGAGCCACCGCCTGCTGCAAGGTGTGTGACATCGATCCCCAGCTCGGCCGCATGCTGCCTGATCCAGCGAACCGCCGATTTGCCGTCCTTCACACACTCTTTGGGCGTTGTTCCATGGGTGTTGATCAACCGATATGAAGCGGTGATCGCGACCATTCCGCGCGAGGCAAGATAGGCACACTGCTTGTAGAACTGCGTCGGCGTGCCGTTCACCCAGCCGCCCCCGTGAAAGAAGACAATGGCAGGATGGCGATCGGACGGTTTGTGACCCGTGGGAAAGAACACGTGGAGCTTGAGCTGAACAGTATCGATCGTTTTGTAAACAACGACTGTGTCCGGGAGCTGTGCAACCGCAGTCGCGCAAAACCCAAACAGAAGGAAGGTCATGAGTCTGTTCTTCATCGGCAGCCTTATTGCGGAACAACGAATGAGTCGTTGGCAGACTGGCACCATTCTCTGAGATACTGCCGATGTCGTTCCAGCTCTTCCGCGTACTCTTTCATGTGGACAAGATTAACGGTCTCTCCCGGATCGTTTTCGAGATCGACCAGCGATTCTCTCCGGTCTCCGAGATCATACACACAGTATTTGAAGCGTTGGCTGCGAACCATTCGCCCGGCCGGTTCAGGCTTTTGACCATCGATCGGTGACCCCTGAGTCATCTTGTTTTGAACAACAACGTAGGTCCTGGGGTCGGCGAGACCAGGATTCTCAACAGAAGCTTTGAGATTCAGACCTGGCAATCCTTCCGGTACAGGAATGCCAGCCAGACTGCAGAGGGTTGGAAGCAGATCGATGCCGGTATTCACCAGGTGGGAGCATCGCGCTCCTTTCTTGCCTCCCGGCACGGAAATGATCAGCGGAACGTTCGAAGATTCTTCGTACAGCACTGTCTTCTGATTCCATCGATGCGCACCCTGCATGTCACCATGGTCTGCGGTGAACACGGTGATCGTGTTCTCAAGCTGATCCGAGGTGCACAGTGCGTCGAGAATTGTGCCGATGTATCCATCAACCTTCTCGATCAGCCGGTAATAGGCCCAACGGTACTGGCGCCACTTCGCCTCATCAAAGTTCCCGACGGGAAAGAGGCGGCTCGCCTGCATGGACTTTCGCATCAGGACCATGGTGTCGGTTTCATCCGCCATAGGATTGAGGTTTTCCACTGCAGGGGGACATTGATCCGGCGGAGGTGGCACACCGACAGCGCCATCGGGGAGTTCTTCGTCGCGCGCCCACTCGCAGATGTTGTGAGGGTTGACAAACGATGTCACAAGGAAGAAGGGCTTTTCCCTCTTCTTCTCGATGAAAGCAGTTGCCAACGGAGGAATTGCAGCATCAATCCCATTGTTCTTCACGGCGTCCATGGTGTCAAATCCGTGGACCGCCGTGTCTTTCACAGGAAAAGGCATATGCCATTTTCCGAAATAGCCTGTATCGTAACCGGCATCACGGAAGTAGGTTCCAAGACAGCGATGAGCGGGATTCATCTGCTTCGAAATATCGGTGTTGGTCTGGATCCCCGTTACATGCGGATAGTGCCCTGTGAAGATCGAGGAACGAGCCGGGACGCAGAGAGGATTCGGCGTGTAGGCCCGCTCAAACGAAACACCGCGCGCAGCAAGGCTATCCATGGCGGGAGTTTTCAGGTAGTTCGATCCGATCCTGCAGCTCATCGCATCGGCCGACTGCTGGTCTGTCATGATGAAAAGAATGTTCGGCCGTTTGCCGGCGAACAGACGGTGGAGAGGAAACTCAGCTGCAAGTGCAGCCCTTCCCGCAACGACGCTTCCTCCAACGAGGCCTGCTGCTTTAATGAATTCACGTCTCTTCATAGTGATGCATCCGTCCAGGGATCGTTGGTAGATTTCTGAAACTCTGAGAGTTTTCTGCGATGCTCGTTCAATATCTCACGATAGGTGGCATCGGAAGCGAGATTGTTAACCTCGAGAGGATCACGTTCAAGATCGTACAGCTCAAACTCTGGCCTTCGGAGAAACTGTTCCATTGGCCGTTTCCCAAAGTGCTTTTCCTTTGCCCGCACAACGCTTTGCCAGGTGGAAGCTGCTACGAGATCTCTTGCCAGCGGGAATGAGAGTCCTGATGCAAGGTTGTGAATGAGTTTGTATTTTCTTCCCCGCACCATCCTCATCGGATAGAATTGTGTCACGCCGTGGAAGGTATGTGACGCGTACACTTCATCCCATCCGGGCTCATCGCCCGAGAGCAGAATCTTCTTGAATGAACGGCCGTGGAGAGGCACCTTCGGTTGCGCCACTCCAGCGAAATCGAGAATCGTCGGAGTGAGATCACTCCAGGAGATCATAGAGTTTGAGACTGTTCCCTTTCTCTCGCCGCGTGGAAGCCGAATGATACAGGGGAGTTGAATCCCGGGCTCATACAACGTCGTTTTCGCGCCAGGAAATGCGAGACCGTTGTCGGAGATGTAGATGATGAGGGTGTTGTCGTACTTCCCCGCAGCGCGGATCTCATCGAGAAGCCTGCCAACCCCCTGATCCGCCCGACTCACTGCCTGGTAGTACTCCGCGATTTCATCTCTTGTTCCTGCCGTGTCCGGCAAGAATGGAGGAACAATGACTTTTGCCGGATCATAGCGGACTTCATTGACGCCAGCATATGGTTTGTCCCTGTTTCCGAACCGGTTTGGCCTAGGCCAGGTATCGTAGGGCAAGCCACGATGAGGATCGTCAAGGCAGAAATAGATGAAGAAAGGAGCTTTGACGTTCCGGAGGAACTTGCTGCACATTTCAGCCAGCTCGACCGGACTCCGCGCAACTGATTCCATATCATTTGCCGCCCCGTCATAAATCACCTCATCAAAAGGATACACACTTGCCGGCGCAAGATGGAATTTGCCTGCCCGTGCTGTTCTGTATCCGGCATTTGAGAGATAGAATGGGAGGCTCTTGACGGAGTCGAGGGTCGAGAAATGGTGGAAGTCGTGCTGCAATCCATATTGTCCGGTTGCGTGATTGTGCAGGCCGGTCAGAATTACGGAGCGGCTCGGGCTGCAGCTCGCAGTTGTGCAGAAAGCGTTCTCGAACCGCACCCCTTCGGACGCAAGTCGATCCAGAGCCGGCGTCTTGACAACCGGATTGCCGTAACATCCCAGAGCATCTCTGCCGTGATCATCGCTGACGATGAGCACGATATTCGGACGGTCGGGTGACATGAAAGAAGGAGTCTCCGGGTCGGACTTGTCGTCGAAACGAGAGCGGAATCCCGTACCCAGAGCCGAGGTGGTTCCGGCAAGAACCTTGATCAGAAAATCCCGGCGGCTGTTGTGTTGCTTTTCCATGGGTGTGCTTTCAGGTGCTTCAGTCCGGTAGTTGTTGCACAACGAAGTCTTTGATACGCTGGCGGCTTTTCGTAGTTCTGAACGCAAAATAGCCCTCTTTGAGAGGCTGTGCATCTGCATAGTCAAAGAAGATCGTGCCATTGACAGAGAACAACGTCCGGCCATCCTTCACTGTGATCGCAATCCGATAGGGAGTGTTCCCTGCAAGCAAGTGCTTCTTGTCCAGGAATTCCTGAAGAACATCCTTTCCTTTGCCTGGCTCGTACTTTCTGAACCGCGTGGTGGTGTTGTCATGTCCACCCACACCAGCATAGTAGAGCAGAAGATCATCGTACGAAGAGAACTTTCCATCCCGGCCGAACGGGACCTCTTTCTTGGGGTCCATCGCCATCCAGAATGCATTCATGTCAGACACACGGTCATCCACGCCGCCCGAGTCGACAACGGTCAGCGTGTACTCGATCCTGACGTTCCCGGAGAGTTTCTTCGAGTACCACACAGTTGCTCCCGCAGCGGCTCGAATCTCAATTGAATGCTGAGCAACGAGAAGGCTCGATGCAGACGGCTTCTCAAACTCCGCCAACCAATCGCTGTCACTGAGACGTGTAGGTTGAGACAGCGCGCTTGCTGCCAATTGGAAAAGGAGGAGGAGGAGGGGTATTCTCATGATTCGTTACGGCCTGGCTTTCTGCCATCCGGCTTTCATCATTTCGTGCAACTCACCAATGAGCTTCTCATGTTCCGGCTTGAAAACGATGCTTTCTTTGCAGAGCGGATCATTTTTGAGATCATAGAGCTCTTTGAATTTCACCTCTCCGGATTTCTGATCCTGCCACTCCGTATACCGGTACCGATCGGTTCGCATCGAATACCCCATGATGTTCCCCGGCCGCGGGTATTGACTGAACGCCGCCGTTTTCCATTTTTTCTTCGGGTTCTTGAGAAGCGGAACCATGTTCGTCCCTTCCAACCCTTTTGGCAGAGGAAGGCCACAGAGCTCTGAAAGAGTAGGATAGATATCAACGAATTCCGTCAGCGCATTCACCCTGACACCTTTTTGATGATCCGGATCCGAGATGATCATCGGAACGTGCGTGTCCAGTTCGAAATTGGTGTGCTTGCTCCAGTGCGAGTACTCCCCCAGCTTCCACACATGATCTCCCCAAAGGATGATCACGGTATCCTTCCGGAGGTTCAACCGGTCGAGTTCGTCGATAACCCGGCCAATCATCGCATCCACATAGCTGACGCAGGCGTAGTAGCCGTGGATGAGTTCGCGCGTCTTTGCTTCGTCACAAGGTCCCACATCGGGAATGTCCGAGTATGAGCGCAGCTCACCCCATGTTGTGAAGGCGATGTCTGGCGCGTTTCTAGGCTTCTCAGCATAGGGGAGCGGAATCTTGGAACGGTCGTAGAGATCCCAGTACTTCTTCGGTGCACAGAACGGAAGGTGCGGCTTCCGGAATCCGAGTCCGAGAAAGAACGGCTGCCGCTCTTTCTCATTTGCTGCGGCGGCTTTCCCCGCAATCCGTTGCAGCGCTTCCATTCCAAGTACTGCGGTTTGACCGTCGATGTACGTATCATCTGGTACCTCGGCGCATTCTGTCGCGTTGGCACGCATCCTCGTCGTGCCGGTTGACTCCGCATTGTTACCGGTATCCTGAGTGACCTTGCCGCCTTCCTTCAGCATTTTCTGATTGGATTCTAAGGCGTAGTTCTGCCCTTTCGGATAGACATGCGGCTCGCTGTAGGATGGCTCGTCTTCCAGGTTCACATAGAAGAGTTTCCCGATACCCAAGGATAGATATCCGTTGTTCTTGAAGTGTTGCTGCAGGGTGACCACATCCGGCATCGTCATCCGGATGTGCGTTTTCAGGTCATACACTTTTGTCGTGTCGGGTCGTCGTCCTGTGAGGAGACTGGCTCGCGTGGGTCCGCAGACAGCCTGCTGGCAGTAGGTGCGATCAAAGGTGACCCCGCTCTTCGCCAGTTTATCGATGTTGGGCGATTTGACCATTGGATGTCCGTAGCATCCGAGTTCCGGCCGAAGGTCATCCACTGCGAGGAAGAGAACGTTTTTTCTTCGTCCCACCATCGGATCTACCTCGGTGAGCTGTTCCGCGAGCGATTTCCCGAAAGGAGAGATGGCGACGACTCCGCCCAATCCGCCAAGTGCCGACTTGACGATGAATTCACGCCTGCTACGATTCATTGTTCATTTCCTTTACAAAGCTTCGAGGATGATTTCCATTCAACGGATTGCGCGTTCTTTCATAGGAGGTAAGGAGAAATTTGACCGAGCGGCCCGCGCCTGTTCGTTCTGAACCGCCCGGGCAGCTTCGATGTACTGCGGCGCCTTATACTTTTCGGCCGCAATACTCAACGCAAAGTACATACGCTCAGGGACGAAGGGAACGATTTGCTGATGGGTCCACTTCTTCTTCCCGACCGCATACGGAAGGAGGAAATCGACTGCCTTACGGATGCTGCGTCCGTCGCGGGTCTCAAAATTCCACAGATCGATCCCGACCCGCTCTCCGAGGTGAGCCAGCTCGATCAGGGCATCAAGGTTCATATTTGAATAACCCCAGGATTTTGTCCGTGCCAGCTCGAGCGGCTGAGAGCCATCAGGCTCAACCTGGCGGGCGATCCGTTTTGTCCCGACCTGCGA
>Ga0233425_10009717_pt1 | contig 12047 bp, 8 predicted proteins | sample Watercolumn_Towu_2_FD_181712 | JGI IMG/M metagenome (GOLD analysis project Ga0233425, IMG submission 181712) | Freshwater microbial communities from Lake Towuti, South Sulawesi, Indonesia - Watercolumn_Towuti2014_140_MG | ecosystem: Environmental > Aquatic > Freshwater > Lake | place: Indonesia...
GCGCGCCGAGCGGGCAAATCCGATATGGCGAAACCACGATGCGCACGTCGCTGGGCGAGACTTGAAAAGAGCGCGCCAGCGCCGACTTCAGCGCATCTGCGCGCTCGTCGAGGCTGGGCGGATGGAGCAGTGGTGAACCGTCGCGTTTCAACTCGGTTTCAGCTTTGCCGCGCCTGAAACGCCTGTCAACGCGATTGTGGAAGGAGCAAGGTCGCTGAGCGGATTCCAGTTCTTGGAAGTAGCTGAACGCGCCAGCGTTCAGTCCACTGCCACTCAATGCCGCTGAACGCTGGCGCGTTCAGCTACCAAACAACAAGGGTGCGGCAATCCGAAGACTGCCGCACCCTGTCGGTTTGCGATTGAACGCCGTTTAGACCTTCTCCGGCACGACGAACGGCTCGCGATACTTGTTCTTCACGAGCGCGTTGGCGGCGTCGCAGTCCATGAACTGCTCTTTCTTCGGATCGAACTTCAGCCACGCGCTGATCGTCGCGGGGGTCTTGGCAAGGTCCACGCCGTTGGCTTTCAGATGCTCGCACATGCGGCCGAAAGCCTCGGAGACGACCGCGTTGCCTTTGACTTGGTCGCAGATGTCCGCTTGCGAGGCTTTCTTGCCAACGCGGTAGGCGATGTTGCCCTGATGGCAGAGGCCGGCGCTGAGGTGGCCTTCGAGGATCGGGGCGTTGAGGTCGGAAGTCTTGCGACTCCGCACGGCCTTGATGAAGTTCTCGAAGTGATCGCTGGCGCCTTTGAACTTCCCCTTGTATTCCGGTATCTCCTTGCCGTCGTTGTCGAAGATGTCCGCCTGCGTGTAGCTCGGCACGCTGACGAAGCCGTTCTCGCAGTGGATGACGACACCGATGGAACTGCGCGGGTCGCTGGCTGAGCGTCCGCCGGTGACGTTGCGCATGTCGGCGGCGGCTTTCTTATTCTTCGAGTCGTCTTTCGCCACCGGCGTGAATTTCACCGGCCAGTATTTGTCCATGGCGTCGGTGTCGGCGGCGCTCGCTAGGCCGCGCACTTCGAAGATGAGCGGCGCTTTCTCGTAGTCGAGCATCATGATCTGGGTGTTCGGCGTTTCGCCGGCGTCTTGGTAGCCGAGCCGGCCACCGATGCACATGACTTGCGGCGCGAGCGTCTTCTCGCCGAGGAACCAGCGGGCGATGTCCACTTGGTGGACGCCCTGGTTGCCGAGGTCGCCGTTGCCGTAGAGCCAGAGCCAGTGCCAGTCGTAGTGGACGGGGCCGAATTTGCCGTTGCGATGCGGCTTTACGAGCTGGGCCGGACCGCTCCAGAGATCGTAGTCAATACCTTCCGGAATCTGTTGTTCGCCCATCAATTCGCCGATGCTCTTGCGGCGCTTGTAGCAGAGGCCGCGGGCGACCTTGATCTTGCCGAGGCCGCCTTTGCGGATGAACTCCACCGCCTGACGGATGCCCTGGCTGGAACGGCTCTGGCTACCGACTTGGACGATGCGCTTGTATTTGGCGGCGGCCTTCACGGCTTGGCGACCTTCCCAGATGCAATGGGAAGCGGGCTTCTCGACGTAGATGTCCTTGCCCGCCTGGCAGGCCCAGACGGTGAGCAGCGCGTGCCAGTGGTTCGGCGTCGCGGTGGAAATGACGTCAATCTCCTTGTCCTCGAGCATCTTCCGCGGGTCTTTGTAGGCGGTGACCTTCTCGCCACGCTTCTCGAACGCGGCGACGCCCTTGGCGAGAACCTTCGCGTCCACGTCGCACAGGGCGACGATCTTCACGCCCGGGATTTTCCGCAGCCCGTCTATGTGCGCCTGACCGCGGCTGCCAAAGCCGATGATGCCGGCGCGGATGGTGTCGTTGGCGCCGGCCGCGCGCGCCCAGGTCCAAGGCAGGCTCGCGCCGGCCGTGACGATCAATGATTGTTTCAGGAAATCTCTGCGTGTGGTTGTTGTCATGGTTTTCTCCTCTTTCAATTCAGAGCGGTCGGCCGCGCGCCATCACTTGGCGGTTTTCGTCGCCGCGTATTCCTTGTAGCGCTCGGCCACTTTGCCTTCCTTCTCGTCGCCGGTATGGAACAGGAACCGATACCGGAAAGTCACCTTCTGGCCCGCCGCGACCTTCAGGTCGCCCGCGCCGGCGGGTTGCTTCTGCTCGGTCTTGGCGGTGAAATCGTGGATGCCGTAGGGATTGGCGCTGAAGAGGCCGTAGTCACGGACGTGCCAGTAGGTCGGGTGCCGCGGGTTCGACGGATGGTCCATCATCGCGACGGCGACGGCTTTGCCGTTGACGGGGCCGTAATAGTCCACCCACTCGGCGCGCTTGCCCCAAGCGTCCACGTCGCGGTCGCCTTTGCTGTTGATGATGTGCCCCTCGGCCACCTTGCCCTTGGCCTTGACGCTCATGGAGGTCGGCAGGCGAATGCTCATCGAGCCTTCCTTGGTGTCGCCGAGCGTTAGGTCGCCTTCGGAGGCGATGAACGTGATCTCGAAGTCAATCGTTCGCACGTCGGAGTGCGGATAGAAGCGGATGGCGCGCTCGTCGGAGCAGAGCGGCTTGCCGTCGGCGGCGACCCACTTGTTGAGGGAGCGGATCACGCCCTGCTTGGCGCCGGAGCTGATTTCCATAAACTTCTCGTGGAGCGTCTTGCCGAAAGCTTTCTGCTCGGACCAGCAGTCAACGTCGTTGACCTTGCCGTGGGCATACCAGAGGCCCTTGTGGTGGATGTGGTCCTGCACGTCGTTGGCGTTCTCTTTCATCGGCCAATCGCGCGTTATCCCCACGCCGCCGGGGCCAATGATGGGATAGAGATACGGCCGCGCGACATCCTTGTAGTGATACTCCGTAAAAAACTCGCCGCCGATTTCCACCCGCAGCTTGTCGCCGACATCAGTAATAGCAACCGTTCTCGCTTCCGCCGCTTTCGTTTCCGATGATTGCGATTTTGTCGTTGAGCATCCGCACAATGAAATCAAAGTTGACACCGCGCCTGCAACCAACATCACAGCCACACGATTGCTCATTGCGTTTCCTCAAGGTTGAGTTTTTGTTTCAATCTCACCATCGCCAGCCACTGCAAACCGCGTGACGCAGACGATGACCACAACTCCCGCTTTGTCTCAAGCCTTTTGTGCCGGAAACCAGCGACCTTTTGGTATCACGGCTGTTTCGCCTGCAACCACCACTTCAGCCAGCAAGCGGTGCTTGGCTTTCTAACTGGTTACGAAATTCGCCTATCTGTCGGTGCTGGGCCAGCCGTCGTTTCCCCATCGGATGATGCGCATGCCCAAAGTCGGCTCGCCGTTGGGTGTGTCGCCATCGTAGAAATGATAAGTCACCACGTCGGTGCCGTCTGGCACGGTGAAGATGCCGACATGCCCCGGACCAATCTCGCGGCCAGACGATCGCGCGTCGGCTTTGGGATTGCGGGCGCGGTCAACGCCCATGAACAAGGAGCCGCCGCGATGGCGCAGGTCGTTGCCTTCCTTGTCCACGTAGGGACCGGTGATGCGTTGGGATCGGCCCATGCGGATGAAATAGGTGCTGTGCAGTCCGCGACAGCACTGCCCCTCGTTGAAGAAAAGATAATAATATCCACTCCGGTAGTGGATGTGGGGTGCTTCGATCCAAGATCCTGCGATGCGCGTGCCATTGTCATCCGGCTTGATGAGTTTGCCCGTGGCCGGGCTGATCTCAAAAACGCGGATGCCGCCGTTCCGCCATCCCTCGCCATCGGGCGACCCAAAAGAACCCACCGCCAGCCACAGACGTCCGCTGACATCAAACACCGGCGCGGGATCAATGACGCGGTAGTGCGTCTCGCTGAGCTTGATGTCCAAAACGGCACCTTGGTCCACCCAATTCGGGTTGAGCAGCGACGTGGAGACGGCTACGCCGCACACGCTGCGTTCGTCAGCGCCGCGACGGCAATTGCGCGAGTAGAACAACAGGTATTTGTCGCGCGATTTAATGATGTCAGGCGCCCACAAATTCCACCGCCCACGGTTTCCTTCGCCTCGCAAATGACTGACCATCCAGCCGGGCACGCCTTCAGCGTAGGAGAAAGGCTTTTGCGCCCATTGCCAGTTTTCGAGGTCAAGGGACCATCGCAAGTTCAGGTTTTCCGCTGTGGAGAATACCCAATACCTGCCGTCCGCGTAAGTGATTCGGGAGGGATCGTGACACCCCTTGATGGTGCCGGCAACCTGCGGCGCTCTTGCCAACGTTGCATTCGATGCTGGCTGGACGGATGATTGTTTTGGAGGTGCAGGCGCTTGTTTGCGTTGAGACTGTGCTGTTCCCGCTTCCAAACGGACGCCTGAAACACGAGTTCCATTTTGGTTCTGTCCGGTGAGACGCTTGCCGTCTTTGGACAACACCAGAGTGTCAACATACATGCCGTTGTGCCAACGCAATTCATAACGCCGAGCCTGGACATCCACGCACCGCCATTGGCTGCTTCCCTGGCCGTTGATCGTGCCGCCCGCATCCATGGTTATCACGCGGTCATTGAACCAGGACCAGCGGCCCACGATCCGGTCCTCCGAGGGTTTGGCGGCAGGTCCTTGGGCAATCACCGTGCCGGTTATGCAGAGCAAACACACGACAGCGATGGTTGCTGGCACGTTCATGCGCTTCAAAGTCGTCCAAGCTGGTGGACGGCATCAGGACTTACGGCTGTTTCGCCTGCAACCACCACTTCAGCCAGCAGTAGAAGCTCGCACCGATCTGCTGGTAGCCGGCGGCGCTGGGATGAACACCGTTGTTTTCCGGGTAGCCGTCCACGGGGTCGAGGTTGAGTTCCGTCGGCACGAGATGGATGCCTTCGCGCTCGCGGCCGGCGAACCGCTTGAGCATCTGCTCCACGAGGCGATGCTGAATGCGCTTCCAGCCCCAGCGGTGGTATTTGCCCTTGTAGTTCGCCTCGAAGCCCGACTCGCGCGCGTTCGGCGGCGTGGTCAGCCCGATGGCGAAGATCATGCGCGGCGCGGCGGCGCGGAACTCCTTCAGGAACTTCTCAGCGGTGTCGAGCGTCCCGGCGATGTGCACGTCCATCAACTTGGCGTTGTCGGGACTGGCGCCGAAGCAATCGTTGATGCCGAGCAGAATCGTCATCACGTCCGGCGGCCGGCCGGCGCAGTTCTCGCGGAAGTAGCGTGGGATGTCCAACGCCGGCTTGCCGTCGGCTGCCGGAAAGAGGAACGGGCTGCTCAGGCGTTTGCCTTTCTCGTCGAGCTTGTGGCCGAGCTTGGCGTCGTAGCGCGTCAGAAACGCCGCCCACGTCCAGCCGCCGTAACCTTCATGCACCACGCCCGGCTTAGCCGACGCGGGCTTGTAGGTGCCGAGCATCGTCCACTTCGGGTTGTTCGGCTCCGAGAGTAGCCGTCCGATTTCGTTCGGATAGGCGGTGGCGGCGGTGAGGCTGTCGCCGACGATCATCAGGCGCAGGTTCCGGTTCGCGCCGGCGTTCCGCGGGACGACGTGCAGCACGGTCTTGGCGCGTTGCAGTTCCTTGCCCTGCGCGTCCTTCACGACGACGACGAGCGCGTGCTGGCCGGCATCCTTGTCGGCGGGCGTCACGGTCCAGCGCCGCGCCTCCGACTTGCCGATGTCGCACGTCACCTCGAAGCGGTAGTTCTCTGGCGTCTCCGTCAGGACGACGTTGTCATAGTAGAGGCTCATCGGCACGCCGGGCACGCCATACCATGCCAGCGGCAGGGTGAGACGGAGGGGGCTTTGTTCGGCACCGGACGCAGCGGCAATGAGAAGCCAGAGAGCCAGCGATGTTTGGAGGACGAGTTGTTTGGGGAGCGTGCTTGTTTTCATGATTGCCAGAGTTTCCGCAACTGCATCGCCGCGACGGCGACCATTTCCTCGCCGGTGAACGGAGCGGCGTAGGCGCTGCGGGCGAGCCGCGTTTCATAGCCTCCGAGGTCGTAGTCTGCGCGCGTCGGCGTGTAGCAACTGTAGCCGTTGGCCAGTTCAATGAACGCCGTGACGGGGAAGGGCGACGCGTGTTTTAAGTCGAGGCCGAGGCGGCAGAACATTTCACCGGGAAACGTGGACGCGGCAAACTCGCCGACGCGCAGCGATTGGAGCACCATCGGGACCTTGGAGGGCCACTTCAGCAACTCCAGCCCCTCCTTGGCGTAGAGTTGGTCCACCAACGGCAGCTTCGGGTTCTTCGACTGTTTGCGCGCTTCCTCGATCTCCGCGCCCTTCGGCTTGCGCACGCGCATCGGGTAGGAGGTTTGCGTCGCTGCGATGGTCACCAGGGGATCGAACGCCGCTTTCGCCCAGCACTGGTCCACTTGGTCGGCGATCCAGCCCGCCACCTCCCGGCTGCGCTCGCCGGGCTTGCGCACGACGGGCTTGTGCATCACGTCAATGTTGTTGATGTCGCCGGAAGCGCCGTGCGTCAGCAGCGCCACGAACTCCGGCCCTTTGCGCTCGCGCATCATGCCGGCAAACTCGCCGAAGTAGTCCGCCGAAATCGCGTCGCCGGGACGGTCGCCGACGTAGTGAAGCGAGAAGTTCGCGATCACCGCCATCGGCCGGCCCATCATCGTCTCGATCATCAGCATCGGCACCTGTGGGTCGGTCGGGCCGGCGGGACGGAGGACGTTCGGGTTGCCGATGCCGGGGTTGGTCTTGAGCGTGCCGTCCTTCATGTGGTAGCGGCGGTTGAAACCGGCGCGCGGCTCCCAGCCGTTGGTCCAAGCGGCGCGCGCGGGCTGCAACCGTTCCGCCGCGTCTCGCGCAGCCTCGCCGACACGCTGGATCACCTTCTCGATGAACGACGCTTCGCGCACCGACTGGAAAAACGTGAGCGTGCAGGGCGCGCTGTGCGTGTGCGTGCACGAGACGCAGACGTTTTTAACGGGAACGCTCGCGGCCTTGGCCGCCGCCGCGCGCGCCCGCGCGGTGTCGTCGTTGTTCAGGGCGATGAGGTCCAGCAGCACGAACGCGACGCGCACGCCGCCCGATTCCAGCACCACAGCGCGCGCGTGGAGCGGGTCGAGGATGGATTTGGCGGAGCGCCCGGTGAGCGAACCTGCCAGTGAGACGCCGACCGCGGGCGTGATGTCCGCCACCGCTGCGCCGGCTTGGAGAGGATGAGCGTTTGACATAGGCTTGCGAGGTTGCGGCAAGGCTAGGCGTCCATCGCGGCTTGAACAAGCGAAAATGCCGGTGGGTATGCTATGGCGTCTGGCGGCGAGTGGCGGTTGGAAACTCCAAATCCCAAGTTCCAAACTCCAAAGAAACTTCAAACCTCAAACTCCAACATCCAAGCGCACGACGGCCCGCTTGAGATTTGAAGTTTGAGGCTTCCCTGAAGTTTGGGGGTTGGAGTTTGGAGTTTCGCTGCTCCGGTTGCGGACGCGGCGCGTTACCCAACCACGATCTCATCAATCGTCGCCGCCGACTCCGACGGAATCACCGCTTTCTTCCACCGGCCGGTGTAGTAGTAGGCCAGGCTTGCGAGCATGCCCACCGCGAACGCCACCGCCGACGCGACCCACACCGCCTCGACCCGCTGGAAATGATGCGACAACGTCAGCGCCAGCGGCACGCGCACCACCCACAGCGCCAGCACCGTCACCAGCGTCGTCACCATCGTCCGGCCCGCGCCGTTGATGATGCCGCCGCTGACGAACCACACCGCGAAGAGCATGTAGCACGGGCCGATGACCTGCAGGTAAGTCGTCCCCATCCGAATCGCCTCCGCGTCGTTGAGGAACGACCGCAGCAGCAGCCCCGGCAACGCCAGCACCGCCACCGTCCCCACCAGCGTCACGCCGCCGCTGATCACCAGCCCCCACCGGAACACCTCCCGCACCCGGTCGAACTTCTGCGCGCCGATGTTCTGCCCCGCCATCATCGAGACCGCCACGCCGAAGCCCATCGCCGGCAACAGTGCCACCTGGTCTATCCGCAGCGCCGCGCCGAACGCCGCCGTCGCGCTCGCCCCGTAAGAGTTCACGATCCCCGTCACGAACAGAAACCCGAACGCCGCCAGCCCCTGCTGCACCGCCGCCGGCAGGCCCACCTTCAGGATCAACCACAGCGTCGGCCAGTCCACCGTCAGCCGCCGCCAATCCGGCGCCGTCACGTTCCCGCGCCGGTGCAGCCACGCGTAGAGCGCAAACATGCTCGCCGCCTGCGTGACGATGTTCGCGATCGCCGTCCCGTTCAGCCCCAGCCGCGGACAGCCGAGCCAGCCGAACATCAGCACCGGGTCCAGCGCCACCGTCAGCAACAACCCGCCCGCCTGGAAATACAGCGGCGTCTTCGAGTCGCCCACCGCCCGCAACAGCGACCCGATGAGGAACGTCCCGAACAAAAACGGCGTCACCAGCAACAGCCACCGCGTGTAAGACACCGCCAGCGGCAACACATCCGCCGGCGTATCCACCAGCCGCAACACCGGCGCCGCCAGCCATTCCCCGACCGCGATCACCACCAGCCCCGCCACCACCTGCAACGCCGTCGCCGTCTGCACCACCCGCCGCAGCCCGTCCGTGTCCCGCGCCCCCACAAACTGCGCCGCCAGGATGCCCGCGCCCACCGTGATCCCCAGCGCCAGCGCCAGCAGCGCAAACATCGTCGCCCCCGTCACCGTGATCGCGCCCATCTCCGCCTCACCCAGCCCTTTGCCCACCCACACCGCATTCACGAAACTGTAAGCAGCCTGAATCAGATTCCCCACCATCATCGGCATCGAGAACGCCACCAGATGCCTCGGCACACTGCTGTAGGTCAGGTCTCGTCCATGCGATTGAAGCGCCGCTGCCATTGGAACTCATGTTGTCTTTTCCGGCGACAAAACTCAATCGCGGAGAAAAAGCTGTCGGCCAATCAGACGAGCAGTAAGTGGTTCTATGACTCTGCGTGCCTCCGCGTCCTCGGCGTCTCTGCGTTGAGGTATCGGCACCTAAACGCAGAGACGCAGAGATGCGCAGAGAGACGCAAAGAAGCGGTGAGGCGAAAGACGTTCAAGTTTCTGTTGAACGCGGAACGGCGGGGAGTAAGATGCTGGCGATGAAGAATACGTTTACAGCGGTCATCAAGCAGGACGCGGGTTGGTGGATTGGCTGGATCGAGGAAGTGCCGGGGGTGAATTGTCAGGCCAAGACACGCACCGGCCTCTTGCGCAGCTTGCGTGAGACGCTGAAGGAAGCGTTGGAGATGAACCGCGAGGAAGCCCGGACGGCGGCGGGCGAGCCGATGGAGGAGGAGCTTATCCAAGTGTGAAGCGTCGGGAACTGGTCCGCCACATGGTGGCACACGGATGCGAGTTGATCCGCGAGGGCAGTGACCATTTCTGGTGGGGCCATCCCGCCACGGGCAAACGATCAGCCGTTCCGCGTCATACTGAAATCCACAAGTTTCTCGCCCGCAAAAACGCCGTTAAAATCCCACCGGAGGCCTACGGCTTGATTTTAATGCCGTCAAAATGCTTCCGTAGCCGTCCGGCGCCATCAAAACCCCGTCAAAATGGCTGCGTAGAGCTACGCCGCCATTTCAACACCGTTAAAATCATCGCGTAAGCCTACGCGCTCATTTTTACGACATAAAAATGCCTCCGTAGGCCTACGGAGGCGCAGAAACGCCGTCAAAATGCTCGCGGAGGGCTACGGCGGGACAAAAATGCCGTTTATACCCTTCGTTTTGGCAAAACTTGAACTCCAACCGGCTATTTTATAGCGGGTTGCGAAATTCGTCACAAAAACAGTGTCCTCAACAGCACCGATCAAATTCGGCATTCCAACCAGCTTTTCCCCTTGTCCGCGCCCGCCGTTGGCCTACACTGCGCGGCATGACGCCCGCCCGCATCGCCCCCGACACCGGCCCCTTCAGCGTCCCGCCGACGCCGGGCGAGAGGCAAGCCGAAGCCGCGGATGTCGAGAGCCTGAGAGGGGCGCTGGTGGAACGGAGAAACGCAGATTCGTGATAACCGCGAAGCGTTCTTGGCTATTCTCGTTGACTGCCGGGGTCGGGAGTTGGAGTCGGCCTCTGAGTCGAATCTCCTTGAGGCCCCAATTCAAGTTTGGGTCCAGTTGGTCGAAACCACGACGGCATTAGATTGCGATTCTCCATGAAGTATGGAAGTGACACATCGTCGAATCGGAGCGGCGATGGATCGGCAGGAATGATTATGGGGTTGCTTATGAACTCTTCTCGGTCCGTCAGTATAGGTGGGTCGTGGCTATCATCTCTACGGGACATTGGCAAAACCAGTCGCACATGCATCCCTCCTACTGGGTCCGTAAACACCTTGATGAAAGCAAACGAAGAGTGCGGTCGGATTTCGCAGGTATACCAGCCGAAGCCGCACCCGAAATTCGAGAAACGTTCCCAACGGTCGTCCTTACTTTTACGCCGGTCATACTGATACAATAACTGTCTAGTCGGTGATGCACTGGTCCAGAAAGAACGATCAGTAGTATTGGTCAGAGCGACGCGTGTTTGCACCCACCTTTCGCCACGGATATTTGTAAACCATTCAGGTTCTCCCAACGTAACCAAAACCTTGGCGGTTAGGTTTGTCTCGCCTGTCGCAGCGTAACCAACGGGATATGCCGAACACCATGCGAAGGCAAACAGAAAGCGAAGAAGACGTTCAGCGTTGATAGGCATATGCACAAAGCGGCATGACCTGCCATGAGTTTGTGGCATAACCCCAGACATTCGGCAAGACAGGAGAAACTACATGGGTTCTCACTGTCCATGCCGCACCGCGAGATGAAGGGGCGCTCCCTACTTCCTGACCGCCGCGACGATCTCCTTCACCGCCTCGGCCGCGGGCAGGAGCTTCATCTCGCCGGTGGCGCGCAGCTTCACCTCGACGCCGCCTTTGGCCAGGCTCTTCTCGCCGATGGTGACGCGGATGGGGAAGCCGATGAGGTCGGCATCCTTGAACTTGAAGCCGGGGCGCTCGTCGCGGTCGTCGAGGATGACCTCCACGCCTTCGCGTTCGAGAGCGTCGTGGATTTCCTGCGCGACCTGACGCGGCGCGTCCTTGTTCGTGTCGAGCAGGCTGATGCAGACGTGGAATGGCGCGACGGCCATGGGCCAGACGATGCCGTCCTTGTCGTTGAAACACTCGATGACCGCCGCGAGCGTGCGGGTGACGCCGATGCCGTAGCAGCCCATGACGCACGGGTGGCTCTGGCCTTTCTCGTCGAGGAAGTTCGCGCCGAGCTTTTCGGAGTATTTGGTGCCGAGGATGAAGATGTGGCCCAGCTCGATGGCGCGCTGGATGCGCAACGCCGCGCCGCACTCCGGGCAAGGCTCGCCCGCGGCGACGGAGCGGAGGTCGCTCCACTTGGTGACCTTGATGTCGCGCTCGACGCAGACGCCCCGGAGGTGGAAGCCGTCTTCGTTCGCGCCGGTGACCATGTTGAACCGGCCGCGCAACGCCTCGTCGGCGTAGATCGGCACGCCGCTCTTGCCGACCGCGCCGAGCGAGCCGGGATGCGCGCCCATCAACGGCAAGATCTCCTCGTCGCGCGCGGGGCGGAACTCGATGGCGCCGGTGGCGGCGGCGAGCTTGACCTCGTTGAGCGGATGGTCGCCGCGCATGAGGACGATGACGGGTTTGCTGTCGGCGATGAAGATGAGCGTCTTCACCTGCCGGTCGGCGGCGACGAGGAACGGCGGCTTGGTGAGGTCCTCGATGGTCTTCACGCCAGGCGTGGGGAACTTCTCGACGTTGGCGGGCGCGTCGCCGTCCTCCATTCGCGCGAGCCGCGATTGCGCCTTCTCGACGTTGGCGACGTAGCTGCACTTTTCGCAGAAGGCGATCTCGTTCTCGCCGCTCTCGGCCGGGACCATGAACTCCTGCGAATACTTGCCGCCCATGACGCCGCTGTCGGCCCAGACGCACTTGAGCTGCTGCGGGCCGAAGCCGCACCGCTCGAAGATGCGCTGGTAGGCGACGCGCATCGCCTCGTAGCTCTTCACTGCGCCGTCCTCGGAGGCGTCGAAGGAGTAGGCGTCCTTCATGACGAACTCCTTGGCGCGCATGAGGCCGAAGCGCGGGCGGATCTCGTTCCGGAACTTGGTCTG
>Ga0233425_10009718_pt1 | contig 12046 bp, 7 predicted proteins | sample Watercolumn_Towu_2_FD_181712 | JGI IMG/M metagenome (GOLD analysis project Ga0233425, IMG submission 181712) | Freshwater microbial communities from Lake Towuti, South Sulawesi, Indonesia - Watercolumn_Towuti2014_140_MG | ecosystem: Environmental > Aquatic > Freshwater > Lake | place: Indonesia...
TTTAACTTTCCAAGAAGGCTGGACACACATGGACGGCTCCACTGCTCTCAAATACGCTCGCTCGCGTCACGGCACCAATGGCGAAGCTTCTGACTTTGCCCGCAGTCGTCGCCAACAAAATATTTTAGTTGCCCTCAAAGAAAAAATTTTGAGTCTTGATACTATTCGCCATCCTTCACGTGTTAACAGTATTTTTTCCGCAATTGAAAAACATATTCAAACCAATCTCTCTTTAACCGAACTTTTAGTCTTGGCTCGTGATTACAGCAAAATCGACTCCAGCCAAATCGTTAACCAAATTTTAGACACCTCTGTCAACTCCCCGCTCTACGCCACTTCCATGAATGGCGCCTACGTCATCTTGCCAAAGAACGACGACTGGACACCCGTTCAACGCTTGGCTGAAAACATTTTCTCCGCTACCGCGGCCACTGATTCTTTCGCCAGTTCAACAACTGCGCCGTATTTCGTTAAAGTAGAAATCCAAAATGGTACATCAATTTCCGGATTGGCTTTCCAGGCCTCGCAAATTCTTTCAGCCCAAGGTTTTGACGTAACCAAAATCGGCAACGCCGAAGATCGCGGCTTTGAACACACGGTTATTTACGACTTAACAAATGGCGAAAAGTCCAAAGAGCTTAAATCTCTCCAAAACATTCTCGAAGCTCAAGTGGCCATGTCTGCCACCGGCTGGATTTATTCCAGTGAAATCGTTCCTAAAGAAATTACTGTTTCCGATGATTCCTATGAATCCAAAACTACCGCTGATAATATTGACTTCTTAATTATCCTTGGCAGCGATAACGCCGATTTAGTAAGAAAATAAATATGATTCCAACCGTCGCCATCGTTGGTCGAACCAATGTCGGTAAATCAACTCTTTTCAATCGAATGATCGAGGAACGCAAAGCTTTGACTTCGGTTATTCCCGGCACTACTCGCGATCGCAACGAGGGCGAGGTTTTTTGGTGTGGACGAGTTTTTAAAATTGTCGACACCGGTGGCGTGGACAGTGAATTCGGAAAAGAAATCGAAGAGGCTACTCGAAGACAAGTTTGGAACGCTACCGAACAAGCTGATTTAATTCTTTTGGTTGTTGACTTAAAAGAAGGCCCACTGCCGCAAGAACGCGAGCTAGCTCTTAAACTTAAAAAACTGGGAAAACCAGTGATTGTTGTTGGCAACAAAGCTGAAACTCCAAATTTAGTGGCCTCGGTTCACGCACCAGAGTGGAAATTGGTTGGCCTACCAGAACCTTTCGCGGTTTCGGCGTTGCGTGGAACTGGTGTTGGCGATCTTCTTGACCTTATCCACAAAGAACTCAAAAAAATCAAACGCCTGCCACCACTTAAAAAAGATGAGCAAGAAAAAATTATTCGCGTCGCCATCGTCGGTCGACCAAACGTTGGTAAGTCATCGATCGTCAACGCGATCGTTGGCGAAGAGCGCGTGATCACCAGCCCAATGGCTCACACCACTCGCGAGCCTATCGATACGCTGGTTGAAGTTGGTGGCAAAAAATATTTAATGGTCGACACTGCGGGCATGCGCAAAAGCGGAAAAACCAAACGCGCCGGCGGACTGGAAATGTCGGGTGTGGCTCGCACCAAAGAAGCCGTGGAGCGCGCCGACGTCGTCCTTCTGGTTTTGGAATCAACCGAACAAATCGGCACTCAAGACAAAACCATTGCCGGCCTTCTCGAAGATGCGAAAGCTGGAGTTATTATAGTTGCCAACAAATGGGATCTGGTTTCCAACAAAGACCCGCAAACCATCAACCGTTACGAAAAATACGTCGCCGGCATGCTCCCCTTCCTTTCTTGGGCGCCAATCATTTTCACTTCAGCTCTCACCGGAAAACGTATTCCAAATATTTTTGATTTAATCGACCGCGTCGAAGCTGCGCGACACCTTGAACCAAGCGACGAAGAAATCGAACACTTCCTGCGACGTACCTTAGCTCACCGCTCGCCAATCCGCGGCAAAGTCGTGGCCCCACCAAAAGTCCTTGGTCTGCGTCAAACCGGAACTCGCCCGCCAACCTTTGCCGTCACCATCAAAGCCAAACGTGCCGACGCTATTAGCCAAAGCTATTTGCGCTACATCGAAAATCGTCTACACGAAGAATTTGATTTCATCGGCACGCCAGTTTTTGTCAGAGCGCGGTTGCCGAGGGTCACGGCTAAGTAAAAAGTCATGGAGTTGGTAAAGTCATGGAGTCATGGAGTGTGTAAAGTCGTGGAGTCGTGGAGTCTTGGAAGTTAATTTTTCTAAATACTTTAAAGAAATAAATAATTCCTTCACTCCACGACTCCACCACTCCACCACTCCACAACTCCACCACTCCACAACTAAACATATGTGCCTCATCATTGGACTCGGAAACCCCGGAACAAAATACGAACGCACTCGCCACAATGTCGGTTTTTTGGTTTTGGACGAACTTGCCGAACTTCTTGGTGAAAAATTTAAGACCAAAAAAGATTTGTCTGGCTTGGTGGCTGAAACAAAAATGAACAATCGCTCGCTCGAACTTTTGAAACCAACAACTTTCATGAATCTTTCCGGCGAGGCCGCGGTCAAAGCCGCCAAATTCTGGCGCGTACCAACAAAAAAAATTACTGTGATTTTTGACGACGTTTATCTGCCCCTCGGTCAAATTCGCGTTCGTGAAAGCGGTTCGGCTGGCGGACACAATGGCATGAAATCCGTCATCGAGCGTCTTGGCACGCAGGAAATTCGTCGCGTCCGCATTGGTGTTGGCCAACCACCACATCCGAAATTTGCTCTCGACAAGTGGGTTCTGGAAAAATTTAATAAAGAAGACTGGAAAACAATTGTCGAGACCGCTCGCGAAGCTGCCAAAAAAATTATTGATGAAGAAATAAAAATTGGATAAAAATATGGATCACCGAGAGCTCGGATATCTTCTGGCCCTAATCCGCTTCCCTAAATTTGGTCCGATCCGCCTCGCAAAATTGCGAGGATTTTTTGACTCAATGGAAACCGCGTTTCGCGCCAGCGCGAGCGAGCTCGCCAAGGCTGGGATTGATCCAAAAATCGCTGAGCAATTTTTGGCAATCCGCGACAAACTCTCACCCGAGCGCGAGCTCGAATTACTTGAACGTGCCGGAGCGATTGCTGTTCCCTTCACCGATCCGAACTATCCGGAACTTCTCAAAGAAATCTACGACCCGCCGGCCGTGCTTTTTGTTCGCGGACAATTACCGCGGCAAAACTCGGTTAAACTCTCGGTAGTCGGTTCGCGAAAAATTTCCGCGTATGGAGTTCGCGCGATCGAAAAACTTGTCGAGCCCGTGGCCAGCGCGGGGGTGGTTATTGTTTCCGGCCTCGCTATCGGAGCCGACGCCACCGCCCACCAAGCAACGCTTAAAGTTCGTGGCGCGACAATTGCCGTGCTTGGGTCTGGAGTAAACGATGCCAATATTTTTCCAAACGAGAATCGCCGCTTGGCTCAAGAGATTATCGAGAACAACGGAACCATCGTCTCTGAGTTCCCCATTGGCACCACGCCACTCAAACAAAATTTTCCCATTCGCAATCGCATCATTGCTGGCATTTCTCACGGAACCCTGGTCATCGAGGCGGCCAAAACCTCGGGCTCCCTCATCACCGCTCGCGCCGCCCTCGAAGCCGGCCGCGAAGTTTTCGCTGTCCCCGGTCCTATCGATTCCCCGACTTCTGAAGGCGCAAATCAACTCATCAAAACCGGCGCTTATCCTACCACTTCATTCAACGACATCTTATCAGTCCTAGGTCTCACCAACCTTTCCCCCTCTCCCCCTGGGAGAGGGGTGGGGGGTGAGGGCGGTAAAATCATCCCCGGCTCTCAAGCCGAAGCCGATATCTTAAAAATATTATCAACCAACCCCATCCACATCGACGACATCGCCCGCGCCCTTCAAAAAAATATTTCCGAAATTTCTCATGCTTTAACGCTCATGGAAATGAAAGGCAGCACGCGGCATTTGGGGAATTTGTATTATACGGTTGGATAAAAAAATCGATGCCATATTCTGCGGCATCGATTGACGCTTTTTTCTAATCAATGAACTCACCGAGCTTTCTCACGGCCAGAGTCTTCAGCTCGTTGTCCGAGGTGGCATGGTTGTAGACACCAAACCACTGGTCAAAGGTAGCGGACAACTCACCGAGCTTTCTCACGGCCAGGGTCTCCAACTCACTACCCGAGGGGGCTTGGTTGTAGACACCAAACCACTGATCGAAGGTAGCGGACAACTCACCGAGCTCTCTCAAGGCCAAGGTCTTCAGCTCACTGCCTAAGGGGGCTTGGTTGTAGACACCAAGCCACTGGTCGAAGGTGGTGGCCAGCTCGCCAAGCTTTCTCATGGCCTGGATCTTCAGCTCACTGCCTAAAGGGGCTTGGTTGTAGACACCAAGCCACTGGTAGAAGGTAGCGGCCAGCTCGCCAAGCTTTCTCATGGCCTGGGTCCTCAGCTCACTGCCCGAGGGGACTTGGTTGTAGACACCAAACCACTGTTCGAAGGTAGCGGGCAACTCGCCGAGCTTTCTCATGGCCTGAGTCTCCAACTCACTGCCCAAGGGAGCACGGTTGTAGACACCAAACCACTGGTCAAAGGTAGTGGCCAGCTCGCCGAGCTTTCTCAAGGCCTGGGCCATCAACTCACTGCCCGAAGGGGCGTGGTTGTAGATACCAAGCCACTGGTAGAAGGTAGCGGACAACTCACCGAGCTCTCTCAGGGCCAAAGTCTTCAGCTCGCTGCCCGATGGGGCTTGGTTGTAGATACCAAGCCACTGGTCGAAGGTGGCGGACAACTTGTCGAGCTCTCTCAGGGCCTGAGCCATCAACTCACTGCCCGAAGGGGCGCGGTTGTAGACACCAAGCCACTGGTCAAAGGTAGTGGCCAGCTCGCCGAGCTTTCTCAAAGCCAGAGTCCTCAGCTCACTGCCCGAGGGAGTGTGGTTGTAGACACCAAGCCACTGGTCGAAGGTGGCGGACAACTTGTCGAGCTCTCTCAGGGCCTGGGTCTCCAACTCACTGCCCGAAGGGGCGTGGTTATAGACCTCAAACCACTGGTCAAAGGTAGTGGCCAGCTCGCCGAGCTTTCTCAAAGCCAGAGTCTTCAGCTCACTGCCTGAGGGGGCTTGGTTGTAGATACCAAGCCACTGGTCAAAGGTGGTGGCCAACTCACCGAGCTCTCTCAGGGCCAGGGTCTCCAACTCACTGCCCGAGGGGGCTTGGTTATAGATACCAAGCCACTGGTCGAAGGTGGCGGACACCTTGTCGAGCTCTCTCAGGGCCTGGGCCATCAACTCACTGCCCGAAGGGGCGCGGTTGTAGATCCTAAGCCACTGGTCGAGGGTGAAGTTTCTGGAATCCGGCGCGGTCTTGCCGGCCATAACAGCCACTACATACGCGAAAGCAGGGTCGGTTCTGGCTGCGAATTCGTTGATGTCCACTTTTTCTTCCTCCGAAGCGAAATATCTTTCATCATGAAAGACATCTAAAAACTAGCATGTTTCTAAAAAAGGATCAAGGAATACAGAAAAGGCCTGAATAAGTCTAACAATAAAAGCCTTAATCTTAAGTCAACGGATTATTACCACCTTGACTAAAGAAAAAAAAGCAGGCATCATCTGTAGCGTATTTAAGTCGTGGAGTTAGTTAAGTCATGGAGTGTGTAAAGTCGTGGAGTCGTGGAGTCTTGGAAGTTTATTTCTCTAAATACTTTAAAGAAATAAATAATTCCTTCACTCCACGACTCCACGACTCCCAATAACTCCACGACTAAACACCCTCCTTCACTCCACCACTCCACCACTCCTATGTCCTACTCCCTCGTTATCGTCGAGTCTCCGGCAAAAGCAAAAACTGTTTCTAAATTTTTGGGAAGCAAATATAAAGTGCTTTCTTCTTTTGGCCATGTTCGCGATTTGCCAAAAAAAGAAATTGGCGTCGATGTTGAACATGGTTTTGTTCCCAAGTACGTTGTCTCGCGCGACAAAATGAAACAAGTTAAAGCTTTGAAAGACGCGGCGAAAAACGCCGAAGAAATCTTGTTCGCGACTGACGAAGACCGTGAAGGAGAGGCTATTTCTTGGCATTTGGCTCAGGTTTTAAATGTTGATCCAGAAAAACTCAAACGCATTACTTTTCACGAAATCACCAAACGCGCCATCGATGCCGCACTTGAGCACCCACGCCTGCTTGATATTAACTTAGTCAATGCCCAACAAGCTCGCCGTATTGTTGATCGTTTAGTGGGTTACGAACTCTCGCCGTTTTTGTGGCACAAAGTTCAGAAAGGTCTATCCGCTGGTCGTGTTCAGTCCGTAGCTGTCCGTCTTGTTGTTGAACGCGAACGCGAACGCGACGCTTTTATACCGCAAGATTTTTGGACAATTGATTCTATTTTTAATAAGGACGCGATTTCCTTCCCCGGCAAACTCCACTCGATCGCCGGCAAAAAACTCGACAAGCTCGGCATTGCTTCTGAAGAAGAGGCAGCTAAAGTTCTCGAGGCTTTGAACGGCGGAAAATATTCTGTTGCTGCAGTCAACAAGAAAAAAGTTAAACGCTCTCCACCGCCACCTTTCACCACCTCAACTTTGCAACAGGAAGCCAACAACAAACTCGGCTTCGGAGCTAAAGAAACCATGTTCCTTGCTCAAAAGCTCTACGAAGGTGTTGATATTCCCGGCCACGGAGCCACGGCTCTTATCACCTACATGCGCACTGACTCGGTCAACTTGTCCGACCTTTTCGTGAACGAAACCCGCGATTTTATTTCTCAAAAATTCGGCAACGAATTCCAGCTCGCCGAACCGCGCCGCTACAAAACCAAAGCCAAGGGCGCACAAGAGGCTCACGAAGCCATTCGTCCGACCGATGTTAATAACACGCCGGAACAGCTAAAAAATGTTTTAGATAAAAATATCTGGAAAGTCTACGATCTTATTTGGCGTCGCGCTGTGGCCACCCAGCTTCCTGAAGCGATTTTTGATTCCACTTCGGCCGACATCACCACTGGCGAATATCTTTTCCGCTCCACTGGTTCAATTATCGACTTCCCCGGCTACCTTAAAGTCTACGAAGAAAAACAAAAGGAAACTATTCTCCCCGCTCTCACCGAAGGCGACGAGGTCGCTCTAGAAAAACTCGAGTCCAAAAAACACACCACCGAACCTCCGGCGCGATATTCAGACGCCACATTAGTCAAGGCTCTCGAAGAACACGGCATCGGCCGTCCATCTACTTATGCCCCGACTATTGCCACGGTCTTAGATCGCGGTTATGTCGAGCGCGACGAAGCCAAAAAACTCAAACCAAGCGTCGTTGCTTACACTGTAACCGATTTACTCGTCGAGCATTTTCAAAATATAGTCGACCTAGCCTTCACCGCTAAGATGGAAGAAGATCTCGACAAAATCGCCGAGGGCGAGGTCGAATGGATTCCGGTCCTTTCCGAATTCTACGGCCCGTTCCACGCTAACTTACTTGAAAAAGAAAAATCCGTTGGTAAAACCAAACCGGCCGACAAGCCAACCGACCAGACTTGCGAAAAATGCGGTCAACCAATGGTCATTCGCACTGGTCGCTTCGGAGAATTTTTGGCCTGCTCCGGTTATCCAACCTGCAAAAACACCAAACAACTCGTTCAAACAGCCGACGGACAAACCACCACCGAGCCCGAGATTACCGACCAAGTCTGTCCAACCTGCGGCGCGCCGTGCGTAGTCAAACGCGGCCGCTTTGGCCCGTTTATCTCTTGTTCCAAATATCCGGAATGTAAAACTATCATCAAAATCGAAAAGAAAACCGGAGTTAAATGTCCGGCCTGCGGCGAGGGTGACGTTGTCGAGAAAAAAGGCCGTAGCGGCAAACCGTTCTTTGCCTGCAACAAATATCCAAATTGCAAATTCGCCCTCTGGCAAAAACCAACCGGCGAAAAATGCCCGACTTGTCAAAGCTTAATGACTTTCGCGGCGGGTGGAAAAACTCAATGTTCGAATAAAGAGTGTGGATTTAAGAAAAATTTAGAAAAAAACGAAGAGTAAAAATCGAGCGCTTTCACAGCGCTCGATTTTTTAATTAAGTCTTTTGTCCATAACTTTTGGCTCGTTCTTTTTTCCATTTCTTGTCTTTGTCTCGCTGGGCTTCTGCGAGTTCTTGTTTTCCCATCCATTTGGCGTGTTTATTGATAAAACCCTTAAGACCACTGTCAAGCCAATCAAAAAGCTTATCACTGGTCCAACCAAACGGCCTCAAGGCCAACTCGGCTCCAGTAATTAAAACTCCACCAGCATACAGCAACGCGTCTTTTCCAAATGTTGACGCTAAATCAATTGTAGCCGCCTTGGTTGCCCTCGACACCCCGTCTTCATCTCCACGAAGGAGCTGTCTAAACCTAAAATCCCGAACTGTCTGACTGCCATCCCAAAAAAACCGCTTTCGATACGTCATTCCATACAAATCAGGATCGCCGCCAATACGTCGAGCCAGCCATTTAACGTCAGAAATCACCGGTACAGCATCCCAGTTAGTCATATCATGACCGGTTTCAATTTCTACAGAAACTCGCCCCAAGAGTCGACCTTGCGAGGTTTTGTCATCATACCTTTTTACCAAATAGCTCTGTCGATCCTCTATCCTTCTGCGCAAGGCGTCGGTAAAGGCCAACTGACCGCCAGTTTCCTTGTACAAGCTTCTACCGGTTGCTGCCATAAACTTTTCTGCTGCCCCGCTGTCCGGGTTTTCCTTGCTGCCATCCATCAAAATATCCAGGCACTTCTCAGCATTCTGAAAAGCCTTGCACCAATCATCTTCCAAGGTCATATACCTCTCTCTTAAAACCGCCAGACTTTGTCTGCCCCAATCTCCCCTAATCTGTTTCAAGCCATTTTCGTATTTTCTTCTGGCCTCGGTTTCTTTTTCAATGATTTTTGAAAAAGAAGTTTCTACTTCAACCATCACTGTCTCCTCGGGTCTACCTTTTCGTTTTTTGGTTTTGGGCTCCGGCTTTTTTCTTTTGCGATTGGCCGCGCGCACAATTTCACGTACCAAAAACGGCAGCTCGCCCGGCGGCATATTTTCCGAGACCGTAACTTCTCGAACACTATCGTCTCTCTTAATTTCAGCAAAACCAGCCTCGGTATTTGAGCCGGCCACTAATTTTATCTCGAATTCACCCAAAACGTCTTTTCCCAAAATATCCAAAATATCGCGATGGTTTCCTTCGGCGTCTTTTACAAAAACAAACATTTCGTTGCCTTGTCCTTTTTTAACAACCGTGTCTTTCTTTTTATCGTCTTCAGTCAATCGGCCAGCCGCCTCGGCAATTTTTTCCGCACGACCCCTGGCTCTTTCAGCCCTTTCCCTCTCCCGAGCCTCCGTTGCTATTCTTGCTACTTCTGCTTGTTGTTCGCGTTTTGTGCGAGCTGCTATTTGTTCTGGGGTTTCTGGTCTATTTCTCCGCCGCTCTGGAGAGCCAGATCCATCACCCGTACTAGCATCTCTAGTATCCGGACTAACACCGTCTCGATTTCTTCTTGCCATATTTTTAAAAAATTATTGCCTTAAAATTTTAGCACGTTTTTAAACTTTAATAAAATCTAACCATCATAACAACAAACACCACACAATTTGACATCACCACCTCTTCTTTACTAAGCTAAAGATTAGACTATGACCGAAGTTGTCAGAACATACGAAGATCTTGAGGTGCTTATCAAAAAGACGTATTCAGCGCCCGATTTAACTTTGGTTAAAAAAGCTTACGAAATTGCCTCTAAGGCTCACGAAGGCAAGGTGCGCTACTCTGGTCATCCTTACGTGATTCACCCCTTGGCCGTAGCTTACAAACTAGCTGAAATGGGCTTTAACATGAACATGGTCGTCACTGGCCTGCTTCACGATGTTGTAGAGGATTCTGAAAAATACACCTTGGAAGATATTCGTCGCGATTTTGGAAACGACATCGCCGGCATGATCGACGGCCTTACCAAACTCAAAAAAATTAAATACCAAGGCGTGGAGCGTTATGTTGAAAACATGCGGCGCATGTTCATGGCCATGGCTTCAGATGTCCGCGTTGTTTTCATTAAATTTGCCGACCGCCTTCACAATCTCCAAACTCTCTACGCTCGCCCAAAACACAAACAAGAACGTGTCGCCCGCGAGACTCTAGAAATCTACTCACCAATTGCCAATCGCCTAGGCATGGGTGAAATGAAAGGCGAGATGGAAGATTTGTCTTTCAAATATCTGTATCCCAAAGAATACGATTGGGTTCAACAAATCATGGATACTAAGGTGCGGGAAAAAGGCGTACAAATCAGCCGAGTCATCGAAGAGGTCGAACAACACTTGGGAGCTTCTGGTATTAAAACTCTTCAAGTTCACGGCCGAGTAAAACGTCTGTACAGCCTGTACCGAAAACTCCAACGTCGAGATAATGACATTACAAAAATCCACGACCTTGTCGCTGTTCGTGTAGTTGTCACAGATGTCGAGGATTGTTATGCCGCTCTTGGTTTAATTCACCAAAAATGGCATCCAATGCCAAACCGCATTAAAGACTATATTGCTCAACCCAAACCCAATGGTTATCAATCGCTCCATACTACGGTTTTTTGTCCGGGTGGAGAGACTTTGGAATTTCAAATCCGCACCGAAGAAATGCACGAGCTGGCCGAATATGGTGTGGCCGCTCACTGGCGCTATAAAGAGACCGGTCGTACTCAACCAAAAAATCTTCGTTGGATGGAAGAAATGGTTGGTATTCAGAAAGAACTAAACGACAAAAAAGATTTCATGGAGCAACTCGAGATTTTAAAAATCGATATTTTCAAAGATCGTATTTTTGCTCTTACTCCCCAAGGCGATGTTATTGATTTACCAGAAGGGGCCACGCCGGTTGACTTTGCTTTTTACGTTCACACCGACATCGGCAAAAAATGTGTCGCGGCGCGCGTCAATGAAGTTTTGGTAAACCTCGACACCACCCTCAGCTCTGGTGATGTTGTTGAAATTATTACCGACAAAAATCGTCGCGGTCCCAACCCCGATTGGCTAAAATTTGTCAAAACCCACCATGCCCGCGAGCGCATCCGAGAAGCCACCAGAACCGGCATGAAAAGCTGGTTTGCAAATATGATGCCAAAAGCGAAGAATGGAGAGAAGGCCAAAAAGAAGGAAAAGAAAAAGACTGAAAAAACCGAAGACAAGGAAAAAAGTTAGAATATACAAAAACCACAGATTTTCTGTGGTTTTTTATTTTTTTAGATTCAGTGTCGACGAAATACCGGTGATCACCGGTATTTTGTCGACAGTTTTTCTATCTTATCTATTTTTCGCTCAAATGGCTCAAAAGCTCCAACAGATCATCTTTCGAATAAAAATGAAGCGTGATTGTCCCCTTCCCGCCGCGTTCCTTAATGTCAACTTTTGTTCCAAGAATCTCCTGAAGCCTTTTTTCATGAGCTACCAAGTTCGGATCAATCCGTTTTCCTACTGCCGCTCGCGGTCGATGGTTCGAAACGGCTTTCTCTGCCAAACGCACCGTCACCTTACCCGTCAGCATGGCCTCAAATAATTCTTTTTGCTTTTGAGAATCTTCTTCTGCTAACAAAGTTCTCGCGTGGCTCTTGGTAATCTTGCCTTCGCGTAAAGCGTCTTGAATATACTCTGGAAGTTCGAGCAGACGAAGAGTATTGGCAACAACCGGACGACTCTTTCCGACACGCATCGCGGCCTCTTCTTGGGTCAAGCTGAACTCGTCGATAAGGTCTCGGTATGCCAAAGCTTCTTCGAGCGGATTGAGATCGGTGCGTTGTAAATTCTCGATCAAGGCCCACTCCAATTTTTGTTGCTTCGAGGCGTCGCGCACAATAACCGGAACTGTTTTAAAACCAAGAGCTTTCGAAGCTCGCCAACGACGTTCGCCAGCAATGAGCTCGTATTTATCTCCGGACTTAGTCACCACAAGCGGCTGAAGAATACCGTGCTCTTTAATCGAGCTAATCAAATCCTCAAGATCAGCGG
>Ga0233425_10009719_pt1 | contig 12046 bp, 11 predicted proteins | sample Watercolumn_Towu_2_FD_181712 | JGI IMG/M metagenome (GOLD analysis project Ga0233425, IMG submission 181712) | Freshwater microbial communities from Lake Towuti, South Sulawesi, Indonesia - Watercolumn_Towuti2014_140_MG | ecosystem: Environmental > Aquatic > Freshwater > Lake | place...
AGTCTTGGAGCTAAAAGCATGGTGATTTTCCCCGGTCGGGAGGAGGGGAGCGGAGCACGCGGCGCGGGAGTGGATAGCATCACGTTTGACGATCTCGATGCGCTCAAGAGGCTTACAACGGTGCAGACAGTTGCTCCTATCATCATCGTCAATGACGCTGTTACGTATGGCCGCGAGGAAACGACGCCTTCGATCATGGGCACGACGGCGAACTACTTCAGAAATCAGAGCATCACGGTGCAGCAGGGGAGGGTTCTCGATGAAGCCGACGAGCAGGGCGCAGCGTTTGTCGCCGTCATCGGACCCGACACCAGCAAGAGGCTTTTTGGCGATCAAGATCCGCTTGGCAAGCGCATCATCATCATGGGGCAGAGTTTCACTATCGTCGGATTACAGGCACCCATCGGCTCACAATTTTTCCAAAATGCCGACACGCGGGTCTACATTCCGTTTTCAGTAGCGCGCATTCTCACAGGACAATCTCACCTTAATTTTGCGACGATGACTGCCGTCGGCAGCACAGATCTTGCCGCAGCGGATATCAAATCGCTCCTCCGCCAGCGTCATCGCATCGACAACGTCGAAGAAGATCCCAACAAGGACGATTTTGTCGTGCGCTCGGCGGAGCAGGCCGTTGGCATTCTGAGCACGGTGTCGGTGGCACTCACGCTCTTTCTTTCGGCAATCGCAAGCATCGCTCTTGTCGTGGGCGGCATTGGGATCATGAACATCATGCTTGTCGCAGTCACCGAGCGCACGCGCGAGATCGGACTGCGCAAAGCGGTCGGGGCCCGCAGACGCGATATCCTTATGCAATTCCTCGTCGAGGCCGTGATGCTGACTATCATCGGCGGACTCATCGGAGTCGTCGGCGGCATCTTCTTTGCGTTCCTCATTGCCTCACTTGCATCCGGCGTACCTGGGTTTGAAGATTACCTCTTCGCGTTTTCCCCGTTGTCTGTGGTCATGGCGCTTGTCGTGTCGGCGAGCGTGGGGCTTATTTTTGGCATCATGCCTGCAAGGCGCGCCGCCAGCTTACGGCCGATCGAGGCATTGCGGTACGAGTGATCAGAACGATCCGACGTTGAGCAGTGGCTCGGGGAACGCATCGGGGTCACCCGTAAAACCATCCGCCGATGCTTGCGACGTTGCGGCAGTGAGCAGGGCAGTCTTCAGAGCAGCAACACCGGCGGCATTCGTCGGCTTGCCGTGGGAAGCAATATAGAGAGCGGCGCCGCCGGCGACGTGCGGGGCGGCCATGCTCGTCCCGCTGAGGGTTGCGTACGTCGATCCTTTGTAGGTCGAGAGGATGCACACTCCAGGAGCTGCGATGTCCACGACGGATCCGAAGTTGCTGAAGTACGCGAAGGTGTCATCGACTTCACTGAGACATGTCGCCGGTGCACCTCCTCCGGGGAGTCCATTGAAATCCGCGATTGCTGATACTGCAATGACCTCCGGATTATTTGCGGGACTGAATGTCGCTGCGTCCTTCGCCGAGTTGCCGGCTGCGGCAGTGAGGACAACACCGGCTGCGACAGCATTATGAATCGAGGTGTCCATGGCGGGGCTTGTGAACTCACCACCGAGGCTCATGTTTGCGGTGTCGATCGTCGCTGCGCGCTGCGTTACCCAGTCGATGCCGCAGATGATCCACGAAAGGTATCCGCTCCCTTGTCTGTTCAGTACTTTCACGGCCCACAGGCGCGCACCCGGCGCAACACCGACAACACCTATGCTGTTATCGAGTGCTGCCGCTGTTCCGGCGACGTGCGTCCCGTGCCCGTTATCATCAGCCCAGTTAGACGTTTTGTTTGTGGTGCAATTGTAGCCGCCGACGACATTGAGGTCAGGGTGGTTCTTCTGAATCCCTGTGTCGATGATGGCGATGTCCGCGTCCACGCGCTCATCTATGCCGTTGATGAGCGCGGTCGCAGAGAGATCGGCATCGACACGGTTGATGCCGCTTGGCATTGTCTGTGCGGCGATCGACACGATGCGATCGGGTTCAATGCTCCACACGTCAGCATCACCCTCCAATTCCTTCACTTGGTGCTTGTTCAATGATGCAGCGAAGCCATGTACGACTTGCTTGTAGACGTGATTTACGGAGATGCCGTGCTTCTTCGCCGTGCCCTCAGGATCACTGCTGTTTTTGACGAGCACGATGTAGGCTCCAGGCACAATGGGCGCACTTGCAGTGGGTTCCTGTGCGCTCATGACAGGGACCGCCCCGCTGAGGAGGCCGAGCACTGATACGAACGCAACCAAGCGGTGCATATGCATAGGAAATGGTGGGAAGGCACCTTAAGGTGTACACCGGGAAGTTCCATGCCGCAAGAGAACCGAATTCTTCGCAGTAGCACGAGCTTTTTTGTTAACTATTTATGCTCACTACAATTTAATCTTGTTAAATTTCGGCATTTCTTGATATTACAAATCATTTTTATGATTTTAGTAACTATGAATGGGCTCTGTTCTTCGAATGCAGAGAACGTCATTTAGACTTTATTGAAGCCGAGAAACTCTCTTACAGTACAACTCTTTCATGAGTGCCCGTCCAAAGCATGCATGATACTTTTCTATGCACTCCATACGGCTTCTCCTGACCGCGGCAGCCTTCCTTCATACGCTCTATTCGCAAAATCCCGACTTCAATGTCCGCGACTTTGCGTGCAGCATGCAGACCCTCATCGAATCGCGCGATCCCGATGATGTCGATGGTATCTATCGCTACTTCGCAGGGAAACTGTCGCGATGGACAAATCGCTCACCGGATGATGCACTTGCCATGCTGATTGATCCGCACATCTGCAGGATCACGGAGCGATTCCGTTGAGGATGAGGAGCGTAAGTCCGACGAGAACAATCGTGAAGCACAAGAGCTTGATGGTGATTGATTGAACGGATAGGAGTTCCTTTGGTACGTGCGTTGCTTTTGTTTGCATGAGGGTCCACGCAAAGAAGATCACGAAGAATGGATGGAGATTTCCGGCGATTGTCACGAGTGATAGCATCCCAATTTCAAATGCCTTCACGAGACATGCAAATCCTAGAAAGGCAAGACTCATATCGAGAATCAGACACGCGTAGAAGGCACGCGGGGCGGTCCTCAGAATTGTTCTGATTCTATTCCAGAAATCCGTGCTGAAAATCGGCAGTACAATAGATGTCAGACCGGTGCCAAGAACGTACCAGAAGAGCACCGTAACGTAGGGGACACCCAAAGTGAGAATATACTTCACCCCGAATTCTGCGATCGCTACAACGAAAGCCAGAGCAGAAAAACGTGCGAGCGTGCGGATCACCGATGCGTGATGATGAGCGTACGAGAGAATGAAGACAGAAGTGAGGATCAGCACTGCCCCAATGGTTTGCATCAAGGTCCAACTCTCGGAGAGAAATGCGAATCCGAAGATGCTGAGGATGATTGACTCAATAGCCCAGGAGCTCTGCGTCACAGAGGTATCGACGTTCTCCAGAATGCGCAGATACAGCATCAGTCCAAGCGACATCACTGCACCCAAACCAACGAGCACCCACCAGTGCGACGTAGAAATATCGAAGAAAAAGGGGAAGGACGAAATGATGACGACCCGAAGAATTCCGAAAAACCACATGATGATCACAGGGTTCTTCTCATATTTGTGAACCAGGATCGAATCGAGAATGTTAACGACGGCAAATATTGCAGGAGAAGCCAGCGCAAAGAAAAGCCACATTGCCCTCATTGTACGCCCTTCAGATCTTCAAGAATGCCAGGAAATTCAGTACAATGCTTTGTGTGGGTCGGTACCGAAGTGGTCAAACGGGCCTGACTGTAAATCAGGTGGCTTACGCCTTCGGGGGTTCGAGTCCCTCCCGGCCCACCACGTAAACCTGCGCGCAGCGAAGTATGCTGGGCACACTAGCGCTCAAGCGCTCTGCCTGCGACATTATTTGGTTTCGCTTTTTTCACGATCTTGTTCCATGGATGATTCTTGTCGGTGTCGGGGAAACCAATCCACGTGTCATTCGTCTCCCACATGCCTCCGAGCGCACTGATGCCGATCGTCGTGCCATCCGGAAGCTCCCATGTTGTTCCCCCGATACTCGTCCACGCTTTTTTGTCTCTCAGGTCAGTGCCGCTGAGCCGCAGGAGGCCGTCACTCGATATTTTGTACGTGACCTCATCGATACCTTTCCAGATGCCGTCTTTGAGTTGCACCCACAGATATCCTCCTTCAGGATCAATGCTTTTCAGCAGTTTCTTGTTGCGAATGGTGAGCCACTCGCCATTTACATCCTGGAAACGCCGGATGACGGTGTACTGCGGCAGGCCGCACGGCTGCTCTGTTGATCCGCATGAAGAAGCTGATGAAGAAGAAACACTCTCCCGCATCGAAACCGGAGCCAGGCACCCCGTGAGGAAAATCGAAGCGAGCAGTAAGCCCCTGATGAGCGTCATGCGAGCACAGTATCACTCCCGGAACCTCCCTTCATACTCTTCCAGTTTTGCCTGGAGATCAACGATGTCAGAGGGCTTATCGCCGGTACTGTCTTCTTTTTTCAGAGCTTCTTTGAAAAATAATCGCACAATCGCGATCATCATTTTGAGTGTTTCTTCTGCCAAATGTTCATGTTCTTTAAGCCACTCAAGAGCCTGCCACCCGTCTTTGAAATGTATTTCATACACTTCCTCCCACTGAGGACCTACATTTTGAGGAACTTCAGGAGCTGTGAAATTGTAACTCGCCATAGAGGTACTGTTGCATCTTCACTTTCGATATATCAACTGAAAGACCTCTCCAGCTCTTTTTGAACAAAAATTGTGCTCAGATTTTTCCTCTACCCAACGCAAATTATTCACGCAAAGGCTTTCAATGATTTTCTTGTCACCCAGAGAATCGATCCGATGCTAAGTGCATAGACTATCCAGATGCCGGGTCCGGTCTCGGGCTGACGCGGAGGCCTGTAGCCACCGAGCGGCGCGCCGCCGTGGAGGTTTTCAATCGGGTTTCCCGCCGCATCGAACGGATGATTCAGGGTACTTCCGACAGCGTAGGGGTTGACTGGAATGTTTGCGTCCTGCACCGGATCGGGAGCATCGTTTTCCTCCACCGTGCTCAATGCCTCTGGCATCGGAACAATCGGCGCTTCGGGAGTGCTTGCACTACTCCCTATTGCAGCAGCGATTTTGCCGGAGAAATCATCAAGCCCGCCTGCCGAGCTTGCAGATGACACACTCACGGTATCTCCGAATGTCGGCCCGTCAGCACGTGCTCCGTATCCCCCCGTCGGGAGAGGGATATCGTCGAGAGATCCGAAGGGACTGTCACGGAGATCACCCCCCGTGAGTAGCGATCTTTTCGATGAAGGTGCTGTCGATGCGACGCCCGAGGCGTCCGTCACGCGAATGATGCCGTACACGTTGTCGCTCGTATCAGACTGGTATTCATAGTCTCCCGCCTTCTGTGAATGCGATACGGTGAAATCGTACGTGTCATTCGGGAAGAGTGCTGGAGTGTAGAGGGGGTTGCCGCCCTCATCTGCGAGGAGAGTCGGGGAGTCGGGATTGACGGTATCGACAGCACGAACGATCTGCGGAATCTGCATCTTGTTGATGATCTTGATCGTCTGGCCGGGCTTCACGGTGATGTCGGGTTCGATCGGTGTCGATGGTTGCGTCGTTGGCTTCGGCGCGGATTTTTCCGTCAGAGGAAGATTGACTGCTTCCAAAGCTGCAGAGGTCGCGCTTGCTGATGTACTGATAGCGCTGCCTTGGGACGATGAAGCATTCGATTCCTGCAACTGTCCTGTGAGCACATCCATTCCATGGAAGAAGACCACACCGGCGATGACTGCGAGAGCGATGCCAAAGATCGCCGCTGGCTTGCGGGAAATGGTCCGGCCGATCTGCACCTTCCTCGGTGCATCGAACTCCCCGGGTTCGTTGCCCCCGGCGGTGGAATTCCAATGAGGGTGGAGGTTTGTCATCTTGGTGAGGAAAGAGCGGTACGCTGCCGACGCGCGGCGAGCACTGTGCCGATGCCGGCGGAGGTCATGAGAACGAAAGCGAGCCACGACGGCAGTCCCGCTTCACCGGGCACCTCGCGCGGCGGGCGCGGAACAGAGGCAATCTTCGTCGGCGTTCGTACAGGAATATTCGTGTCGCCCTGAAGTCTGAGGGGTGCCGTCGATGTCGCGGGATTCCCCACGGTGACGCTCACTTCACGACTGAAGGAATTTTCCTCTCCTGCCGTGTTTATCGCGCGCACGGCGAGGAACACCTGCTTTCCCTTCTCAAGTCCGGCGATCGTCGCGCTCACCGAATCTTTCGCAATGGTTTTTCGGTGCACGTACCTTCCGGACTCTGCGCTGTAGTAGATGTTGTAGGCTGTGAGGTCGGGAGCGTTGAGCGCGTCCCATGCGACAAAGACCGATGTCCCCTGCGTGGTGGCCCGAACGTTTTGGGTCTGCAGGAGGACGAACGCCGACCGGCCGCCTGCTGGAGCCGCAGCAGAACTTACGTCCGACGCGCTAGTCGTTGCGAGAGGCGTCATCGAAGCAGTGCTTCCCTGTGAATTGCTTTGTGAGGTTGCAGACGCTCCGGAGACTGTCGATGCCAGAGAACCTTTGGCGATCACAAGCAGCTGGCCTAAAATTGCCGGAAGGACATTTTTTTCGGTGCCATCGACGATACTTGTGACCGTCGTATGACCGTCGATGCCTGGTTTGAGATCATGAAATGCGATCGGCGTTTTGCCGCCCGTGGGATTTCCTTTGAGAAGCATCGTGATGCGCGCGACGGGAATGATGTCATCCGCCGGTCTGGCCGCGTCATCGGCCTTCACGCCGATCTGCACGTAGCCTTCGTCGCTGAAGTCGGCTTCACCGGGAGTGATGACTGGGAAGAGGCTTGTGATTTGAATGTCTTGACCGTCAAATATTTTCGGATCGAACGCGAGCCACGCGCGCACGCTCGAGATTGGCATCTTCTCGGGATTTTCAATGACGATATCGATGTCGAGAGTGTCGCCTTCTTCGAGTGCAGCGGTTTTGAGCGTCGTCGGATTTTCAACGTCGAATGCGGGGCATGCATTTTGTCGTTCCTTTGGCTCGTCGCAGTGAGGACGAAGCGTGAGCGTGGCTTTTCCGGCTTCTTGCGCGACTGCGACGTTTGCCGAGAGGCAAAGCAGAAGGCCCGTGCAGACCGCCGACAGGCGAAGGCATGTCGTATTCATGAGGTTAGCGAAGGTGAACCGTTCGAAGAATTCTCAGAGCGCAGTCGAGCGACGCTTTGCCGTCGCAGCCAATGAGCTGCTCTCTCGACATCGTCCGGTAACCGGCAAGCGCTTCAAGGACGACGATCGCGTCTTTCACCGAGATCACGCCATCCCGATCCAAGTCTCCGCGAGCAGTGCCGCCGCTTGGGAGAGGTACTTCGAGCACCGATCCTGCGACGGTTGTCGATACCGGATGTACATCGCTTGCAGTGCGAATGCCTATGACGAAGGATGCCAGGACGGACACAATCCCAAGCGCGCCGATGTGCGTGGCGCGAAGAGCTCTCTTGGTGGAGGACAATGTTTTTGTTTGCATTTCTCCCATTATACGACTTTTTGAACCTCCCCTCAATCGCGCAGGAATTGACTACTCAGAAGAATATGATGAAAGAAATGATAAAATGTTCTGGTGCAGAAGGCATCAATCTATCTTTTTATGGGCGAAAACGCGTATTTGCTCCGCGAGGAACGCAAACGCTGGTTGGCGGAATTTGAACGAAAGCACGGATCAATGAGTCTTGTGAAGCTCGACGGACAGCACATCACCATACGTTCTCTGCTGGATGAAGTTGCAGTCGCGCCGTTTCTGTCGGAGCGGCGTCTTGTCATTGTCGACAAGGTTCCGAAGTGTACGAAGGAGGAGGTGCAAAAACTTTCAGCGTCTATTCATCCCGCCTGCATTCTGGCGTTTTTCGATTCGAAACCCGATCGAAGAATCGCGGGAGTCAAGGAGCTCATTGCGACCGCCGAAGTGCAGGAATGCGCCCTGCCGAGCCCCAAGGGTTTGAGACAATGGCTCATCCAGTACGCCCAATCGAGGTCTGTGAAGATGACGCAGAATCAAGTGGAGCAGCTCATCGGAAGATCGGGAGAGGATCAAGACATGCTCGCTCAGGAAATGGAAAAATTGTGCATTGCCGCAAGTGGCAGAGAGCTGACTGACAGAGATATTCAGGATCTGAGCGTTCCTGCCGGAGAAAGAATCATCTGGGAGCTCATGCGGCTGATTTCGATAGGGGATACGAAAGGAGCGCTGACATTTGCGCGCGAGCTTCTACACAGCGGCGAGTCGGCGTTCTCGGTGTGGAACATGCTTCTGTGGATGCTTCGCAGCCTCACCGAGGTTGCGTCTGAGATGCAGGCGGGAGAACGTTCCCCTGCAGCGATCGCCTCGAACACCAAAGTGCCCTTTCCAACTGTGCGAACCGTGATGCCGATTGCCGGGGACCTTTCGGCCGAGCGTCTTCATCGTCTGGTTGATTGGACGGTTGATGCCGATCTGCAGCTCAAGACAGGCGGTTATCGCGCGACGGATCAGTTCCCGCAGGAATTGCATGCGCTCATCGACCGTTTCATTCTTGAGTGTTCGAGTCTCGCCAAGAAATGAGTGGATGTATCTGCTAATCTATTTCCATGGCTGATGATCAGAAAACCAGCGGTGTCGTGATTCCCGATGATGTGCGGGCGAAGTTCGGCGAGATCATCGATCTTGTCCTTGGCTCGGAAAGCATGAACGACGAGGAGCGGCAGTACTGGATCAACATTCTGCCGGTGATGACGCCCGAGCAAATTCAGAATCTCCGCGACATTCTGGAGAATGAGAAGAAGCAACTGAAAGCGATCGATGAAAAATATGCGAAGGAGCTCGACCAGGCGGGACAAAGCCAGCTCGTAAAAAAGATGGCTGACGATCGGATGAAGAAGAAGCAGCAGCGCGAAGAGAGCGAGTTAACACACACCAAGAAGGAGCAGGAGGAAGCCGACAGTCTGCTGAAGCAAATTGAAGGGCAGTGACTACGCCACGTTCGTAATCTCGTACTTCTTCATTCCCGATGGGGCCGTGAGTTGTACGACTTCTCCTCTCTCTCTGCCGAGCAGCGCTTTGCCCATCGGGGACTCGTTGCTGATCTTATGCTCAAGAGGGTCCGCTTCGGTCGATCCCACGATCGTGAACTCAGATTCCTCGTCGCTCCCCGATGCGCGCACGGTGACCGTCGATCCGATCTCTGCGACCTTGCCCCTCTTCGAGGTTTGCTTTTTCTCAGTGATGATCTTTGCGTTCTTGATCTTCTGTTCAAGCTCCATGATGCGGCCGACGACGAATGCCTGCTCGTTTTTCGCCTCTTCGTACTCCGAGTTCTCGGAAAGGTCGCCGTAGGAGATCGCTTCCTTCAGTCGCTGCGCGACCTCTTGGAGGCGGACGGTCTTGAGGTATTCAAGCTCCTCTTTCAGCTTGCGAAGACCTTCTTTTGTGACGAGCGTCTGTTCGTCGCCCGCAAAACCGGGTCCGGCGGCATCATCACCTTGGGCCGAGGCCGAAGTCTCTTCGGGTTCGATGTCGAGCAGAAAATCGTCGGTGGCAGTCATGGAAAAAGGGGGAAACGCGTTTCGGGAGGCTAGGATACAGGAAGACAGAGGAAAGGCAATTGGTCCTCCCGCAGCGGGGGTTCATGAACCCCGGCTGTCGGATCGGGCAGAGGTTCCCTATATCTTCAGCAAATCTGGCCAGCGCATCGATGGCAGGTTGTCGAATTTCTGTGACGTAAGCGCTTCTACAAGGCGCTTCACGAGCTGAACGTTTGTAATAAGAGGTATGCCGTGGTCGGTTGCGATCCTGCGGATGAAGTAGCCGTCGGTGCGCTCGATGCTCGTTGAGTTCGTTGGGATATTGATGACAAGATCAATCCTGCGCTCTTCGAGATATTCGCGGATATTCGGACTGCGGGGTTCCGATACTTTATGTAGCAGCGCTGAGGGGATGCCGCGCGAAAGCAAGAATTCGTGCGTGCGCTGAGTCGCGAAGATCGAGAAGCCAAGTGAGTGCAGTGTTTCGATCGCGGGGAAGAGTTCCACTTTGTCCTCCAGTTTTCCTGCGGTGACGAGGATCGTTTTCTTCGGCGGCGTAAAGCCCACGGCAAGCAGCGCGAGGAGAAGCGCCTGTTCCGCGTTCTCTCCGAAGCAAGCCACCTCTCCGGTGCTCGCCATCTCGACCCCCAGGCGCGGGTCGGCACCTTTCAATCTGCTGAAACTGAACTGCGCCGCTTTCACTGCGACCCATTCGAGATCGATCGTCTGGTAGCGCTTGTTTGTCGGTGCTTTCTTCACAAGCGCTTGTGTTGCGAGTACGGCGAAGTTCTCGCCAGTCACCTTGCTTGCGAAAGGAAAACTGCGGCTTGCACGCAGGTTACACTCGATCACCTTGAGGCGGTTATTTTTTGCGAGGAACTGGATGTTGAACGGTCCCGAAATGTCGAGTGCCTTTGCGATGCCTTTGGCGACTCGCTTGATTTGTTGGAGAGTGGCGATGTTCACGCGTTGCGGCGGAAGGACGATCGTCGCGTCGCCCGAGTGCACGCCAGCATTTTCGATGTGTTCGGAAATGGCATAAATAAGGAGGTCGCCGTCCTGCGCGACCCCGTCGATCTCGATCTCCTTTGCCCCCTGCTCGAACTTCGAGATGACGACAGGAGCGTCTTTGCTGACGAGCGTTGCCTGATCGATGAAGTCTTCCAAATCCTCCGCGCTGTGCACGACCGCCATCGCGGCTCCGGAAAGCACGTAGCTTGGACGAACGATGACCGGGTACCCGACGTTCGTCGCGAAGGCTCTGGCCGAATCGATCTCCGCGAATTCTTTCCACTCCGGTTGATCGACGCCAAGGGCATCGAGAAGCTTGCTGAATTTGTGCCGGTCCTCTGCGCGGTCGATATTTGCGGGATCAGTGCCGAGGATGGGCAGCCCCCGGCGCGCCAGTTTGAGCGCGAGTGAGTTGGGGATCTGTCCTCCCATCGAAACGACGATGCCCGCGGGACCCGTGAGATCCGCGATGTCTCGTACGCGCTCTTCGGAGAGTTCCTCAAAGAAGAGTTCGTCGCATTCATCGTAGTCGGTGCTGACGGTTTCGGGATTCGAGTTGATCATGGCGACTCTCTTGCCCATGCGCCTGAGCTCCTTTGCGGCCTGTACGCAGCACCAGTCGAATTCCACCGAAGATCCGATCGAGTACGGGCCTCCGCCGAGGACGAGGACGCGTTGCTGGTTGTTCGTTGACTCGTTGCTGGATTCGAATGCTATGTCGGCCTCACGCCCGTGGTACGTCATATAAAGGTAGTTGGTTTTGGCCGGAAATTCTCCTGCGAGGGTATCGACTTGTTTGACGACCGGGAGCACGCCGGACTCTTTGCGCAGGGTCCGGATGTCCTCTTCGTCCTGCTCGCGGATCGCTGCGATCGAGCGATCAGAAAATCCGCTTTTCTTCGCCTGCCGCAACAGATCGATTCCCAGTTTCTGCCCCTTCGTTTGGAAGAGCGAGTGTGCGATTTCGGCGCAGTGACGGATGCGCTGCAAAAACCACCGGTCGATGCCCGTTTGGATGTGCACTTCATCCACCGACCACTGACTCTCAAGCGCTTTGGCGATCGCGAAAATGCGACGCGGCGTGGGACGCTTCACTTCCTTATCCAGATCGTTGAAGGCGATTGGCGGCGGATAGAGGCCGTCGGCGCCGATGTTGAGCATCCGCACGGCTTTTTGCATCGCTTCCTCGAATGATCTCCCGAGCGCCATCACTTCGCCGACCGATTTCATTTCGCTCGTCACCTGGTCTGTGACGTGACGGAACTTCTGCAGATCCCACCGCGGCACTTTTACGGCGACGTAATCGAGTGCTGGTTCAAAATCCGCGCACGTGCTCTTCGTAATCGCGTTCTTGAGTTCGGGAAGACTGTATCCAAGCGCTAATTTTGCAGCGATGAACGCGAGCGGATAGCCCGTTGCCTTCG
>Ga0233425_10009720_pt1 | contig 12046 bp, 9 predicted proteins | sample Watercolumn_Towu_2_FD_181712 | JGI IMG/M metagenome (GOLD analysis project Ga0233425, IMG submission 181712) | Freshwater microbial communities from Lake Towuti, South Sulawesi, Indonesia - Watercolumn_Towuti2014_140_MG | ecosystem: Environmental > Aquatic > Freshwater > Lake | place: Indonesia...
CGGCCACAGACTGTTCCGCCTGGCCCAGTTGATGACCGTGTCCAGGCTCGTGACGATGAGCCCTTCCTCAAAACGGTTTTCGATCCAGGGCATAGCTGTCTCGCACGGGATTATTGCGGGCCGGCGCGGGTCGTCAAGGGTTCGAGTGAGCGGACTTAACGGTCCCCGACACCGTTTCATTCCCTTGCGCGTGGTACACCTCGCCGCCGACTGCTCGCCGCAATCGCCTAGGCATGGCCCGAAGGGATAGGGCGCCGGCGCGGGTCGTCAAGGGTTCGAGTGAACGGACTTAACGGTCCCCGACACCGTTTCATTCCTCCGGGTGCATGTCCGTTGCTGCAAGTGCGGCCGGTGCCTCCCCACCGGCCGTCGGTGCCGATCGCTGCGCGACGGGGGGCAGTGCCGCCAGTGTCCCCACTGGCGGAGCGACCGGAGGTCGCTGCACACCGGGCAAGTGCTGCCGGTGCCCTCACCGGCAGGTCGAGACCCGCTCGCTGCGCGACCGCCAGTGAGGACACTGGCGGCACTGGCTGGCGCACCGGCTCGGCGGGAGCCTCGCCCTCCCGCTCGACGGCCGGTGGGGACACCGGCCGCACTGTCAGCCTTGCACCTCCGCCCCTTTTCAACGATTATCACAGGAGGAGTATCTCACAGTATGAAACAACTCTCGCGGCGAATGGTGTTGAAGGCGGCGGCGTGTGGCGCGGTGGTGCTGGGCTGGGGACGCAGTGTCCTCGCCGCCAATAGCAAGCTGCAGCACGCCTGCATCGGCGTGGGCGGCATGATGGGCGGCGGCGATATGGCGACCTTCGGCAGCCAGGGCAAGGCTGAGGTCGTGGCCGTTTGCGATGTCGATGCCAACAACCTCGCGGCCGCGGCCAAGCGCCTGCCCAATGCCCGCACCTATGCCGACTGGCGCGAGATGCTCGACAAGGAAGGCGACCGCATCGACTCCATCAACGCCACCGTGCCCGACCACATGCACGCGGCCATCACGGTCAGCGCCCTGCGCAAGGGCAAACACGTGTTCTGCCAGAAGCCCATGGCGCATGATGTGTTTGAGGCCCGGGCTATGACCAAGGCCGCCGAGCAGTCCGGCAAGGTCACACAGCTCGGAAACCAGTTTGGTTCGAGCATCGGCGAGCGCATGGCCATTGCCCTACTGCGCAGCAACGTCATCGGGCCGGTGAAGCATGTAGTGGTGCTGGCGCATCGCGGCGGGATGGACTCGCTGCGCCCCGCAGGCCCACGGCCGTCGAAGACAGCGACCCCGCCGGCCCACCTCAAGTGGGACCTGTGGCTGGGCACCGCGCCCGAGCGCCCGTACGCGAACGGCTATCATCCCTCCACCTGGCGCGGGTATCAGGACTTCGGCACCGGCTGGTCCGGCGACATCGGCTGCCACAACCTCAACGTGGCCTACCAGGGCCTCAAGCTTACTGCGCCGTTGACCATCAAGGCCCGCGTGCAGGACTCCTGGGCCAAGACGCCCGAGCGCCGCGGCGAGACCTGGCCGCAGAGCAACCACATCACCTGGACGTTCCCCGGCACCGCACACACGGCCGACCAGCTCACGGTGGAGTGGTACGACGGCGAGTTCCTGCCGCCGCCGGAGATCATGAAGCTCATCCGCATCCCCAACTTCCGCCCCAAGGAAAGCACGCTGTTCATCGGCAGCGAAGGCGTGCTCTTCTGGCCCCAGGTCGGCGGGCCGCAGCTTTGGCCGTTGAACGACAACCCGGCGACGACGCAGAAATTCCGCAACATCGAACGTCCGCAGATCGCGCCCATCGACCACTTCCGCAGCTACATCGAGGCCTGCCTGGGCGGTGCAGCCCCGCAATGTCGCTTCGTTCTGACCGGCCCGATGACCGAGGTGGTGCTGCTGGGCACCGTGGCGGTGCGCATGGCGGGCCAGGAACTCCGCTGGGACGCGGCCAACCTGAAGTTTCCCAACTGCCCCGAGGCGGAGAAGTACCTGCGGCGGAACTACCGCGAGGGGTGGAAGGTGGAGGGGCTCTGATCCGGTCAGTCTGGCGCCGCCAGACGCGCACCGTTTGCTCTTCCATCTTCACGCGCAGGGGAATGAAACCGGGAATGAAACCGGGACGTAGCTAGTTTTCACCGTCGCTCCCTTCTCTCCATCTTCCGCGGCCGGCCCTCGGGGCGGATCGTGTGCTCCAGGTGCAGGCGCTGGACGGTGCTGGCCATCCAGCGATCCGTGCCCAACGGCCGGCAGCGCGACAGGCTCGCTGGCACCTTCCCCAGTTCGCGGGCGGTCAACGGCCGGTTCACCAGGTCCAGCCAGTTGGCTGGCCGCTCCACCGGCCAGTCGCTCAGCAGGGCACGCAGTTCCTGGGGGCCGTGCTCGCGCACCGCCAGGCTGCTGGAGGGCCAGTCCCCCGCACGCTTCACCAGCCCCGCCGCCAGCGGGTTGCGTTCCACGTAGCGGCAGAGGGTCAGGAAATGCTCATCCCGCTGCACCGGGAAGCTCTTGAAACGGCCGCGGTAGAGGTGGCCGTAGCCGACGGTGTGGTGGGAGACGCGCCAGCGCATGGCGTGGGTGTGGGTGAGCCAGCGGAAGAAGGCGGTCAGCTCGCCGTCGTTGCGGGGCCAGACGACGAAGTGCCAGTGCGTGGGCATGATGCACCAGGCGAGGAGGCGCAGGGGGTGGCGCTGGGCGGCCTGGCGGAGCAGGTCGGCGAAGGCCAGGAAGTCCTTGGGCTTGCGGAACAGTTCCATCCTGCCCACGGAGCGGTTGAGCACGTGGTAGACCAGGCCACCGGGGGCGACGCGGGGGCGGCGGGGCATGGCGGCAAGGTAGCTCAAAGGCGGGCAGAGGGCAAGGGGCGGGCGGCAGAAAACTAGCTACGTCCCGGTTTCATTCCCAATGAGGGCGTCAAACTGCCCGATGAGCTTCCCTACGAGTACGTCCTCAAGCACGCCAAGCCGTACTTGGGGCCGTACATCTCCATCCCGGCCGACTGGACGCCGCTGAAGAACTGGCAGCACCAGTTCCCCGCCTTCGGCGTCGAGCGGCCGCGCGAAGAGGATATGTGGCAGTTCGGTACCTTCCTCGTGAACAACATCTCGGGCGGCGCGTACTGAGCGCCGCCGCCGAAGCCAAGGCAGCCGCTGCCGTCCGTCCCGCCGCTCAAGGTGCGCTCCACTTTGCTGGTGCCGCACTGGCCGGAGAGGTGGCAGAATGGGGACCGACCGCCGGTGCGGACCTGCAGCCGATCAACTTCACTGCGGCTCCGGCGTGATGGCGGCGATTCGCACGTTGCGGAAGCAGATGGCAGCACCGCCGTGCTTGCCCTGCAGGCCGATGTGGCCCTTCGTCGGACGTGGGGCCAGCGGCCCGCCCAGGAAGGCGAGTACGTCGGTGCCGTCGGGGTTCTTCTTCGCGGAGGTGAATTGCTTCAGGTCGCACTCGTTGACCAGCTCGCCATTGAGCAGCACGGTAATGCTCGGGCCCTTGCAGGTGATGGTCATGCGGTTCCACTCGCCGGCCTTCTTCACGGCCTGCTTGGCCGGCGCCTGCCGCCCGAAAACCGCCCCGCAGAACCAGTTCTTCGGCGACTTGGCCCACTTGGCAGCGTAGTCATCAAGGATCTGCACCTCGATGGCATTGGGTATCCAGTTCCGCACATCGGTGCAGTAGATCAGCACGCCGCTATTGGCCGCCTCGGCGTTCTTGAACTCCAGGTCGAGGATGAAGTTCTCGTGCTGCTGCTTGCTCCAGATGCACTCATCTTTGGTGGCGGTCAGCTCGCCCTTGTCGTTCGACCACACGCCCTTGGAGAAGATGGCGTTGGACAGGTCATCGGCGAAGAGCTTCTCCCAGGCCGAGCAATCGGGATGCGCCACCGGCTGCGAGGCGGCGGGTTGTGATGTCGGCGTCGGCTTGGAAGGAGCATCGGCGGCGAGCGCCACAACGGAGACACTTAGCAGAACGACCCCGGCGAGCAAGAAAAGGTTTCTCATGCGCATTACTACAGCCCACCCGCAACCGCGTGGTCATGCGATCAGGCCTTCTCCGCGAGCGCCGACCTCACGCGCTTCTCGAAGTCCTCAATCTCCGCCACCTTCTCGAACCCGACCACCAGGGGAATGATACGGGGTCGTAGCTAGTGCTTCTTCGTTCCATCGCTCGAATTGTGGGCATGGGCGCCGCCCGCGCGCTGTCGCCGCCGGCCGTGGGCGGCTTCTTCGGCGGCGGCCCCCAGACGCTCTACGTCCTCCAGGTCTCGCACAAGCGCCCGCCGCCGCCCACCCGACCGGTCTGGGCAAATGGTGAAGCGGCGAGTCGACTGCTCTCAGATCAGCTTATCCACCCCCGGCATCGCCACCGGCGGCATCGGCGCATCGCCGAACTCCAGCTTCCTGGGCGTCAGGTCCAGCTTGCTCTTGAGCGCAAAGTCCCACGTCACCGGCTGGCCCGTGTAGGCCGACATGCGCCCCATGATGCCCGTGAGGATCGACTCGGCGAATCGCTTGCCCACGTTCAGCGGCTTGCCGGCCCGGACGCTTGCGATCAGGTCGGCGTGCTCCTGCACCAGCGGGTTGTTCCCCTCGCCTTCGTAGCGGTACTCCTCGCCCTCGAAGGGCTTGATTCGCCCCGACGGAAACGCCGTCCCCCTGGTCCCGATGGCCGACTCGCCGATGCGGTTGTAGGCGTTGTCGGTCTGGCGCGACATGAGCGTGACCCGCGCGCCCGATGGATACTCGTAGTCGATGGCGAAGTGGTCGTAAATGTGGCCGTAGGCCGGGTCGGTTCGCACCTGCCGGCCGCCCATCCCCACGGCCAGTCGCGGCGGCCCGCCCATGACCCAGTTCATCACGTCCACCTGGTGGATCGCCTGCTCGACCAGCGTATCGCCCGACAGCCAGGTGAAGTACGCCCAGTTGCGCACCTGCCACTCCATGTCCGACCACTCGGGCTTGCGCGGCTTCATCCACAGCCCGCCCTGCATCCAGTAGCCGTGGCCGGCGACGAGCTTGCCGATCGCGCCGTCGTGGAGCCGCTTGACCACGTCGATGTAGCTGGCCTGATGCCGGCGCTGCGTGCCGCCGACGAAGGCCAGGCCCTTCTTCTCGGCCAGTTCGGCCGCCTCGAGAACCATGCGCACGCCCGTCGGGCAGACCGCGCAGGGTTTTTCGGCGAAGACATGCTTGCCGGCCTCGACCGCGGCCTTGACCATCATCGGCCGGAAGCCCGGCGGCGTGGCCAGGATGACGATGTCGATGTCGGTGGCCAGGACCTTTTGATAGGCATCCCAGCCGACGAAGCAGCGGTCCTTGTGCAGGTCGTAGCGGTCCTTGGGCCGATCGGCGTATTGCTTGAGGCAATCGTCCATCGCGTCGGGGAACAGGTCGCCCAAGGCGACCAGCTTGGTCTGGGCGTCGGCTTCGAGCGCGTTGGCGACAGCGCCGCGGCCGCGCGCCCCGCAGCCGATCAGGCCGATCTTCAGCACGCCCGCCGCGCCGGCCGCGTGGGCGAAGTTCGTCCCCATCGCGCTGATAATCGCCGCTCCGGAAACGGCGGCCGAGGCCTTGAGCAACCCGCGGCGGGAGGGAGAGAACGGATTACGCACGGTGGCTTCCATGGAACACCCTTTCTTGTCTCAATGGCATTACCATCGTCGCGGGTCGGGGGTTGAAGGAGCCATCAGACGCGCGGGCCGCGGCAGATCGCCAGCCAGACTTTCGCCGCGTCGTCGAAGCCCGGCACGAACCGGTAGTCCTTGGCGTGGTGTCGCCCGGTGCCGATCAACTTCCGCGCGTAGTGCGCCAAGCCCCGGTGCAGGACCTGGCTGTACGGCTCGACCTGCGCAAAACACCGGCCGGTCATCCGCGAAAGATCGTCGGCCGAGAAATGCACCAGGTGGCTGGGCTCAAAGTCGCCGTCGCGCAGTTCCTTGGCGCCGTTGGGGACCGACAGCATCAGCACGCCGTCGGGGGCCATGGCCCGCGCGAAGTTGGCGATGCAGACATCCGGGTCGCGCACATGTTCCATCGTCTCAAAGCTGGTGATCAGGTCGAAGCGCACGTCCGGCCCGAATGGATCGTGCAGGTCGTGCCTGGCGAACGTGAGGTTGGGAGCGCTGAAGGCCGATCGCGCGATGCGCAGCATCTCGTCGTCCAGATCGACGCCCAGGACGGACCTGGCCGTCCGGGCCATGTACGCAGCGCCAAACCCTCCGCCGCAGGCCGCGTCCAGGATTCGCTTGTCGCCGGCCTGCCGGGCCGCCAGGAGATAGCGCGAGAAGTGCCGGCCGTGCCGCCGCGCGGCCGTCGTGAAATCCGTCGGGCAGATGCTCGTGCCCAATACGTTGTCTTCCATGAGCGCGAACGTAGCGGGGTCGCCGGTCGACAGCAAGAGACCTTACGTGCTGGCCTGTGCCGCCGCCTCCCACGCCTCGATGTCCCCCGTGAAGTACTTCACCCGCACCTTCTTGAACTCGCGCGACGAGTAGAGCGCCGAGTACTCCCCGAAGCCCGTCGCCTCCGCGATCGCCTTGAGCACCGCCTCGCAGTCGGCCGGCGACTGGCCGTGGACCATCGTGAAGACGCTGTAGGGCCAGTCCGCGTAGGTCGGCCGGTGATAACAGTGCGAAACGGCCGAGAACGTCGCCGCCTTCCGCCCGAAGGCCTCGATGCGGTCGGGCGGGACGATCCAGATGCCCATGGCGTTGGCCGAGAAACCGGCCTCGCGGTGGCGCAGGACCGCGCTGAATCGCCGCATCCGGCGCTGCTGGAGAAAGGCGCCGGCCGCCGCCAGCAGGTCCGCCACGCCCACGCCCGCCTGCGCCGCCCAGGCGTCGAACGGCCGGGCGAGCATCGGCAAATCCTGCTGAAGCACGCGGATCATCCGCTTGTCGCCATCCGTCAGCGGCGAACCGCCCGCGCGGTCGCGCTGGTCCTGTGTGAAGGCGGGCGACTCGGACTGGGCGGCCGGATCGCCTTCGCCCGACAGGTCCAGCTTCACGCCGATCTTGAACAGCCGCAGCGTCGGCAGCATCCGCGTGGCCATCGCTCCGCTCTGGCAATGGAGGACGTCGACGGTCCCCTCCAGGCCAAGACGCGAATCGGGCCCCACGGCCAGCGTGTACCACAGGTTGTATTCGTGGTTGCGCTGGTAGTTGTGCGACACGCCCGGGTGCAGGTTCACGACGGCCGCGGCCCGCTCGATCAGCGCGGGATGGAGCTTGGCCGCCACCAGCGTGCTGCGATAGCCCAGGGCCTGGCTGTCGAAGATCGCGCTGATCTGGCGGATGACGGGGCGCGGCGGCGACCTGAGTCGCGTCAGGCGGCCGATGATGTCCTCCTGGCTCGTCCCGAGCTGCGCCGCCAGCGCCTCGAAGGGGCGCTCCACGAGCGGCACCTGCGCCTGGACCAGGTTCAACAGCCTCCGGTCGAGATCGTCCAGCATCGCGCTCATCCCAGCAGCAACCGTTCGGCGCCCTGTTCGATCAACTGGTTCACCACATCGGCCACCAGGCCCGCGGCGCCGGATCGCGGCGCTCGGGCCCCCGCGCGCACCACGGGCGGCTGGCCGTCGCGCCGGCCCACGGCCGCGCGCAGCTTCACCTCGTCGCCCTCCACCGTCGCCATGGCCGCGATGGGCGAGTGACAATCGCCGCTCAGCGCCGCGACGACGCCGCGTTCCATCTCCACGCAGCGCGCCGTGTCGCCGTCATTGAGCACCTCAAGAAACTGCCGCGTCGGCTCATCGTCCCTGCGGCACTGGATCGCCAGCGCGCCCTGCCCGGCCGCCGGCAGCATCTGGTCCGCCCCGATGGGCGTGGTGTCCGCTTCGTCCAACAGCCCCGACCTCCGGAGCCCCGCCATGGCGAGGATCACGGCGTCAAACTGCCCGTCGCGCAGCTTGCGCAGGCGGGTGTCCACGTTGCCCCGGATCAGTTCGATCGCCAGGTCGGGCCGCAGATCCAGCAACTGCGCCCGCCGGCGAAGGCTGCCCGTGCCGACCCGCGCCCCGCGCGGCAGGTCGGCGATCGATCGCGCCCGCCGGCACGCCAGCGCGTCGCGCGGGTCCTCCCGCACCGGAACGGCCGCGATCAGCAGGTTGGCCTGCTCCACCAGCGGCATCGTCACGGGCACGTCCTTGAAGCTGTGTACGGCCAGGTCGATCCGCCCGTCGAGCAGCGCCTGCTCCAGTTCGCGCGTGAACAGCCCCTTGCCGCCCAGTTCGTGCAGGGGCCGGTCGGCGATCTGGTCCCCGCTGGTCTTGATGATCGTCAACTCGACGCGCAGGCCCCAGTGCGCCGCCTCCAGCGACTTGGCGACCAGCCCGCTCTGCATGCGCGAGAGCAGGCTGCCGCGGGCGCCCAGGCGAAGCGTGCGTGGTCGAAGGGAATCGGGCACGGCCCGCTATTCTATGCGGCGCGCGGCCCGGCGACAGCGCGGCCGCCGATTTAACAAAGCCGCGGCCGTCGACTAGACTGTCGCTTGGCGACGGAAAGGGGTACTGAGCCTTGGCCGACACCGACCCACCGCAAAGCGACGAGCAGGAATCCGATGCGATCTTCGCCTGCCACGTGTGCGGCGACTCGTTCTCGGCCGACGGCGTCTATGAGCACGAGGGACGGATCATCTGCGTGCAGTGCTACGAGAAGTCGCTGGCGACCCCACCCAAACCGGCCCAGGTCGCGCCCGACCATGCGGCGTCGGCCCCAGGCGGGGATGTGCCGGCCGCTCCTCAGGCCGTCGCCCCCGCGCCGCCCCCGCGACTGCCCTCCCGCCAGGCCAGGCCGCTGGTCGTTCGCGTGACCTGTCCGCATTGCTGGAACCGCTGTGCGCCCGAGGACCTGCTCTGGGTGTCCAAGCATGCCGATCTGCTGGGAGATGCGGTGATGGGCGCCGAGGCACAGGCGCGGTTCCTGCCGTCGCGTTTCACGGCCGAAGGCCGGGCCCTGGACGCGCGGGGGATGGCGTGCGACGTGCTGGCCTGTCCACAGTGCCACCTGTCGATCCCTCGTCCCCTGGTCGAGGAGGAGCCGCTGTTTGTCTCGGTGATCGGCGGTCCCTCCAGCGGCAAGAGCTACCTCCTGACGGCGATGACCTGGCAGCTTCGCCGCCTGCTGCCCGGCGGCTTCGCCGTGGCCTTCAACGACGCGGATACCACGACCAACCGCGCCCTCAACGAGTACGAGGAAACGCTCTTCCTCCACGGCGATGGCCAGTCGCTCGTGGCCATCCGCAAGACCGAACTCCAGGGCGAACTCTACGACCAGGTGCGCTGGGGGACCCAGATCGTCACGCTGCCGCGCCCCTTCATCTTTACCCTGCGCCCCACCGAGCGCCACCCCAACGCGGCCGCCGCCGAGCGCGTCAGTCGCGTGGTCTGTCTCTACGACAACGCGGGCGAGCATTTCCAGCCGGGCATGGACCTGCCCAACGCCCCGGTCACCCAGCACCTGGGCCGCTCGCGGGCGCTCATGTTCCTCTACGATCCCACCCAAGACCCGCGCCTGCGCGAAGTCTGCCGCAAATTCAGCAACGACCCCCAGCTTTCGGGGACCATGCGGACCCACCGCCAGGAAATCCTCCTCACCGAGGCGGCGCTGCGCATCCGACGTTACGCGGGGCTGTCGGCCAACCAGAAATACGAGCGGCCGCTGGTCGTCATCGTGCCCAAGTCCGACGTCTGGTCGCCGCTGCTGGACCTGGACGTCGCCTCCGAGCCCGTCGTCGACAACTACCTGGCCGGCGGAACCCTGGCGGCGGTCGATCTGCCCCGCGTCGATGCGGTGTCCGCGAAGGTCCGCGCCATGCTCCTGACCCACGCCCCGGAGGTGGTGGGGGCGGCTGAGGACTTCTCCCAGCGCGTCGTGTATGTCCCCGTCAGCGCGCTGGGCCGCGCGCCCGAGGTCCAGCCCGGCACGAACCTCCTGGGCGTGCGGCCGCGCGACATCCGCCCCCACTGGGTGACCGTCCCGTTGCTCTACATGCTGGCGCGATGGTCCACCGGCCTGATCGGCGGCGTGCCGCGCGACAAGTCGGCCCGCGCCGGCGAGGGAGGACGCCCGTGAGCCACGAGCTGGTCTATACCTCCGTTCCGCGCGGGCTCAAGGCCGGCAGCAAGGGCTTCTGCGCCGTGGCGATGACGCGCCACATCAGCGGGGCGCTGGTCGAGCGGCTGGAGTCGCTCAGCGGCTACCGGCCGCTCTATCCGCCCGGCGACCCGCAGGCCGACCAGAACCCGCCGGTCCAGGCTCATTGGCGGATCGACGTGGGAGGCAAGCCCCTTCACGTGCTGTCGCGCGTCGGCTGGGCGGGGCTGGACTATACGCAGCGCGCCAACAAGCTGGCGCACCACGTCGCCCTGGACGCCACCCAGCTCACGCCGGCCGGCCCCGCGTGGGTGCTGCGCCAGGGCGTGCTGCGTCAGACTTGGACGGGCGAGCCGGTCCTGATGGAGGAGGGGATGTCGATCCCCGACGGCGAGAATCCGCCGCGCCCCTGCGAGGCGTGGGCCGCCTTGGCCGGCGATGCGGGATGGGCCGGCGTGCTGGTCGAGGCCCTGCTCGCCAGGGAAGTGCGCGCGGCGTTCATCATCTATCCACGCGGCGCGGACGCGCTCGCGTTGGTCGACGAGGCCGTCGCGCTGTTGCCCGAGGACCGGCGTTGGGATGCGACGTTCAGCACGTATTTCACGGAACTGCCGGCCGGCGCGACCTGCCGCTGGCGCTTCTGCATTGCCGACACGCCGGCCGCGCGCGAGGCGCAGCAACAGGCCACCACCGGCGCGCTGGTCATCGACCTGACCGCGCCTCCCCGCCCCGCGCCCGACTCACCCTGGACGCAGGCCGCGCGCCAGGGACGACGCCCCCGTCCCCAGGCGGCCGCCCCGGCCGCGCCCATCGACAACGGCCTGACCCGTCGCGCTGACAGCGCGCCGCGCGCGGCCGTCTCCGCGCCGGCGCAGACGACGATCCTCCTGCGCCAGGGCCCGCGCCCGCTCTTCTGGGTCATCGCCGTTTTCTGGCCCGTGGTGGTCCTGATCCTCGCCATGCTCCTCTGGCCAAAACCACCCCGGCCGGCGCCCGACGCGGCCGGGCCGCCGCCTCCGCCGCCGCACGCCGACGATGCGCAGCGCACCACGCGGATCGCGGCCGACGAGTTGCTTGGCCAACTGGAGGAGAAAACCCGCCGCCTCGCCGCGCTGGAGGCCCAGACGACGCGCCGCGCCGACTGGATCAGCCCCCAGCAGCACCGCGACGCCCTGGCCGTCGTGGCGCGGCATCCGTCCACGACCCAGTTCGCTCCCATCGAGCGATACGCCGCCGCGGAGCGCGATCTGGCCGCCGTTCGCCAGTTGGCCGAGCAGTTGCAGCGCGATGTCCACGAGCTTCGCTCCACCACGCGCGGCCTGGACCACGCCCATCGCCTGCTGGCGGCGAGCCTGCCGGCGGTAGGGGGAATCAGAGCCGCGACGCTGCCTGCAATCCCGCGCGACGCGGTTGGCCAGATCCAGCGCAGAGCGCAGGAAATTCTCAGCCTCGGCGACGGGGCGCGGATCGCGCGGCTGTCGCTGGACCTGCCCGACGCCAACGGCGCGCTGCGGGTCGAGCAGAAGACGGATACGTCGGTGCTCGTGTTCCACCTGGACGCCGACGTGGCGCGGACCGTGCGCCGCGACCTGCTCGAACTGACTGCCGAGCGAGGCGTCGTGCGGGCTGCCTGGCTCAGCGACGACCGCCCGGGCAAGCTCGCGCCGATCGTCGCCGCCTGTCGCCAGGCTCTGCGCCTGGCCACGTTGAGCGTGCTGGATGAGAAGGGCACTCCCCTGGCGATGGTGCAGTTCATCGAGCCGGCGCGGCTGTCCTGCGTCCTGGGCTCTCCCTCGCCGGCCGTGCAACTCGATATTGCGGACGGGGCGGCGCTCGACCTGGCCACGGCGCCGCCGTGGTGGGCGGTGTCCGGCCAGGGCACGCCCCAACTGCAACTGACCAACGGTTCGGCGCAGTTTGGCCTGCGTCTGGTGACGGTCGCCGGGTCCACGACCCTCGTCTGCGACCAC
>Ga0233425_10009721_pt1 | contig 12046 bp, 10 predicted proteins | sample Watercolumn_Towu_2_FD_181712 | JGI IMG/M metagenome (GOLD analysis project Ga0233425, IMG submission 181712) | Freshwater microbial communities from Lake Towuti, South Sulawesi, Indonesia - Watercolumn_Towuti2014_140_MG | ecosystem: Environmental > Aquatic > Freshwater > Lake | place...
TGGTGCTCGGCTTCGCCGGGGTGACGCTCGTGGTGTGGGAGAAGCTGGGACTGGCCGGGCTGAGCGGCGCCGGACTGCTTTTTTCGGCGCTGGCGCTGGTGAGCATCACGCTCGGCACGCTCTACCAAAAGCGCTACTGCGCCGAACTCGACCTGTGGAGCGGCTCGGTGATCCAGTTCGTCGCCGCCGCGTTGGTGCTGCTGCCCTTCGCACTCGCCTACGAGACCATGCGCGTCGAATGGAGCGGACAGTTTCTCTTTGCGCTGGGCTGGTTGATCGTCGTGCTGTCGCTGGGGGCGATCTCCCTGCTGCACCTGCTCATTCGGCGCGGCGCGGCGACGCGCGTCTCGGCGCTGTTCTATCTGACGCCGCCGACGACGGCGCTGCTGGCCTGGCTGGTGTTCGGGGAAAGGCTGGGGCTAGCGGCAATCGCCGGCATGGCGATCGCCGCAATCGGCGTCGCCATAACGGTGAAGAAATAATTATCGGTTCCTGAAGTCCGGCTTGCGCTTCTCGACGAAGGCGGCCATGCCTTCCTGCTTGTCGGCGAGCGAGAAGGCGGCGTGGAAGGTGCGCCGCTCGAAGAGCAGTCCTTCGGCGAGCCCGCTCTCGTAGGCGCGGTTCACGCATTCCTTGACCATCATGATCACCGGGAGCGAAAAGCCGGCGATGGTCTCGGCCGCGGCGAGCGCCTCCTCGACCAGCTTGTCGGCAGGCACGACGCGCGAGACCAGCCCGGCGCGCTCGGCCTCGGCGGCGTCCATCATGCGCGCGGTCAGGCAGAGATCCATGGCCTTGGCCTTGCCCACCGCGCGCGGCATGCGCTGCGTGCCGCCGGCACCGGGCAGGATGCCGAGCTTGATCTCCGGCTGGCCGAACTTCGCCGTGTCGGCGGCGATGATGATGTCGCAGGACATGGCCAGCTCGCAGCCGCCGCCGAGCGCGAAGCCGGCCACCGCGGCGATGACCGGCTTGCGGCAGGTCTTTACCCGCTCCCAGTTGCGCGTGATGAAGTCGCCCTTGTAGGCGTCCATGTAGTCCATCGTGCTCATGGCGACGATGTCGGCGCCGGCGGCGAAGGCCTTCTCCGAGCCGGTGATGACCATGGCGCCGATGTTTTCGTCGGCCTCGAATTTGCCCAGCGCGTCGCCGAGCTCGTCGATCAGGGCGTCGTTGAGGGCGTTGAGCGCCTTGGGGCGGTTGAGCGTGATGAGCCCGACCTTGCCGCGGGTCTCGACGAGGATGTTCTCGTAAGCCATTCCGTTCGATTCCTATCTGGGATTGGAAATGCTGGGCGCGATCTGCAGCTTCACCGGGGCGCCGGCCGGAGAGGCTTGCGGGTCGGTGTCCTTGCCCTTGTCTTTCGTTTTCGGCTGGATGACGGCGCGCACGCGGCTGTCGCGCCCGGGCGCCACGGTGCCGGACGGGCCGCTGGTGACGGAGTAGTTCTCGTTGCGGCCGTCGACCAGGATGTACTGGCCGCGCACCTCGTCTAGTCCGCTCTTCACCCAGGCGCGGTTGAAGAACTTGGTGATTTCCGTCTTGGCATCGTGCTCGATGCGCTCCGCCTCGCCCTCGGTGTACTCGTCCTTGCCGTCGCGCTTGACGCGGAAGTAGGCGACGCCGCCGGGATTGGCCGTCGCCACGCCGCTCTGGTAGCCCTCGGCGTCCTGCTTGACGACGATCCTGTCGCCGCGGATGACCAGGGTGCCCTGGCTCAGGGTGACGCGGCCCTCGAAGACGTGCACCTTGTTGATGTCGTCCACCGTCACCTTGTCCGCTTCGAGGTTGACCGGCTTGTCGCGGTCGGCCTTTTCGGCATGGCCGTGCGTCGCAAAGGCAAGCAGTACGGCACAAAGTGCGCCGTGGCGGAGAATCGGCTTTGTTTTCATGTCAGCGTCGCTTCTTTTCGATGGTGCTGTTGACCTGGCTCAGCAGTTCGACAACCTTGGTCTTGTTGTCGGCCTCCATGCCGACGGCGCGCACGACGGAGGCGCCCTGCACGAGCGTGACGGGGGCATGGGTGCGCATGACGTCATTGTCCGGCAAAACGGTCAGGTGCGCGGTGGTAAACACCATTTCCGGATCGGTTTGCGTCGCAGCGCGCACGCCGCGCACCCTGTCCACCAGTACGACCTCGCGGCCGTCCGGGGCGACCAGCCCCTGCTGCGCCGAGAGGTGAGTCGGCCGCGGCCCCTTCAGGAACTGCATGCGCGGCGCGGTAACGACGGTGGTGTCGTCGTCGGGGTAATGCACCATCTTCTCGGCGACGAGGGTGTTCTGCAGTTCCCCCGTCGGGCCGAAGCGGCGCATGGTCAGCTTTTCGACGAAGAAGTCCGGGTCGTGCCGCAGCAGGCTGTCGCTGCCGGGGCGTTTCAGCTCGGTGGCGCGCTCCAGCCAGAAGGTGATGGCGACCAGCAGCACCAGGATGGCGATGTGGAAGATGCCCTGGCCGAAGCGTTTCATCAGATGACCTTGGCGCGGAAGAGGTCGTGCGTGTTCAGCGCGCCGACGAGCACGCCGCTCTCGACCACCAGGATCTGGCTGATCTTGTGCTCTTCCATCATCTGCGCCGCCTCGGCGGCGAGCCGCTCCGGCCCGATGCTGCGCGGGTTGCGCGTCATGACCTGCGTGACGGGGGTGCCCTTCAGGCGCTCCGTTTTCTCCAGGGCACGGCGCAGGTCGCCGTCGGTGAAGATGCCGAGCACGCGGTTCCCGGCGTCGACCACCGCCGTCATGCCCATGCCGCCGCGCGAGACGACGAGGAGCGCCTCGGCCAGCGTCGCGCCCTCGGACACCTTCGGCACCGCCTCGCCGCAACGCATGATGTCGCGCACATGGGTGAGCAGGCGCCGTCCGAGCGCGCCGCCCGGGTGCGAGCGGGCGAAGTCCTCGGCGCCGAAGCCGCGCGCGTCGAGCAGCGCCACGGCGAGGGCGTCGCCCATGGCCAGCGCGGCGGTGGTGCTGGCGGTGGGGGCGAGGTTGAGCGGACAGGCCTCCTCGGCCACGCCGGCGTCGAGGTGGGCGTCGGCCTCGCGCGCGAGGGAGGAGTCCGGGTTGCCGGTGATGGCGATCAGCTTGCCGCCCTCGCGCTTGACCAGCGGCACGATGGTGAGCAGCTCGTCGCTTTCGCCCGAGTTGGAGAGCACGACGAGAATGTCCTCGCGCGTGATCATGCCGAGGTCGCCATGCGCCGCCTCGGCGGCGTGCACGAAGTAGGCCGGCGTGCCGGTGCTGGCCAGGGTGGCCGCGATCTTGCGTGCCACGTGGCCCGACTTGCCGATGCCGGAGACGACGACGCGGCCCTTGCAGGCGAGGATGAGGGCGACTGCGCGGGCGAAGCTGTCGTCGAGGCGGGCGACGAGGTCCGTCACCGCCTGGGCCTCGATTCTGAGCACCCGCTTCGCCATGTCGAGGGCCTGCCGGCCGGCCGCCCCGATGTCCCGGATTTGGTTCATGCCATCGAATTGATTAGACTTGGGCGAAAGTATAGCAAAGCGCCCCCGCCTCCCCATGACCTCGCTGCAGCTGGTGCTCGTCCTTCTCGCCTCCGCGGTGCTGGTGGTGGCGCTGTGCCGCTGGCTCAACCTGCCGCCGGTGCTGGGCTACCTGCTGGTCGGCGCGGCGATCGGACCGCGTGCCCTCGACGTGGTGCCCGACTCGGCGACGGCGCGCCACCTGGCCGAGTTCGGCGTGGTCTTCCTCATGTTCTCGATCGGGCTCGAGTTCTCGCTGGCGCGTCTCTACAGCATGAAGCGCATCGTGTTCGGCCTCGGCCTGGCGCAGGTGCTGCTCACCATCCTGCTCGCCATCCCCGTCGCCGTGCTGGCGGGACTGACTTTTTCCGCCGGCATCGCCCTGGGCGGCATCCTCGCCATGTCCTCCACGGCGCTCGTCGTCAAGATGCTGGCCGAGCGACTGCAGCTCGAGTCGAAGCACGGGCGCGAGATCATCGGCGTGCTGCTCTTTCAGGACCTCGCCGTGGTGCCGCTGCTGATCGTCGTGCCGGCGCTGTCGCAGCCGGCGGAGGCGATGGCCGGCACGCTGGCCGTGGCGGCGGCCAAGGCGGCCGTGGTGCTCTCGCTCATCCTCTTCTTCGGCCAGCGCCTGATGCGCGGCTGGTTCCATGTCGTGGCGCGGCGGCGCTCGACCGAACTGTTCATGCTCAACGTCCTGCTCGTCACGCTCGGCCTGGCCTGGCTCACCGAGCTGGCCGGCCTGTCGCTCGCGCTGGGCGCCTTCCTCGCCGGCATGCTCATCTCGGAGACCGAGTACCGCTACCAGGTGGAAGAGGACATCAAGCCCTTCCGCGACGTGCTGCTCGGCCTGTTCTTCATCACCGTCGGCATGTTCCTCGACGTCGGCGTCATCGCGCGCCAGCTGCCCTGGGTGGCGGGCCTGCTCGCCCTGCTCCTGGCCGGCAAATTCGCCCTCGTCGCCGGGCTTTCGCGCGCCTTCGGCGCCACGGCCGGCACGGCCATGCGCAGCGGCCTCTGGCTGTGCGCCGGCGGCGAGTTCGGCTTCGTGCTGATCGCCCACATCCGCGACCTGCCGCTGCTGTCCGCGCCCGTCCTGCAGGTGGTGACGGCGGCGCTGGCCCTGTCCATGCTGCTCGCCCCGCTCGTCGTCCTGCACAGCGAGAAGCTGGTCATGCGCTTCTGCGCCTCGGAGTGGATGCTGCGCTCGATGGAGCTGACGCAGATCGCCGCGCGCTCGATAGCCACCGACAAGCACGCCATCATCTGCGGCTACGGCCGCAGCGGCCAGTACCTGGCGCGCTTCATGGAACAGGAGGGGGTCTCCTACGTCGCCCTCGACCTCGATCCGGAGCGCGTGCGCGAGGCCGCCGCCGCCGGCGACACCGTGGTGTATGGCGACGCGGCGCGGCGCGAGGCGCTGGTGGCCGCCGGCCTCATGCGCGCCAGTGTGGTGATCGTCTCCTACGCCGATCCCGACTCGGCCCTGCGCGTGCTGGCCTTGGTGCGCGCGCTGCGCCCGGAGCTGCCGGTGGTGGTGCGCGCCGCTGACGAGAGCGACTTCGACCGCCTCTCGCAGGCCGGCGCCGCCGAGGTGGTGCCGGAAACCCTCGAGGCCAGCATCATGCTCGCCTCGCACGCGCTGGTGCTGACGGGCGTGCCGATCGCGCGCGTGGTGCGCCGCTTCCGCGACGTGCGCGAGCAGCGCTACGACCTCCTGCGCGGCTTCTTCCACGGCGCCACCGACGCCGCCGACGACCTCGACGAGGCGCGCCAGCCGCGTCTGCACTCGGTGGCGCTCAATCCCGGCGCCTGGGCCATCGGCCATACCCTGGGCGAGGCCGGGTTGGACCGCTTCGACGTGACGGTGTCCCTCATTCGCCGCCGCGGCATCCGCGCCGTCAGCCCGGCGCCGGAGGCGCGGCTGGAGGCGGGCGACGTGGTCGTGTTATTGGGTGTACCGGACGGCCTGGCGGCGGGGGAGAACCGGCTGCTGAAGGGGTGATCACCTTTTACACAAGACGGATTGAGTCTTGAGCGCGACGCAATGACTGCTTGAGCATCTGGCCATGGGGTTGAATGAGAGTAATAGATTGATTACAAAAGAATTTTCCTTCATTCTTGTTGTTTATTTTTTGACGGAAAAACTCATTTAAATCAATTGACAAAAATATTGTTTCCGTCAAAATTTAACAAATTGTAAATTGACGGAAACAGCATGACGCCGTTATCCAACCAGCAGAGATTGCATCTGATCAATACCCAGCAGATATATGAGGCGCGGATGGCGACCTATCGCCATGTGCGGGATTACGCATATGGCATGCGTTGGAAGCGAATTCGCGGGACTGAATATCTGTTCCGAGAACGCGATCGTCGCGGTAATGGCAAGCTCATGGGGCGACGTTCTCCCGAGACGGAGAACACGCTTGCGCAGTTTCTCGAAGGGAAGGCCAGAGCGCAGGAGCGGCTGGCAGGTTCGGATGCGCGACTGGAGGAACAGGCCCGTTTGAACAAGGCTTTGCGCCTTGCGCGGGTGCCGCGCATCGTTGCGCGCATACTCCGGCAGTTGGATGAGCAGGGTCTGCTTGGCGCTTTCACCGTATTGGGCACGCAAACCCTGTATGCCTACGAGGCAGCCGGCGGCGTGCAGTTTCTGCTTGAGTTGCTCGCTTCCGGGGATGTCGATCTGCTCTATGACGCGCGTCAGAAACTGACGCTGACTTCCACGCGCCTCGAAGGCGTGGGGCTGCTCGGCTTGCTGAAGAAAGCCGACCGTAGCTTCGAGCTGGTTCGCACGCGAGGCTTTCGCGCGGCCAATGCCGGGCAGTTCATGGTCGATCTCATCATTCCGCCGCGCACGATGCGTGAAGCCGAGCCGGTAACATTTTCCGGCAATGACTTGGTGGCCTCGGAGGTGCCTGGGCTGCAGTGGCTGATCAACTCACCCAAGATCGATGCCATCGCCGTGGATGAGGACGGGATGCCGGTGCCGTTTCGTGCACCCGATCCGCGGGCATTTGCCCTGCACAAGGCATGGCTGTCCCAGCAATCCGAGCGCGATCCGGTCAAAAAACCGCGAGATCTTGCTCAAGCCAGAGCGGTGGCGCAACTCGTGCGGGAAATGATGCCACATCTCAAGTTCGATGATGCGCTCACGTCATTGCATGGCGACGTGCGGGCTATGCGAAAACTGCTGGATGTTTGATAACGTGCTCGACAGTCTGGCGGCGGGGGAGAACCGGCTGCTGCAGGGGTGAACGAAAAAGCCCGCCGCGGTTGCGGCGGGCTTTGTGCCGTACGGGCTGCGGTCAGTTGCCGACGCAGACCGTATAGACGTTGGCGTCGTCCGCCGGGGTCAGGTTGACGTAGGCATTCGAGGTGGCGCACTCGTTCTGGCAGAGCACCCGCATCGTACCGGTGGTGGTGTTGCCGTCGTCAATGGTGGTGTCGAGCTGGCGCGCGAAGCGGCCCTGGATGTTGGACGAACAGATGAAGAAGTTGGCGGCCCAGGGCGTGGCTCCGGTGAATACGGCGTCACCGGTGACGCCGAGGCGGCCGCCGTCGGCGTTCTTCGGCACGTACTCGTCGCCCAGACTGAGGTTGCCCAGGGTCGGCGTGCCGGTGGCGAGGCCGGCGAGGCGCACGTGCTGCCAGAACAGCGCCGATTCGTCCGTCACGGTCGTCGTATTCCAGGCGCCGTTGATGCGGCCGTTGGCGAGGGTGCCAGCGGGGGTTGTCGGGTTGGTGGCCCCGTTGACATGCGCGCTGGCCGCAGAGTCGTCGCCGGGCAGGGCGCGGTATTTGTCCTGATAGGCGTAGACGAAGGTCGAGATGTTGCGGAAGTCGTTGGCGAGGTTTTTCACCTTCGCGCTATTCACGAGTTCCTGTCCCTTTAACACGCCGCCGAGAAGCAGGCCGATGATCACCAGCACGATGGCGATTTCGACCAGGGTGAAGCCCATCTGTTTTTGTCTCACGGTATTCTCCTGAGTATGATGTTACGCCCACCATCCAGCAATTTGCGTTCCAGGCCAATATCTGCCGGAATTCATGCAAAAACTGTGAAAAAGTCACAGAAAACTGTCGGTCTTTCGACAATACTGTCACGATGCCGTCAAAAAGCTCCATGACCGGACCATTGCCTGTGTTTCGCACGCTCACGCTGCAGGAGCGGCGCTGGCTGCTGCTGGCCCTGCTGATCCTGCTCCATCTTCTGGTCCTGCAGGGTATCGCCAGCGGCGTCGGGCGCACCCTTCTTGCAGTGCACATCGGCCTGTTTATCCTCTGGCAGCCTTTCGTCCGTGCCGAACAGCGCCTGAGCCTGGGCCAGCTGGCGGCGATCCTGGGCGTGGTGGTCGCCGCCCTCTATTGGGCGAACGGGTGGATGCTGATCCTCTGGGTGATGGCCCTGGCCGGCATCATCGGCGGCAAGGTGTTCTTCTTCGTCGAACGCGGCATCAAGTATTTCTACCTGCTGGTGCTCACCTACCTGATCGGCCTGCTGCTGCTGGTGCTTGTGCCCCAGGTGCTGCCGGCCCAGCTCGTGCTGGCCGACGGCTACCAGTTGCTGGCGAAATACATCCTGCCGGCCCTGTTTCCGGCCATGGCCCTGATGCCTGCCGTGCGGGGGGAGGAGGAATCGGCGGCGGAAGTGATCGACTTCGTCTACAGCGCCTTCGTCTTCCTTATGCTGGCGGTGCTGGTGCTGGGCAGCATCTCGGCCATGCTGCTCATCCGGCGTGGCTACTTCGAATCGCTCATCGTTACGCTGATCGTGCTGTCGGCGGCCCTGCTCCTGATGGCCTGGGCTTGGAACCCGCGCCTCGGCTTCGCTGGCCTGGGCGTCTTTTTCTCCCGTTACCTGCTTTCGGTCGGCTTGCCTTTCGAGCGCTGGCTGCACGAGCTGGCGGACAACCTGCAGCGCGAGGACCAGCCGGAGCGGTTTCTCGCCGTCTCGCTCGAGGGCATGGCCCGTCTGCCCTGGGTGAACGGCTCCCGCTGGCGCGTGCCCGGAAGCGGCGGGGAAACGGGGCGTGAGGAGGGCAGCCGCAGCGAGTTCCGCCACGGCTTGCTTGAAGTGACCCTGAGCACGCAGCAGCCGCTCAGCCCGGCGCTGGTCTGGCATTTCGAGCTGCTGGTGCAATTGCTCGGCGAATTCTACGAAGCCAAGCTGCGCGCCCAGGAGCTTCAGCAGTTCAGCTATGTCAAGGCCATCCACCAGACCGGCGCGCGGCTGACGCATGACGTCAAGAATCTGCTGCAGTCGCTCAACGCGCTCTGTCTTGCCGCCGCCAGCGAGGGGGAGGCGCCCTCGCCGCAGTACCAGGCGCTGCTGCGCCGGCAGCTGCCGGTCATCTCGCAGCGCCTGCAGCAGACGCTGGACAAGCTGCGGCGGCCGGAGCTGGAGGGCGCCCAGTACGCACCCGCTTCACGCTGGTGGGAGAGTCTGCGTGCCCGCTATGCCCAGTCCGGCGTGGTCTTTGACTGCGACGATCCAGCGGCGGAACAGGCGTTGCCGATTACCCTGTTCAACAGCGCGGCGGAGAACCTGCTGGAAAACGCGCTGGCCAAGCGCCTGGAAACACCGGAACTGCAAATCAAGGTCAGCTTCGAGACAGGCGGGCGGCTGGCGCTGACGGTGTGCGACGACGGGCAGGCGATTCCCGGCGACGTGGCCGAGCGCCTGTTCCGCGAGCCGTTGAGCTCGCGCACCGGTCTCGGCATCGGCCTCTATCAGGCGGCGCGGCACGCGGAGTTCTATGATTTCGAGTTGAGGATCGCCGGCAACGAGGCCGGCCGGGTGTGCTTCGAGCTGAGCCGCCGCGAAGACGAGTGACTACTGCCGGGCGCCCTTGCGCCCGACGAGGCGATGCACCTCGGTGTCGCCCTTGCCCTTCAGGTAGATGGTCTGCGGCTCGTAGAAATCGAAACGGTCCTTGAGCCGGCGCCAGGTCGTGGCATCCACCTGGATCATGCCCGGCACGCCTTCCGAGGTGATGCGGCTGGCGATGTTCACCGTGTCGCCCCACAGGTCGTAGATGAACTTCTTCTTGCCCACCACGCCGGCCACCACCGGGCCGGTGCCGATGCCGATGCGCACCTCGAGGTGCGCCTCGTTCACGTGGAAGTCGCGGCGCAGCAGGTCGCGCATGGCGAGCGCCATGTCGGCGATGGCGTCGGAGTAGTCCTGCTCGCCGTCGTTGAGGCCGCCGGCCACCATGTAGGCGTCGCCGATGGTCTTGATCTTCTCCAGCCCGTAACGCTCCGCCAGCTCGTCGAAGGAGGAAAAGATGCGGTTGAGCATGGCGAACACCTGGGTCGGCGCCATGCCTTCCGCCACCTGGGTGAAATTGACGATGTCGGCGAACATCACCGTCACGTCGGCGAAGCCGTCGGCGATGGTCTGGTTGCTGCTCTTCAGGCGCTCGGCGACGGTGCCGGGCAGGATGTTGAGCAGCAGGCGCTCGGAGCGCTCCTGCTCGATCTGCAGCAGGCGATGGGCCTCGTTAAGCCGTTCCTGCGCCTTCTGCTTCTCGGCGGCCGAGAAGCGCAGCAGCAGGAAGACGATGGTGGACACGGCGGCGAAGTTGAGGGCGAAGAAGACCACCGCCGTGGTGATCGGGATCTGCGTTTTCGTCTGCATTTCGATCGAGGCAAGGTGCCAGTCGAAGTAGCCCGACAACACCAGCAGGAACAGGTAGGCGCCGAACCAGGCAAGCGACTCGCGCACGCCGAGGAACAGCACGGCCCCCACCGGCGCCAGCAGGCCCCAGATGGTGATGCCGCTGGCGGTGATGAAGTTGCCGATGCTCCACTGCACGACAAAGGGGAAGAAGAGGAACAGCGTGAGCTGGCTCAGGCGGAAGAAATCGAAATTGCCCCAGCGGATGTAGACCGCCAGATTCACCGCCAGCAGGATCTGGAAGGCGAAGGGCAGGGTCGAGGAGAACTGCGGGCCGAGGCTCCAGTAGATGACCAGCCAGAGCATCGAGGCGACGCTGGCCAGGCCCGTGGCGAACATCAGCAGCGACTTGTTCAGCCGCAGTTCCTCGCTGTCGCTGGGGTCGATGCCGGCGGTGCGCAGGCGTTCGAGGAGGCTGGCTGAGCCGCCAGTCATGCGGGTCTCCGAATGGGTTCCGTTTAAGTAGGGCAATGCCCGGTTTTGCTTGAAGTTTCGCAGGATTATGCCGTGCTGGCAAGGACGCCGGCATCACCCGTCTGGAGGATGCCGCTCAGGGCAGCTTGCCGGCGGCGATCAGGCGGTTGAAGAGGATGCTGGTCGGCAGCCAGACCACCATGTCGTCGAATTCGCCGCCCCCGGCCGCCGTGTCCGTCGCCGGCAGGCGGCTCATGAAGTTCGTCGGGCCGGCATTGTTGGCGTCCTCGTCGGCATTGGTGGCGGAGCCATCGGGCAGGGCGGTGCCGGCTTCGTTGGTGCCGTGGTTCAACCGGCCGTGCGAGAAGACCACGGCCGGGACGCACTGGCTCACCGTGCTGCAGACGGCCTGTCCGGCGAGATAGATGGCTGCGCCGCCGCCGTCGCGCGACTGCACCGTGCGGTTGGCCACCGTGGTCAGGGTGAGGGTGGCGTTGGCGTAGGCGGGCGTGACGCTGTAGCGGATGAGCCTGCTCCAGCCGTCGAGCTTGGGCACACCGAGCGTGGCCCAGGGGATGAAGCCGAAGCAGGCGGCGTCGTTGGCGCACGTGGCGGGGTTCTCGGCGCCGTCCGTTGCCGATGTGGCCGGTCGCGGCAGGCGGCCGTTGGCCACGGCGAAGCCGACCAGCGCCTCGCGGATGTCGTTCAGCGTCTTTTCCGTTTCCTGCCGCGCGCGGATGTCCTGCTGGGCGGCGAGCGGCAGCATCATGCCGGCGATGAGCAGCGCCACGATCACCATCACCACGGCGATCTCGGTCAGGGTGAAGCCGCGCGAAAAAGTCAGTCGCTGCGGAACGGCGCGATTCAGGGCAGCCATGTCGTGAAGAAGTCGATGATGTCCACCTGCTGGTCCGAGGTGCGCTGCGAGTTGGTGAAGCCGAGCTGGATCCGTTCCAGGGCCGGACGATAGCACATATTGTCCGAGCCGCAGGCCTGGCCCGTTGGGCAGGGGCAGGCGGTCGCCGGCTCGACCTGCACGTCGAAGAGGTCGGGCGTGTCGGTGAGCGTGGGCGCGAAGGTCGGGTCGAGCAGGCTCATCGGCCGCGTTGTGTTCTTCAGCGCGGCGATGCGGTCGGCCGAGGTGCTGGCATCGTCGGCGATCCAGACCTGCAGAGCGACCGCCGTCTTGCTGAGCAGGGCGTCGGCGTTGGGGGTGCGCACCGGCGTCAGCTCGACGCGCACGTGGTAGAGGCTGCTGTCGACCGGGTTGCCGCGCAGGTTGACGAACTTGATGCCGCTTTCCGTTGCGGGGTCGAGATGGCTGCGCGGCGGGCGGCGCGTGCCGGCTAGGCTGCCTGCGGTGGGATAGCCATGCACGTTGTTGTCGTCGTCCGGCCGCGTCACGCCGTCGGTGCCGTTGGCGCTCTCGTGCCCCCAGTAGACGAGGGCGGCGTGGCTGTTGTAGCCGATC
>Ga0233425_10009722_pt1 | contig 12044 bp, 12 predicted proteins | sample Watercolumn_Towu_2_FD_181712 | JGI IMG/M metagenome (GOLD analysis project Ga0233425, IMG submission 181712) | Freshwater microbial communities from Lake Towuti, South Sulawesi, Indonesia - Watercolumn_Towuti2014_140_MG | ecosystem: Environmental > Aquatic > Freshwater > Lake | place...
ATTCGTCGATTAAGTCGTTAGGTAATGCTTTTAATGCTTTGGTTTGTGGTGTCGTCATTTATAAGACCTTTCTTAAAAGTGCAGTTTCCTGCAAAATGACGTTTACACAAAATTATTTACACCCTCGATTTACGCAGGACATGGTTGCAGATGCGCCAATCTGCCGCTGGCGCTATCAGGGGATTGCTGTTGATGTAATGCCGACCGATGAAAAAATACTGGGATTCGCCAATCGCTGGTACCCGCTGGCGATTGCGCTTGCCGAGCCTTTTAGCCTGAACGATAAAATCAGTATTCGTTTAATACCGGCGCCACCTTTTATCGCCACCAAGCTGGAAGCTTTTGCAGATCGCGGTACAAAAAACATTCTGCTAAGCCACGACATGGAAGATATTGTTACCGTGATTGATGGAAGACCATCGCTAATTATTGAGATGAAAGCAGCACCACGCGTTTTACAAACATACATTGCACAAAAATTTGCTGCCCTGCTGGAAAATGAAGCATTTCTATCAGCATTGCCTGCTTATTTGCCAGGCGATGCGGCTAGCCAGGCACGTCTGCCCACGCTTGAAGCTAAATTACGAGAACTTGCGCAACTTGTGGATGAAACATATTACCCAATAAAAAACCCGCTTGTAACAGCGGGTTTTTTATTAGTTCGTGATGAACTTATTTGTTCATGACGTACATTGTTACTTCAAAGCCGAAACGCATTTCGGTAGCAGCTGGTTTGGTCCACATAATATCCTCCTAATCTTTGGTTTCAAACGCATCATCATTGATGTGCTTGTATGATTTGCATATTACGCCGCAGTTTCGCAAACCACCTGTGTGCTTCACGCAATTTGGCCTCATGATTTTACGTAAAAAATGCGCGGGAATTGGCATACAATACGCTTAACGAAGCCCTTAACTGTTTTGGAAAGAACAAAAAATGACGACCAATACCGTACTGATTACCGGCGCCAATCGCGGCCTGGGGCTGGAGTTTTCCAAGCAATACGCGCAGGAGGGCTGGCAGGTGCTGGCTTGCGGCCGTACGCCGAGCCTGGCGCTGCGGCAGCTGGCAGAGGCGCATGGCAATATCGAGCTGTTTGATCTGGATGTGGGCGACTTTGCGGCGATAGACCTGCTGGCGGCGCGCCTGCACCAGCGCGCCATCGATGTGCTGATATGCAACGCCGGCGTTTATCCGCCCAGCCATTTTGGCACGGTGGATTACGATGCATGGACACATGCTTTCAAGGTGAACTGCATGGCGACGCTGAAGATGGCGGAGGCGTTTGCGCCGCACATCAGCCGCAGCCAGCAGCGCAAGCTGGTGACCATCACCAGCAAGATGGGCAGCATCGACGACAACACCAGCGGCAGCGAGTATATCTACCGCAGCAGCAAAACCGCGCTGAATATGGTGATGAAGAGCCTTTCCATTGACCTGAAGCCTTACGGCATTGCCGTGGCCACGCTGCACCCGGGCTGGGTGCGCACCGACATGGGCGGCCCCAACGGCCTGATCGACCCGCCGGAGAGCATTGCCGGTTTACGCCGGGTGATTGCCAACCTGAAGCTTGGCACTACCGGACGCTTTATCGCTTATGACGGCCAGGAGATTGCCTGGTAGCATGCATTGTAGATTTCATTGCATTAAGGCCTGCCCTGCAAGCCAATCTGGATGCGCCTTCCAGGGCATCTGTTTTAGCAATGAAACGCGCGCGTGAGGGTTATTTTTCCAGCGTCTTGAAGGGCGCACGTTCTTCCAGCTCGTCGGTGTAGGCGGCGACGCCCAAGGCCTCGTGCCGTACTGCCCGGGCGATCGCCTCGGCAAACTGCGGATGGGCGATCTTGTGGAAAGAACAGGTCGGACGCGGCTCGAACCCGCGCGCCAGTTTGTGTTCGCCTTGCGCACCGCCTTCAAAATAGCGGATGCCATTGACGATGCAGAACTGCTGCGCCTGATAGTAGGCCAGCTCGAAATGCAGGCCGGAGACAAACTGCGTGGCGCCCCAATAGCGGCCGTACAACGTATGCCGGTTGTAGATATTGAGTGTGCTGGCGATTGGCTGGCCGTCCATCTCGGCCACTATCAGCAAAGTGTGCTGCGGCATGGTTTGGCCGATGCGGCTGAAAAATGCGCGCGTGAGGTACGGCGTGGAATGGTGCAGGCGGTAAGTGTTGCAATAGCAGCGATAGAAGAAATCCCAATCGTTTTCGGTGATGTCGGCGCCCGTTATCCATCGACACTGCACGCCAGCCTCGGCCACTTTTTTGCGCTCCTGATGAATGCGCTTGCGTTTGTCGTGCGTCAGCTGGCTTAAGAATTCCTCGAAATCCGCATAGCCTTTGTTCTCCCAGCGAAACTGCACGCCGCTGCGCTTGAGCCAGCCTGCGGCCTCGAACAGCGCCGCAGATTCGGCATCTGGGAAATTCACGTGGGCGGAGGATAATTCATATTGCTGCAGAAGGCCTTCCACTGCCTGCAGCATGTGCGGCGAAAATTCCGGGTTGGCACTGAGGATGCGCGGCCCGGTGACCGGTGTGAAAGGCACAGCGCATAATAATTTTGGATAATACTCCAGCCCGTTGCGCTTATAGGCATCGACCCAGCTCCAGTCAAACACATATTCGCCATAAGAATGCAGCTTGAGATGCAGCGGCATGCCACATACAAGCTGACCACCCTGAAGTGCCAGCAGATGGTGCGGTATCCAGCCGGTGCCATCGCCAACGCTACCGGATAGTTCCAATGCGCTTAAAAAGGCATGACTGGTAAAGGGATTGTCCGTATTGAGCGCATCCCATTCGATGGCCGGGATTGCGCTGATGGCGTTGCTGGTCTGGAATGTCCAATCAACGGAATGCAACACAGAGATGAAATTTAGCCGGGACGCTTGCGGCCATTGATGGCCTGCTTGTTGGATTTGACTTTGGCTTTTGTCTTGATTTCGGCTTCAATAGCCTGAATGTGCTCTGCTTCAATCTTGGCTTCGGCAGCTTTTCTGCGTTCCTCGTTCTTGGCTTGGGCCAGTTGCAGCTCTTCCAGCGTGATCACGCCATCTTCATCGATATCTACAAAATTGAAATGGCGCGCCACCTGCGGCAGGCATTGGGTTGCTTCCTCGCGATCCAGAGAATCATCGTTGTCGCGGTTACATTCGTCGAAGCGCTCTTCCACGCTCTCCTGCATCACCCGGCGTTTTTGCTCGATCTGCGCATGTCCCGGGTCGCTGCTTCTGGCATATTCGTCCAGTGCCTTGCGCAGCCTTACCCGATCTTCCGGGCTAAAGTTGTATTGCAAGGTCTGCTCCAAGCCGGCATCATCGCTATCCAGCAATGGCCTGACTTCTGGAGCCCTACCCCCGGCAAACGCTAGCAAAGGCAATGCCAACAACGCGCAAAGCAAGCGCCAGCAATTTGGAAAAACAATGTTGTGCGTAAAAAGCATAAGAATTTAATATAACTCTGTTTTGCGTTTATGTAAACCTGCCGCACAGGTAATACACATTAGTCAGTATTGATGCGATTAAAATTCCATTCTGCCAAATTTAAATTTATACTTTGTCCTAAACCAAAAACAATCTCCCGTAATAAATAGATTACAAAAAATCCGGTAAAGGCATGTTATGGCTGAAAGCAAGAAGATATTGATGGTAGATGATGACGCGCGGATGCGCGAACTCCTACAGCGCTACTTGAGCGAGCAGGGCTTTACGATTGAAACTGCCACAGACGCCAAGGAAATGGATACCAAAATGGCCACTGGCAGCTACGACCTGCTGGTGCTGGATTTGATGTTGCCGGGGGAGGATGGTTTGGCGATATGCCGCCGCCTGCGTGGCAACCAATTTCACACCCCCATCATCATGCTGACGGCACGTGGCGACGAAGTAGACCGTATCGTCGGCCTGGAAATGGGCGCGGACGACTACTTGCCCAAGCCATTCAACCCACGCGAGCTGCTGGCACGCATCAATGCCGTGCTGCGCCGCCATGACTTTAGCCCGGACGCATACAAGGAGCAACGACCAGCCGCTTTTGCTTTCGGGGATTTTGTATTTGACGCCACCAGCCGCAGCCTAACCAAAGCCGGCACACCGGTTACCATCACCAGCGGCGAGTTTGCCCTGCTGAAAGTGTTTACCGAGCACCCGCGCCAGCCGCTCTCCCGCGACCGCCTGATGCAGCTGGCGCGCGGCCGCGAACTGGATGTGTTCGACCGCAGCATTGACGTGCAAGTCTCGCGCCTGCGCCGCCTGATAGAACCCGATCCTTCCCACCCGCGCTATCTGCAGACCATGTGGGGCTTTGGTTACGTATTTATCCCGGATGGCGACGCGCCAGCTGCCTGATTACCGCATTGAGACTGATTCCCCGCACGCTGCTCTCCCGCCTGCTGCTGCTGATAGCTTTGCTGTTGGCGGTTTCCATCTACGCCTCACTCAAGATATTTGACTATTACGAGCGCGGCCCGCGTGCTGCCACGGCCGCACTGCAGGCAGTCACCATCGTCAACTACACGCGCGCATCGCTTATCGCCGCCCACGAAAACCGCCGTCTTGCACTACTCTCCGAGCTCTCCGGCCGAGAAGGCGTACGCGTGTATTCCGCCGATTTTCTGGAAGACATTGAACCGCTACCCAACGATCCTTTCATCCAGCTCATTGCCGAAAAAATCCGGGGCAAACTCGGGGAAGAAACCATCATCACGGTCAACCATTATGGCATTCCTGGCCTATGGATCAGCTTTAACGTAGAACAGGACGATTTCTGGGTAGTCATCCCAAAAATCCAGGTAGATCGCCCTTTCCCATGGCACTGGCTGGGCTGGGCCGCCGTGGTGGCGCTGCTCTCGCTGCTGGGCGCCTACATCATCGCCTCGCGCATCAGCCGTCCGCTCAACATGTTAGTGCAGGCTGCTAACCGCATTCGCCACGGAGAGCCTGCCCCCAGGCTACCGGAGGATAACGTGGACGAACTGCGCGAGGTAAACCAGACATTCAACAGCATGGCAGAATCGCTGGCGCGACTAGATAGCGAGCGCACGCTGCTGTTGGCAGGCGTCTCGCACGACATCCGCACTCCTTTGGCGCGTCTGCGTCTGGCGGTGGAATTACTGCCGGAAAACTGCGAAAGCATGAAAAGCGGCATGATTGAAGACATTACCGACATGGACAACATCATTCACCAGTTCCTGGATTTTGTGCGCGGGGTGGAAGGCGAACCGACACGCATGATGGACATCAACGAACTGCTGAGAGCACTGGCAGAACGTCAGGCGCGTGCCGGACGTGAGCTTAAACTCAAATTAACCAGCACCTACATGATCCCGATCCGCCCGCTGGCCATGCAACGCCTGCTGGACAACCTAGTGAACAACGCCTACAACTATGCCAAAGGCAAGGTGGAGGTGGAGAGCAAGATCACCGCCAACAAGATCATCATCAGTGTGCTGGACAATGGCCCCGGCATCCCGCCGGAACACGCCGAAAGGCTGCTGCGGCCTTTTGAACGCATGGACAGCGCCCGTAACAAAAATGAAGGTGGCAGTGGCCTGGGGTTGGCGATTTGTGCACGTATCGCCAAGCTGCACCGCGGTTCGCTGGAACTGATCAACCGCCCGCAAGGCGGGCTGGAAGCGCGCGTCAGCCTGCCGATTCAGGCTTAAACCAGTTCAGCGTCTCGCGCAGTTTCACCACCTCGCCCACGATAATCAGGCTAGGCGGTTTCAGTTCTGCAGCTTGCACCTTCTCAGCCAGATCCGCCAGCGTGGCGGTGACGACGCGCTGATGCTGTGTCGTGCCTTGCTGCACCACGGCAGCCGGCATCTCGGCTGGCACGCCATGCGCGATCAACTGCTGGCAAATCTGCTCCAAGCCCACCAAGCCCATGTAAATGACCACGGTCTGCTTGGGCCGAGCCATCGCCTCCCAATCCAAATCTACCGTACCGTCACGCAGATGGCCGGTGATGAACAGGCAAGCCTGCGCATACTCGCGATGTGTGAGCGGAATACCCGCATAGCTGGAAACGCCATTGGCTGCGGTGATGCCAGGCACCACCTGAAACGGCACGCCATGCGCCATCAGTGTTTCGATCTCCTCCCCGCCGCGTCCGAAGATGAACGGGTCGCCGCCCTTCAGACGTAGCACGCGCTTACCTTCCAGCGCCAGCCTTGTCAGCAGTTCATTGATCTCTTCCTGCGGCATGGTGTGCTGGTCGCGCGCCTTGCCGACATAAATCATTTCCGCATCGCGGCGCACCAAGGCCATCACCTCCGGGCTGACCAGCTTGTCATACACGCACACGTCGCATTGCTGCATCAGGCGCAATGCGCGGAAAGTCAGCAGATCCGGGTCGCCCGGCCCACCACCCACCAGATACACTTCGCCCTGTTTTTTGGTCGCATCCGCACTTTGTATCAAATCGCCCAACAGCTCGCGTGCCGCTTGCTCCTGGCCAGACAAAACTCTTTCTACCATGGGGCCTTGCAGCACGTTCTCCCAGAAGATTCGCCTTGCCTGCGTGGTAGGGAACTTGGCTTTCACTGCATCGCGGAACTCGCCGGCGATCGCAGCGATACGGCCATAGGTGGCGGGCAGCATGGTCTCGATCTTGGTGCGAATATAACGTGCCAGCACCGGCGCGTTGCCCTCACTGGAAACGGCAATGACCACCGGGCTGCGGTCGATGATAGAACCCATGGTGAACGTGCAAAGCTCAGGCGCATCCACCACGTTCACCGGAATATTGGCCAGCTTGGCAGCCTCGGAAACCGATCTATTGACTACATGATCATCTGTCGCCGCAATCACCAGACATGCACCCTCCAGTTGCGCCGGATGGAACGGTTTCGCAACAAAACGGATTTTTTTCTCGTCCAGCAAACTTTGCAGATCCGCGTGTATTTCCGGCGCATATATCGTCACCTCTCCCTGCGCCCTCAGCAGCATGTTGACCTTGCGTAAAGCCACATCACCACCGCCGATGACGATACAGCGCCGTTGCGCGATATTGAAAAAAATGGGAAGCGCCTGCATATACACCTTACTCAGTTAAGCATTGCATTTTACCTTGCGCACAGGCAAATGCGCTAAAATTACATTTTCAGAAATTTCGACACGCGTGACCAAAAAAGTCTTTATCAAAACCTTCGGCTGCCAGATGAACGAGTACGATTCCTCGCGCATGGCAGACCTGCTGGGCGCCACGCAAGGTATGGTGGAAACCACCGAGCCCGAGGAGGCGGATGTCATCCTGCTCAACACCTGCTCCATCCGCGAAAAAGCCGAGGACAAGGTGTTCAGCCAGCTAGGGCACTACTCCCCCCTCAAAGAAAAGAATCCCAATCTGGTGATTGGTGTGGGTGGCTGCGTGGCCAGCCAGGAAGGCGAAAACATCATCAAACGTGCGCCGTTCGTGGATGTCGTGTTCGGCCCGCAGACGCTGCACCGTCTGCCGGAGCTAATCAAAGCTAAAGAAGCCGACAACAAACCGCAAGTGGATATCCGCTTCCCGGAAATCGAGAAGTTCGACCATTTGCCGCCGCCGCGCGTGGAAGGGGCAACCGCTTTCCTCAGCATCATGGAAGGCTGCAGTAAGTACTGCACTTTTTGTGTCGTGCCCTATACCCGTGGCGAGGAAGTCTCACGCCCGTTCATGGATATCCTGACCGAAGCCATACAACTGACCGAACAAGGCGTGAAGGAAATCACCCTGCTGGGCCAGAACGTGAATGCCTACAAATCGGAATATCATGGCGTGGAAGCCGACCTAGCAATGGTCATTGAAACGATTGCCGAAATCCCGCAGATCGAACGCATCCGCTACACCACCAGTCACCCGAACGAGATGACCGATCGGCTGATCGCCTGTCATGCCCATGTGCCCAAGCTGGCGAATTACCTGCACCTGCCGGTACAAGCAGGTTCTGACCGCATTTTGATGGCGATGAAACGTAACTACACTGCGCTGCAATATAAAGCAATTATCCGCAAGCTGCGCGCCGCCAACCCTAACATCAGCATCGCAACTGACTTGATCGTCGGCTTCCCCGGCGAGTCTGAAAAGGACTTTCAGTCCACGCTCAAGCTGATGCGCGATGTCGGCTTCGATTACAGTTTCAGCTTTTTATACAGTCCGCGGCCTGGAACCCCAGCTAGCTACCTGCCTGATGAAACACTGCACGAGGCAAAATCTGCGTGGCTGAAACAACTGCAGACCGAGAACGAACAGCACGGTCACAGCCTGAGTCGGACAATGCTCGGCACCACGCAACGTGTGCTTATCGAAGGCGTTTCATGGAAGCACAATAACTTGCTGGCGGGGAAAACCGATAACCTGCGCGTAGTGGATATCGAGGGTGACAAATCGCTGATCAACACATTCGTGAATGTCCGAATCACCGATGTCAGCAACCCGCACCGTTTGAAAGGTGAAATAATCGTTTAATGGAACTGAACCTTACACCCGAAGATAACACGCTACTCGCCAACCTGTGCGGCCCGCTGGACGAGAATCTCAAGCAGATCGAACAGGCGCTGGAAGTCAACATCAATCGCCGTGGCAGCCAGTTTCACATTTCCGGCAGCACAGATAATGAGCGACTAGCATCTCAGCTAATCGAGAACTTTTACATGCGCGCCCGCAAACCGATCGAGTTGGAAGACATTCAGCTTGGCCTGGTGGAAATCAACAAGCTCAAGCCGGAAGAAGTCACCAGTGGCGCGATGCCGGTACTGATGACGCGACGCGGCGACCTGCATGGCCGTACGCCCCGCCAGGTGGAGTACTTGCAGCAGATTCAGGCGCACGACATCACGTTTGGCATTGGCCCGGCCGGTACCGGCAAGACCTATCTCGCAGTCGCCAGTGCGGTAGATGCCATGACACGCGACCGAGTGAAGCGGATTGTCCTGGTGCGCCCGGCAGTGGAAGCCGGTGAGCGCTTGGGCTTCCTGCCCGGCGACTTGAGCCAGAAGGTTGACCCGTACCTGCGCCCGCTTTACGATGCACTCTATGATTTGGCAGGCTATGACAGCGTGAACAAGATGTTCGAGCGCGGCGCAATTGAAGTCGCACCGCTCGCCTACATGCGCGGCCGCACCTTGAACCAAAGCTTCATCATCCTCGACGAGGCGCAAAATACCACGCCGGAACAGATGAAGATGTTTTTGACCCGCATCGGCTTTGGCACCAAAGCCGTCATCACGGGCGATGTGACGCAGATTGACCTGCAACGCGGCCAGAAGAGCGGCTTAGTGGAAGCGCAAAAGATATTGAAGAAGGTGAAAGGCATCGCCTTCACGCAGTTCTCCAGCCAGGATGTCGTGCGCCATCCACTGGTGCAGAAAATCATCAACGCTTACGAAGAATATCAAGGCGATTAGGGAAAAAATGGCTGCCTCACGCGCGCATTCATTGCAAAAACGCCTGCCCTGCAAGCCAATCTGGATGCGGATCCCAGAGCATCTGTTTACCCAATGAAAATTTCGGGAAAATCGGATTGACCATGCCGCAACTCAAACTCTCCATCCAACGCGCCACCAAGCGGGAAACGCCTACACGCAACCAATTCCTGCGCTGGGCGAAAGCGGCTTTGAATGTAGATACCGAGGTGACGATACGCATCGTCAGTGCGAATGAAGGCCGTGCGCTGAACGCAGCCTATCGTGGCAAGGATTATGCCACCAATGTGCTGACTTTCCCGCTAACCGAAGAGCCGAACCTGATGGGCGACATTGTGTTGTGCGCACCAGTGGTGGAGAAAGAAGCGCGGGAACAAGGCAAGGATTTGATGGCACATTATGCGCACATGACGGTGCATGGCATTTTGCACTTGCATGGCTACGACCACGAGACCGAAGCGCAGGCCGAGCTGATGGAGGCGCTAGAGGTGGAAACACTACGCAAATTGGGGTATGCTAACCCTTATCTCATTACATAGGATGCCTGATTCCTAATGAAACCCATTTTTGACTGTGTCGCTATCGCCTTGTCGTACAAGTACGTACTGCCTTCGGCTCAGCTTCTTGTCAAAAAAGGTTTTGCTTAGGAACAAAAAACATGGCTTCTGACTCGGAAAAGCCGAACTCGAAACCCGGCCTGCTTGAACGGTTGAGCAACTTTCTGTTGCGCGAGCCCGAAGACCGCGAACAGCTGGTCACCCTGTTACACAGCGCCTACGAAAACCACCTGATGGATGCAGATTCTCTCGCCATGATCGAAGGCGTGCTGCAAGTCAGCGAGATGCAGGTGCGCGACATCATGATTCCCCGCTCGCAAATGGACGTGATTGACATTTCCGAACCGCCGGAAATATTCATTCCGCGCGTTATCGAAACCGCGCACAGCCGCTTCCCAGTGATTGAAGAGAATAAGAACGATGTGATTGGCATTCTGCTGGCAAAGGATTTGCTGCGCTATTATGCCGGCGAAGAATTTGAGGTGCGCGACATGCTGCGCCCGGCGGTGTTCATCCCGGAATCCAAGCGCCTTAACGTGCTGCTGAAGGATTTTCGTAGCAACCGCAATCATATTGCCATCGTAGTGGATGAATATGGCGGTGTGGCCGGCATGGTCACCATCGAAGATGTGCTGGAACAAATCGTCGGCGACATCGAGGACGAATATGATTATGACGAAGATGAGGACAATATCATCCGCGATGAGGAAGGCCGCTACCGCGTCAAGGCGCTCACTGAAATCCTCGACTTCAACGAAGCCTTGGGCACCAATTTCAGTGATGAAGAGTTCTCCACCATCGGCGGGCTGGTGGTTAACCGGTTTGGCCACTTGCCCAAACGCGGCGACGAGGTCGTGATCGACAATCTCAGTGTAAAAGTGGTACGCGCCGATAGTAGGCGCTTACATTCCATTCTGGTAGAAAAACTGCCGGAAGAACAATACCCTATCGAATCCGTGTAGCATTGAACCAAATTCATTTCAAGCAACTCATATACCCATCACCTTTCGGAGTGAGATCATGAGAACAACAGTGACGGGGATTTTGTTTGGCTTGAGCTTACTTAGCTTTAATGTGTGGGCCGATGAAGAAGCCCAGGTTTATGCGCTAAAAAGCATCCCGACCGAGGAGAAAGCCTTTGTAGATAGCATTAACCAGTACACCAAGGTGCAGATTGTAGAGTTGCTGGGAGAACCAGCCAAGGCGGATGACGTGAAACTGAAGGATAGCGGCCGCGTCGTGGCTTCTATCTGGCATTACCATAACATCAATACGGACGTGAACGGCACTTACTACCAGACCACCGAGCTGGATTTTATCGATGACAAAGTAGTGATGGTAGTGTTCCTGAACAATGACGGTTCCGAATCACAGGCCTCGCAACAGCCTTACACCCCGCTGCCGCCCGAATTTTTTGAAGGTGACGGCTCTGTCGAGCGGATAGATCCACGTATTTGATGCAGCGAAACAAAAAAGGGCGCTTAAAGCGCCCTTTTTTATCACCCAATCAATCGCTTACTTCTTCAGCGCATCGCGAATCTCGCGCAACAACACCACATCTTCCGGCGTTGGTGCTGGCGGTGGCGGCGGTTCGGCCTTTTTCATGCGGTTCATCATTTTGACCATCTGGAAAATCACAAATGCCAGAATGATAAAGTTGATGGTGATCGTCAAAAAGTTACCATAGGCCAGCACGGAACCCGCCTTTTTCGCTTCTGCCAATGGCAAGCCTGCAGCCTGACCGCTCAATGCGATATACATATTGGAGAAATCCACATTGCCGATAATTTTGCCGACAATCGGCATAATGACATCGCCCACCAGTGAATCCACGATCTTGCCAAACGCCCCGCCGATGATCACACCCACTGCCAAGTCCATTACATTGCCCTTAAGGGCGAACTCTTTAAACTCCGACATCATACTCATTCCAGCTCTCCTCTAGTTTTATTAAAAAATGGGTCTTAGGAAGCTAAAGCGGATTTTTTCTTAATAATTTGAGTATTTCAAGGTACATATTAACAGCCCTATGATTAAAGCGAAACTCAGTCTCTTTCAGGTGCAAATAGAACGTATGCTTAGG
>Ga0233425_10009723_pt1 | contig 12043 bp, 10 predicted proteins | sample Watercolumn_Towu_2_FD_181712 | JGI IMG/M metagenome (GOLD analysis project Ga0233425, IMG submission 181712) | Freshwater microbial communities from Lake Towuti, South Sulawesi, Indonesia - Watercolumn_Towuti2014_140_MG | ecosystem: Environmental > Aquatic > Freshwater > Lake | place...
GGAGCGGGAGCGGGAGAAGGGGCGGGAGAGGGAGCGGGAACGGGAGCGGGAGGGGGAGCGGGAGCGCAGGACTCCGTGACGCGCGAGGTGCTCGCGGTCGTCGCCGGGCAGACCGGATACCCGCCGGACATGCTCGAGCTCGAGCTCGACCTCGAGGCCGACCTCGGGATCGACACGGTCAAGCAAGCCGAGACCTTCTCGGCCCTCGCCGAGCGGTTCGACCTGCCTCGGCGTGACGACGTCAGCCCGCGTGACTACCCGACCCTCGCCCGCGTGGTCGAGTACGTGTACGAGTGCCGGCCCGAGCTGCGGCCGAGCGCGAGCACGGACACACGACCGGCTGCCCGCTTCAGCGGGCAAGAGGACCGGAGCCTGGGTCTTCAGGCCCAGGCGGTCTCGGGAGCGGGAGAGGGAGCGGGAGGGGGAGAAGGGGCGGGAGAGGGAGCGGGAACGGGAGCGGGAGGGGGAGCGGGAGGGGGAGCGGGAGCGGGTGAAGCAGACCTCGACGCGGCGGATCGCGTGCCGCGCCGCGTGCCCGTCACCGTGCTGCGGCCGCCGTGCGAGGTGTGTCGCCCGGCCGGCGTCGGGCTGGATCGAGGGACCCGGGTGCTGATCGCGGCCGACGAAGGTGGGGTAGCTCGCAAGCTCTCCGCGGCGCTCGCCGATCGCGGTGTCGAGGCCATCGAGCTCGCGTCGGGTCAGACCGAGCTGGAAGCGCAGCTCGAATCGCTCCGCGAGGAGGGCTCGGTCCGCGGGGTCTACTGGCTCCCGGCGCTCGACGCCGAGCCCGCGATCGAGGACATGGACCTCGCCGCGTGGCGGGGCCTGCTCGAGAGGCGGCTCAAGCGGCTCCACACCGTGATGCAGCACCTGTACGGCGTCGTGAACGGTGCCGGCCGGTTCCTGGTCGCCGCGACGCGCCTCGGCGGCGACCACGGGTACGGCCCGGAAGGCGCGACGGCGCCGCTCGGTGGTGCCGTCGGGGGCTTCGTCAAGGCGTACGGCCGGGAGCGGCCTGAAGTTCTGGCCAAGGTGGTGGACTTCGATCTCGGCGCGACGCCGGGAGCCGTGGCGTCTGCGCTCGTCGAGGAGACGCTCCTCGATCCCGGCTCGGTCGAGGTGGGTCGCCGCGACGGCCTCCGGACCGGGATCGTCCTCGTGGAGCGTCCCGCGATCGACGGCGGCGCCGGTCTGGAGCTGGGTCCCGAGACCGTGTTCGTGGTCAGCGGCGCGGCGGGCGGGATCACGAGCGCGATCGTGGCCGACCTGGCCGCGGCGAGCGGTGGCGTGCTCTACCTGATGGACCTCCAGCCTCCGCCGCGCACCGGTCACCCGCACCTCGAGCTCTTCCGAGCCGATCGGGAGGCGCTCAAGCGTGCGCTCTTCGAGGAGCTCCGCGACGCGGGCGAGCGACCGACCCCACGAGCAATCGAGGATCGGATGATGGCCCTCGAGCGGGAGGATGCGGCGGCGCGGACCATCGAGTCGGTGGAGGTTGCCGGCGGTCTCGCGCACTACCGACAGGTGGACCTCCTGGACTTCGATGCGGTCGATGCCGTGCTCGCCGAGGTCCGGCGGCGCCACGGGCGGATCGACGTCCTCGTGCACGCGGCCGGCCTCGAGGTGAGCCACGTGTTGCCGGACAAGCCCAGGGCCGAGCTCGACCGGGTCTTCGACGTCAAGGCCGATGGCATGTTCAACCTCCTGCGGTCTGCTGCCGGGATGCCGATCGCCGCGGTGGTGGCTTTCAGCTCGGTGGCCGGGAGGTTCGGCAACCGGGGCCAGTGCGACTACAGCGCGGCCAACGACCTGCTGTGCAAGGTCGTCTCGAGCCTCCGGCGCTGGCGGCCCGAGACGCGTGGCATCGCGATCGACTGGACCGCCTGGGAGGGGATCGGCATGGCGTCTCGCGGCACGCTGCCTCAGACCCTGACCCGGGCGGGAATCGACCTGTTGCCGCCGGCGGTGGGCGTGCCCACGGTCCGTCGCGAGCTGACCCGCGGCGCCACGCGCGGCGAGGTGGTCGTGGGAGGGCGCCTGGGAGCGCTCGTCGCGCCCGCGGACGCGGACGGCGGGATCGACCTCGATCGGGTCCGACAGGCTCTCGGGCGCGGCACGAGCCCCTTCCTCTCGGTCGGCACACTCGAGGCCACGCGCGTGTGCGATGGCGGGCTCGAGCTCGACGTCCGGTACGATCCGCGCGTGCAGCCGTTCCTCGCGGACCACCAGGTCGAGGAGGGTGTGCCCTACCTCCCGGGCGTGGTCGGCACCGAGCTGTTCGCGGAGCTCGCCGGTTTGCTCGCACCGGAGCTCCGCGTGGTCGAGGTCAGGGACATCGAGTTCGCCAGCCCTCTCAAGTTCCACCGCAACCAGCCCAGGACGCTCCGGTTCCGCCTCGTGGGGCAGCCTGGCTCGCGCGGCGTGAGACCCGGGGTCGACGCCGTGCTGGAGTCGGTCATCCCGCCGCACCGGCCGGACCTGCCGCCCCGGACTCAGCATCACTTCACTGCCCGGCTCCGGCTCGGCCGCACGCGGCCCAGCGTGCCGCCCGCGCCGCCCGAGATCTCGGCGGACGGAGGCCGCGCTGTCGGTCGCGACGAGATCTACCGCACGTACTTCCACGGCCCCGCGTATCGCGTGCTGGAGGAGGTGCGCCTCGAGGGCGACCGGGCCGTGGGCCGCATGGCCGAGGGCCTGCCGCCCGACACCGCGCCCGAGACCGGGGGCTCGACCCTGGACCCGCGGCTCATCGAGCTCTGCTTCCAGACGGCGGGACTGTGGGAGATGGACGCCAGGCAGCGGCTCGGGCTCCCGCAGTCCCTCGACGGAGCCGTCGTGTACGAGCGCGGCGGTGACGCGGAGAAGCACCTCCCGCTGTTCGCACTGGTCACGGCCCGTGACGACGGCCGCGTGTTCGACGCCCGCGTGGTCGATGAGGAGGGCCAGGTCTACCTCGCCCTCGAGGGCTACCGGACCGTCGGCCTGCCGGGACGGGACGCGCAGGTGCGGTCGTGATCCGCTGGGCCGTCGACTCCCTGGACCGGCACCCCGGCCTGAGCCGGGGCGAGCCCTCGTCCGGCCTGCTCACGTCGCGCGAGTCCGCGACGCTCGCCGGGCTCACGGTGCCCAAGCGGCGGCGCGACTGGCTCATCGGCCGGCACACGCTCAAGGCGCTGCTCGTCGAGCACTTGCGCGAGAATGGCCGCCCGGTACGCCCCTCCGACGTCGAGGTCCGTCCGGCGCCGAGCGGTGCGCCCGAGGTCTTCGCCGGAGGACGCCAGCTCGACTGCCAGGTCTCGATCACCCACTCCGAGGGCCGCGCCGCGTCGGCCGTGAGCCCGAACCCGTCGGTCGCCGTGGGCATCGACCTCGAGACCGTCGCGCCGCGCCCGTCGCGCTTCGTCGCCGACCACTTCACGAATGACGAGGCTGAGCACGTCCGGCGGGCCCCGCCCGGAGAGCGTGACCGGCTGATCACCACGATCTGGGGCGGCAAGGAGGCGGTGCTCAAGGCGCTCCGGCTCGGCCTGACCGTGAGCCCGAGGCTGGTGACCTGCCGGCCCGGAAGCCTCCTCGACTCGGCCGGCGACTGGGTGCCGATGCAGGTCGCCGCGGCGCCCGAGGTGCTCGTCCGCGCGGGCATGTCGGGTGACTCGACCGTGTTGCGCGGCTGGTGGCGCCCGCTCGACGGCCAGGTCCTGACCCTGGTCACCTGCGCCGGTGCTCCCTCTCGCTCCACGAGCTGAGAACCACGGCCTGACCCCGGGCGACTTCGGAGCTTCCTCGTCGTTGGACGAGCCCCAGGAAACTTTTTCGACCTCCGGGCCGATAACGAGGTTAGGCCAACGCGGCGGCAGCCGCACAGGAGGAGAGAGATGAGTACCCCCCAGAAGAAGAAACCCGAGACCAGGAAGAACGAGAAGTATCCCAGAGTCCAGGTCCTGGCCGAGCTCGAGGCGGAGCGGCCGGTGCTGGAACAGATCCCGGAGGACGAGCTGCTCCGGGTCGTGCTGTCCCCCGACATGGCGACGTCGCGGGGTCTCCAACTCGCCGAGGTGGCGACCCGCGACCTGTCCGTGTTCGAGGAGCAGTTCAAGAAGTCGCCCCGGAAGATCATCGAGTCGATGCCCCGCAAGTCGCTGGCCGTTACCGGCGCGGCTGTGAAGATCGAGGACGAGGACGGACGAGAGCTCGAGGAGCCGGACTACGCCCGGGCGACCACGCTCGTGAACCGACAGCTCAACGTCATCGAGGTCGTGTGCGTCGGCGACGCGGACGTCGAGGCCAGGATCGCCGAGATCAGGCCGGGCCAGGGACGCCGGGACATCGGAACAGATGCGATCGCCACCGCCGCCTTGTCCCGTCAGACCTGGGACCGGATCGGGCCCACTGGACTCGTGACCCGCAAGGAGGTCGAGGAGCTGGAGACGCTGGGGCTGTCGATCATCCACTGGCTCGACCGGAAGGTGGAGTCGCGGCGGTCGCGCCTCCTGTATGCGCGGGCCTTCACGTCGCTGGCCCGGTCGTACATCGAGATCCGAGAGCACGCGCGGTTCGCGTTCCGCCACGACCCGGACCACTGGGTCGAGGCATACCCGAGCCTGTTCGACCAGCCGAAGCCGTCACCACGCAAGAAGCCGGAGGCGGGGACCGCGAGCACACCCGCCGAGGAGACGGTCGAGACGGCACCCGCTGACAGCCCGAGGCCGGCCGACGACGCGGCTCCGACGGCGTGACGACCGGGTCGAGCCCAACCGTTCGACGACCACACCGTTCGGCGACACGCCTTGACCCCACCCTGAATGATGCACCGCCGATGACGTCGATGGCTCTGAGCCGCATCCGAGCGGGAGTCCCACGTCAGCGCCACGGCTTCGACCCGTGGCCGGATTGTGCGTCGCCGCAGAAATCGACGGCTCGAGGCCGCGCCCGAGAGGGATTCCAGCGACTCCGACCCGGCTCCGACCCGTGCTCTGATGGTCCAACGCCGATGAACGCGTCGGCTCCGACCTTCGTTTTTTTGTGCAGCGCCGATGACGCGGACGGCTCGAACCGGTGGCCGAACGGATCGAGGCGGCCCCCTCCACGGCTCCGACCCGTCGTCGAATGGTGCACCGCCGATGAAGGCATCGGCTCGAAGCCGTGGCTGATCGGATCTCGGCGGCCTCGCCCCGGCTCCCACCCGATGTCGAATGGTGCATTGCCGGCGGAGGCGACGGCTCGGAGGTGGGGTGCCATGCCCACGCATGCGTGGCCATCTTGCAGGCGTAGCGGAGGAACCCCGAGAATCCCCTCGCCTTGACCTCGTCGCTCGGCTCATCCCGCGGGACCTCGATCCCCTGCCGAAAATCCGTGCGAGCTTCAGTCAGGAAGATGATGGTCTCGGCGGCTTCGATCTGCGCAAAGAAGAGCCTGTGCTGCCGTCCATCCCGGCTCCAGTAAGCCAGGAGGTCGCGGGTCGTTCTGGTAACGCCCGGCCAGCCCTGCTCTCGCCACTTCTTGACCCGCTCGCGGATCAAGTTCACGCGCTTGAGCTCGATGTAGAAGCCGCCGCGCTCGTTCTGGTCCCGGCCGGGCTCGAGTTAGTAGTACATGGCCGGCCGCCTTCCGGCGCGCCGATCGCGTGTCTCGCCTTCGACGATCCACCAGTGTTCCTTTGGCTCTTCGAAGGGCGAGCTCAGGATTGGGGTTGGGACTTCGAAGGTGCTCATAGTCCGAACGCCTGTTGAATGAAGTCGAGCTTCTCTTTGACTTCGGGGTGAATCTCTTCGGGAGTCATGACCGCAGCGATCTCGTCATAGCTCGTGTAGTCGTAGCCGTGGATACCCGCCGCGGTGAACAAGGCCCCGAGTATCTCCGTGCGAGCCTTCGTGTTCTTGAAATAGGTGTCCACCAGTGGCGGCACCTCGAAGGGTTTGCTGGCGAACTGCTTGGCGAAGTCGGCGCCGAATAGCCCGGAGAAGAACCCATCGACAATCTCGGCCGCGGGGCTGTCTGTCTTCTTCTCGATGAACCTCGAGAGTGCTGTTGGATGTACGAGGTAGCTCTCCGTCTCGTACCTGGACCAGGTGATTCGGTTGAGCGCCGCTTGCTCCGGTGTGGCCGAAGGCTGAATGCCGCGTCTCTTTCCGTCCGCGTCGACCAGCCAGACACCGGGAAGATCCGACCGCACGAGTTTGAGCGCATTGTAGTGATCCTGCGCTCGGATCCCGCGTGCCTCATCGCGCGGCTCCCACACCTGAGGCTTCCAGAAGGGCTGACGATTGAGGAAGTCCGCAAGGGGGTGACCGAGAACGCCCGCCCAGGCGCGAAGGAGATTCAGGTCGGTGTACCCCTCGAAGTAGAGAACTCCGGGTGCGCTCAGTGCATTGATGATGTCTACCTGCTCCAAGACCCCCATGGCCTTCGCGAGTTGCTCGCGCTCCGTGGTGCTCGTCAACCGGCGCGGTTGTCCCATCATCACAACGAGGTGCTCGGGGGGGACGGAGCGGAAGATCACCTCGGAGTGGGTAGCGATGATGACCTGCGAGTTTGTCTTGGCAGCCACCTGCCGGATTTCAGAGAAGATGGTGTCCTGCAAGAACACGTGCAGGTGCGCATCGGGCTCGTCGATGAGCAGCACAGCGCCTGGTCGGGTGTGAAGGCACGCGAGAAGAAGCAGGACCTGGTGCAAGCCGCTCCCCGCTCCCATGATGTCGAGCGATCGTTCGCTGCCCGGCCGCTTGAACTCGCAGATGATCTGACCTCCTGGCGTCTCTGGCACCAGCAGCTCGAAGCCGAAGAGCTTGCGAACGCTCGCGCACAGGTCTACCCAGCGGTTGCCCTTGGACACTTCTAGAAGCAGGTTGCGAAGGATGGCGCCCGGCCGCTGCCGCCCGAGGAGAGTGCGAATCCAATCTGGATTGTTGATCCAAGGCTCTTCGATCTCCAGGCCATCGACGCTGGAGATATAGACCATCGTCGGCACGGGCTGTTCGAGCACCTCTTTCGATGTCTCTCTGGTCGGTCGGACATAGATTTGCTCCGAGCTGTCCGCGGCCAGCTCCATTGACAGTCGTGCTCCATCGGAAGTCACCACCTCGACCTCGATGAGACCCTGGTAGTCGCGATCCCGCCACAGCAAGTCGAACGAACGAAGCGGTACCGAGCTGAACGCCTGCCTGGTGACGGGCTTCTTCGAGTAGAAGCCGTTGTGCTTGGTGTTGTCGTGGAGGAGGCGCCATTGCTCGAGCGCCAGGGACCAGGCCGAAAGCGCCTGCAGGACGGTCGTCTTGCCGGAGTTGTTCTGCCCGGCCAGCACAACGTGGCCCGGCAACTCGAAGGTGACATCATCGAATTGCTTGAAGCGACGGACCTTGAGCTCCTTGATGATCATCGCTTCACCTCCAGCTTCTTCACCACGATGAGCTCGTTGCCACGCGGATCGATCACCTTGACGGCGACCTGACGGTGCGTGCCGGCCTCGAAGGGTGCGCTCACCGTGCCGGCCAGGTGCTCCCAGACCGTGTCCTCGAACTGTCCATCCCAGCACAGCTCGGGCGCGAGCGACGAGTCGAAGCGGTAGGTGACCGGCGCCTTGCTCTTCTTGAAGTGCGCCTGCGCACCGATCTCGGGACGCACCGGAAGGTCGGCCTCGGGATGGCGGTAGGACGTCGCGTCCTGCATTGACGGAGAGGTCTTCTTCTGGCGTGCCATGGCTACCTCGTACCACGAGTCATCGAACGCACCAAGAGACGACTTTGTCCATCCGTCCCTCGATTTCGTGCTTGAGCCCGAGGTGCATCGGGTCCACTCTCCTGACGAGGAAGAGGTCATGACACAAACCATCGTCGTCTTCGGAGCGGCCGGCAACGTCGGCAGGGCCGTCGCGCGCCACCTGCGTCGATCGTCGCCCGACACGCCCCTGATCCTCGGTGGACGGAGCGCCGCGCCGCTGGAGGAGCTGGCCGCCGAGCTCACCGCGTCGAGCACGGGGGCCGCCGTCTCGGTCCGCGTCGCCGACGCGGCGGACCAGGCCGCCTTCCGCTCGTGCGTGCGCGGCGCCGGGCTCGCCATCATGGCAGCGAGCTCGAGCGCCCATGTGGAGGGCGTGATCGACGCGCTGATCGAGGAAGGCTGCGACTACCTCGACGTCCAGATCGGCGCGAAGAAGCTCGAGCGGCTCCGCGCGCTGCACCCGCGGCTCGAGGCGGCCGGCCGTCGAGCCCTCACCGAAGCAGGCTACTCGCCTGGGTTGCCGGCTGTCCTGGCGCGCGCCGCGCTGGCCCCGCTGGAGCAACCCACGCGCGTGCACGTCGTGGCGGGAGCGTTCTTCGACGGCACAGCGCTGGTCGCCTCGTTGAGCACGGGAGACGAGCTCGTCGGAGCCCTGGGCGAGCTGGGCCTGGACGTCTACGTCGATGGCGCCTGGCGCAGGGCGAGCATGCTGTCGGACGGGATGACGGTGGACCTCGGGCCACCGCTGGGCGTGCGCAAGTGCGGCCCATCGCACCAGGAGGAGCTCAAGGAGCTGCCGGCGCTCGTCCCGTCGCTGCGCGAGGTGCGCCACTGCTCGTCCGCCTTCAACTGGGTGACCATGGGGATCGCCTTTCCCGCGGCGATCGTGGGCATGGCCGTGGCGCCCGGCCTCCTGCGCAGGCCCCTCGGGAAGCTCATGCGCTGGTCGTTCAGGTTCACCCGTCCACCGTACTACGCGACGATGCTCGCGCGTGCCTGGGGCACGCTCGACGGCCGCCCGGCGGAGTCCGTGGTCCAGGTCGGGCACGAGGACAGCTACGAGATCACCGCGATCCCCGCCGTGGCGGTGGCCAGGCAGTGGGCCGCTGGCCGGATCCTCCCTCTGGGCACGAGCCTCGCCGGCATCGTGGTCGATCCAGGGACCTTCATCGACGACTGCCAGCTCCTCGGCGCGACGGTGTCACGGCGGCTGGACGCACCCGCGCCCGAGTGACGCTCACGGCACGTCGATCGTCAGCGAGAACGGATGGCGCGTGTCGTCGCGGTCCTCCGGGTCGTCGGCGCCGTCCGGGAGGGCGAGGACGACGACTGCCCGCTCGGTCAGGCTCCCGAAGCGCAGCGGAGCGGTGCCGGACGATATTTCGAGGATCTCGCCGTCGTCTTCTGCCTCGAGCCCCGGCACGGCCTGGACGCTCCAGCGGACCGCGTCGTCACCCTCGAACGACAGCGTCGCCTCGGTCGGGTCGCCGTCCTCGCGGTAGACCTGGACGTACTGGACCCCGAGCAGCATCGGCCCGGGCGATACCTCGATGAGACCGGGCTCGAGCCGCACGCGCTCCGCGATCGCCACCATCGCGTCCTCGGGGAACGTCTCGCCTTCCTCGAAGTGGCGCCCGTCGTCCCGCTCGCCCGTGAAGTAGCGCCACCGCGAGAACTCGACCACGCTGTCCAGGAACGAGATCGACGCCTGCTCGCCGAGCATGGACTCGAGCGCGTCCTCGAAGTCGGGCTCGTTGTCGCCCGGCGGGTTGCGGCTGCGGTCCCAGATCTCGGCCACGAAGCTCGGGTCGCCGTCGTAGACGTGGTCGCGCAGATAGCGCAGGTAGAGCATCGAGCCGTACATGTACCAGGTCTCGTAGTCGTCGTAGTAGTCGAAGGCCCAGTCCGGGTTGCCCTGGTAGTCGTACAGGAAGTCCCGGTAGCCGTTGTTGTCGTCGTACACCTCGTCCTCGACGAACTGCGAGGTCATCTCGAAGAAGATGGGTGTCTCCCACCAGTCGTAGGCCGCCTGCATCGCGTGGCTCAGCTCGTGCGCGACGAGCGCCGCGAGGTTCTCCCCGCCGTACGGGCCCCAGGGATCGAGGATCATGAACGCCCGGTAGTCGTCCCACTCGGTCTCCGGCTCCTCGCCGAGCACGTCCGCGCCGCACGAGCGCATGGTCCGCCAGAGGAAGACGTCGAACCCGTCGTCCGGCCCGCACGACCCGCGGTCGCTGACCGGCGGCCAGAAGCCGAGGTCCTCGGTCTCGACCTGCCACGAGTGGTCCATCGCCTCGAGCACCTCGTCGGCCGTGCTCCGCTCCGCCTCGTCGCGGTAGTGGACGACGATCGGATAGCGTGTCGAGCGCACCGAATACGGCCAGAAATCGGGGTTCTCGCAGGGCTGGTACACGCACTCCCCGTCCACGCACTCGAACGCCTGAGTGCAGGGATGGGCTTCGTCGCACTCCCACCGGCACCCGTCCTCCCAGCAGACCTGGCCCTCGGTGCAGGCCGTCGTGTCCGCCGTGGGTGGCGCGCCCGGGCACGTCGGAACGCAGATGCCGAGATGGCACTGCGCGGACGACGGGCACGGGTCGCTGTCCGAGCACAGCCGGTAGGTCACCCAGTAGTCCTCGCCCGGCTCGCCGTCACCGCAGCCGAGCCAGCCGGTGACGAGCAGCGACAGGAACGCGTGAAGGGCTCTCATGGTTCCCCCGGGTGCCCGACGGTGACGATGTACATCGGGTCGTGGCCCTCTGGGAGCCCGAGCATCCGGGCGATCCGGGGCCCGTCGAAAGCACCGATGGCCACGGTGCCGAGGCCGCGCGCCACGGCCATGAGCATCATGTTCTGGGCCGCGTGGCCGGCCTCGAGGTGGACATACATCGTGCCGCGAGGGCCGTAGCGGGCGGTCGTCCGCTCGAGGACGGCGGCGATCACGAAGTTGGCCGCCGCCTCCCCGACCCAGGGCTGCTCGCTGCACGCGTCCGCGAAGTCGGCCGCCAGCGAGCCCTCGACGCCTGCGGGCTCGATCGCGCCCTCGACGGTGTGGTACCAGTAGACTCCCTGGTCGAGCCCATCGACGCTCTCGGCGAGGAGGTACATCTCGAGTGGGTAGGTCGCGCCGGCGCTCGGCGCCGTCCGGAAGCCCATGACGCCGGGGAGCCCGGTCGGCCGGTCGGGAGCCGTGATCCCCTGCGCGGCCCAGAACAGCGCGTCCACGTCCGCGCGCGTCACCGGCGTCCCGCTCCACTGCCGGATCGAACGGCGGGCGGTCATGATCCGGCGCAGGACGTCCTCGTCGGACTCGGTCGGCTCCGCATCGGCGTCGCCGCACGAGGCGTCGCACCGCGGGCAGGCCGCGTCGCCGCCTGCATCGGTGCGATCGCACGGTCGCGTGCCGTCCTCGCATCCGGAGACGAGAGCGGAGATCGTGAAGAAGAGGATGACTGTTCCGTGCAGCATGGTTCCCTCAGTGGCGCTCGTTCTCATCGATGATCCGCCTGGCCTGTTCGAGGAGCTGGGCCATCTCCTCGTCGAGCATATCCGGGATCGCCGTGTTGCTCCGCCACCGGATCTCGCCCTCCGAGTCGAGGACGAAGGTCACGGGTGGAGCGCCGACGGCCGCGATCTCGGCGAGCTCCTCCGAGATGTCTCCATCGGGTGGGATATATGTCGGCACGTCCGGCTCGAACCGCTCCGACCACAGGCGGCATCCCTCGGTCGTGGCCACCTCACCGTGGTCCTCCTCGAGGAGGAGCTCGACGAGTGCCACCGGCTCGCCCGCGAGCGGGGCCATCACGTCCCGCTGGAGCATGGACGTCGCCGTCTCGCAGACCACGCACCACAGTGTGCTGAGATGGACGATGGTCACGTCGTTGACGCAGCAGATGTCCGGGACCGATGCTGGCTCTCCGTCGCAGGTCCAGAGCACGACGGGGTGGAAGACCTGGCTCACGTGCACGCCGCGAGGCCCGTCACCGTAACCGCAGTCCGACGCGCTGTCCGCGTCGCCCGGGTCCGCATCGGACGCGTCTCCGCCGTCGTCCGCGTCGGCCGCGCCATCGGGCCCCCCGTCCACCGGATCGCTCGGCGAGCTGGTGCACGCCACCGTGGCGCCCAGGATCACGATCGCGGCGAAGCGTCCCATGGCCCCAGCATAACTCGAATGCGACTTCAGGACAGCCCGCGCTTGTCCAGGTCGTCCTCGTCCAGGCCGAGGTAGTGGCCGATCTCGTGGACGAGGGTGGACAGGGCCAGGTCCCGGAGCTCGTCGCGGTCGCTGGCTTCGATCTCGATGTTGCGACGGAACAGGGTGATCTGT
>Ga0233425_10009724_pt1 | contig 12043 bp, 8 predicted proteins | sample Watercolumn_Towu_2_FD_181712 | JGI IMG/M metagenome (GOLD analysis project Ga0233425, IMG submission 181712) | Freshwater microbial communities from Lake Towuti, South Sulawesi, Indonesia - Watercolumn_Towuti2014_140_MG | ecosystem: Environmental > Aquatic > Freshwater > Lake | place: Indonesia...
GGGTGTGAACCGCAACATGGTAGAAAAGCTGGGCCTCGACTTCAAGGTGCTGTCCGACGAAGGCCAGCGTACAGCGATGATCTATGGGGTGCAGCTCAAAGAATATGATAACGCCTTTGCAGAAAAATATGAGGAAGGAATTCCGCTCCCCGCCTCCTTCCTCATCGATAAAAACGGGATTGTGCGCTATGTATCGAGGCCCGACAAGGTCGGTGAATTCTTAAACCCATCGCTCATCTTCCCGATTGTGGAACAGCTCGACGGCTCTTTCCGCCGCCAAAGCGAAACAGCAGTCACGGAGCATGCAACGGCAAAGGGCTCCGCCGTGAGCAGGGATGAGCTAAAGGATTTTGAGAATACCATCAGCCATCTGAAAAAAGAGCTGAGCCGCTACCAGAGCATCATCGAGCAGGCCAACGATGCGATGATCGTGATCGACATTGTGGATGGGAAGATCCACCAGAGCAATCCGAGTGCGGCGACGCTGCTGGGCTACAGCCGCGAGGAGCTTGAAACGCTGACCCTGTTTGAGCTGCATCCGGCAGAGTTTCTGGACGAAAGCTCGGAGATCGTGGCCGACGTTTGGGAAAAAGGCGGGCTCATTTACACCGACATCCCTTTCAAGACCAAAACGGGAGAGCTCATCCCGGTGGAATGCTCCGCCAAGGTCGCTCCCTTTGAAGGCCGGCCCGCCATTGTCATCTACGCACGCGACATTCGCGAACGCCTGAAGATGGAGCGCGAGATCAACGAGCAGCGTAAGATGATCGACGAGAAAAACAAAGACATTACCGATAGCATCGAGTATTCCAAACGTATCCAGCGCTCCATCTTCATCGATAAGGAGGAGCTGAAAACGCACGCCCCGGAGTCGTTCATCCTCTTCAAGCCACGCGATGTGGTAAGCGGCGACTTTTACTGGTTCTGCAATTACGAGATCAAACAGGACGTTACCTCCTCTACAGGATGGCATTACAAGGAAGGCTCACGCATCCTGGTGGTAGCAGCTGTAGATTGCACAGGACATGGTGTGCCGGGTGCTTTCATGAGCATCATCGGAAACGCTCTGCTCAACCAGACACTCAACAGCACAACGGTGGATTCGGCCGGCACGACGCTCGATTATGTCAATACGGAGCTGAAGAAAAGCCTGAACAAGAACAGCGAGGACATCCCGTTGCGCGATGGCATGGACATAGGCTTATGCTATTTCGATATGGAGCATCTGCGCCTCGAGTTTGCGGGTGCCAACAATCCGGCTTATGTTGTGCGCGGGAGCGAGCTCATTGTTCTGGCGGCCGATAAGCAGCCGATCACGGCCTCCACGGATGTCAGCGCCAAACCTTTCAGCACCCAGGTATTCGAGCTTCAGAAGGGTGACACGGTCTATCTGTTCACCGATGGCTTTGCCGATCAGTTTGGCGGTGAAAAGGGAAAGAAATTCATGTACAAGCGCTTTAAGGAGACCTTGCTGGAGCTGCAGGACAAGCCGATGGAAGCGCAAAGGGAGGCTCTGGACACTATCTTCGAAGACTGGAAAGGAGCGCTTGAGCAGGTAGACGATGTGCTGGTGATCGGCATCAGGATATAATTCCTGCTTATATCAACAACAAAGCCTGGAAAAGAACCATGACCCTTGTGAACGATTTAAGGGAAGTTTACGGCACGATCCTCAAACTGCCCGAAGCGACTAAGGGCGCTGAGATCGGCTTTTTCGTGAAGGAAATTTCCAGGAAGCGCCAAACGGTTTTCCGGAAAATCCGCGAAGAACATTGGCAGGACCGAGTCCTGATCTTAGAAGCATTCAAACAGGTAGCGGGCCAATACCCTTACTATCCGTTAAGGGGAGATTCCGTTCACCGCAAAACAGCATACCGTCAGTTGAAAGCCCTGGAGCATGATATCAAGCAGCTGGAATTCGATATTTACAAACAAGAGGGGCAATGCAACTGTGAGCTGCGGAAAAGGCTCGCCCTCCCGTTTGACGATGAATCGCGCAAAGGTCTGAACCTCCTGAAACGCGTTGACGGTCCCTACGACCGCTATGATGTATACCAATGCCACTCCTGTAACATGCGCTGGGTATTTGAATACCTCGAGGATGATGATGGCTCGACGCGATGGATGCCCTGGAATGAAAAGGAATATCCTTACTGACGAATTATGAATCCCATTAACAACCGTGTGGTTGCTTTTTACAACGAAGGATTTTCAGACGGCTTCTCCACCTGCTTCTTATGGTACAGGTCGATGCACAACAGGATCGCCAGGAAGCCCCAGAAAGGCACAGAAGCCTTGTCGCTGTCGAGGAAGTTGTTGAGGAAGCCATGCACAAAGTAGGTGCTGATGCCCATGACGATGGAGATGGTAAAGATCTTCAACGACCTGTCTTTGATCTCATATACCAGCCGGTAGCCCAGGTGCATGGTGTAGAATACCAGGGCGATCACCACCAGCAAGCCGCCGAGCAGCCCCTGCTCGCTCATAGGGCCGAGGTATTCGCTGTGTGCATTTCCCTTATTGCCGAAGTTGGTGGAGATCTCGGTAATCAGGCCGCTTTTCTGGTAAGGCGCATAGAGGAACTGGTAGGTTCCGGGCCCTGTTCCCAGATAAGGATAATCCTGGAAGATGCTGAGGGCGGAGCTCCAGCGGTTCAGGCGCTCCATGTTCGATACGTCGGTGGAGATGTTCGTCATCGACTCGATATTGGCCGCAAAATCCCCATCCGAATCGGTATTGTTCCTACCGAGAATCATCAGGATCTCCGACTGAAAGGACAGAAAGATGACCACGACGGTGAACAGTGTGACGATGATGGTCCGGAATTTAATCTTTACCATAAACGTCGCCAGCACGCAAAAAGAGACCGCAAGACTCAGCCAGCCTGCGCGGGCATAAGACACTACAATGGAGACCAGGAAGATGCCCAGCAACCCCAGGCACAGCACCTTGACGAAAAACGAAACGTTACGCATCAGCAGCATGCCTCCCATGACAGGAATGAACATGGCCAGCACGGCGCCATAGGCTGTGTGGTCGTTGTAGAAAGGCGAAACGATCCAGTCGGCGGTTTTTTCATCGAAGCCATAGGCGGCATGCCGCACCGTTGTAATAATGGCGACCATGGCCAGAGCCACCGCATAGCAAAGCAGGTAGATCTTAATGGAGTTGAAGTTTTTGAAGATACAGGAAGCGATGAAATAGCAGGAAACCAGGAACCAGGTACGCGATAAAATGTACTTGAGCGACACCACCGGCAATTCGCTGGTAAGCGTGGTGATGGCCATCCACGACAACTGCACCAGGATGATGATGGTGAGTGGATGACCGGCTATTTCGCGGGGCGTGACGCCACTGCTCCACTGGTTCAATAAATACAGCAGGGTGAGGCCGATCATCAAAGGCTCCGACGGAAGGCTCAGGTTGAGGCCATCCGACATGCCCAGCTCTTTTAAGGTAATGGCCAGCGGCGTGCAGAAAGCCATGAGGTACATCACCTTTTCGATGTCGGTGATGGCCAGCAGGACAACCAGCAGGCAAAGCGGGAGCATGTTGAAGGCGTAGAACATGCCTCTGTCGAACAGGAACACATAGGTATTGAGCAGTATATAGGATACTACGATTAAATAAAATGCCCTGGTGTATGTCAGCTTCAGCAAACGCACGCTTCGCTACAGGTTTTCGTCTTTCGACTGGCTTACCACCTGATTCTTGATCTCTACCAGCTTATCGGCAAACAACAGGAACAGCAAGGCCAGCAGGAAGGCGGAGAAGGTGGAAACGATCACAATGAGCGCACGCACCGGCTTCGCTTTTTTCTCGTTCCGCTGCGCTTTGTCCACCACGAATTTGGAAGGCAGGTGCTTGTTCAGGTTCACAAACGCCTCGTCGTATTTGCCTTTGATCACCGGGTATTTAAACCGGTATTTTTTCAGTTTCTCCGTCAGGTCCACAAAGGCCATCCCGTACTTTTCGAGCGTATCGAGCTTTCCTTTCAGCTGCGCCTTCGCGCGCTCGTCGCCATTGGCAACGGCCTTCGCCATTTCCTTGGAGTAAGCTTTCATTTCACTCTTATAGTCCAGGACCCCCAGCTCGCGCAGCACCTGCACGCTGTCTTCCATCTCCGCCACATTTTTGAGGTAGCTGTTATATTCTTCCTCAACGATCGCAAAAGCCTGCTTCGCCACTTCCCGCGTCATCCGGTGCTTCACGCTGTCGGCGTAATCCACAATGGAGTTGGCGATCTTCGCGGCCCTGTCCGACTGGTAATCGTACACATCGATACGGATCGACACATAATCCGTACGCTTGAACGATACCATCTCGTTCCATTTCAAATTGAGGTAATGCGCCGTGAGGTCGTTGTCGCGCGGGATTTTCCAGGCCGTGTACAGGTCGTACTGCTTCGCCGCCATTTCCCTGATCTCCACGGAATTCAGGATCTGCAGCAGCTTCTCCGCATCATCCTCATCGCCCAGCTCCATGTAGTCTTCCTGGTTACCGGCATTCTGCTCTACCAGCAGCTTAGCTACCGAAAAGGTGCGCGACGGAAAAATAATAGCCGTGGCCTTGTACTGCGGTGAGATGATAAAAGAGGCGATGATCGACAGGACAGCGGCGCTCAGCGTGACGATAAGGAGCGGCTTCCTCCACTTGTAGATCTTGGCCAGCAGCTTGATCGTTTCTTTATTCAGGTTAATAGAAGTCATTTGAACAGGGATGGATTATTTGAATTTTACGAATTTATAAATGGACCGGAGACTTAACAGCCCCGACACGAATGCCCAGAGGCCGCAGAACACGCACATCACAGCAAAGTTGATGAGCCAGCTGCCCGTGAGCGTCCGCGAGAACAGGTTGAAGCCGATGATGCCCGCAATGAATACGCCAAGCGACAGCATCAGCTTTGTGTTGAATTTGAATTTGAAGATTTTTACGGAAAAGTAGATCTGGATGCCGGCGATAAAGAACTGGGTGATCAGGCTGGAATAAGCGCTGCCCAGGGCCTTGTAATCCGGGATCAGCACAAAGTTCAGGACCAGGTTCAGGCAGATCCCAACAAAGGACGTAATGTTCAGCTGTTTCAGGTTCCCGTTGGCCGTGAGCAGGGTGCCGAAGATATAGGTGGCCGACACCGCCGTATAGCAGAGCATCAGGATACTGAACTCCCGGTACGAATCGGAGATCTGCCCGGGCTTCACGTGGTTGATGAGGCCGGATATTTCCTGGGCGTAGAAGAAACAGCCGAAGGAGATGACCAGCGCCGGGGCGATCAGCAAAATAAAGGAGGTCTTAACGATCTGCTCGACATTTTCCTTATGCTTGATCATGCGGCTGAAAATCGGGATCAGCTGGATGGAGAACAGGTAAGGGATCATATTTCCCGCCTCCAGCAAGCGGAAGCCTTTGGCATAAATACCGGCCTGCTCCGAGCCCTCCGTCTCCGGCAGCAGGGAGCCGAGCATCACGCTGTCGAGGCGGTTATAAAAGGTCATCAAGAGCACCAGCACCGCAAAAGGAAAGCTTTGCTTCAGGATCATCACGCTGAAGGGAAAATTCCAGGTAAGCCTGAAATGCCTGGTTTTATTATACACTGTGCCAAAGGCAATGATCGCCGTGATCAGATAGCCAATGGTTTGGGCATACACAAAGGACATAACGTCGATCTTCAGGCCAAACCATCCCGCCAGAAGGATGAGGCAGATGGAGGTCATGATGAGCCTGTCCGCCACAGACACGAAGCTGTCTGTTTTGAACAAATGCAGCCCCAAAAGGCTGGAGCGCAGGTAGAGCGTCATGCTGATCAGGAATTGGTTCAGGGCCAGGATAGAAAGCAGCTTCATATAGCGGAAATCGTAGCCCAGCACCAGGCCGAGAATGATCGTTACCAGAAAGTACACAAGGCCTAAGCCCAGCTTCAGGGTGAAGAGGCTGCTGAAATGCTTGGTCAACAGATGGTTGTTCTGGGCGATATTCTTGTTATTGAACTGTGTCACCCCGAAGTCGAGGAGGATATTGAGCAGGAAGGAGAAATTGAAGAGAATGGCATATTCCCCGTAACTCACATTTCCTACCGCATTTTGTACAGCCGGTTCGATACCCAATGGCCAAAAAGGCTTAATAAGCAGGTTCAGGATGATAAGAAATGCAATATTTGTAACAAATTTCTTCTGTTGCATAAAACCTTTTGGGCAAACAGCAAATATATTATTTTTTCGGCTGTAGACGGTTACGAAAGCGGTGTTTTTAGGAATTGTAAATGCTTGTTTATTAGTGATAATACAAAACTTTTTAGATAGTTTTGGGTTCTATTTTAACGTAAAGACTCCGCTTTTAGTACGGAGCCGTAAAACAATTCTTAAAACGATCAAAAGTCATGGAAAATACCCTACCTAAAAGCGAGGAAGAATGGAAGCAGCAGCTTACGCCCGATCAGTACTATGTGCTCCGGGAAAAAGGAACGGAAAGGCCTTTTACCGGCAAGTATAACCTGCATTTCGAAAAAGGCGTCTACAAATGCGCCGGCTGTGGCTATGAGCTGTTCGACGATTCCCAGAAATTCGAATCGCACTGTGGCTGGCCAAGCTTCGATGCAGAGCTGGGCTCCGGCGACAGGATTAAAAAGATACGCGACACCACCTTCGGGATGATCCGCACCGAGATCGTGTGCGCCCGCTGCGGAGGCCATTTAGGCCATGTGTTCGACGACGGCCCGACGGAAACAGGCCAACGCTACTGCGTCAATTCCCTGAGCATCGATTTCGAGCCGGAGAAGTAAGAAGACGCTTCGCTTACCATCCTAGCGAGTGAAACGAAGCCATCTCTATAGATTGGGAGATTGCTTCACTTCGTTCGCAATGACGCCAAACAAAAATCCCCCGCAGAAATGCGGGGGATGAGTTAATCCCGTTCTTTTTTACCTCCTGCAAAGCGATTCACCTTCTCCTCTCTGAAGCGGCCTGTAAGCGCCAGAATAAAGGAAAAGATCCCCAGAACACCACAAACCAGACCGATCACTTCCAGTTTTGGAGATACCTGCTCATTCTTATTAAGCTCCAGCATACCTACCGCCAAAGCCACCACCATAAACATAGCGCCGTAAATATATCCGCGCCTGTTTTCTTTTTTATGCTCTCCCCCATAGGCTTCGTACAGGTCGTTGAGCATCTGGTTGGCCTGTGTCAGCTCCATAGCTCTGTGGCTTGCAATCAGGTCGTTAATTATCAAATGCCGCTGTATTCCGCGCTTTATATTGTCAATGGCAAAGTCAATGTTATTCTCCCTGACCTTCAACTGTAGGTATTTATCCTTTACAGGTCTGAACTTTTTCATAGCGTCTTACTTCAGTTTATCGCCCATCTCCTTGCTTTTCTGCTCATCGCCTACAAGGAGGTACAGCTTCCTCAAAGCTACCATGCTGGCGCGGTCATCGGGGCGTACAGACAAAGCCTGCTCCAGGAAAGGAATGGCTTTCTTGTAATATTCCCGGCTTTTTGCCTCAATGTCTTTTTGTGTTTTCGACAATTGCGTAATGGTGGCTTTTTCCATCGCTTTATTGTACAGGGTGGCGCCGTAATTGTTGTAGAGCGCTCCCAGGTTGTACAGGGCATTGAAATAGCTGTCCTGGTTGGATGGCCTCAGGTCTACCGATTTCTGGTAGTGCTCTGCCGCTTTCATGATCAGCTCATCGTAGTTGGCAGGCTTGGTCGAATCTTTTCCGCTCACCATTTTAGGATTGGCCAGGTTGTCGTACACATTACCCAGCACCAGGTGCAGCTGTGCATTGTTCGGATCTTTGGAAATCGCTGTCTGCAGATTTTCCAGGGCTTTTTGCTGGTCGCCTTTCTGCAGGAACAGCTCCGTTTCCTTGTTCATCAGGTACACGTCGTTCGGAAAGGCCTTCCTTCCCTTCGCCAGGTACTCCTGCGCGCCGGCATTGTCGCCCGCCGCCAGCTTCGCATCATAGATCGTCTGGTAGTTATACGGCGTAGCGATGTTCATGTCGATCATCTTTTTATTGTACTCGATCATCTTCGCCGGGCTTTTGCTTTTCTGGGCGGAGATGCAGGCATTGTAAAAAGCCGAGGTGTCGATCTTTTCCGCCAGCAATAAATTGAGCATGCCCGACGCGTAGAAGAAATCCGCCGCCTGCTCGTACTGCTTCATTTTATATTTTCCCACCGCAATATTCGACGATTCCAGCTTCAGCTGCATCGCCACATTGCTCAGTTTCAGGTCGTCGTCGCTGGCGCTTGAGGCGCTGCCACCTTTCACGATTTCCAGGATGGAGTTGAAATATTTCGGATCCACCGCTTTGATCGTTTCCAGCGATTTACCCGCCGTTTCAAATTCTTTGGTAGGAGCGCTGCCATAAGCCGCCTCAGCCCTGGAGTTCTTATCGCTGATCGTTGCCTCCAGCTTTTTATTTTCCTCCTTCAGGTTGTACTGGTACACATAGTACATGATGCGCGCCTTGTAGGCATGCGTCTTGGCCTGGTTTTTCGTGTTTTCATCGGCCAGCGCCAGGTCGATGCTGCGGTTGGCTTTCATCAGGTAGCTTGTATCCGGCTTGTCGCTCAAGGTGGATTCATAATCGCTCAGGGCCCTCCAGGCGCTTTGCACCTTATTCTTCTGGGAAAAAGCCGCGCTGCTTAAAACAACGCAGGCGCTTAATAACATGGTCTTAGTGGTCATACACAAAAGTATTGAACGTTTCTGCAAACAGAATTATTTGTATTTCTCCGCTTTTTCGGTTTCTCCCAAGCGCAGGAATAATTTTCTTAGTTGTTGTTTCGTGGCTTTATCCGGGCTCACCTCGTACGACTTTTCGAAGTTCACCACAGCCTTCCGGAAATAATCGTTGGCCTTGGTCTCATATTCTTTGGCCTTGGCGGTTTCCTTCGGAGGCAATGCGCCCAGCTTGTCGTTCCACTCGTTGCCCGAGTTGAAGTACATAACCCCGAGGTTGTAATTCGCGATCTCGTAATCCGGCTTGATCTCCAGAGCCTTTAAGTACTCTGCCTCCGCCTTGTCGTTCTCATTGGTTTTCTGGTAGATGTTGGCAAGGATCACGTGCAGCACCTCATTGTCAGGAGCCAGCTCGATGGCGCTGTTCAGCTTGCTTTTCAGCTCGTTGGTCTTGTTCCTTGCCAGGTAAATGTTGATCTCCTGATTTACCAGCTCCATGTTGTCCTCAAACATCTGCTTTCCTTTCCCGATATACTCCAGCGCTTTGGTCGTATCCTTATCCAGGAGCGATAGCTTCACCATGTCCGTATAGATCCTCGGCTCTTTGTATTTCATGTCGATGAGCTTATTCGCGTATTCCAGCGTTTTCTCCTTGTTAGGAACGGATTTATACATCTCGAACTTATTGTACATCAGCTTTTCCTTCGTGATGTTGTTACGCTTCATCCCCTGGTCGAAATCGTAAGGCAAAGCGGCTTCCATCAGGTCGTAGCATTTCACCGCCTTGTCAAACTCCTTATTGATCCTGTACGTGTTCGCCTTATTGCTTACTGCCGCCGAAGCCTGCACGATAAGGCCTTTCACCTCATCCTTATAGATATTGTCCTTGTCGTTTTTCAGGCAGTTGATATAGCTTTCCAGTGCTTTTTCCTCTGCCTCGGCATCCAGCTTGTTCACCGCAGCATCTTTGTCGAAGTAGATCGCCTGGTAAATTTTCCCTCTGTACATCCAGAGCTTGGCACTGTTCCTGGTGCTTTCATGTACCGAAGCAGCATCTGCCGCCGCTTTGGCTTTATCATATTCCTTGTTCCTTAAATAGTTCGACGCGTTTTGCACCTGATTGCTTTGCGCGGAGACCAGAGTTGTAGCTCCGATGCACAAAGCCGTTACAATGTTTTTAATGTTCATGGGCGATTTTTTAATTTGTTAAATGTACGATTTTAATTAAAAAAAAACACCAAGCCTTTTAAGAGCTTAGTGTTTTTTAATATCAGGATGTTATTGAAGTTCATGTTGAAGTACAGACGCAAAGATTGTACTTTTTACATAACTAGTCTACAGAGATTTTCTTTAATTTAACTTTATTTAAAACCTCTTTGTTCTTAGCGTCTTTGGAAGCTTTATCGAGCTGAGCTTCGATCATCGCCTTATCGCCTACAACCACTGTGGTCAGCTTGTTCACATCGAAGTATTTTTTGATCTGGGCGTTCAGCTCGTCCTTCGTCATGTTTTTCAGGATCTGGTTTTGCTGAGCCGTGTAGCCTTTATCAAGGTTATACCTTACGATGTTCGACAGGAAGGATGCTTTCTGATAAGGAGCCTCATATTTCAGCGCCTCCTCGTTCAGCAGGGAGCTTTTGGTAAACTCCAGCTCCTTGTCGGTGATGCCGGTTGTCTGGTACCTTGTGAATTCCTTGATGATCTCCGCCAAAGATAAAGCCGTAGCAGGGCGTTTTACAGAGCAGCTGATCTGGAACGTACCGGTGTATTTTCCACCGTTGAAGCCGGAACGGATGCCGTAAGTATAGCCCTTATCCTCACGCAGGTTCAGGTTCAGGCGGCTGTTGAAAGCACCACCGAATACATAGTTCGCAATACGGTTTTTGTAGTAGTCGCCGGTAGCATCGTATTTCAGGGATGGGTAGCCCATCTGGATCACAGATGACGGAGCGCCGTATTTATTATAGATAAAGAACTGAGGCTCTGTGGAAGCCACCGGCTCGGTAACAGGTTGGATGGTTACCGGCTTTGCCTGCCATTTGTTCAGGAAGCCCAGTTTAGCGATAACGTCTTTCTCTTCCACATCGCCTACCACCACAATGCTCGTTACTGACGGAGAGTAGAACTTGTTATAGTAATCTTTCACATCGGCCAATTCCACATTTTCAATGGTTTTGATCGACGGCTCGAGACCCATTACCGTATTACCGTACAGCGCATAGCTGAAAGCCTTGTTAGCCATAGCGTTGGCGCTGGTTTCAGAGTTTTTAACGCTTTCCTTGTATTGTTTTTTTGCCAGCTTGAAATCCTCGGCGTTAAAGCCCGGGTTCAGTAATTTCTCTTCCAGCAGTTTCAGCGTAGCATCCAGGTTTTTCTTCAAAGACCTCACCTGGATCGTGGTTGCCGATTTGGAAGCGCTGAAGCTGATAGAGCTTCCCAGTTTTTCCAGCTCTGCGGAGATCTGCTCGGTGGTGAAGTTTTTGGTGCCTTCGTTCAATACGCTGGCGGTCAGCTCGGCCACACCCATTTTTTTCAGCTGATCCGCTGTCAGTACGAGACTTCCGCCGTCCATGGTCATCACCATCGTTACTTCCGGAGTTTCTGTATTTTTTGTTCCGATGATGGAAATGCCATTCGATAACTTCGAGGTGAAATAATCAGGAACCACCACCGTTTTGGCAGCGCCGGCCACAGGCCTTACCGCCCTGTCGAATTTATCGGCTGGTGGCGAATAGCTCAGCCCGTTATACTCAGCCGGCGTCTCGAATTTCATTCCGGCATAAGGGTTCACACTTTTCACGGAATCTTTCTGATTCATGATCGGATACGTATTCAGTACGGCCGCACCGGCACCTTTGATGTATTTGTTAAACACACGGGCCACGTCTTCTTTCGTTACCTTATTATAACGATCGATCTCGTCGGAGATGGTATAGCCCTTGCCTATTAAACGCTCCCATTCGGAGATCATACTCGCTTTATCATCCACAGTCCCCAGAACGCTGTAATAGCCGGATTCGATTTCCGCTTTGGCCCTGGCCAGAGCGTCGTCCGTAATACCGGAAGCGCCGAACTCATCGATGGTTGCTTTTACTTTGGCATCCACATCCGTAAATAATTTTTCCAGGTTAAAATCTTCCGGCGGATAGGCAAAGATCTGGATAGAGAACTCTCCTCCCAGCTCTTTCGAGCGGTGATTGACACCCGCCTCTACGGCGATCTCCGGCTTGGATTTTACGAAGTTCTTGTAGAAAATAGAGTTGTTACCGTTCCCCATCATCATTCCTAAGATGTCGAGCGCTGGCTCATCCCTGTGGTACTGAGGCACTGTAGGGTACACGCGCAGGTTCAGCGG
>Ga0233425_10009725_pt1 | contig 12042 bp, 14 predicted proteins | sample Watercolumn_Towu_2_FD_181712 | JGI IMG/M metagenome (GOLD analysis project Ga0233425, IMG submission 181712) | Freshwater microbial communities from Lake Towuti, South Sulawesi, Indonesia - Watercolumn_Towuti2014_140_MG | ecosystem: Environmental > Aquatic > Freshwater > Lake | place...
GCCGGCCGGACGCTGGGTGAGCCTGAGCTCTGCGTCGCCGCCCAGCATCAGCCGCGCATCGGCCAGCATGCCCGCGGTGATCGCCCGGCCCAACGACCCCACGCCCGCGATCGCCGCCACGCCGATGGCGAGGCACGCCAGGAACAGCCGGAACCCGCCCAGGCCCGAGCGCAGCTCGCGCCGGGCGAGCTTCAGCGCCAGCGACAGCGTGGTCATCGAGCGACGGCCGTCATTTCGCCGCGGCGCGCGGAACGGCGGCGCGGCGGTCCTCGGCGATGCGGCCGTCGCTGAGCCGCACGATGCGCTCGCACCGCTCCGCCAGCTCGGGATCGTGGGTGACGAGCAGCAGCGACGTGCCGTGGCGCCGGTGCAGGTCGAACAGGAGCTCGATCACGCGATGGCCGGTGTCCTGGTCGAGGTTGCCCGTGGGCTCGTCGGCCAAGAGCAGCTTGGGGCCGGCGGCGAAGGCGCGCGCGAGGGCCACGCGCTGCTGCTCGCCGCCCGAGAGCTGCCCGGGATAGTGCTTGAGGCGATGGCCGAGGCCGACCGAGCCCAGCGCCGCGCCGGCGCGGGCGAAGGCGTCGCGCGAACCGGCGAACTCGAGCGGGATCGCGACGTTCTCGAGCGCCGTCATGGTGGGCACGAGGTGGAAATCCTGGAACACGATGCCGATATGGTCGCGGCGGAAGCGCGCCAGCGCGTCCTCGTCGAGCGCGCCGAGGTCGGCGCCCGCGACATGGACGGACCCCGAAGTCGCGCGCTCCAGGCCCGCCAGCACCATCATCAGGCTCGACTTGCCCGAGCCGGAGGGGCCGACGATGCCGACGGTCTCGCCCGCCGCGACCGCGAGCGAAATGCCGCGCAGGATGTTGACCGCGCCGGCCTGGCTCACCAGTGTAAGATGCACGCCGTCGAGGCGGACGATGGGCGCGGACGGAGCTTGGGCTGCGGTCATGAGGCGGCGGATTTCCTTGCGGCGGAAGCGGCCCAGGGCCTTGCGCGGCGCCCTGGCGGCCGCGCTCGGCCTTGTGGCGCTGGCGGCGCTCCCATCCTATTCGCCCGCGATTGCGGCGGAAATGCGGATTCTCGCCCTCGGCGACAGCCTGACTGCGGGCCTCGGCCTGCCGGAGGGCCAGGGATTCGCGGCGCAGCTCGAGCGCGCCCTCAACGCCGGCGGCCGGGCGGTGCGCGTGCTGAACGCCGGGGTTTCGGGCGATACGACCGCGGGCGGCCTGCAACGGTTGGATTGGGCGCTCGCCGGCAAGCCGCACGTCGCGATCGTAGAGCTGGGCGCCAACGACATGCTGCGCGGCCTCGATCCGGCCAAGGCCGAGGCCAATCTCGACGCCATCCTCACGAAGCTGAAGAAACGCGGCGTGACCACGCTGCTCGCCGGGATGCTGGCCGCGCCCAATTTGGGCCGCGACTACGAACGCGCGTTTAACGCCATCTATCCCGCGCTGGCGCAAAAGCACGGCGTGGCGCTCTATCCCTTCTTCCTCGACGGCGTGGCGGGGAACCTCGCGCTGCTGCTGCCCGACGGCTTGCACCCGAACGAGCGCGGCGTGGCGGAGATTGTGCGGCGCATCCTGCCGGCCGTCGAGCGCGCGCTGGCCGAGGCCGCGAAGGCCGGCTAGCCATGGACGACATCCGCGCCGCGCATGCCGGGGGCGCCGACTGGCGCGCGGCGGCGGCCCAGTGCGTGGAGAAGCTGGGTCCCCTGACGCCGCGCCACCGCCTGGGGTTCGTCTATGCCGCCGACCGCTTCGCGGGCGAGCTCGGCGCCATCGCCGCGGCGTTGAGCGCCGCCACGCCGGTCCAGGACTGGGTGGGCACGGTCGGCATCGGCATCTGCGCCACCGCGAGGGAGTATTTCGACGAGCCGGCCCTGGCGGTGATGGTCGCGGCGGCGGAACCCGAGGAATACCGGCTGCTGCCCAACCTCGAGCGCGACACGCGGCCGATGAAGAACGCGCATTGGCAGTGGATCGAGCGCGCGCATCCCCGGGTGGCGCTGGTGCACGCCGACCCCAGGGCCGAAGCGGTGCCCGGGGTGATCGCGGGCCTGGCCGATGAGATCGGCTTCGCCGTGGGCGGCCTCACCTGCTCGCGCCACGAATTCCCGCAGCTCGCGGGGGCGGTCAGCGAAGGCGGCGTGTCGGGCGTGCTGTTCGCGGGCGGCGTTGTGCTGGCGACGGGCCTGAGCCAGGGCTGCGCGCCCATCGGGCCTACGCGGCGCGTCGGCGAATGCGCAGGCAACATCGTCGCGGAGATCGACGAACGGCCGGCCCTCGAGGTGCTGAAGGAGGACATGGGCGCGGCAGCGGCGCGCGACCTGCCGCGCTCGGCGCTCAACATCCATGCCGCGCTGCCGGTGCCCGGCTCGGACACCGGCGACTACCTGGTGCGCAACCTGACCGGCATCGACCCGCAGCGCGGCCTGGTCGCGATCGCGGCGGAGATGAACCAGGGCGACCCGATCCTGTTCGTGCGCCGCGACCGAGCGGCCGCGGAGCAGGACCTCAGCCGGATGCTGCGGCAGCTCAAGGGCCGGACCAAGGGAACGCCCAAGGGCGGCATCTACGTCTCGTGCGTCGCGCGCGGGCCGGGCCTGTTCGGCGAAGGCTCGTGGGAGACCCGGAAGATCCGCGCGGAACTGGGCGAGTTCCCGCTGGTCGGCTTCTTCGCCAACGGCGAGATTTCGCACAACCGGCTTTACGGCTATACAGGCGTCCTGACTCTGTTTCTCTAGGCGAAAAGCATGGCCGACGCCGCGGACAACGCCAACGCCGTGATTCGCCCGCCGATCGCCTGGGCGCTGGCACTCGTCGCGGGCCTTGCGCTCGATTGGCTCTCGCCGCTGCCCTTCGTCCCCGAATCGGTGCCGCGGGCGTGGACCGGCGCCGCGGTGTTCGCCGCCGGCCTGACGTTGGCGATTTGGGCGATCCGGACCTTTCGCGCCGGCGGCACCAGCATCCAAACCAGCCGGCCTGCCACGACGGTCATCGCAAGCGGCCCGTACCGCTTTACCCGTAACCCGATCTATGCCGGCATGTTCCTTGGCCAAATCGGCCTGGCCGTCGGTTTCGACAGCTTTTGGATTCTCGCCATGCTGATCCCGTTCTACCTGGTCATCCGTTACGGCGTGGTGGCCCGCGAGGAGGCCTATCTGGAACGCAAGTTCGGCGGCGCATACCGCGACTACAAGTCGCGCGTGCGACGCTGGCTTTGATCGCGCGCGGCCGGCCGCGCCGGGCCGGAAACGCCTGCCGCTAGCGTCCCGTTCGTTTCGTCCCGTACCCCGTCGGAGTTCGCATGCAGTATCGCAACTTGGGTTCGAGCGGCATCACCGTAAGCGCCGTGTGCCTCGGCACCATGACGTTCGGCGAGCAGACCCCGGAGGACGAGGCGCACCGGATTCTCGACGCCGCCGCCGCGGGGGGCGTCACGCTCCTCGACGCGGCCGAGAACTATCCCGTCCCGCCCCGGCCCGCGACCCAGGGCCGCACCGAGGAGATCGTCGGCAGCTGGCTCAAGGCCCGCGGCAACCGCGCGAAGGTCGTGGTCGCCACCAAGGTGATCGGCCGCGGCGAGCGCGAGCCGCACATCCGCGGCGGCGTGTCGCGGCCGGACGCCAGGAACATCGCCGCGGCGCTGGACGGCAGCCTGAAGCGCCTCAAGACCGACTACATCGACCTCTACCAACTCCATTTCCCCGACCGGCTGACCAATACGTTCGAGAAGCTGGGCTACGCGCACGACCCGAACGACGCCTCGGTGCCGATCGCCGAGACCGTGGGCGTGTTCGGCGAGTTGATCAAGGCGGGGAAAATCCGCGCCTTCGGCGTGTCGAACGAGACGCCCTGGGGCCTGATGCAGTACCTGCGGCTGGCGGAACGCGACAAGTCCCTGCCGCGCGTGGCGGCGCTCCAGAATCCCTACAGCCTGGTCAACCGCGCCTTCGAAGTGGGCCTGGCGGAGATGTGCATCCGCGAGAACGTGCCGCTGCTCGGCTACTCGCCGCTGGGTTTCGGCGCGCTCACCGGCAAGTACCTGGACGGGGCGCGCCCGGCCGACGCGCGGCTGACCAAATACCAGGGCGGCTGGGTGCGCTATCTTTGGCCGCGCGCTGAGGCGGCGCACCGGGCCTACGCGGAGCTCGCCCGCAGGCACGGGCTTTCGCCCGCGGGCATGGCGCTCGCCTATGCCGCGACGCGGCCGTTCATGGGATCGGTCATCATCGGCGCGCGCACCGCGGAACAGGCGAGGGAGAACCTGGAGCTGATCGGCAAGACCGCGCTTTCGGCCGAGGTCCTGCAGGCGATCGACGCGATCCACGCCCTGAACCCAAACCCGGTGCTGAAATAGGACGCGCGCCATGATCCGGCTGTTCGTGGGGCTGCCGCTGCCGGAGGAGGTGCGCACGCGCCTGGCGGCGATGTGCGCCGGCGTGCCCGGCGCGCGCTGGGAGCCGCCGGAAAACCTGCACCTGACCCTGCGCTTCATCGGCGAGGTGGAGCTGGGCCAGGCCGAGGACATCGACGGCCAGCTCGCGCGCCTGCACATGCCCGGCTTCGCCATGACGCTCGCGACGGTCGACCATTTCGGGCCGGGCGAGAAGGCGCGCGCGCTTTACGTGGGCGTGGAGCGCAGCGAGCCCCTGATGCGCCTGCAAGGCAAGATCGAGAACGCGTTGCAGCGCATCGGGCTGCCGCCCGAGACGCGCAAGTTTATTCCCCACGTGACGCTGGCGCGGCTCAACGGCGCGCCGCCGGCGCGCGTGCAGTTCTTCCGCGAGATGCACAATCTGTTCCGCGCCGGACCGTTCCCGGTCGCGGAGTTCATCCTGTACTCGAGCCATCCCGGCAAAGGGCATTCGGTCTACGAGGAAGAGGCCGCGTACCCGCTGGCCGCCCCGGCCGCCTAGGCGCCCCGCCCGGCGTCGTTTTCCACCAGAGCTTTGAGCCAAGGCGCGGCGAAGAATGCGGCCGGCCGCGCGGCCTTCGGGAGTCCGAGCCGGCCGGGCGTCATCGGCACGAACTTCTGCTTGGCGGCCTGATCCGGATTGGGCTCCATCGCGCCGACGTTTCGCCCTCCGGCCAAAGTCCAGGGGCCGCCCTTGTCCAGCTGGATTTCCCAACCCACCGATTGCCCGAGAATCGGGCTGCCATCCCTCGGCGCGAAGTCGCCGCCGCGGCCGGACTTGAACCCCGGCAGCGCGTGCACGCCCGCCACCGGATAGCCTTGGCCGATCAGGCCGTCGGGAAAGGTCGGATGATTGCAGTAGTCGTTGCGGAACACGATGCCCAGCCGCGCCCAATCCGTCGTGAAGAGATCGGGTGTCTCGAACGGATCGTCGCAGAGCGGGTCGACAGACCCCGGGCCGATCATCCGCCGGAACGGGTCGACCATTCCCGGGGGATGGCGCGCGGCATCGGCGAATTCGATCGCGTTGTTGAAATGGCTGAAGTTCCGCAGCTTGCCGTCCTTCACGTACGCGCTGCGCAGGTACCAGCTGTTGTGGAACACGTAGACGGGATGCCCGGGAAGGTACCAGTCCTCGTCCTTTTCCTTTTTCACCTTGCTGGCCTTGAACACGGCGCCGCCCGAGGCGCAGTCGCCGGGCGGGCCCTGCTTGCGGTCGAACCAACCGCGGTTGGAGAACAGATACCAATAACCGCCGTTGCAGTTCTCGAACGCGAACCACTTATGGCAGTTGAAGATCGCGTTTTCGTGCACCCACCAGTTCTGGGCCGAGTATTCGGCCTCGATCGCGTTGTCGCGGATCAGGCTGAACGTGTTGCGATAGATCCACACGTTCCGGTTGACCGACCCGGGCGACGACTTCTCCTTCGCGAAGAACTGGATGCCGTTGAACGCGTTGGCGACGTAGTTGGAGCGGAACACGCAGGTTCCGGCGATGTCGAAGCTGCGGAAGAAGTCGCCATCCAGCTCCTTGCGCGGCTTCACGCCGCCGTGGATATCGTCCCACAGGATGCCCTGGTAGATGCGCTCGTCCTGGATCCAGCGGCAGTCCTCGACCAGCAGCTCGCCGGTGCTGCGGCCCCAGGCCAGGATCGCGATCGTCGAGCCGTTGAAATTCACGCCCTGGACCGCGATCCGGCTGCTTTTCCGGAGGTGGAGTGCGACCGGCCAGGCGCCCTGGATCACCAAGTTCCGCAGGATGATACCGGCCGACTCGTCGACCCGGATCATGGAGAAAATTTCCACGCCGTCCGCGGCGGTGTCGGAGGCGTTGATGGTGTTGGGCGGCCGCAGCACGCTGCGCCGTCCGTCCAGCGTGGCGCCGGTGTCGGCGACGACGGTGATCGGATTGTCGGCCGCGTTCTTTCCTCGGATCGTCACCGGCACGTCGTAAACGCCGGGCAGCAGCCGAACGGTATCGCCGGGCTGCGCCTTATCCAGCGCGCGCTGCAACGTAACCGTCGGCCGTTCGGCGCCGTCGACCGGCTGCGGCCCGCCGAAGGGCGAGGCCAGGATGGGTTCCATTGATGATCCCCCGGAGGCGCGTTGCAACCCATATGCTACGATAGCGGGGCGCCGGCGTCACCCCTCGCGCGGCGTGGCGCCGCTTGTCCGCGCCGGCGAAGCCCGGATAAGGTGCCGGCCGATGACCCCCTCCATCGTCGTTCTGACCGGCGCCGGGATCTCCAAGGAATCGGGCCTGGACACCTTCCGCGACAAGGACGGGATTTGGGCCAAGGTGCGGCTCGAGGACGTGGCGACGCCCGAGGCGTTCCGGCGCGACCCCGCGCGCGTGCACGCGTTCTACAACGGCCGGCGGCGCAACCTGCAAGGCCCGCACATCGCGCCCAACGCCGCGCACCGGGCGCTCGCGGCGCTGGAGCGCCGCCTGCCGGGCGAGGTGCTGCTGGTGACGCAGAACATCGACGACCTGCACGAGCGCGCCGGCAGCGCGAACCTGGTGCACATGCACGGCGAGATGCTGAAGGCGCGCTGCGAGCGCTGCGGCGCGGTGCACGCGTGGCGCGGCGACCTGTCGGTCGAAACCGCCTGCCCGGCCTGCGCGAAAGCCGGCGGCATGCGCCCGCACGTGGTCTGGTTCGGCGAGATGCCGTTCGAGATGGACCGCATCTACGCGGCGCTGCGCCAGTGCAAGCGGTTCCTCTCCATCGGCACCTCGGGCAACGTGTACCCCGCCGCGGGCTTCGTGTCCGAGGCGCGGCACGTGGCGCGCGCGCGCACCGTCGAGATCAACCTCGAGCCCTCGGAGGGTGCCTCGCTGTTCGACGAGGCGGTGTACGGCCCCGCGGGCGAGGTGGTGCCGGCCTATGTCGAGAAACTCCTCGCGCGCAACTGAGGCGGCGCTGAAGCGCGCGATGGACGAGGCGCGCGCCTGCCGGGTATGCGCACCGCGTCTGCCGCTGGGGCCCCGGCCGGTGTTCCGCCTGTCGGCGAGCGCGCGGCTTCTGATCGTCGGCCAGGCGCCGGGCACGCGGGTGCATGAAACCGGCATCCCGTGGAACGACCGCTCGGGCGACCGCCTCAGGCGGTGGATGGCGGTGGGACGCGAGGCGTTCTACGACCAGAAACGCGTCGCCATCATGCCGATGGGTTTCTGCTATCCCGGTACTCTGCCGGGCGGCGGCGACGCGCCGCCCAGGCCGGAATGCGCGCCGCTGTGGCATCCGCGCCTGCTGCCGCTGCTGCCGCGCGTCGAGCTCACGCTTTTGGTGGGCGGCTACGCGATCGCGGGGTTCATCGACCGCAAGGACCGCGCCGCGAGCATGACCGGGACCGTGCGCCGGTTCCGCGATTTCCTGCCGCGCTTGCTGCCCTTGCCGCACCCGAGCTGGCGCACGACGGCCTGGGAGCGCAAGAACCCCTGGTTCGCGCGCACCGTGCTGCCGGAGCTCAGGCGGCGGGTAACGGCGTTGATCGGCTGACGGCTAGAGGTACACGCCCTTGTCGAGGATGACCGCGGTGTATTCGCGATAGGACATGCCGAGCTCCTCGGCGCGCTTCATCCTGAGGCGGACGACCTCGATGGGCGGGATCTTCCAGGCCCGCGCGTGCGCCTGGCGCCAGCAGAACTGGGCCCAGCCGACGCTCTCGAGCGGCGGGCCGTTGTTGTGCCCGATGCCGAAGGGCGGCGGCGCGGCCGAGTCGTAATCCGGGTCGAACAGGAACGCCGCCAGGACGGGCAGGTTGCCCGGATCCAGCGCGAGCCTGCGGCGGCGGCGGTCGTAGCGGTCGCCCATGCCCGAATTCTATGCAATTTCCGGACCGGCCGGAATCCGGCCGGCGCCGCGCGTCACAGCCCCGCGACCCGGCGCAGCTCGGCGGTGTTCCACTGCCGCATCACCGCCAGCATCGGCTCGGCGTTCGCGACGTCGAGCCCCTCGACCTGCAGCAACAGGCGGTTGCCGACCAGCATCGACACTTCGCCGGCCTTGCGCTGCGGGTCGTAGGCCACCACGGCGTCCTGGTCGTTGATGCGCGTCTTGCGCACGGTCGGCGCCACGCCCTGCGGCAGTTGCGGAGCGAACAGCGGCTGCATGGCCTCGATCGCGCCGCGGTCGATCACGATGCGCGCGACCATCTGCGCCGGCCCCGCGCCTTGCGCGCCGGGCTGCGCCGCCGGCGCGCCGGCCGGGCGGTATTCGCGCACCGTCGCCACGCCGCTGCCGAGCGCGGCCAAGCGCTGCGGGTCGGCCGGCGCGACGCTCCAGCCCTGCGGCGCGGGCGGCAGGCTGGGCGCATAGGCCTGGCCCAGTTGCCGGGCGATCGACACCGTGGCGGCGTCGAGCTCGTCCATCGCCTGAAGCAGCCGGTTCTCGCGCCAGAGCTGCCGCGCCTTGTCGATGAACGCGATCGCGGGCTGGCCGGCGGCGGGGGCCGCGGGCGCGGCCGGGGACGCCACCGGGGGCGCGGACGGCGCGCCCTGCGGGATCGGCGCGGGGCGATAGGGCTGCGGCGGGGTCTGCGCCGCGGCGGGCCAGGCGAGCAGCAGGGCCGTCAGCAGGATCGAGATGCGTGGCATGGTTGCGGACTCCTTTCCGCTTTTCCTTCCGTCCCCTCGGACGTCGTCCCCAGATGTTCCCCGCAATTGCGGCGGAATTTGGAACTCAATCCACCGCCGCCGCCTCGATCGCTTCCATGTCGGCGTCGCTGAGGCCGAAATGGTGGCCGATCTCGTGAATCATCACGTGGCGGATCAGGTGCGGTAGGTCCTCGCCGTTCTCGGCCCAATAGTCGATCAGCGGCCGGCGATAGAGGAAGATCATGTCGGGCTCGCGCGGCAGGTCGCCGACGCTCTTGCGGTCCAGCGACACGCCGCGGTAGAGGCCCATCAGGTCGAACGGGCTGTCCAGCTCCATCTCGCGCTCGGTTTCCTCATCGGGAAAGTCCTCGACGCGCACGATCACGTCGCCGATGTGGCGGCGGAACTTCTCGGGCAGCGAAGAAAGCGCCCATTCCGCCAGCGCCTCGATGTCTTCGAGCGTCGGCGGCGTGGACCAGCGCTTGGGCTTGTCCGTCACGCCGTCACTTCGCCTGCATGCGCATGGCGCCGTCGAGCCGCACGACCTCGCCGTTGAGCTGCACGTTCTCGATGAAGTGCATCACGAGCCGCGCGTACTCGTCGGGCCGGCCGAAGCGGTTGGGGAACGGCACGGTGGCCGCGAGGCTCTCCTGCACGGGCTTCGGCATGTTGAGCAGGAGCGGCGTGCCGATGAGGCCCGGCGCGATGGTCATGACGCGGATGCCCGAGCGGGCGAATTCGCGCGCCGCCGGCAGGGTCAGCGCCACCACGCCGCCCTTCGACGCCGCGTAGGCGGATTGCCCGATCTGGCCCTCGTAGGCCGCGACCGAGGCGGTCATCACCACGATGCCGCGCTCGTTGTCCTCGAGCGGCGGCAGGGCCGTCATGTCGGCCGCGGCCACGCGCATGACGTTGAACGTGCCGATCAGGTTGACGCGGATCACGCGCTCGAAGTCCTGGAGCGCCATCGGGCCTTCCTTGCCGACGATGCGCGCGGCCGGCGCGATGCCGGCGCAGCACACCGCCACGCGCGCGGGGCCATGGGCGGCGCGCGCCTTGGCAAGCGCGTCCTCCACGCTCCTGGCGTCGCTGACGTCGCAGGCGAGGCCGAGCCCGCCGAACTCGGCCGCGACCTTGGCCGCCGCGTCGGCCTGCACGTCCAGGACCGCGACCTTGGCGCCCGCCTTGGCGAGGTGCCGCGCGGTCTCGGCGCCCAGCCCCGAGCCGCCGCCCGAGACGATCGCCGCATGGCCTTTCACGTTCATTGCGTTCTCCTCCGCACCGCCTCGGTGGGCCGGCCCATCGGGCCTCGCCCTTCGACAGGCTCGGGGTGAGGCCCTCATGCCGAGCTTGTCGAAGCATGGGGGCCGGTTGTTCCAGCCGGCGGGGGTTCTAGCAAATCGCGCGCATGATGGCGATATCGGGGGAAGGCGATGGCCGGGTCCGCCGCGGCGATGCTATATATCGCCGCCCGGACGTCCCCGTAGCTCAGCTGGATAGAGCATCGGTTTCCTAAACCGGGGGTCGCAGGTTCAACTCCTGCCGGGGACGCCACCAGCCGCAAAGGCCGATGCCCGCGCCAATCCCCGCCACCCATCCGTCCGACGCCGCCCTGGCTGCCGCCGTTTCCGCCCGCGCCGCCCGGCCGGCGTTGCGACCGTTCGGGGCCCTACGCTTCGTCTTGGCGGCGCTGGTGATGCTGCACCACTACGGCATCGACTTGTCGCCCGAGTGGATCAAAGCCGTGGTGGTGCCGGTGGGCCCCGGCGACATGGCGGTGATGGTGTTCTTCGCGCTGTCGGGCTTCATCATCCTCGAGGCCGCGAGCTTCTTCTACGCCCGGCGCGCCTGGCCGTTTCTCGCCAACCGCACCTTGCGCATCGTGCCCGGCTATTTCGCGGCGCTGATCGCGGCTGTGCTGGCGTTCCTGCTGCTGTGGAGCGCGGGCGTCCTGCGTTCGGTCGACGGCGCGGCGCTGGGGCCGGAGGTGTTCTCGCCGCGCAACATCCTCGCCAACGCCCTCGCGGTGATCCCCTTGAGCGGCCGGTTCGGGCCGGCGATCGACTACCTCTACCTGTGGCCGGTGTGGTCGCTCCGGGTGGAGCTGGTGTTCTATTTCTCGATCTTCGCCGCGATCCTGCTCGCAGCGCGGCTCGGCCGGGTTTACGAGCGCGCGTTCGGCGCGAGCCTCGCGGCGCTCGCCGCCGCGGGGCTGGCCGCGACGCTGTGGGCGGTGACGAGCGGCGCTGACAGCTCGGCGCGGTTCGCGGTCTATTTCGTGTTCGGCGGCGCCGTGTTCCTCGCCGCGCGCGGCGGGCGCGCGGCGCTGTGGGCGGCCCTGCTGTGCCTGCCGGTGATCCTGGCGCAGATGTGGAACTACAACGCGGCGATCCATGTGGCGCTGGGCCGCAGCCACGCGGGCCAGGTGGCGCTGTTGGGATCGCTGCTGGCGGCGTTCGTGTGGCTGGCGGTGTGGTCGCGCCGCGCGCCGGGACGGTGGGACCGCTATCTCGGCGACCTCGCCTACCCGCTGTTCCTCAACCACCTTACGGTCGCGACGGCGCTGCGCTCGCTGACCCAAGAGAACACGCTGCCGGCGATGCTGGCCGGCATGGCGCTCAGCGTCGCCCTGGCGGCGATCATGGAGCGGCTGGTCGAGCCCGCGATCCGGCCCTGGCGCAACCGCTGGCGCGGCGCGGCGCTGTAGCTACACCACCGCCGAGGTGCCCCCGTCGATGTTGACGGCGATGCCCGTGAGGTAGCTGGCGCGCGCCGAGGCCAGGAACGCGATCACATCGCCGGCCTCGGCCGCCTCGCCCACCCGGCCGAGCGGAACCCCGCGCTGCTTCGCCAGCTCGGCGTAGAGCAAGTCTTGGGTCAATCCCTGCTCTGACTTCAGGCGCGGGGCGAAGCGCCGCTCGTGCTGGCCGCTCTTGATGAGCCCGATGCACACCGTGTTCACCAGGATGTTGTCTTTGGCCAGGTCCTTGGACAGCGCCTTGGTGATGGCGATGCCC
>Ga0233425_10009726_pt1 | contig 12042 bp, 12 predicted proteins | sample Watercolumn_Towu_2_FD_181712 | JGI IMG/M metagenome (GOLD analysis project Ga0233425, IMG submission 181712) | Freshwater microbial communities from Lake Towuti, South Sulawesi, Indonesia - Watercolumn_Towuti2014_140_MG | ecosystem: Environmental > Aquatic > Freshwater > Lake | place...
TTTATTTCTAAGTGTAAACAATAGATTGAGAGGCATTTTTACATGACCTCATGGAAGTGTATTGTCTGTTTAAAAATACATGAGTTATGAACAATTTTAAAAATCAGCTACAGCGAGAATGCCTCTATTATATTCTCTATTGCTAGCAAATGTTTCTATCAATCCAAGAAAAGCTGGGAAAAAAAATATTTTTTTTGCAAAGCAATTTTATAAAGATTTTCTGCTTGCTGATTATGATTATAACTAAGATATATATCTGCCAATTTAGTGATTTTATATGGAGATAATTTTTTTGTTGGAGGCATCCTTTGTTGATATCTATAAAACAGCGAATACTCATTATTAGAGGGCAATTGATTTAGAATGTTATTAGCTTGAACAAATTGTTTAGTATCGAAAAATACCATTAACAATTTTTCTCTAGCTTCTTTACCATTCTTATCAAGATTACGTTTGTAGGTTAAAATTGCTTTTTCATATTTTTTCATCTTGTAATATAAATCGCCCTGAAGAAAAACCGCTTGGCGATCATTAGGATATTTTTTTAAGAATAATTTTACATCTTTTAGAGCTCCCAAATAATCGTTTTTTAATTTTTTAGTAACAGCTCGTTCAAAAAGCGCTCTTCTTTTATCCTTATCAGTTAGCAGTAACTGATTATAAAGTCCTTCGGCCTGAGAAAAATTTTCTGTTGAAGCCAAAAGCCAAGCTAGTTGAAATTTCACCTCATTATTACTAGGATTTCTTCTTAAAATTTTTAAGTATATTTGCTTAGCAGCAGCAAAATCACGCCATTGTTGAAGAGCATCAGCGTACATCATTTTAAGTTGATAACTATCATGGTTAATTAAAAGTTTTTTAAATTCTTCTTTTGCTTGTAGTGCCATGCCACTTTTAGCCAATACCTCAGCTCGCTTAGTTAGTAATTTTATATTTTTTTTATCTTTTTTTATTTTCCCATTTAATAATTGCATGGCCATTGGAAAGTTTTTTGAAGCTATAAAAACATCTATTCTTCTTAAAAACAGATCAAGATCATGATGTTTTATACACAAGCAGCTATATTCTTTCAGGGCTTCTTTATAATCTTTCAACCAAAAGTGTAAATCCGCTAATTTTATTACAAGTTTCTCTTCATTAGGTTTTATTTTCAGTGCCTTATTATAACATGTCAAAGCTTGCTCTAAGTCTTGTTGTCTTACACAAAAATCTCCACAGGCAACCAGCATCTTGAAAGAGGGTTTTTCTTTACTAATACATGTCTCATAAATCCTTTTTGCTTCTTTAATTCTATGTACCATTTCATAACGCATCGCTAACTTAATGATTTCTTTATCACTTTTAGGTGTGGAAAAATGGAAATGTAATTGTTCTAAAAGTTGCTCTGCCTCTTTATTATCGGTCAAACATACAAGTGTTTGCGCAATTTCTCTTTTAATACTATATTTTTGTCCAACACTTAATATTTTTTTATATTCTTCTAAAGCTTTCTGAATATTGCCGACGCGCATATAAAGTTGCGCTAATGCTAACTGAAAACTAGGCTTACGAGAATATTTTTGTAATATTAATTCATAGATAGTAATACTATTTTCAAACTCTTCAATATCATTGTAGTAATTAGCCAAAGCTTGTAATTCTTTATAGCGCAATTGCCTTGCACTCTTAAGTAATACAAAAAGAGAATCGCCGGTATTTAGCAAAACTTTTCTCATGGGCTTTATTAGGTACTGTAAATCAGCACCCTGTTGTAGAGCAGTCAAATACATTTTTTCCGCCGCATAATATTTGCCTTTTTGTAAACACTGCTTTGCCTTTGATGCCATAACCCATTCGGGATGAATGACATGGTAGATATAGAAGTTGGATAAAAACAAACCTATGAAAGCCAATGTAATGACAATTTTTCTAATATGATCAAAAAACACGCTCATAGTTTTCTCTATATATATGCATAGAAATAACTACAACAATTTAGATAATCCTATCAAGAAATTTACTAAGCCATATTCACTGTGAAGCTGTAAACTAAAATCTTATGTTTATTTTAAAATATTTTCCTGATATAAAGTTTTCATTTCTTAAACAGGAGGTATTTATGTCATCATCTAGTGAAGCGGCAGCTGCTAGCAGCGCAGAACCACATCGAGGGTTATTAAGTAGCGCTATAAGAGTGGTAATAGATGCCGGAGAAGATGTAGTCGCGGGCATGGAATCCGTCGGAGCAATGGGGTCAAGATCAGTATCTTGGTGTTGTGCATATTGGCCGGATGTTATTTTCGGCACGGCCACTATAGTTGCTCTTGTCATCGCCACCTATGGATATTTCACCGATAACCAGTCATATACTCTTGTAGGTGGTATCTTTTTCCTATCTTCTATTTCTGCTTTTATCGGTCGCCGTGTATATAGCATGAAAAAATCATTAAATGATCTCATAGAACAAGATAAAAAAATTAAATTAGAGATGGAAAAAACCATTCGCGGTTTAGAAACCGTCGTAAGTGCAATATCAAAACAATCCGAAGATCTTAATAAACAAAATGTGATATTAGCTGGTGTTGCTGATCGAATGCAAGAAGTTAGTACTGCTGCCTCTAGTGAAATTGAAACCATTCACGTGACCTTAGGTCGAGGTGCAGCAGAACTTGCAACTAAAATTCAAATGCTACAAGAACAATTCCAAAGAAATGCAAATTTGTTCGAAGCAATGATGAGAAAAGAACAAACGATTCATCTTTTGGTGCAAGAAATGAAAGAATCTAGAGAACGAGAATCACAAATAGAAGCACGTATCATTGGTCTTTTATCACAACTAGAACAGGTATCTGTAAAATTGGCCACTTCTGCAGACGCTATCTTCTCAAGTTCTAAGGAAAAAGGCCGAGATGTGGCAGCAATGATTCAAGAACTTAAATACGACGTCGAACAATTCGCCGGTAAAGTCGCACCAAACGCAAATCGTGGTGTGTCTTTTAGATCATAGAAAATTATTGTTGAGAAAAATGTCTTAATATAACCTCATTTGCTTGGGGTTTTGTCCTCAATCTTTCAATTATTTGATTTATTTCCGAAGAAACTACTGCTCCTTTAATTAATAGTAAATCAACGATCTCATCTCGAAAATAGGCTCCTCGAGCAGTATATTGTGATAAAACATTATAAAGTGGTGGATGTCCATTTTCGTCAATACTATTCACATCTATTCCATGTTCAATTAATACCGCTATTGTATCTGGATGTAGGGAATGTAACACATTAACAACACGCATGAAATGTTCCTGTTGCATATAAGAATGAACAAACTGAGCTACAATCTTTTTCCTGTCGCTATTTTGCCAATTATCATCCAAGGCACACAATATTGGCACAAATTCTGTAACCTCACAAGCAAGGCCACTTTCATGTAAAGCAGCAACAGTAGTTCCATCTTTTACAAAATAAAGAGGATGTTTCCCAAATTCTGGACGAACATGATAAGTTAAAGGAGCTTCATTATGCTCCGATATAAGTTGAGTTAGAAACTTTTTATCATTATCTGAACATCCGACTTTGGCCACTTGTTGTAAAAGGACCGCTAAAGATATAGCCCGACATTGTTCCTCATTATATGCCTGAAAAAAATCATACCGAGGTGGGCCTGATTTCCAATTATTTTTTTGATGTAAATGATAATATCTTTCTATCTTTGGTATATCAGTTAGTTTTTCAAAAGTACGAAATCTTTCTATGCGATGATAAATCAAACACGTAACAACACCAGAAAAGCCCACCGAGGCAATTTCAGCTCTCTCAAGGGGGGTTAGATTGACAAGGCAAGCACCGCTAATAGTTACAGCACCATAAAAAAGAAGTGGCCACCATTCCTTTAAAAATCCCAAAAATCGTTGAGATGTTGTACTTACTCTCGCATCAAGAGGTGAAGAATAAGCCTCTAAATTTACATTTTCTAAATCCTCAAATCTTCTTACTGGACTTTTCTCTTTTGCATCCTCTAGCGCTCGTGTTGCCATATTCACTCCTTGAAACAAAGAGATTCTAAAAAAAATGCATAACAAATAGCAACAAAAAAAATGAGTCAGAACTATTGCAAAATTTTTTATGGCATCATCATAATGGTAATTATACAAACAAAAATAATTTTTTTTTAACACTTGCAAAGACCCAGACGGGCTAGAAGATCGTCATCCTTTTCCATCATAGCATTCTCAGCAGTAAGAAGTTTCTCCCCATAAAAAATAGAGTTCGCACCGGCAAAAAAACAAAGAGCTTGCATCTCTTCCGACATGCTCTCCCTTCCGGCAGATAGTCTAACGTATGATTTCTCCATCATTATGCGAGCAAGAGCAATAATACGAATAAAATCAAAATTATCTATCTTCCCCTCATTTTCAAGAGGAGTGCCCTTAATCGGTATTAGCCTATTAATAGGAACAGATTGTGGCTGAATTTTAAAATTGGCTAAAAGTGTCAACATCTGCAATCGATCATCAACACTTTCCCCCATGCCTAAAATTCCACCACAACATATTTTTATCCCTGCATCTTGTACATTTTGAATCGTCTTGAGTCTATCTTCAAAAGTATGGGTCGTCACAATCTCTTTGTAATATTCGAAGGAAGTATCAATATTATGATTATAATAATCCAATCCCGCCTCTTTGAGTTTTGCAACTTGCTCTTTAGCTAAAAAACCAAGCGTAACACAACTCTCTAAATCATAAGATTTCACAAGCTTTATCATCTCACATACTTTTTCAAGATCTTTTCCCCGAGGTGACCGCCACGCAGCTCCCATGCAAAGACGAGTTGCCCTACGCTCTTTTGCTTTATTGATCAATTCTTCCAATTCACAAAGTTCCATTGGAGGTTGACATTTTCCCTTGCCCATATGGCGAGATTGTCCACAATAGGCACAATCTTCAGAACATCCCCCTGTTTTTATATTCACCAAAGTGCTAATCTGAATCCTGTTTTTGGGAAAATTTTTAATGTGTACACTATGAGCCTGATAAAGCAAATCGAAAAAAGGAAGTTTATACAATAAATGCACATCTTCTAAAGACCACGCTGCCATAGTTACCTCTTGTAGGGTTAAAATATGACACACAATAACTTATATGCCAATTATTGTTTTCAACGTCAAAAGGAAAATCTTTTCCGTGCTCTTCCTTCTTATCCTAAAAGAAGGCTCATTGATTTCTCCAGCAATGATTTTTTAAATTTAAGCCGCAACCCCCAGCTTATAAATGCCGCTTTTAAATACGCCAAAAAATATGGTGTTGGAGCAACTGGCTCTCGCCTTTTGTCTGGTAATAAACGATGTTTCTCCTCGTTAGAAAAACAAATAGCTAAAGATAAAAAAACACAAAATGCCCTCCTTTTTAACTCTGGCTACCAAGCTAATTCCACAGTGCTCTCATCACTTTTAGATCAAAAAATACTTAAAAACCAAGCCCTCGTATTCTTCGATAAAGCCAATCACTCCAGCCTATATCATGGAATATTCTTATCTCAATCACAGCTTATTCGCTACCATCACCTCAACATGCAAGATCTAGAAAAAAAATTGCAAAAACATGAAAAAGATCAAAGACCCAAATTCATCGTCAGCGAGACCTTATTTAGCATGGATGGGGACATGGCGGACATTGCTACTCTCATTAAACTTGCAAAAAAATATTCTGCCCTCTTGTATCTCGATGAAGCTTATACCACGGGAATTTTTGGAGAAAATGGTTATGGTCTTTCTACCCTTCATGATTTTCAAGATGTTCCTCATGTAATCATGGGAACCTTAAGTAAAGCTATAGGGGCAAGCGGAGCATTCGTAGCTTGTAATAACGATACTCATAGTTACCTCATCAATAATTGCAATGGATTTATCTATTCCACTGCTCCCTCTCCAATGATCATAGGAGCAATACATGCTGCCTGGAAATTACTCCCAAAATTAAACAAACAAAGAGAAAAAATTTTAGAACATGCCAATAACCTAAAAACCGAGTTACGCAATATGCATTTCGATATAGGTAGTAGCACCTCTCACATCATTCCCATTATTTTAAAAGATGAAAAAAAAGTAATAGACACACAAAATTATCTAAAAACAAAGGGATTACTTCTCTCCGCTATAAGACCACCTACAGTACCAGTTAATACCGCACGTTTAAGGATAGCCATCACTAGCTCCCACACACAAAATGACACCGATAAATTATTAAAAGCATTAAAAAAAATATGCTAAAATTCATTTTTTGTCATGGCTGGAGCACTTCTTCCTTATTTTGGAAAAATCTTGTTTTTTCTCTGCAGGCATTTTGTCCAATAATTTGGGAACTAGGATATTTTTCAAAAAAAAATACAAAATTGCTTCTTCCAGTTTTTCCCGACAAAACTAAAACAACATGGATAGGTGTGGGCCACTCTTTGGGATTAATAAAACTTCTAAAAACCGACATTCCATTTCAAGGATTTATTTCCCTTCAGGGTTTTACTAATTTTTTAGGAGAAGATCCCTCTTTAAAATCTATTCGCAAACAAGAACTCGATATCATGTTAAAAAATTTCCAAAATAATCCCTTAAAAACACTATCCTATTTTCATAAAATATGTGGCCTTGATTCACTAATGCAACAGGTTCATATATCTGACCATAATGTTCATTTTTTACAAAACGATCTTACCAAATTATATTTTTCTTTTAACCATCTCGTAAAAGAAAAACCTATTTTAGCCTTAGGAAGTTTGGATGATACAGTTGTACCAATAAAGCTAATAGAAGATAACTTTTCATCACTCAAAAATAGTAAAATCATCATTCACAAAAAAGGGAAACATGGTCTCGGATATTTTTATCCTTCTTGGTGCGCAAAACAAATCAAAAATTTTATAAACACCATATCATGATAAAAAGAGCTATGAAAAAATCTCGTCTACATAATGATGCATGGATTTTAGAACAAGAAATCTCAAGAAATTTTGATCTTGCTTCAAAAGAATATGACAACTATGCCTTAGTACAAAAAAAAGCAGCCTATATCTGTACACAAATGGTAATGCAAAGTAATGAGCATTTTCATTCTATTCTCGATGTTGGTACCGGAACAGGTTTTGTAGTAGAAAATCTCTTAAAATTATTTCCTCAAGCTGTCTATACATTAAATGATATATCTTCTCAAATGTTAGAACAGACAAAAAAAAAGTTTTCAAACTTGCCAAACATGGAATATTACCTCGTTAATGCCGAAAACTATATTTTCCCAAAATCGCCCTACAATCTCATTGTCTCCAATCTTGCTATACAATGGTTTAAAAATTTAGAACAAGGCATTTTGAATCTATGGCAACAAACTAATAACATTTTAGCTTTTTCAACGCTCTGTTGTGGCTCTTTTTCCTCTTGGAAACGAGAATGTAAAAAAGCTAATTTACCTTGTAAAATGGAAATTTTTCCTTCTTTTGACTCTTTAAAAAAAAAATGTTTAAATTTAAACCCTCAAAAAGCCAATTTTAAATTACAAAAGGAAACACTTTCATTCTCTAGTCCTTTGGATTTCGTAAGATACCTAAAAAAATTGGGAGCTCATAGCTCAAAAAAAGAACAAACGATTTGTGACTTAAGAAAAATACTTAAACAATGTCCCAGTGGCATCATGGCAGAATACAACATATTCCATGGAGTATTAAAAAAATAAGAGGAAAAAAAATGCCAATTTTCATTACCGGTACAGATACAAATGTCGGAAAAACAATTGTCGCTGCCTGGCTATGTGTGCATCTAAAAACCACCTATTGGAAACCCATACAAACAGGCACCGATAGCGATACAAAAAAAGTAAAAGAATTAAGTTCTACAATAACATTAAAAGAACAATTTTTACTAAAAGCTCCATTAAGTCCTTATATGGCCGCCAAATTGGAAAACATTAAAATTGATACGAACACAATTTTTTTACCTTCAATAAAAAATCTGGTAATTGAAGGAGCTGGAGGCATAATGGTGCCAATAAAAAAGGATTTTTTTATGATAGATCTTATAGAGCAATTTTCTATTCCTTCTCTTATTGTTTCTAGAAGTTCTTTAGGCACTATTAATCACACAATACTCACAGTAGAAGCGCTTTTAAATCGCAATATGCCAATATTGGGAATAATCATGAATGGCTTTTGTTCTAAAGAACTAAAAAACACTATCGAAGAGCTATGTAGAATTCCAATACTAGACGTTCTGCCCACTTTGGAAAAAATTACTCCACAAACTTTAAAAGAAAAATGTTTATCGCAAACCTTAAAGAAAGTACTAGATTATGAACTTAACTAAAAAAGACCGAAAATATATTTGGCATCCCTTTACCCAAGAAAAAACGGCTTCTCTTCCCCTGCCAATAGTAAAAGCTAAAGGATCTTATCTCTACGATGAAAAAGGGAAAAAATACCTGGATCTTGTTTCTAGCTGGTGGGTAAACCTTCATGGACATGCCCATCTTAAAATATCCAAGGCTATTTATCATCAGGCATGTATATTAGAGCATGTGATTTTTGCTGGTTTTACTCACTCTCCTGCAATAACTTTATGTGAAAAACTAAGTAAAATTTTACCACCTCACCTCTCGCGTTTTTTCTTTTCAGATGATGGTTCAACAGCTATAGAAATAGCTCTAAAAATAGCTTATCAATTTTGGGTTAACCAAAATCAGGATAAAAGAAAAAAATTCTTAAGTTTTCATGGAGGATATCATGGCGATACTTTTGGAGCCATGGCTGTTGGGAAAACCTCTGGCTTCCATGATACTTTTAAATCTCTCTTTTTCCCCGTATACACTATTCCATTTCCTCACACGTGGATCAATGACAAAGACGTAGAAGAAAAAGAATTTTTTGCTCTAAAAGCTCTAGATAAATATTTGGAAAAACATGGAAGTACAACCGCTTGCTTCATCTTAGAGCCCCTCGTACAAGCAGCTAGTGGCATGCGTCTATGTCGTCCTACATTTTTAGATCAATGCATAAAAAAATTACGCGCTTATCATATTTTGATAATATTTGATGAAATAATGACAGGTTTTGGCCGTACTGGACATAATTTTGCTATGGATATCTTACAAGAAAAACCAGATATCTTATGCCTCTCTAAAGGACTTACTGGCGGATTTCTACCACTAGCATTAACTATTGTAAAAGAAGAAATTTATACCCGTTTCTTAAGTGATGATTTTACAAAAGCTCTATCCCATGGTCATTCATATACAGCCAACCCACTAGGATGCGCTGCTGCATGCGCATCTCTTGATATTCTTTTAACTACAAAGACAAAAAAAAATATCAAGCAAATCGAAAAAGTACACGAAGAGGAAATATCCAAATTACTCGACAATAAAAAAGTAAAAAATCCTCGTTTTTTAGGCACCATTGCTGCTTGGAATACAAAGGATGCAAAAAAACTCAAGCAACAAGCCTTAAAAAATGGACTGATTATTCGTCCACTAAATGATAACGTTTACTTACTTCCTCCCTATTGCACACCTATCAAGACATTGCAACAAGCATACTCTAATTTAATATCACTAATAGACTAAAACTCAACAATTTCTTATCTTACTATTATGCCTACCATGGAAAAAGTAAATTAAACAACCAAATGACATCCATACTATAAGTTGTAGCCATATAACAAGAGGCATCAAAAACATCTGTCCTATTACAGCAGTTGCACCGACAAGTGGTATCCATGGAAAGAGAGGCGTTTTAAATGGTCTTTCCAAACGCGGATGAGTATAGCGCAAAATCAATATTCCCAAACAGACCATACCAAACACAAAATATGCCCCCATAACAGCTGCTTGCGCAATTACATCTATGGGGAAAAAGCCGACTATGAGCATGCCAATTATCGTCACCACTATGGTATTGAAAAAAGGTGTGCGATATTTTTGATGTACCTTCGCAAAACTCTTCGGTAACAACCCATCGTGCGCCATAGCATAAAATATGCGGGTCTGCGCCAAAAGCATAACTAAAACCACGGAGGATAAACTGGCGATAACGGAAAGATTTACCAAATATCTAAACCACATAAACTTTGGCCCAAGAGAGTTTATGACGATGGCCACGGAATTAGGCACGTCTAATTGGCTATAATGCACAACACCAGTTAAAATTAAAGCCACCCCGATAAAAGCCAAAGTAGATATCCCCAAAGATCCTAACATACCTATTGGCAAATCTTTACGAGGATTACGAGCCTCTTGCGCCAATGTAGCTACGGCATCAAATCCTAGAAAAGAGAAGAATACAACACCAACGCCACTGAAAATACCACTTAACCCAAACTCTCCGAAACTACCGGTATTTGGAGGAATAAATGGATGCCAATTTTGTACATTTATAAAAGCTGCACATATTATAATTATTAGCACTATTATCGTAATTTTGATGAACACTAAAATATTATTAATAAATGATGCCGTTTGAATCCCGATCGCTACCAAAAATCCCACTAGACCGACGATAAAAACAGCAGGTAAGTTAACAATGGAATGAGTCAATGTCCAACCATGATCGTAAATAAGAGGAGATTTATCCAATATTTGCGGTATATTAATACCTATATCGTGCATTAAACTAACAAAATAACCGGACCAACCTACGGCAACGGAAGAAAAGGCGCAAATATATTCCAAGGTTAAAGCTAGTCCAATAAGCCAAGCCGGGAATTCTCCCATGGAAACATAAGCATATGTATAGGCGCTACCTGATACCGGTATTAAAGACGAAAATTCAGCATAGCATAGTGCTGCTAAAAGGCCTAAGAAGGCAGCAATAATGTAAGAAATAACAATACTAGGACCGGCATACTTTGCCGCAGCAGGACCAATGAGCACAAAAATACCTGCTCCAATAATAGCTCCAACACCCATAGCTATGAGACTAGTAGCTCCAAGACTTCTCTTTAGTCCATGAGTTTCATGCGATACATCATCAAGTAAATCGTGTACCGACTTCTTAGAAAACAGTCCCTTTCTCATAAAATCCATCAAACTTTTTTTAAGGTTAAACTAAAAACATTTTTTATCAAACTTTGTTACACTTTTATTAATTCTAATTTATTGTCGTATTTTTTCAGAAGCTAGATTTTTCAATTAGAAACTTTTATTGCATCAGAAGTATTGGTTGGAGGTTCATTAAATAAAACTTTAGGACCGTAACCCAATTTTTCATACTTTCCATCTGATGTTTTTCTAATTATTTCTTTCCACCCATTATTCCACATGATAACTGCTTTATCTCCACTCATTACCCAAGCTCCTTTTTCTCCACTCTCCCATGTATCTTCAGCAGAGCCATCATCATAAAGAATAATATAAAACTCATGCCAATCACTACGATCAGGATTTGTTCCCCACACTTTCCATTTACCCACATATTCCTTATTATTTAAAACATATTGAGATTTTATTGCTTTTTCTTCACGTGACGAACAGGCGATGAATAGCATAACGATTATTAAAAAATAACTTACTTTATTAAACCACATAGTCAATTCTAATTTTGGATATACTATATAAAATAATTTGTGTCAAAACACTAACGATAAAAAACAGGGTCTTACGATGTCACAGATAAATGTTTAACAAAGAACCATTGATTCAATTTAACGTAAAAGATATATTTGATTTACGTATATCTTCTCTTTTCTAGCTAGGAAGAAGGGTATACATGTAACTTTTCAAGTTATTAAGGAGGTATTTATGGAGGAAAGTCCAATCGTTAATAATGTTAACGAGGATGTTAACTTGAAGATAGAAGTAGAAAACATTGAAGAAGCACAAGCAACAACGGAAGAAGTAGCGTTCTGGCGTTGTACATCTTCTTGTTCAACTACTTGCTAAGAATTGGCGCCCGTTTTCCACGGGCGAGCCATTCTCGTTGACTAAATTTTCCTATAACAAAATTAATCGTTGAAAAGTAATTTACCCCACATCCTCTCCATAAATGTCTTGTTCCAACCACGAAAAAGATTAAAATTCACCCCAAACATAA
>Ga0233425_10009727_pt1 | contig 12042 bp, 11 predicted proteins | sample Watercolumn_Towu_2_FD_181712 | JGI IMG/M metagenome (GOLD analysis project Ga0233425, IMG submission 181712) | Freshwater microbial communities from Lake Towuti, South Sulawesi, Indonesia - Watercolumn_Towuti2014_140_MG | ecosystem: Environmental > Aquatic > Freshwater > Lake | place...
GCGGCGAGGATGCCGCGCCACGAGGACTCGAGATCGAGGCCGAGGCCGGTCATCAACCCCATCCCCGTCACCGCTGCCCGGAATCCCGTCATGTCGTCAGCACCATCACACCAGCGCCACCCCGGAGAGCTCTACGCAGCAAGAAGGCGGCCAAGGGCGCCGATGCCTCAGCTCCTCCCGAAGAGCAGCGCGGTGGCCACGCATTCCCCATCATCCACCGTCACCCGGACGGTCCAGCCGGCGATGCCGTGCTCGTCGCGGAGCCCGGTCGAGAGCCTCACGTCCTGCTCGTCACGGCCCGGAGAGAAGAGGAGTTCACAGTCCCGGAAGTCAATGGCCGTTCCCAGCGCCTTGGTCACCGCTTCCTTGACGGTGAAGCTCGCGCAGAGCGCGACGGCAGGTCTGTCCAGCGTCGAGGTGTGAGCGACTTCCCCTTCCGTGAAGATCAGCGACCACGGCTCGACGGCCGTGCCCCCAGGTCTCTCGAAGCGTGCGATCGACTCGGCATCGACACCGCAACCGAGAAGGTGTCCGTCTCGCTCACAGGTCCACGTTGACAATCCCGTCCCCGTGCTCCACCAGGGCGAAGGTCAACGTGAGGATGTCGCCGATCGTGTTGGCGGGCTTCTTCATCAGGTGCTTGCCAAGCGTCTTCAGCTCGATTGTGATGCTGTAATCGGTGCAGATCTTCCGCAGCAGAGAGAGCAACATCAGCGAGTCGCCCTCGAGCTCCTCGATGATGTGCGTCTCGTCGGTGATGCTGTCCGGCTCGACGTCGCACTCGTCGGCGAAGAACTGAACCACGAGATCCCGGATCTCGGTCCTGGTGGCTTCATCGATGCCCGGCACGATCCCGCTCCTCCTCGTCGGCCCGCCACGGCTCGTCGTCGCTGCTCCATCCGTGTGACGCGACGCGACCACGAGCGGAGGAAGACTAGCAAAAGAAACGGATAGATCAAGAGGAGTCGAGGTGCGCGGGGCTCTGTTCTTTCCCCGAAAACACTGATATTAACACTCTGAATTCAGACCAGTCCCGAAGGAGACTCACGATGAAACACGCGAGAATGATGTCGCTCCCCGTGATGTGTGCCGCGTTCGTCGGGGCCCTGATCCTGGCCTCTTCCGCCAGCGCGGAGGAAGCCGAGGATGAGCTCGAGCCAGGGGCGGCGCCGGAGTCCGATCCAGACCGAGCCGCCGAGTCCGCCGCCGAGCCCGCCGAGGAGCCAGCTCCGGCCCCGGAGCCAGCGGCCGAGCCCTTGGCCATCCCGCTCCCGGGGCCGATGGATCTGTCGGCTGAAGCCCGTGACATGGCGTCTCAGCTCCCCGTGGACGAGCCGGCGGTCACCGAGGACCAGCTCCGCGCCGCCCAGGTCGAGTACCGAACGGCCTGGTCGCGTGGGATCGGCTTCCTCGTGGGGGACCAGCGAACGGTGGTCGTGGTCGGCGACCTGCGCGATCGCTACCGGCGCCTCACGGTGCGCATGTCCGGAGGCGACGGCGCCGAGGTGCGGGTCACTCAGGTCCGGAGGCAGATCGACGACCGGTTCTCTCAGTACGTGATCCTCATGCTCGAGAACGACCTCCCGGGCATGCCGCTCGACGTCGCCACGGACCAACCCTCGGTCGGCACGACCGTGCTGATCCTCCAGGGCGGTGGCGAGCCCGCGGGGCGGATGCCTCGGAACACGGAGGTCGCCGCGGCCACCGTCACAGCGGCGGGCCGATACACGCTGACGGTGGGTGCGACCTGGAACCAGGTCGTGCACGGATCGCCCGTGTTCAACGAGGACGGCCAGGTCGTGGCCTTCTTCGGGACCTCGGGCTTCGCCCTGCGGATCAACGAGCTCCTCGCCGAGGTGAACCACCAGGCCGACCGACAGCTCGCCACTTCGGTCATCGGCCTCAGGCTCGGCACGGAGTTCGGCGGGTTCCTCGAGGACCCGTTGACCATCGAGATCGAGGTGGGTATCGCGCTGTGGGACCAGCTCGGCATCGTGTTCTTCCTGGGCGGCGGCCTGTCCACCGGGAGCTCTATGGTGGTGATCGACCCGGTCGAGAATGTCCACGAGGCGGGGGTGGGGCAGGGCGAGCACGACACCCTGTTCCTCGGGCTCGAGCTGGAGTACCGGCTGCTCCTGACCCGGTCGTCGATGCCCTTCTATCTCGATTTCGCCGTGGGGCTCAACTACACGGTATCGATGCTCGATTTCACCGGGCTGGCGTTCTACGCGACTGAACCGGGCTGCGACCCGATCGGAGAGGCGTGCGGCCTGACCGTGGGCGAGCCGCCCTCGCGCGACGTGATCCACGCGGTGGGCCTGTCGCTCGGCGTGGACCTGCGCGCCGGCCCGTTTGTCATCGGCCTGCGCGTCATTCCCGACAGCACTTCCTACAACGGCCCCGGGAACGTCTACCGCCTCAACTTCGGCCTGTCCTGGAGGTAGCCCCCCGCCGCCTGTCGCGGAACTCTCAGAACTGGAAGTAGATGAACGGCTGGACGTCGCTGACGTCCACGAGGTGGACGATCGCCACCACGACCACGGCCGAGGCGGCCTGGAGCGCGGGGTGGATCGAGGCGAAGGTCTGGCCCACGCGATCGATGAACGTGCGGGGGAACACGTGCGTAGAGAACCCGAGGCCGAGCGCGAGCAGCACCGGTAGCGACAGGTTCCGCATCCCCGGCTCCCAGGCGAGCACCTGACGGACCACTGCGAGCGCGTGGCTGAGCGACGGCGCCCGGAACACGACCCAACCCAGACACACGAAGTGGAACGTCAGGAAGACGGCGATCGGCCTGGTCCACGACGGGAGGCCGCCGGGCCGGACCCGCTGGAACGCTCGCGTGAGCGCCAGGGCCAGCCCGTGCATCGCACCCCAGAGCACGAAGGTCCACGCCGCCCCGTGCCACAGGCCGCCCAGGACCATCGTCACGAAGAGCGCGAAGTACGTGACGATCGGGCCGCTCCGCGAGCCGCCGAGCGGGACGTACAGGTAGTCGCGGAGCCAGGTCGACAGCGAGATGTGCCACCGGCGCCAGAAGTCTCGCAGGCTGTCGGCCAGGTACGGGCGGTCGAAGTTCGCGGGGATGTGCAGGCCGAGCAGCAGGGCCGAGCCGATCGCGATGTCGCTGTAACCCGAGAAGTCGCAGTAGATCTGGAGCGCGTATCCGTAGATCGCGGCCAGCACCTCGAGTGACGTGAACTGCCCCGGGAAATCGAAGACGCGGTCCACCAGGTTCACCGCGAGGTAGTCGGCGATGGCGACCTTCTTCAGGAGACCGACGAGGATCAGCAAGATGGCCCGGCTCCCGCGTGCCGGTTCGAGGCGCGGGACGTCCCTGAGCTGAGGCAGGAACTGCGACGCGCGGACGATCGGGCCGGCCACGAGCTGCGGGAAGAGCGCGACGAAGGCGAGGTAGCGCAGGTAGCTCGTCTCGGGCTTCAGGGTCCCGCGGTAGACGTCGATGGTGTAGCTCATCGACTGGAACGTGTAGAACGAGATGCCCACGGGCAGGAGCACCCTGAGCTGCACCGGATCGAAGTCGAGCCCGAAGGCGTGTGCGAGCCCGGCGAACGATGCGACGAAGAAGTTGAAGTACTTGAACGCGCCCAGGATGCCGAGGTCGAAGGCCAGCGCGCAGACGAGCAGCGCTTTCCGGGCTCCTTGACTGTCGCTCCGCGCGATGGCCCGCGCGGCGAGGAAGCCAACGGTGGACGACAGGAGGATCAGCCCGAGGTACTTCCAGTTCCACTGCGCGTAGAAGAAGTAACTCGCAGCGAGCACGAAGACCGTGCGGAGCAGGTTCGCGCGGGCCAGCGCCCAGTAGCCGAAGAACACGACCACCAGGAACGCGGCGTACTGGGGGCTGGTGAACAGCACGCCCCTCCGATATCCGTGCTCGCCAGCTCAGTCAACGGAGATCGTAAAGCGGGAGGGGGAGCGGGAGGGGGAGGGGGTTCAGGGCCGGCACTCCCGGTTCGCGTCCTCGGGGCACGGGTCGCACTCGTTCGCGAGCCCGTCGTGGTCCTCGTCGCGGTGGCCGCGTGTCGGTCCCCTGACCGGGACCGCGTCCGGACACGGGTCGCACGCGTCGCCGATGCCGTCGCCGTCGCGATCGAGCTGCTCCGGGCCGGGCGTGAACGGACAGAGGTCGCGCGCCGTCGCCACACCGTCCTGGTCGGGGTCGTACTCGCAGTAGCTCACTCGCCGCCCGTCCGGGCCGGCAAGGAGCGCGTCGTCGAACGATCCGATTGTCGCCGAACCGGGGATGACGGAGTGCGCCCGGCCCTCGTCCAGGAGGCAGCCCCGGGGCACGAGCCGCCCCCACTCGTCATCGAGGAAGGCGTCGTTCCACGCGTCGGTGTCGCCGCCTCGCCGCTCGTTGTCGTCGCGCACGAGCCACACGACCTCGTCCGCCCGTCCGTCGCGGTCCCGGTCGTACGCTTCCCAGCCGACGACGAGCATGAAGTGATGGCGACCCATGTCCCGCGCGTCGGCTGGACAGCGGTAGACCCCGTCCTCGCCGCGCACGAGCCGGTTGAACGCTCCCGAGATGACGACGGGGCCCTGCCGCAGGGCGACCGTCATGAACCGCACGTCGTGCTCCCTGACCCTGGCGCGGAACACCGGCAGGTCGTGCCCCATCACCGCCTGGCAGAACCGCGCCGGCGTCCACGGGTCCCCCGCGTGCTCGAGCAACGGCCGCAGGTCGTCCTTGTACGGAGCGCCGACCACGGCCAGCGCCGGAGCCACGTCGGGGATGTCGCGGCCGCCCATGATGTACGCATGCCGCGACGTCGCGAGGATCGGCCGGATGTCGAGCTCGTCGAGCCCTGCCGGCAGGTCTGCCCGGTGCGGTACCGATCGGTTCGCCGGGACAGGGGAGCCCGCGTCGATCCTGTGCTGCGAGAGCACCGCGCCGAGGAGCGCCACGGCCTGGCATCCGCCGCAGCAGCCGTGACCATGATAGACAGTGAAGCGTTGCGAGCCGGGCCGACCCCGCCCGTCGGGCTCGAGGTCGGCCGCGTCCCACCGGAACGGCGTCCCGTGCTGGTCCTCGGGCCGCCAGGTCGATGCGGGCATCGGCTCGCCGAACTGCTCCTCGTTCCAGCGAGGGATGCGTGTGAACTGCTCAGGGACGAGGTCGATCCAGCTCACCCGCGACGGCTCCGCGTCGTTCGGCACTGGCCGTGGCGCCAGCGCGGCGGGATCATCCAGCGGGGGCAGCGTGGTGGGCTCGCGCCCCCGGCTGCACGCGGTGAGAAGAACCACAGCTACGCAACCGAACGGTACTGCACTCTTCATCCTGCTCCTCCGGTTTCCTTGTTCGCTCTGACGTTCACCGGGCCTCGGTGATGCACGCTTCCCATGCCCAGGCATGAAGCTCCGTTCAGCGTGGACGAGGAAGACGGTGTGGACTCTGTGGACAGAGTAACGGTGGGGCGATGTCCACCACGTTCACTTCGTCCACCAGGACAGTCGAAGGAGCCCTGGGACCGCACCCGGCCCCCGTCACGTCGTGAGACACGCCGGGCAGGTTCCCTTCAGCTCCACGTGGATGCCCTCGAGCTTCCAGTCGGAGAGGGGAGCACCGGTCATGGGGTCCCTGGGATCGAGCCGCTGCAAGAGCGACTCGTCCACGCGGGCGTCCACGATCCTGCCGCACCGGACGCACGCGAGGTGCGGATGCGGCGCGACGGTCGCGTCGAAGTGCATCAGCCCGTCGGGGCCGTTGATCCGCGCGACCAACGCCGCGTCGGCGAGCTTGCTCAGGTTCTGATAGAGCGTCGCCGGGCCGATGGTGTGACCTCTCTGGCGAAGCCCACGCAGGATGGCCTCCGCGGTCGGGTGGTCCCGCCTGTCCTGGAGGTAGCTGAGGATCAACACGCGGGCTTTCGTCGAACGCAGACCGCGTTCCCCGAGCTTCTGGAGCGCGGGTCGCGTGGACCGTCTCCCGGGACTGCGACGTGCAGGGCTCATGGGCTCTTCCCCCTCGCTGGATGCGGTCATTCAAACCCAGCAAAAATAAAAAAGCAATTCATAATGATGCCCTCGCCGGTTCCGCTTGATCAATCCTTCGGTCGTGGGTGAAGCGCACGTGTCCGTGGCTTCGGTTTGCCGGCCTTGACTTCATACGAGGTGGGGGTAAGCTCCGGGTGAGATGCGGCTCGAACCACGAGGATGACACGAATATGCCGATTGATTTGAATGAGATAGATGGCATCGTCAAGGAGAAGGGCTCGGGGCCGCAGGCGGCGATCCCGATCCTCCAGGCCATCCAGGAGAAGTACCGGTTCCTCCCCATCGAGGCGCTCGAGCGCGTGTGCGCGGTGACCGAGATCAGCGCGACCGAGCTCTTCGGCGTCGCCACGTTCTACGCCCAGTTCAGGATGACGCCCGTCGGCGAGCACCTGATCAAGGTCTGCCACGGGACGGCCTGCCATGTCGGCGGCGCCGACGGGCTGACCGAGGCCCTCGAAGGCGAGCTCAAGGTCGACACCCTGGGGAACACCGCGGACATGAAGTTCACCGTGGACCGCGTGGCCTGCGTGGGCTGCTGCAGCCTCGCTCCCGTGGTGATGATCGACGCTACCACGTACGGTCGGCTCGACCGCAAGAAGGTGGTCAAGGTCCTGGAGAACTATTGAGCGATACGTGAACGGAAACGCGAGGACGCGATGACGGAAGCCACAAAAGAGAGCTCGACACGAGCCGCGCGGACCACGAGCCTCGTGGTCGGCCTCGGCACTTGCGGGATCGCAGCGGGAGCCGGCGAGCTGCTCGACCACATCAGGCGGCGCGTGGACGAGCGACAGCTCGGCATCGAAGTGCGCATCACCGGCTGCCAGGGCATGTGCTACTCGGAGCCGCAGGTCGAGGTCCGGGCCGAGGACGGCCGGCGGTACCTCTACGGGAACCTCACCCCGCAGAAGATGGACCGCATCATCGACGGCCACGTGGTCGGTGGCGAGGTCGTCGACCGCCTGCTGCTCAAGCCGGACGTGGTGGGCTCCCCTGAGCACGACCTGCTCGCCAAGCAGGTGCGGATCGTGCTCCGCAACTGCGGGAACACCGACCCGGAGAGCCTCGACGAGTACATCGCCGCGGGCGGGTTCGAGGCCCTGAAGCAGGTGATCGCCAGGGGCGATCCCGAGTGGCTGATCCAGGAGATCATCGACTCCGGCCTGCGCGGCCGCGGCGGCGCGGGCTTCCCTACGGGGCTCAAGTGGAGGTTCGCGCGGGCCGCTGCCGGGTCCCAGAAGTACGTCATCTGCAACGCGGACGAGGGCGACCCGGGAGCGTTCATGGACCGCTCGACCCTCGAAGGCGACCCGCACTCGGTGCTCGAGGGCATGGCGATCGCCGCGTACGCGATCGGCGCGTCGGAAGCCTACATCTACTGCCGCGCCGAGTACCCCCTCGCTATCCGGCGCCTGCGTATCGCCATGAAGGACGAGATGGAGCGCGGGCTCCTGGGCCAGCGCATCCTCGGGAGCGGTTTCTCGTTCGAGGTGCACCTCAAGGAAGGGGCGGGCGCGTTCGTCTGCGGCGAGGAGACCGCGTTGATGGCCTCGATCGAGGGACGGCGAGGGATGCCGCGTATCAGGCCGCCGTTCCCCGCCCAGTCCGGCCTCTGGGGCAAGCCCACGAACATCAACAACGTGGAGACGTTCGCCTGCGTGCCGTGGATCATCACACACGGCGCCGCGGCCTTCGCGGCCATGGGCACTGAGAAGTCCAAGGGGTCGAAGGTGTTCGCCCTGGCGGGCAAGATCAAGCGCGGCGGCCTGGTCGAGGTCCCGATGGGCATCACCCTCGGGGAGATCGTGGACGACATCGGGGGCGGGACCCCGAAGGGCCGTCCGGCCAAGGCCGTCCAGCTCGGCGGGCCGTCGGGCGGGTGCGTGCCCTCGACCCTGTTCCACACGCGGGTCGACTACGACGAGGTCACCAGGACCGGCGCCATCATGGGCTCGGGCGGCATGGTCGTGATGGACGACACGTCGTGCATGGTCGACATCGCGCGCTACTTCCTGGACTTCACGCAGAAGGAGTCGTGCGGCAAGTGCACGTTCTGCCGCGTCGGGACCAAGCGCATGCTCGAGGTCCTGACCCGCATCTGCGACGGCGACGGACGCGAGAGCGACATCGAGCTCCTCCAGACCCTCGCGGTCCAGATCAAGGAGACGAGCCTCTGCGGCCTCGGGCAGACCGCCCCGAACCCCGTGCTCACCACCATCAAGTATTTCCGTGACGAGTACGAGGAACACATCCGCAACCACCGCTGCCGCTCCGGCAAGTGCGCCAAGCTGACCACGTTCGAGATCAGCGCCGAGCTCTGCAACGGGTGCCGCGTGTGCGTGCGGGACTGCCCGACCGCGGCCATCGTGGGCGAGAAGAAGAAGCCTCATGCCATCATCCAGGAAACGTGCATCCGGTGCGGCGTCTGCCGCGACGTGTGCAAGTACGACGCGGTCGTCGTCGCGTGAAGCGGAGTGAGCCATGGTGAAGCTGACCATCGACGGCACTGAGATCGAGGTCGAAGACGGCGCGACGGTGCTCGACGCTGCCCGCGCGCTCGGCAAGGACATCCCGACGCTGTGCCACGACGAGCTCCTGAAGCCCTTCGCGTCCTGCTTCCTGTGCGTCGTGGAGGTCAAGGGCAGGCCGAACCTCGTGCCCTCGTGCTCGACCGTCGCCGCTCCGGGCATGGTCGTGACCACGGAGAACGCGCGGATCGCGGAGGCCCGCAAGACCTGCATCGAGCTCCTGCTCTCCGACCACCTCGGGGACTGCATCGCCCCCTGCCGAGAGGGCTGCCCCGGCGGGCTCGACATCCCGGGGTTCATCAAGCTGCTCGGCCGTGGCGAGCCACGGGAGGCGGAGGTCCTCATCAAGCAGCGGCTGGCCATGCCGGCTGTGCTCGGCCGTGTCTGCCCGCGTCCCTGCGAGAAGGAGTGCCGGCGCAAGCTCGTCGATGAGCAGGCCGTGTCCATCTGCGAGCTGAAGCGCTACGCGGCGGACAGCGACATCCTCGGCGCGGACCTCTACGTGCCCGAGCGCGCCCCGGCAACCGGGAAGAAGGTCGCCATCGTCGGCGCCGGGCCCGCGGGGATCTCCGCCGCTTTCTACCTCCAGCAGTGGGGCCACCAGTGCGTGGTCTTCGAGGCCCAGGAAAAGGCCGGCGGGATGCTCCGCTACGGCATCCCCTCCTATCGCCTCCCGAGGGACGTGATCGAGAGGGAGGTGGACGTGGTCGAGCGCCTCGGCGCCGAGATCCGGTACGGCGTCAAGATCGGCTCGGACGTGTCGTTCGATGCGCTCCGCCACGACTACGACGCGGTGTTCGTCGGCGTCGGCGCCCAGGCGGCATCGACCATGCGGGTCGAAGGAGAGGACAGCCCTGGCGTGCTGAGCGGCATCGCGTTCCTGGCCGAGGTGTCGCGCAACGAGCGGACCCCGATCGGGCGCCGCGTGATGGTCGTCGGTGGCGGCAACACCGCGATCGATGCCGCTCGCACCGCGCTCCGCCTCGGAGCCGAGGACGTCCGGATCCTCTACCGCCGCACGCGCGCCGAGATGCCCGCCTGGGAAGCCGAGGTCCACGAGGCCGAGATCGAGGGCATCGCCCTCGACATCCTCGCGGCCCCGACGAAGATCGCGTCGACTGCGAGCGGTGCGCTCGCCGTGACGTGCATCCGCATGGCGCTCGGCGAGCCCGACGCCTCGGGCCGCCGGGCCCCCGTGCCCCAGGAAGGCTCCGAGTTCACCGTCGAGGTGGACAACGTCATCGCGGCCATCGGACAGGCCGTCGAGAAGAAGTGCCTGGCCGACACGGGTCTCGAGCGGACCCGGTGGGCTACCTTCGTCGTCGATCCCCGGACCCTCCAGACCAACGTCCCGGGCGTCTTCGCCGGTGGAGACTGCGTGATCGGTCCCGACCTCGCCATCCGGGCCGTGGCCGCGGGACGGCTCGCGGCGGTGTCCATCGACCAGCACCTCCGGGGCGAGGCGGTCGTCGGCGAGCCGACGTTCCTCAAGATGTGGATGGGGCAGGCCGAGCCGGTGCCCCCGGGCTCGTATGCTCACGCCAGGGTCGGCGCGCGCGTCACGATGCCGACGCGCGAGATCGCGTCTCGGGTCGAGACGTTCGAAGAGGTCGAGCTCGGCCTCACCGACGAGCTGATGCGTCACGAGGCGGCTCGCTGCCTGGAGTGCGGCTGCCGCTTCGAGGCGAGCTGCACCCTGCGCGTGCTGGCGGTGCGTTTCGGCGCCGACGAGTCGCGCTTCACGGGAGCGCATCGGCCCTGGGGGCTCGACGACACCCACGACGAGGTCCGTTACGAGTCGCACAAGTGCATCGGGTGCGGGATCTGTGTGCGGCTCTGCCAGGAGGTCGTGCACAAGGAGCTCATGGGCTTCGTCGGCCGCGGCTTCGGCGCGCGAATCGGCCCGCCCTTCGGCAAGACCCTGGCCGAGACCGGCATCACGGGTGTCGGCGTCCTGGCCGAGCACTGCCCCACGGGCGCGCTCTGTATCAAGCACGGGTGACACCCGGGCGGAGCGGCGCGACCTGCTCGACTCGCGCGAGTGTGTATGGTAGGAGCATGACGTGCGCCCGTAGCTCAACTGGATAGAGCGGCGGCCTTCTAAGCCGCGGGTCGTGCGTTCGAATCGCACCGGGCGTGCCAGACAGAGTCTTCGAATTGATGGGTGGATCGACTGGTTGACAAGCCGGAGTGACTTCACTATGGTGCGCCCGGTCGATGAGGCGGCCATCGGGTCGCGCGGGCGCCCGTAGCTCAGTTGGATAGAGCGTCGGACTTCGAATCCGCAGGCCGGGCGTTCGAGTCGCCCCGGGCGCGCCAGGAGCATGGGCCAATAGCTCAACTAGGCAGAGCAGCGGACTCTTAATCCGGAGGTTGAAGGTTCGATTCCTTCTTGGCCCACCAGGAAAAAGTCAGGCCCCGTGCGGAGTTGCGCGGGGCCTTCGTGTTTCGAAGGGTGGTTACGCCACGAGATCCTGAGCCACCCGCCACGCGTCGCCCATCCCGGTGATCAGCTTTTGACGGATCGTGGCGTCCTCCCACAGGTGAAGGATTGACGGTGAGAGTGCTCGTTGCTCGGTGATCCGACCGCCGCATCGTCATCGACGTTGAGGACGAGGCGGCGGAGGGGTTTCTCGTCTCTGCCTCGCAGGAATTCGAGTGTAGTGTTCTGTACGTTCTTCTCCCCATGAGCAGGAACCAGGACGACGAGCCTCTTCTGGTTGTCGTGAAAACCGAATCGACCTTTCGTGATCTTGTCCCCCTTTAGATCATAGACATCTCTTTTCTCCTTTTCGGAGGGATCGGTGCACCCGAGTGCATTGAGGAGCATCCCTTTCCAGAAAGCCCTGTCGTGGAATCCTTCGCAGACGACGATGGACCACGTCTTCTCCTGGGGAGCGCTCATCGGATGTCCTCTTCGATGTCTGTACGCGCGGACCTGATCTCGTCTCCTCGATGCCAGATGCTCATCAGGTTTCCGTCGGAGAGCCGGAGTCGGCAGACTGCCAACTGAGCGAGATCATCCCCATCACCATCGCGGTAGCACCCGTCGAGCAGCATGTCGATCAGCTCGAGGCTGTGAGTGGACAGGACCACCTGGACGCCCTGCCGGACGGCGGCCCAGATGACCCTGGCGCTCATCCGGAGAGACCGCGGGTGCTGGTTCGATTCGGGTTCTTCAATTAGAGCCAGGCTCCCCGGCTCCATGGCCAACTCGAACGCGAGCCGCGCCAGACCGTAGATGCCATCACCGGCGACTCCAAGAGGGACACTGCCCCAGGAGTGGACGATGTGGACCTCCGGAGAAGCCGTTTCTGTGTTGTTCCACAGACGGTTGAAATCGTGAACGACCTCCGAAAGCATCCCCTCGATCAGTGTAATTCTACCCTCTACCCGGGTGGGCTTCATGACCCGGTCAGGCTGGGTCGGGGCATGTAGGCCAAGATCCTACGTTGGCGAAGCGCCCTTGGCAGCATGATCGAGAAGGGAAAGG
>Ga0233425_10009728_pt1 | contig 12041 bp, 13 predicted proteins | sample Watercolumn_Towu_2_FD_181712 | JGI IMG/M metagenome (GOLD analysis project Ga0233425, IMG submission 181712) | Freshwater microbial communities from Lake Towuti, South Sulawesi, Indonesia - Watercolumn_Towuti2014_140_MG | ecosystem: Environmental > Aquatic > Freshwater > Lake | place...
CATGTCGCCCGGGCTCGCCGCGCCATCGTGCGGTGCGAAGCGGGCCCGCTCGCGGAGCACGTTCGCGAGCGCCTCGTCGACATCGGCCTCCGTGATCTCACGGGCCGGACGGGAGATCGAAAGCCCCTTCCACTTCGGCAGCTCGAACTCGGGCCGCACCTCGATTGCGAACTCGAACGTCATCGGGCCTTCGTCGGGCAGGAGCACCGCGTTGACGTCGAGATCCGGCTCGCTGATCGGGGAGAGCTTGTGGTTCTCCGAGACCTGCGTCATCGCGTCGGTGAGGAGCTTCGAGCGGATCTGATCGGCGAGCTCGCTCTTGAAGCGGCTGCTCACGAGACGCTTGGGCGCGCGGCCCGGACGGAAGCCCGGAAGGAGCGCGGTGGGGACGAGTTCACCGAGCGCGTCGTCTCGGTAGCGGTCGATGTCCTCGCGCGGGATCGTGACCTTCACCCGCCGCTGGCAGGTCGAGACGGTGTCGATCGACACGTCGAGGGTGAGCGGCTGCGGGAGCCCCTCGGAAGCGGATTCGGGACTGGCGACGGCGGATGCATCGGACGCTGACATGGACGGTTCCGGACGGGACAGGGTCGGGAGTGAACGGGAAACGGGGGCGTGTCTCCCGCCCACGGAAACGTCCCGAGGGAAAGCGGACACGCGGAGGGCGGACCAACCGACGTCACTTCGCGGACGTCGAATCTCGGGACGAAGCGGGTGATGGGATTCGAACCCACGACAACCACGTTGGCAACGTGGTGCTCTACCAACTGAGCTACACCCGCGAAGCCACCCGGCGGGACGGCGAAAACCGCGGATTCCACGGCTGTTTCTCGCCCCTCGGGAGCCCCGCGATTATAGGGGCGGGGGATGCCGCCGCAAGGTCACCCTGCCGGCGAACCGGGTTTTCCGCGCGGCGCCGTCCGCCGGGAATTGGTACGGCGGGCGGGGAATGTAAACTTGTGTGATCGGCGGCGGGCGAGAAGAGAAGTCCACCCGTCGGCCGCCCGCCGTCCCGCATGTCATTTGGGTGAGCCTTTCCGTGAACGTTCGCTTCGTCATTCTCTCCACACCGAAGCCACGCACGTCGGTCAAACGGCTTCCACTGCTCGTCGGCCGCGCCGACGAGGCGAAGCTGCGAGTCGTGCAGGACTTCGTGAGCCGTCGGCACTGCGAGTTCATCGAACGCGACGGCGAGGTGTACGTCCGGGATCTGAAGTCGACGAACGGGACGCTCGTCGATGGGCAACTCATACCGCCGGACGTCGACACGCTCGTCAAGTCGGGGTCGATCGTGCGTGTGGGCGGGGCCAAGTTCCGCGTCGAGTACGGAGTGCCCGTCACGACGTCCGAGGTGCCGGAGCTCGAGCCAGAAGCGAGCGATACCACGGAAGAGCAAACGGTGGAGCACTCGGCGGCTCCGCCGATGGCGACCGCTGCGCCCGTGGCGTCCACCAAGGATCCGGAGCCGCCGGTCCTCGAACCGGCCGGAGACGAAACCGTCGGCCCCGATGCTGCTGAGCCACCGCCGCCGGCCGACTCGAGCGACTTCGGATTTCTCTCGGCGGCCGAACCCCCCGCGCACGACGCGCCCGATGCGGGTTGGCCCGTCTCGTCCGACGCACCGGCGCCCCCCGACGAGGGCGACCTCAACGATTTCTTCAAGAGCCTCTCATGACGAGCCGGCCCGGCCAACCGGCCAGCCCGGCCGGTGTTGCGCGGCGGGTGACCGTGCTCGATCTTGCCACGGCGCGGCGTGAGCGGCGGCCGATCTCGATGGTCACGGCCTACGACTGGCCAACCGGCCGAATCGCGGACGAGTCGGGTGTCGATTGCGTGCTCGTCGGCGACAGCGTCGCCATGGTGGTGGCAGGCCGGACATCGACGATCCCGGCCACGCTCGAGCAGATGATCTACCACGGTGAGATCGTCTCGCGCGCCGTGACGCGGGCGCTTGTGGTCGTCGATCTCCCCTTTCCGCTCCAGCACCTCGGCGTGCGCACGGCCATCGAGGCCTCGAGCCGGCTGCTCAAGGAGACCGGCTGCCAGGCCGTGAAGCTCGAGGGCACGGCCGGGCAGGCCGACGTGATCGCGGGGCTCGTGGCCGCAGGCATTCCGGTGATGGGACATGTGGGCCTGCGGCCCCAGGCGGTCCACCAACTCGGCGGCTACCGCATGCAGCGCGACGAGGACCGCCTCATGATCGACGCCCGCGCGGCGGCCGACGCCGGGGCCTTCGCGGTGGTGCTCGAATGCATTCCGAGGTCGGTCGCGGCCGCGATCACCGCCGCGATCGAGGCGCCCACGATCGGCATCGGCGCCGGCCCCGACTGCTCGGGGCAGGTGCTCGTGATGCACGACCTCGTCGGTCTCTCGCCCGACCGCGTGCCGAAGTTCGTGCGTGCCTATGCCGACGCCAAGACCACGATCCATGACGCCATCGCGCGCTGGCGCGCCGACGTGGAGCGCCGCGACTTCCCGGGACCGGGCGAGACGCTCGGGTAGTCCCTCGGCAACCGGGCGATCGCGGCGCTGGCACCGTCAGGGTTCTGACGGCCGCCGTGGCGCCTACGGAATCACGACCTCGTCGGAGATGACGACCGGCCTGCCGGCCGTCACACCCGCGGGCGTCGGGACCGCGGCCCCGGACACAGGCCCGGGCGAGCCACCAGGCCCGGCGGGAACCGTCACACCGGCGGGCATTCCGCCCTCCATCACCGTGCCCTGACCCTCGCAGGAGTTGCAGCCGTTGGTGGCCACCGGCGCCGAGTCGCAGCACGCGCCCTGCTGGCCGCAGACGCGTGGGGGCGCGGCTGGTGCGGCCATCGCGGCGCCCGGGGGCGTGAAGCCCGGCGGGAGGTGGCCGAAGCACTTCTCGTACTTCCAGACCTCGAGCGCGATGTAGCGCTCGGTCAGTGACTTGCACCCGGTCGTCGCAGCGGCGGCGATCGCCATCGCCGACATCACCACCGACCGACTCCACACGCTCGTCCGCATCGCTCCGTCTCCTCTCGCGACGTCCGCGGCCCGGCCTCGGGGCCGGCGACGACCCGCGTCATGCGAGCCGCTCTCGGAAGCCTCGCAACCCTACCCCACGGGAAGGGCGCGGCAAGCGGACGACCGCATGAAGCGAACGCGGAGATCCGGCGGTGTGGAAACCTGTGCCGGTCGTGCCACGCGAGCGGATGGAGCGAAAGGCCGGCCGGCCCATGCAGCGGGCCCACCGGCGCGGCGTCAACCCTTGCGGTGACGGATGCGGGCCCGCATGCGGCGCTTCTTCTGTCCGAGCTTGCGCCGTCCCTTGCCCGTTTTCTTGACGCCCATTCACAGTCTCCAGGTCGATGGCGGCCGAGCGGCGGCCGTGCCGGTCGCGGAAGGTTGTAAGATGGCCGGCGGTCGGATTCAAGCGTCCCGCACGACGGCGGCACGCGGACTGTCCGTGGACGACGCCCGCCGTGGCCTTCGACCACGGGCGCGCCGAGGTTCCCCGGGGCGACGGCCGCCGCGTCGTGCGGCGGTGTACGTCGTCCAGCGCCAGCAACCTGACATGATCGTCTGCTTCCCCACCTACGCGCGCCGGAGCCCGACGGGCTGGACGGCCACCGTGGCCGGCATGGTCACGCGACCACTTCCCGAGCGCAGCCGGCGTCGGGTGTGGGCCGTGGCGGTGCTCAAGCGGCTGCTCGAACTCGACGAGGCGCAGCTCGAGTCGGATGTCTTCCGGCGCCGGGCGGAGGCGTTCCTCTTCCAGCGGCTCGAGGGCCTTCGCGTGCGCGTGCGGCTGGGCGATCGCACGATCGACGCGGGCCTCTCGGATCGCCGCGGACACTTCGAGACGCGGGTCGAGATCGACGACGACCTCGTCGCCGCGTGGCAGCACGGCGGCCAGATCGTGCCCTACGAGGCGATGCTCGACGGCGAACCAGCCGAGCCGCCCGCCGCGGGCGCGGTGCACCTCGTCGATGACACGGGTGTGTCGGTGATCTCCGACATCGACGACACGGTGAAGTTCTCGAACGTCGCCGACCGCCGAGAGCTTCTCCTCAACACGCTCGTGCGCGAGTTCGTTCCGGTGTCGGGAATGCCGGAGGTGTACCGCCGCTGGCACGAGCGTGGGGCCGCCTTCCACTACGTGTCGAGCAGCCCGTGGCAGCTCTCCGACTGCCTCTGCCGCTTCCTGGGCGCCGCGGGCCTGCCGGCCGGGTCGATGCACCTGAAGCTCTTCCGACTCAAGGACTCGACGCCGCTCGGGCGGCTCCCCTCACGGAAACGGGCCAAGCGGCGGATCATCGAGCAGATCATGGCCGACTTCCCGCATCGCCGGTTCGTGCTCGTGGGCGACTCCGGCGAGCGCGACCCCGAGGTCTACGTCGACGTGGCCCGACGACGGCCCGACCAGGTGTCGGGCATCGCGATCCGCGAGGTGCCCGCGAAGGCCTCGCCGGCGAAGGTCCGCGAGCGGCTCGGCCGGCTGGCGCGGCGGCTGCCGGCAGCCACGCTCACCGTCTTCCAGACGGCCGACGAGCTCTCCGCGCTCGAGCCCCTCGCCGCGTCAGCCGGGTGAGTCGAAGGCGTTCTGGTAGTGATCGACGACCGCGGCGCCGCGTCCACCGGCGGGGAACGTGACCGCCACCACGTCGATCCGCACGCTGGCATCCTCGAGGCGGTGGCGGCGGATGTAGGCGTTGGCCAACTCGGCGATGCGCCGCTGCTTGACGAACCCGACCGTCTCGGCGGGATGCCCGTGGGCCGTGTCGCTCCGCGAGCGCACCTCGACAAACACCACCGTGCGTCCGTCGAGCGCCACGATGTCGATGTCGCCGCGGAGCACCCGCTCGCGGCGGCCGACGATCCGGTAGCCGAGGCCGCGGAGATACGTCGCAGCCTCGTCCTCGCCACGGCGGCCGAGCTCGTCACGGGCCGAGGGCACGGCAGGCCTCGCAGATCAGGTGGCGGCGGCCGCCTTCTTGCCCTTGGCGGCGGTCTTGCCGGCTGGCTTCCCCGCCGCGACCGCGACATCGTCGCGCTTCTCGCGGAGTCGCGTCGACTTGCCGGCACGGTCGCGGAGGTAGTAGAGCTTCGCGCGGCGGGCCACGCCCGAGCGCTTCACCTCGATCTTCGCGATCTTGGGGGAGTGGATGGGGAACTTGCGCTCGACACCCTCGCCCGCCACGATGCGGCGAACCGTGAACATCTCGCGGCTGCCGGCACCGCTCTTGGCGATGACGACACCGTTGAAGATCTGGACCCGCTCCTTCTCGCCTTCGAGAATCCGGGTGTGGACGTCGACGGTGTCGCCGATCTCGAACGACGGAACTTCACTCTTGAGGCTCGAGGCCTCGACCGACGCGAGGATCTTGCGGTTCACGATGCGCTCCTGGTGGGGTGGCTTGGGGAATGGACGGGAGTGTGCTGGCTGCGGCGGGCGGTGGCCGCGACGGCCTGATCGCGCCGCCACGACGCGATCCGGCCATGATCGCCCGAGAGCAGGACCTCCGGCACGGTGAGGCCGCGGAACTCTCGCGGACGGGTGTACTGCGGGCCCTCGACGAGGCGATCGGCCCCGGAGAACGAGTCTTGGCCGGCGCTCTCCTCGTGGCCGAGGACACCGGGAATGAGACGCGTGACGGCGTCCACGATCACCATCGCCGCCACCTCGCCGCCGGAGAGGACGTAGTCGCCGATGGAGATCTCGTCGGCCTCGAGCGTGGAGGCGATGCGGGCGTCGAAGCCCTCGTAACGGCCGCACACCAGAACGATGCGGTCGAGGCGGGCGAGTTCCTCGACGAGCGGCTGGTCGAGCCGGCGGCCGCCGGGCGTGAGCAGGATCGTGCGACCGGCACCGGTCGTCTCGGCTCGGACGGCCTCGACACACGACACGACCGGGCCCGGCATCAGGAGCATCCCGGGGCCGCCGCCGTAGGGGCGGTCGTCCACCTGGCGATGCACGCCCTCCGCATGATCGCGGATGTTCGTCAGCCGGATGTCGATGGTGCCCGCGCGGCGCGCGGCACCCAGCAGGCTTCCATCGAGGAAGCCCGCGAACATCTCGGGGAACAGCGTGACGATGTCGATGCGCATGGCGATGGAGCGAACCGGCCGGTCGTCGGACGGTGCGAACGGTCGGTGCCGGCGCGAAGGCCGGACCCGGCGGTGATCATTCGGCCTTCGGCTCTTCGGCGACGGTCTCGGCAGCGGCCTCGGCCGTCGGCTCGGCGGCAGGCTCCGCCGTGGCGGTCTCGGTGGCGGCCGCTTCCGGCGCGGCGGCCGACGGGTCTGGCTTGGGCGCGGGCACGAAGGCCGGCTCGCCCGGATCAGGCACGATCCGCGGCATCGCGAGCTTCGCGCGAGCCGCCTCCATCTGCGACAGATGCGTGCCCTTGGGGCCGTACTTCTTGATCAGCACCCGCACCGCGTCGCTGGGCTGCGCGCCGACGGACAGCCAGTACTCGATCCGCGCGCCGTCGAGGGTGCAGCGGGCGTCGGTCTCGGAGACGTGCGGATCGTAGGTGCCGAGCTCCTCGATCACGCGGCCGTCACGCGGGCTGCGGCGGTCGGTCGCGCAGATCCGGTAATACTCGCGGTTCTTCCGGCCCATCCGCTTCATTCGAATTGCCACTGCCACGGTCGGGAATCTCCGAGAAATGCTGGGGACGAATCGAGCCCCTTATCGTAGCCGACGGCCGCCGGAACCCAAGGGCGGGTCGGTGGAGGGCGAATTTCCGGGCTATCGCAGGGAAATCAAGGCGATTTCGCCATAGCGCCGGTGTGGGGCGGACGGAGCCCGAGGGACGCCACCACGATCCCCACGGCCAGGCCGAGGCCGAGGTTGAGCACGGCCGCGACGCGCGGGGAAAGCCACAGCCGAACACGAGGAAGGTATGCGAGAGCGACGCGGCGAGCGCCACCGGGCAGCCGTAGGCGAGGCCCACGCCCGCCCCGGCCATCGCGAGCCATCGCGGGCCGACCCGCTCCATGAGCGAGCCGGCCGCGAACATCGTCAGCGCGAACGCCGCCAGGAACGTCATGAAGGGCAGGTTGCCCTGCGTGGCCGAGCAGCCGAGCGCCTTCTCCACCGGCGCCTTGAAGATGCTCCAGGCATAGACGGAGCCCAGGCAGAGATTCATCACGAGGCCGAGGAGGACGAATCCCCACCGCCCGGTCTCCGCCCGCATTCCGAACACCCGTTCCCCGTTCATGCCGCGGAGTGTGCGGCATGGTCGAGCGGCTGTCCATCCACCCGCGCTCCGCCCCCGGGCCGCATCAGGTGCGGCCGTCGCGCCGCTTGCGGCGGGCGTCCTTCTCGCGCTGCTTCTTGAGTTTGCGTCGCTCGTCGGCGGTGAGTCGCTTGCCGGTGTCGCCCTTCGGCTTGCCGAGCCGCGCGGCCGGGTTCTGCAACTGGCTCTGGAGCCGCTGCACCTGCTGCATCCGCTCCCGAAGGCCGAGGCCGGCCATGCCCTTCATCATCGAGGCCATGCCGTCGAACTGCTTGACGAGATCACTCACCTCGTGGGCCTCGACCCCCGCGCCCCGCGCGATCCGTCGGCGCCGCGACTGATCGACGATCCCCGAGGGATTGCGGCGCTCCGCGGGTGTCATCGAGTCGATGATCCCGAACAGCCGGTTCATGTCGGTTTCGAGGTCGGCCCCGCCGAGCATCTCCTGCATGCCTCCCATGCCCGGGATCATGCCGAGCACCTTGGAGAGCGGCCCGAGCCGGCGGGTCTGGAGGAGCATCTTCTTGAAGTCGTCGAGCGTGAACTCGCCCGCCTTGAGCCGCTCCTCCTGCCGCTGCATCTCCTCCTGGTCGAACTTCCGCTGCGCCTCCTCGACGAGCGAAACGACGTCGCCCATGCCGAGGATCCGCCCCGCCATCCGTTCGGGGTGGAAGTCTTCGAGGGCCTCGATCTGCTCGCCGGTGCCGATGAACTTGATGGGCACGCCCGTCACGCTCTTGACCGACAGCGCCGCGCCGCCGCGGGCATCGCCGTCGAGCTTCGTCATGATGATGCCGTCGAGCTCGAGCGCGTCGTGGAAGGCCTTCGCGCTCGTCACGGCGTCCTGACCGGTCATGGCGTCGACCACGAGATAGACCTGGTCGGGCCCCACCGTGCGGTCGATCCTGGCGAGCTCCTCCATGAGCGCCTCGTCGATCGCCAGCCGTCCGGCGGTGTCGAGGATCACGACGGAGATTTTTTCCTTCTTGGCCCGAGCCACGCCGGCGTTGCAGACGGCGACCGGATCGGCCGATCCGCCCGGCATGTCGGCGGGCGTGTGCACGGGGATTCCGAGCTGGCGGCCGAGCACCGAGACTTGCTCGATGGCGGCGGGTCGCTGGAGGTCGGCGGCCACGAGCAAGACGCCGCGGCCCTGCTCCTTGATCCTGCGGGCGAGCTTGGCACAGGACGTCGTCTTGCCCGAGCCCTGCAGACCGCAGAGCATGAGGACGCTCGTGGTGCCCGACTGAAGGTGGAGCGAGTGGTCCACCGGCCCCATGAGGCCGACGAGCTCGTGGTGGACGATGCCCACGAGCTGCTGGGCCGGATCGAGCGAGTCGAGCACCTTCGCCCCGACCGCCCCCTCGACGACCCGCGTGAGGAAGCCCTCGGCCACGTCGTAGGCCACGTCGGCCTCGAGCAGCGCGGTCCGGACCTCGGCGAGGCCCTCGCGCATGTTCGCTTCGCTGAGCTTGCCACGGCCGCGCAGCGAGGAGAGGGCGGACGAGAGCGACGCGGTCAGCGACTCGAACATGGCGGCTCCGGCTGGTCGAACCCGGCCAGTATACCGCCCGGAATCCCGCGTTCTCCCCCTGGTGACGAGCCGTTCGAATCGGGAGCGGGCACACAGCGTGCCGCTTGCCCGACGCGTGGCCGGCGTGAACGGCGCGTCACCGGAGGGAGGTCTTCGTCATGTCCACCACGGTCCCTCCGGACCACGGCGGCACCGAGGCGGGATCAGCTGAACGTCGCGGGTTGGCCCATGACCGGGGCCGACGGCATGGCGCCCCCCTCGCAGCACGGCGCCGCCGGGCCGCAGGCGGGCTCGCACGCCGGCTCGCACACCGGGGCACACGCGGGCGCCGCGCACGGCTCCGGACGGGAGCCGCAGGGTGAACGGAACTCCATGAATGACGGCCGGCGGCAACTGCTCGCACTTCCGAAGCAGCTGCTGCAGCCCGGCGCCGCCGCCAGGCTCAGCACCGTGATCGCCAGACAGATCGTGCGCGTCATAAGGAAGGTCTCCACCGCGGTCGGACAGGGCACGAGTGGTCCTCGGGACCAACGCTCGTGGCGTCGTCGTCGACGCCATGGGAACCCTACCTCACGTTCCACGCACGGGAGGCCGCGGACCATGATTTTCGCGCGTCGCGCCGGCCGGGCGCTCGCGCCGGCGTCGGTGATGCCGGTCGTAGGGCCGGCGCCGTGTCACGACGGTGACGCGCCGACGCAATCCCGAAGGTAGAGTTGCGGCGTGAAGGCCGGGGCCACAGCGTCGCCCGTGCCGATTCCCTCCCAGCCGCGTCCCACGCCATGCCCCGTCGCCTCCAGCCTCCGTCGCACCGTCGCGCGTGGCTCGCGGCCTGGCTCGCGCTCGCCTGCGCGCTGGTGACTCCGGGAAGCCGTGTCGCCAGCGCGGACGACGCGGCGTGTCCCGTGGACGACGTGTGGCTCGTGAGCACCCGCCGCCTGCCCGGCATCTGTCGGATGCCACGGAGCGCCGAGTTCCACGTCGAACAGCGGGTCGCTGGCTGCTGGGAGCCGGCCGATCTCGCAGCCCTCTTCGCCGATCCGTCGCGGCCGCTCGTGGTGTTCGTCCACGGCAACCGCTATGAGCCACACGACGCCAAGGCGCAGGGTGTGGCGGTGGCCCGACTGGTGGCGCGCATCTGTCCGTCGGCTTCGCCACGCACGGTCGTGTTCTCATGGCCGAGTGAACAGCAAGGACGGCTCATCCCCTCGAGCCGCGACAACTTCCGGCGGTCGTATGCCGACGGCCACTACCTCGCCCGCCTGCTCGCCGACGCCGACCCGACGCAGCCCGTCGCCGTGATCGGCTACAGCTTCGGCGCGACGATCGCCGTGGGCGCGATGGAGGATCTCGTCCTCGCGGGCGACGGGGCGTCCCTCGGTGTCGCTCCCTGGGTCGGCCGGCCGGGACGTTCGCACCTCGTGCTCGTCGCTCCGGCCTTGCGGTTCGACGCCCTCGCGCCGCGCGGCCCGTTCGCGGCGGCCGCCTCGGGCATCGACCGGCTCACGCTCGTGATCAACTCACGCGACCTGGCGCTGCGGCTGTTTCCCCACCTCGACCGCGCGGAGAGCTCCGACGCGCTCGGCGTGGTGGGCATGCCGCGTCGCTGGCTGCCGGGCGACGTGGAGTTCACGGCGGCCGACGCGGCACCGATCGTGGGCAAGCGGCACTCGTTCCCGCTGTACCTCGAGTCGCCGGGTCTGGCACGGCGGATCGCCACCGGGGCCGTCGCCGGCCTCGTGGCCGACTGACGCCGAGGCGGGGATCACGCGGCGCGACGCGAGGCCGGGGACTCGCCGGCGAGCCGAGCCTCCACCATCATGCGCACGACGTCCCCCATGGCGTGCTGCGCGGTCCACCCGAGCCGCTCGCTGGCCCTGCGGGTGTCGGCGCGGCCGCAGGCGATCTCCGTCGGCCTCACGAGCTTCGGGTCGCGGACCACATGCCGCCGCCAATCGAGACCGACCGCGGCGAACGCGGCCGCCACGAAGTCCTCGAGGCTCGCCGTGTGTCCCGTCGCGATCACGAAATCCTCGACGGCGTCGAGCTGGAGCATGCGGTGCATGGCCACCACGTACTCGGGCGCCCAGCCCCAGTCGCGCCGCACGGAAAGGTCGCCGAGCGCGAGCGACTGCTGCTCGCCCCGGGCGATCCGACAGGCCGCCGCCACGATCTTCTGCGTGACGAATCGCTCCGGCCGCAGCGGGCTCTCGTGGTTGAAGAGGATGCCCGTCGCCGCCCTGATTCCGTAGGCCTCGCGGTACTGTGCGATCTGCCAGAACGACGTCGCCTTGGCGATTCCGTAGGGGCTTCGTGGACAGAGGACCGTGCGCTCGTCGGCCGGCCCGTCGCCGGCGTTGCCGAACATCTCGGAGCTGCCGGCGTTGTACAGCCGCACCGGCAGGTCGAGCATGCGGATCGCCTCGAGGAGGTTGATCGTGCCGACCACGATGCTCTCGAAGGTCTCCACGGGCTGATCGAAGGACAGCCCCACCGACGACTGGCCGGCGAGGTTGTAGACCTCGTCGGGCTCGAAGCGACGGAGCACCTGGAACGTCGATCGAAAGTCGATCGGCGACATCGAGACGAGCGTCACACGATCGCGGATGCCGAGTCGATCGAGCCCCGCGAACCGCCCGGCCTGAGCGTCGCGGCTCGTGCCCACGACGGTGTAGCCGAGGTCGAGCAGGTGCCGCGCCAGGTAGGCGCCGTCCTGTCCGCCGATCCCGCAGATCACGGCGGTGCGGTCGGCAGACGGGGGCGTGGGTGTGGCGGGGGCGGTCATGGGGCGGGAACCGTAGCAGGCTCCCGCCGCCGGCGGAACGCCATTTGGCTCGTGGTCCTCCGGGCAGGCCCGCCTGGAATCACCCGTGGTCGGCGAACCACGCGGCCGTGAGGGTGAGCCCCTCGTCGAGCCCCACCGTCGGCTTCCAGCCCAGGACGTCCGCGGCCCTCCGGGCATCGACGAGGTTCGACCGGAGGTCACCGGGCCGTGCCGGACCATACAGCGGGCCGGCGAGCGGGCCACCGCGGCCGCGGGCCAGGAGCATGGCGGCGACGGCGGACCGGAGCCGCGCCTCGAGATCGACGACGTCGGTGCCGAGGCCGGTGCCGATGTTGAGGCTCGTGAGCGTGCCTGCGGCAGCCGGCGTGGCGGTCAGTTCGAGCGCCGCCAGGTTGGCCCGGGCCACGTCGGGGCCGTAGACGTAGTCGCGGATGTAGCGGCCGTCGCCGTTGATCGTGGCCGGCTCGCCGGCGAGGAACTTCTTCGCGAAGATCGCCACCACGCCCGCTTC
>Ga0233425_10009729_pt1 | contig 12037 bp, 10 predicted proteins | sample Watercolumn_Towu_2_FD_181712 | JGI IMG/M metagenome (GOLD analysis project Ga0233425, IMG submission 181712) | Freshwater microbial communities from Lake Towuti, South Sulawesi, Indonesia - Watercolumn_Towuti2014_140_MG | ecosystem: Environmental > Aquatic > Freshwater > Lake | place...
TATTGGCGAACATCCCCGCCTTAAGACGATTTTGGGGATTATCCACCCTCACCCGGCCCCTGACCGTCCGGGTGGCTTTGTCCACCGTGTCGGCCAGATAATCCACCCGGCCGGGGAATTCCTCTTGGACCAGGGAGCTTACGGTTATCGTTGCTTGGGACCCCAGGCTCGCTGAAGGCAAATCTTTCTCGGGAATCTGGACGAAGCACCACAACGCTGAAGTGTCGGCCACGGTGAAGAGTTCCTCGTCCTCCTTGACCACCAGGCCGGGGGTGATTTTGCGGTCCACCACCCGGCCGGCGATGGGGGAGCGCAGGGCGAAAATAGCCCCGGAGCCATCAAGTGATGACGTCTTGGCGCCGGATCGGGAGCCTTTCGGGGAAGTGGCAGGGGTGGAGCCGACGGCCCCCAGGAGACGGAGACGGTTTTGGGCGTTATCCAGATCGGCCTGCTCCACTTCCAGCCGGGCCTGGCGCTCCTGAAGTTCGCCCCGACTGATGGCCTTGCCTTCATAAAGCTGGCTGGCCCGGTCATAGGATTTTTGGGCGGCGTTGAATCTGGCTGCGGCCTGCCGGGCTGCCATCCGGGCCTGGCCCAGTTCCACGCTGTCGATGATGGCCAGAACATCTCCCGGCTTCACCATTTGCCCGTAGTCCGCGACGACCTGTACCACCCGGCCCGGGACCCGGGAGCGGAGTTTGGCCAGCCGTTCTTCATTGAAGACCAACTCTCCGGTAAACGGCACCCTGATATCCATCGGGCCGTGCAACACCGGGACAGTCTCAATCCCGGCCTGCTTAATCACCTCCGGGGTCAGTCTCACCTCGCCGGGCTGCAGGGGTTCCTCTTTCTTTTCAGGAGCTTTCCGGACATGGTCATCATGGTGGTCGTGGCCATGCTCCTGTGGGGGTTTCTGTTTCTCCTCATGAACTTGCCGGGCATGATGATCGTGATCGTGGTCCTCGTGGAGATGGTCCCATACCCAAAAAGCCCCCATTCCCAAGAAAAATGCAATAATTGCCAGCCACCAGGTTTTGTTCTTCCGCAGCCGCATCACTTGGCACCTCCCCCGGATACCCGCCAGAGTTCTACCCGAGCCAGGCGGTAGTCCAGCAGAGCCTTGTAATAGTCTTGTTCCGTGGCCCGGTAAACCCGGCGGGAATCCAGCAATTCCAACAGGCCGGTCTCCCCGTGCTCGTAAGCGAACTGGGCCACCCGGAGCGATTCCCCGGCCTCTTTGAGGAGGACGTTCTGGAATGACTCCACCTGGCGGCGGGCCGTTTCATAGAGGCTGTATTGGGCCGCCACCTTGGTTTCCAGTTCCTGTTTAAGGAGGCGGAGTTCCGATTCGGCCTGGCTCTTGGCGGCCGCGGCCTTGGCCACCTCGCCGCCCTTGCGGTTCCACAGAGGGATGGGGAGGCTGAGCCCGCCGCCCGTGGCAATGAGGTCCACGTCCTTGATGTGAAAAGCTTTCACCGTCACATCCGGCACCCAGGCCTGGCGCTCCGCTCCTAAAGTGCTCTCCGCCTGACGGACCTGGGCTTCCTGGGCCTGAAGGAGTGGATGCGCGGCCAGGATCGCCTCCTGCCAACGCTTGAGAGGCGCCGCAGCCTCAACCTTTTCAGCTTCGCCTGCCAGGGTGAAATCAGGCGGCAGGCTGCCGCCAAAAAAGCGCAACAGGACTTGCTTATCTCCCGCTAAAACGGTTTTGGCCTTGTCGTGCTCCCGTTCCAAATTAAAGAACTCCACCCGGGCCTTGACCAGTTCGATGGGCCGGCTTTCCCCCACCCGGACTCTTTTTTCGGCGATATCCAGGAGTTTCCTGGCCGACTCCAGGTTTTCGGCGGCAATCTTCAGCAACTGCTCCCAGGCCAGGACCCGGTAATATAATTCCCGGCAGCGGGCCTGGACGTTGATCTGTTCCTGGGTGAATTTTTCCTTGGCCGCATCGATGCCGAATCGGGCGGCCTCCTGCTTCTTCCCCCGGCGTCCCGGCCATTCGAGGGTCTGGGAGAGGCCTATAGTATAGCCCGTGCCATACGTCCCCCCATCAGTTCCCCTTTGGCTGCTCACTAAACCTTCCACTTCCGGATTGGGATACTGGCGGGCGATGCGCAGCTCCGCTTCGCTTTTCTTGATTTCCGCTCCCGAAACTTGCAGGGACGGATGGATTTTCAAGGCGATCTCCTCCAACTCCTTGAGGGAATAAGCTTTCTGGCCCGCTAGGGCCATAAGCGGACTGAGCAGGAGCAAACCAAGGGCCGGGAGAAGCCTCCATTGCCTGCGATGCATGAAAGACCTCCAAAAATAAAACGATGGTGGATTTGCAGGTAAGATGGGACTCCGTCACATGGCGTCGCGGGATGGAAGGTCGAAATACTCCTTCGTCTGCGTCTCCGCAACGCAAACCCGTTCCACTCAGATACGCTTAATGCTTACCTGCTGAAAAACAGAAAAGTAATTGGATGAGAGAGGATTTTAGGGACGAGGAGGTTGGAAAATTTCCGCCACAAAGAGATACTTGGGGGTGGTAAATTGCATCTGTGGATAAAAAATCTGGTTTTCCGGGATGATCGAAGGAACATTCCCGTCCAGGGTGAAAATTTTATCGGTTTGGGGGGGGCCGGATTCTAATCCGTGGTGGGTTTGATCCAGATCATGACAGTGGATCACTCCTGCCGCCGCCATTAGCGTCAGGACGGTAATACTTGCCAGAAGCATGACCAGCAATATGGCTCCCCTCTTTAACCACATGCCCTCAATATAGTTTTTTGCCCCGCGAAAATCAAGGGGATTTAAACGGCCCAGGGTAGAAAATGACTAGATAGAGTCTTGATAATTCCCAATCAGAACAGCCTCTTTTCTATAAAGACCTTTTCAACTCTTTTCTAAACCGGCGCCAGAACCAGACCGGGCACAAGCACAGGCAGAGCAAGGCCACCGTCATCTGGGCCGGGGGGAAATCGTAGTGGTTGGCCAGGATAAAGCCCAGGACCCCGGCCCCCAGAGACACCAGGGGGGCAACCACAAACATGGCGCGCACTTCCCGGCACAGACTCTTGGCCACCAGAGCGGGCAGCACCAGGCAACCGAAGGTATAAAGCATCCCGGAGGTGCGAATGGCCAGGCCCACGGCCAGCCCCAGCAGGGCAGAAATGAGGAGACCCCATAACTTGATTTTCATGCCCACGGCTGCGGCCATGGCCGGGTCCAGGGTGAAGAGCAATAACCGCCTGTGGCTGGTTCCTATGAATATGGCAGTGAACAACAGAAAAACCATGAATATCCAGACATCTTTAGCGCTGGCGCCGATGATGCTGGAGGAGAGCAGCCGGTAAATCTCTTCCAGACCCAACGGGCTGTGAGAGACGATGAGAATCGCGCCGCTGGCCGCAAAGAGATAGACCCAGCCGGTAATGGCCTCAGGCGTCTCCTTGCCCGTTTCTCCCCCGGGCACGGTGAGCAGCGCCGCGATCACCGAAAATAATACAGCCATGACCGGACTCAGGGATTCCGCGGTGAAACCCAGGAGCAGGCCGGCAGGCATCTCGGCCCCCAGCCACATGGTCAAGGCAATCCCCAAGGCGGAGGCCTGGGAGACCGCCACCCCGATGAATATCTGATTGCGGGCCACCACCAAAACCCCGATCAAGGCCAAAATCAAGCCGATCAGCCATCCCGCCAGATAAGAGTTGTGAAAGAGATGCCAGGAGGACAGGAAGTTTTCGATCATGAGTTCTCTGTCCCCCTCCCCATGCTGATGGTCACCTTCCCGGCGGTTTCCTGGAAAACAGCTATGGGTACTCCATAGGTGGTTAATAGCCTTTCGGGGTTCATGGCTTCGGCGATGGGGCCACCTTCCACTTTGCCGTTATGGAACAACGCTACATGGGAGGCGTAGCGCGCCGCCAGGGTGAGATCATGGGTGATAAAGAGCACGGTGAGGGACTCCCGGCGGTTCAGATCGGTAAGAGATTGCATCAACGCGTCTTCCGCGGCCAGATCCAGACCTTTGGTGGGTTCGTCCAGAAAAAGAATCCGGGGGCGGCGCACCAGGGCCCTGGCGACCAGGGCCCGCTGGCGCTGACCCCCGGAAAGGGACCAATAGTCTTTTTCCTCCATCCCTCCCAGACCTGCTTGATCTAAGGCCCAGGCCAGGCGCTCCTCCCGGTCCCGGCGGTGCGCCCGTAGGCCCACCAGCCCCAACAGGACGAACTCGCGCACGGTGGTGGACAGAGTGGGATTAAGGTCGCAGCGCTGGGGGACAAAACCGAGGTTTTCCCGGCGATAAATCTCCGGGTCTGTGAGAATCCGGCCTCGCTGGGGGCTGATCTCTTCCAGCAGGGCCTTGAGCAGGGTGGTCTTGCCCGCGCCGTTAGGGCCCAGGAAAAACCAGAACTCCCCCGGCCTGATTTCGAGATTTACCTCTTGTAAAACCGGCAAGCGCCCGTAGCCCAGATGCAGGCCTGCGGTTTTCAGCAGAAAGGAATCAGCCATTAATCTACCCTTGCTTTAACGCCGCTACCAACTGCCGCACATTATAATCCGTCATAGTTAGGTAATCGCCCGCGCCTGGGCGCGCTCCCACCTGGTGGGCCATTTCCACGACCTTGGCCCCGGTCTTGCCGGCCAGAAACTGCGCATGACGGGGATCGAAAAAAGGAGAGGCCAGGATCAGTTTGACTTTTTCGGCCTGCATGGTTTTGATCAATTCGGTCAGGTGCCTGGTGGTGGGAGGAACGCCGGGTTTTGGCTCCATAAATCCGATTACGTCGATGCCGAAGCGGCGACCTAAGTAGGGCCAGATATTATGATCCGCCACCGCCTTGGCACCGAAGTAGGGGAGCATCTGCCCCAGCCAGCCGCCCAGGAGGGCTTGGTCTCCCTGTTGTTTGAGAAAGTCCAGGAGCTTGCCGTGCTCGGAAAGAATAGCCAGCTTTTCGAAGTCGTATTTATTGGCCAGCTTTTCCCCCACCAGGGCCGTACCCAGCATCTGCCGAAAAGTCTGATAGCGTTCCTGGAAGTAAGCCTTTTGGCCGGGGCGCAGTTCCGTCAACTTATCCCGGATTAAGGCCGCCACTTTCAGGCCGTTTAGGGGATCGGATAGATAATGGGGATTGCCGTAAGGATGAACATCGCCCAGGGAACGGTCCACCGTACCGGTGGGAATCTCCAGGGGAGTAATGGCCGCGGACGCGTCCAGGAATCCCGGGGCCCCCGGCAGAACCCGGCCGTTGGTGGCATTTTGCAGGAGCCCCGGCGCCCAACCCCGTTCCATTTCCAGCCCGAGCTGCACGAAGAGGTCCGCCTGACTCAGGTCCTTGATGAAGCTGGGTTTGGCCTCCACAAAGTGGGGGTTCTCCGTGCCCTTGGCGAACACGGTGACCATCACCTGATTGCCGCCCATCTCCTTAACCATGCTGCCCAGTTCCGGCACGGTGGCACAGACCTTAAGGGGTGCGGCCGGTTCTTGAGCCAGGCCGTCGGCCATCGGCAGGAGCAGAGTCGCGATCCCCGCACCCAGGGCTAATAATCCCCTTTTCCCAAACAATCGCATCATGGCGGTTCTCCTTTCGTTAGTATTTATGCGCGGGATGCGCGCCGTAAAGGAACTCGGCCCCGAACCATACCGTATGCGCATCCTTCTGGAGGCGAGCCGTCCAGTCATAGTTGTATTGCACCCGCAGGCGGGAAAATTCCGAGGGATGCCAGACCAGCAGTGGCGAAACCCGGGTGCGGTTATCCCTGAAGGCATCGGTGTTCCGGCTGACGATCTCCGTAATTCCGGTGGTAGGGTCAAAGGAGACATTGCTGCCCGCGCCGCTGGCGTACTCGCCCCGCACCCCCACGGCCCAGCGGGGGTAGAAGCCCCACAGCAACTGGGTATAGAACCCCCAGTCTCGCAAGGTGTTGGCGGGCACCCCGGCGATGTCGGGCTTCGCATGATAATCCCGCTTCATGATCTCCGATTCCCACAAGAGGAAAGGCCACCCCTGGTAATTTTTAGCGGGCCGCCATTTCACCACCAGATCGGCCCCATAGATCCAGGTGTCGCCGTGGAGACCGGTGGCATTGGGTCCGTAAATCCCGGAGAACCCCAGTTTGGAGGACACCGACTCGCTAAGGGTCCAGGAATTTTCCAGCCGGGCCAGGTAAGTAAGGTCTTTCAACATCTTCACCGGCCGGTTGAAGAAGGGATAGCCGCCGATGGGACGCTCTTCGAAGAACTCTTCATTGGCCAGGAAGCTGGACATGGTTTCGCCGTTGGCGTTTTGCATGCCGAGATAAATTTGGGAGTACCAGGGCAGCGGCGTGAGCCAGGAGACCCGGGCGCCGGGGCCGCGCATGCCGTCGGGGCCGAAGAGCCGGGTGTTGATCACCGGCTGATCCAGCCAATGCCAGGAATGGGGGTGCTGGGGGTTGATGCGGCCGAACTCGGTAAAAAATTGCCCGCCTTTGAGTTGCAATCCCCAGGGGAGCTTCTGCGTGGTGAGGAAGGCCTCTTCCAGTTCCACCACGGTTTCCCCGGAAATGGGATCGATGAAAAAGATAATATGGGTCTCCCCGTTAAAATAAGGGTCCACCGCGCCGGTCAGGGAAAGCTCCACGTTTTGCACGGTAAACCCGCGTTTGCGGGGGTCGTGGCCGCCGCCTTCGACCAGTTGTAGCTGTTTATCCCGCAAAGTAGAAGTGCCGCCAGCGATCAGGGCGTCCAGGGAGACGTCGATCAGCCGGAGGGTGGCCCCGCCAGCCTTATAGGACAGCAGGCTGGGCTTGGACGGCTCCTGGGGGACCTGCACGGTTTTCACCGCCTGGTCCAGGGCTTCCTGGGGCGTAGCCGTCCCGGCTTTGGCTTTTTCTTCCTTGGGCCTTTGGACGGCTTTCACCGCCTCGTCCAGAGCGGCTTGGGGGCTGGTCGCCTCTTTTTTCGCAGCTTCAACTTTGGCCGTTTCCGCCTTCACCGGCTCTTTGGCCGCAGCAGTAGCAGACGCGGCTTTTTGCACCGCGTCGAGCCGGCGTTCCAGTTCCTCAATCTTCTTACTTTTGGTGGAAACCTCCCGCCGGAGATCTCTCATCTCTTTTTTGAGCTCTTCAATAGCCGCGGCCGGGTCCTGGGCCAGGGCAGTGCCCATGGCGCCGGGCCATGCAGTCAGAGCCAGCCAAACGCATATAGCAAGGCGAGTCATGAATCTCCCCCCAATGGCAATCTTCCTGAGTTTGCACCTCATGCCTTAGCTTCGGGCACAACTCATAAATCGAGAAAGTAAGATCGGTTGATGGGCTGATTTAGAGGGAGATTGGCGGGGACCGCGGTCCTGAGACCAGGATATCCGGGTTGGCAACTACTGAGGCGATGCTTTTATTGCAGAATCGCTGGATGGGTAAGATAAAAACCGTGGCCAGGTTAATGGCCGGGACGATAAACCATCTGGCCCGAAAAGCGGCCTGGCAGATGGTGCACGAGACGGTGTCATGGTGTGAATGGTGCTGCGGCTCCGGGTCGGCGGCCCGAAACTGCAGCGCAACTCCTTGTCCGGCATCCAGGGCACCGGAGTTATGGGCTTCTTCAAGCTCGTGCAGGCGGAATTGATGGGCCAGGGGCAAAACCAGATGCGCCAGAAGAGCGATCAGGCAGAAAATGGAGCCCAGGTGAATCCGTTTTGCGCCGGACATGATCAGGCTTTGGTCGTATTGCCTCGTGATTTCGATGCGGACCTGTAATGCGCCTTAAGAACCATACAAAAAAGCGCAACTGAGTTGCAAGGTTTTTCTCCGAAGGAGATCAAATCCTTTTTTGGAAGGATCCGAGATGAGCAATCTCTTGCCAATACCTTTAACCTTAAAGATTTATTGATATAATTTCGATATCGAAGCCGGCAATTCTGCCGAGCATTTAAGTTTCCAAAGCCGCCAACCTGTTCCTGAACTATCACAAGATGAATTCCCCCCCAACAATACGGTCAGAGCTACGGCTCTCTGTTGGCAAAATTCTGGGGTTGTTTTCCTGACCGCGACTTGGCTTCGAAAACCTCGGAAGAAATACTCTCCTTTCTAACCAGTTTCAACGATATCCGCACGCAGTTCTCCAGGCACACCCGCTCCGCTTATCTCAAGGCTTTCTTCAATTTCATCCGCAATAACCAGAGTCCCAGCGATACCCCTATGCTGAAAAAAGCTCTTCCGACCCGGAAAGCTGGCACAATGCCAAATCCACGAAAAGGAGGTCATCAACGAGATCATTTTCCGGACCACGAAAGTGGCGCTGACCGCTAGGAGTGTGACTGTCTCGGGCACGCTGCTTAGAAACAGGTCGATGTTACTGGCTTGCGCGACTGTAACCGTGCAATTACTTGTACTTTACCCTTCTATATACTGGTTAGTATGTATTTATATATTACACAAGATATTAGGACAACTTTCATCTCATACATATCCAGTATCTCCTGCCGCTTCAGTTGGCAGGCTTTTTATTCCTGTATACAATTTATTTTGGACTTTTTATTGGCCAAGCGAACTAACTAATTTTATTAAAAAACAATGTCTTGTTAAAATTTTACCCGGCCCATTAATCAGAGCTTTTATATTTTTATCGCTATTATTAAGTAAAATTAGTATTCCTATAGGTCTTACATGTTTATTTAGTATTACTATGTATATCGCATCCATAATTAGTCAGCATATTGAAAAATTGTATGCAAAATATCCTAAGGGAATCCCAGCTGTGGTTTTAGAAGATTATGAAAATTTCCATGATAAAAAATTGTCCTTTGAAGAAAAAAAGATTGAAGAAAAACTTTATACCCCAAACGAAGTGTCAGAAATTTTAAGGGTACCAACTAATAAAGTCAGGGAGTGGTTAAGGACCGGGAAGCTGAACGGTGTGAAGATAGGGCGGGTGTGGCAGGTAAGAGAAAGGGATTTAAAAGCCTTTTTGGAGCAGAGGAAGGAATAGGAAATACTCCCTCGCCCCTTATCAGGGCAGGGCATATAGAGCGGTTTATTGCAAAATACAGGGGAAATGCAAAAAAGGGGAGGGCTTGACCTCTAAAAATCTCTAAACTCCAAGATACCTTGCAGAGCTATTTTCCGGGCGGGCATGAAATCCCCACCTTGACCGGCCAGGGCTACCCTTACTTTACCCCTTGCGCCAGGGAACGGCTGAAGGCGGTCAGACAGTCGCCGTTATCCACAAGCCCACAACCTCACCCCTTTTAACCCGATATTTGCGCTCTGGGTTGGAAATAGGGTTGGAAATTAAATTAAAAAGAATAGGTTAGGCCGCTTGGCCTAACCTATTGTAATTTCTGGGGTGAGCGACGGGACTTGAACCCGCGACCACCAGGGCCACAACCTGGTGCTCTGCCGTCTGAGCTACGCCCACCACATGTTATTTCCTTACCATAAATAACCGGTGGGGGCAAGGGATGGGGAGGCGGACGCTTGTTTTGGAGGGATAAGAACCGACGGATGAACCGGGGGTGGAAAGGGTAGAAGGTGGAAAGGTGAAAAGGAAATTAACTTACCTCAATCCCTTTCCCCTTTTAACCTTTTCCCCTCTTCCTTTTCCCCTCTTCTTTACATCCGCGGCCGGAGATTATATAAGAAGTTTAGGAAAAGGAGGAAATATGCAGGAAGCCCGTTTTTATGAAAAAACCGGAGACCATAAGGTCCAATGCCACCTGTGCGCGCATGAGTGCAAGATCGATCCGGGGAAAAGAGGTCTTTGCCACGTGCGGGAGAACCGGGATGGCATTCTCTATACTTTCTCCTATGGCCGGCTGGTGGCCCAGAACGTGGACCCAATCGAGAAAAAGCCCCTGTTCCACTTCCTGCCGGGCACCCGCTCCTTTTCCATCGCCACCGTGGGCTGCAACTTCATGTGCCTGCACTGCCAGAACTACGACATCTCCCAGTACCCCCGGGTGCACGGCGGGCGGCTCATCGGCGAAGAACGCACCCCGGAGGAAGTGGTGGGGGACGCGCTGGCCACCCATTCGGCCAGCATCTCCTATACCTACACCGAACCCACCATTTTCCTGGAGTTCGCCCAGGACACGGCCCGGGTGGCTCGGGAACACGGCCTGAAAAACGTCTTCGTCTCCAACGGCTTTATGACGCCGGAGTCGGCCGCGTCTTTAAGCGAGTGCATCGACGCGGACAACGTGGATTTAAAAAGCATGCGGGACGATTTTTACCGCAAGGTCTGCAAGGCCCGGCTGCAGCCGGTGCTGGACACCATCCCCCGCCTGAAGGAGGCCGGGGTCTGGGTGGAGGTGACCACCCTGGTGATCCCCGGCCATAACGATTCGGAGCAGGAGTTGACGGAGATCGCCCAATTCATTAAGGGGGTGAGCGAGTCCATTCCCTGGCACGTCTCCGCGTTCCATCCCACCTTCAAAATGATGGACCGGCCCCGGACCCCCGCCAAAACCCTGAAAATGGCCCGGGACCTCGGCCTGGCCGCGGGCCTGCGCTACGTCTATACCGGCAACATCCCCGGGGTCCTGGAAGGCACGGAAAATACCTACTGCTATGCCTGCAAAGAGGTGCTCATCGAGCGCCTGGGCTATACCATCCGGCGTTATTACCTCCAGGACGGCAAGTGCCCCAAGTGCCAGGCGGTGATCGACGGGGTGTGGAAGTAAGGGAAGGTTTTCAGTTTTTAATTCTCGAACATATCAAAACAATCTTAAAAGCTTTTAATCATGCGAATATATAGCAGTACTCGACACTTTTGCCTAATTTAATCCTATGCCAAATCTCTCTATGTTGGGTAATCGGGGCGACGGCGAAGGGATGGCCTCATGACCTTGGGATCGTGAGAGCTATCTTCGGCTGAACCCATCTGTACAAAGATTAAGCACAAGGATTGCCAACGCACAAGCTCACCCGCGGCGGCCGCTGGTGAGACATAGCGACTGGAAAAACCGTGATGCGGCCGCCGTCGGGTGCAGCGACGGGTTCGCCAGCGTCCAACTATTTGCTGAAGACCCCCTTGAGACCCTTGTCGTTCTCAATCCGTTTCATGGTCTCCTTCGCCTTCTCATGTTCTTCGCTTGATGGCCGCTTGTCACCACGGGTGCGATTGTACGCCTTGACAACTCGAAACGCCGCAAAATACTCGGCATCGTTCAGCAACTTCGAGAGGTCGCCCATACGGCTGAGGAACTCCGTCCGATTCGGCCTAGCGGCTTCGTGCGCGTCCTTCTCAGACAGCCGCTCTTTGAATTCGTAGCCAGGCGTGTACTCCTTTGCCGCCTTCGGATGCCATTTTTCGAGTCGCTCCAGGGCCTTTGCGAACGTCTTGGGTTCAGCCATCACCGCTGGGTTGATCGTGCTTCCCAAATCTTGAGAAAGCGCGGCGTAAGCGAGAAACGGGTTGTTCCCGCCGGTTCCTTTGGGCGGGAAACACTTTTGATCGTAGCGTGCCCTCAGTTGTCCGGCGTAAAACAAGAATGCACTGTCCTCAAGCTTGTTTTCCTTGAAGGCAATGCCTGCGCTGACATAAAGGACGAGCGCGGAATACTGGTCAGGTGTCTTGAGCACGGTGGCGAGAGCTTTGATATCGCCTTTCGCGAGCTCCTTGTAAAGGTCCTCTTCCGAAGGCGACTGGGAAAAGCAAACGGTCGATACAGCGAGTGCAATGCAGACAGCAACGAAGTAGGACTTCACGATCGGATCTCCGCGAGGCCGGGTTGGCGAACAATAATTAGATTGATCCGCATAAGATGCGAAGATTCCGTTTCCTGTCCGTATAAGACGCCATTGTGTCGCGTTTCTAGATGACCATAATTCTTGAGATATCATCGCCTTGCATCGCGGCTGTCCCTTATCACGGCTTCTTATACGGATCGTCCTAATAGGCTCCTCGATTGCCTCAAGACCGTCAATCGGACTGAGAACGCCCGCCAGTCTAAGATTGATTATATTTTAATCTAAATTTAAATAAAAAGGGTTTTATTAATTTTTGGGAATACCTAACTCTCAGCCTCATAGGACTATACGTGACCTCAAACCATAGCGTCATAACTTGCCA
>Ga0233425_10009730_pt1 | contig 12036 bp, 9 predicted proteins | sample Watercolumn_Towu_2_FD_181712 | JGI IMG/M metagenome (GOLD analysis project Ga0233425, IMG submission 181712) | Freshwater microbial communities from Lake Towuti, South Sulawesi, Indonesia - Watercolumn_Towuti2014_140_MG | ecosystem: Environmental > Aquatic > Freshwater > Lake | place: Indonesia...
AGCACTCCTTTCAAGCCCCATTGAGCCTGGAGCATCTCCTTCCGGGGAAAGGGCTTGCTATCGGGTGTGGGGTTGCAGACCACCGAACAGGTGTCACATTGATAGCACTTCTTTAAAGTGTCTCCCCCGGAGGCGATGATATCGTTAACGAACTGCAGGTCCGGTTTGATAATGGTCGTTTCGCCGGCCATGAAACATTACCTCCTATAAACCCTTGAAGGGGTTGGGGCCGATTTCTCTCACCCGGGCCACAAAGTCGCTCAGCATCTGGGGGAGTTCGTTGAAATCGGAGATAGCGATCTGGAACTGCTGCACCCGGTCTGCTTCCAGTCCCAGTTTGTCCAGGGTTTCCGAGAGCTTGGTGAGCCGGTAGGCGCAGAGCTCGCTGCCCTTGGCAAAGTGGCACTGGTAGTCGTCGCCATATTTGCAGCCCAGGAGGACCATACCATCTACCCCGTTGTTCAGGGCGATTTTGATCCACTCCATGGCGAAGGAACCCATGCAGCGCAATTGAATGAACCGGATCGTGGGGTCTATCTTGAGGCGATGCATGGCGGCGGCGTCCAGGGCCGGCAAGGCGTCGTTTTCGCAGATCAGGCCGATGATCCGGACCGGAAACTCCGGATCATCCTCGTCCTCTATTTCGGGCACGTCCACGGCCTTAATCATGGAGCCGATGAGGTCCACGTTTAAGTCTTTGAAGAAGACGATGCGCTCGGGGCAGGCCCCCATACAGGTGCCGCAGCGGCGGCAGCGGTTGATCTTGAAGAAGGGTGTGCCTTTCTCGTCTTCTTCAATGGCCCCGAAGGGACATTCCTCGGTACAGCGCTTACAGGAGGTGCAGCGCTGCATGAAGGGATCCGGGAAGGTCTCGTCCCAGGCCCGGGGATGCACGGCCATGCCCGCGGCCACATGCTCCACCGCCTGGATGGCTTTGCAGGCCGCGCCCACGCCGTCATCCATGGCCATGGGAATGGTCATGGCCTGGCGCACGCCGCCGGCGGCATAGACCGCAGTGCGGCGGGTTTCATAAGGAAAGCAGATGAAGTTCGAGTCGGCAAAGCCGTTGTAGGCTTCGGTTTCCGGCAGGCCCGGCCCCTGGCGGTACTCCAGGTTGATTACCGGCTCGTCCAGGGTGACGGGGACCAGACCGGTGGCCAGTACCACCAGGTCGGCCTCGAAGGCCACGTCCGCGCCCAGGAGGGTGTCGGTGGCGTTGACCAGCAGGCTGCCGTCCGCGGCCGCGGTCACACCGGTGACTTCCGCCTTGGTGAGCATCACCCCGGGATCGCTTTGGGCTTCTTTGTAAAACAACTCCGACTGGCCCGGGGTGCGGATGTCCTTATAGAGGATGTAAGCCACAGCCTCCGGGTTCTGCTGCCGCACATAGAGGGCCTGCTTCAGGGAGGTCAGGCAGCAGAAATCGGAACAATAGGGCAGGTGTTCGGGGTCCCGGGAGCCGGCGCATTGGATGAAGGCCACCCGCTGAGGCGCTTTCCCGTCCGAAGGCCGCACGATCCGGCCCTTCTTGGCCAATTCTTCCATTTCCAGGTTGGTGATCACGTTCTGTGAGACGCCGTAGCCCAGATGCGCAAGCTTGGTGGCGTCATAGGGCTTGGAGCCTGCGGCCAGGACGACGGACCCCACCCGGATGGTCTCCAGGTTGCCGTTGCTCTTGATGTGGGCGTCCAGGAGGCCGGGTTGGCCTTCGATCTTCTCGATGGCGGCCCCGGTCATCACCTTGATGCCGGGGTGTCCTTGAACCTCTTTAATCTTCTTGAAGACCGTGGGTTCCTGGAGGGTGGTGAAGGGATAACTGGAGGGGGTCTGCCGGTAGATCTTGGCACCGTAGCCGCCCAGTTCCGCCTCTTTTTCCACCAATAACACCTGGTAGCCGTCATTGGCCGCCTCTAAAGCCGCGCTCAAGCCCGCGGCCCCACCGCCGATGACCATGATGGTCTTGTCGCACTCGGTCTGGTAAGGTTCCGGCAGATCGGATTTCTTCACCCGGGCGCAGTACATGCGCAAATAGTCCTCCGCCAGGGCCTGGGTGTCTTCAGCCTTGGGCTCCTGGGTCCAGGCCACCAACTCCCGGATATTGCAGCGTTCCACCAGGCAGTTGGGGAAGTCCAGCTCTTCGTACTTCACCCGGGGGGAACAGGCGGCGATGACCAGGGAATTGATGCCCTCCCCTTCCGGTTTCAGGTCTTCCAGAACCATGGCCCGGCCTTCGGGGCTGCACATGATGTCATGTTCTTTGATATGTTGAATCTTACCCTCTTTTTTGATGACCTTGGCAAGACTCTCAAAATCTATGGCATCGCCGATGCCACAGCCTTTACACAGATAGACTCCGAATTTCTTTTCCATCATGACCTCCCGCCCACGCTGATGAGGCTCTTAAGCGCGGCCCCGGTAGCGTCCTCATTGGATTTCATCACATCCAGGGGGCCCTTCATGTTGCCCACCGCGTGAATTCCAGGGGGCAAGAGCTCCTGGATGATGAAGCCGTCCGGGGTGTAGGACAGCGGCAGGGGGAAGGGAGAGGCCTTGGTGGAGGGCACCATGCCCGCGGCCAGGACCACCATGTCGAAGGTCATGCGGACCTTGTCGCCGGTGGCGGTGTCTTCCGCCACAATCTTCACGTTGCCGGTGCCCGGCTCCTCTTCGACCTTGGCCACTTTGCCCCGGATGAGATGGACGCCTTCGTCATCCCGCACCTTCCAGTAAAACTGCTCATACCGGCCGGGGGAGCGGATGTCGATATAAAAGATGTAGGCTTCGCATTCCGGGTCTTTCTCCCGGAGATAGGTGGCCTGCTTCAGGGAGGCCATGCAGCAGATATAGGAACAATAAGGCAGATGATTTTCATCCCGGGAGCCGGCGCACTGCACAAAGGCCACCTTTTTGGGGGCCGCCTGATCCGAAGGCCTTAAGATCTGGCCGCCGGTGGGGCCGTTGGGTGCGGCCAGACGCTCCATCTGCATGTTGGTGATGACGTTGGCCACCTGGCCGAACCCCAAATTGTCGGCCTTGGCAATGTCATAGGGCTCCCAGCCGCCGGCCATGATGATGGAACCCACTTTCAACTTCACGGTTTCCGGCTTCATGTTCAGATCGATGGCCTCGTACTTACAGGCCTCGAGGCACTTCTTCCCGCAGTCGCCGGAACAGACCGAGGCATCGATGACGTACTTCTGGGGAAAGGCCATATCAAAGGGGATATAGGCCGCTTTGGTCTTATCCAGACCGTAGTTGAAGTCATTTACCCGCCATTCGGTGCAGGCCTCCGCGCAGGCGTCGCAACCCGTGCACCGGTCATTGACATAGCGGGGATTGACCTTTACGGTGACCTCAAAATCACCGGCCGCGCCGCTGATCTGGGTGACTTCCGCCATGGTGAAAAAGCTGATGTTGGGGTTTTCTTTGATCCGGCGAAAGTTGATTTCCAGACCGCAGGTGGGCGGGCAGAGTTTAGGGAAATACCGGTGGAGTTGAGCTACCCGGCCGCCCAGGTAGGGGGCCTTTTCGGTAATGACCACCTGGGCTCCGGCTTCCGCCGCTTCCAGGGCGGCGGTGAGGCCGCTTATGCCTCCCCCGATGACCAGAATCTTGCGATTTTCGGCGTTCACACAAGTCCTCCTTCAGGACATTTAACGAGCCAGAGCCGCTGGCCAAGACGAGTTGATCCACCCCAGGCCTTACGGTCGCGCGTATCAGCTACCCTATAACATTGTGAATAGATGCGCAAGGAAAAATAAGAGACCATTTTGCCCGGGCAGAGGTAGGAGGGTACTGCCCCTCTTCAAAAATATGGCCGTGGCTGGCTTAAAGCCACGGCCCAGTCAAGGCGGCCCGGGGCCCGGGATAACCCGGGGCCCCGGAGACGCTCAAAGGTTAGCAAAGTTTCTTGTAAGGCTCGGTCTCAAACTTCCACTCGTTGGTGTCCTTGTTGTACTGGGAGATGGTGAAGACCTTCCACTTGCTGTCGTCGATCTTCAGGAAGTCGGAGCGGTAGTAGTAACCGGGGTAACGGGTCTCTTCCCGGAAGAGGATGTGCCGCAGGTGGGCCTCACCGGAGAGGATCCGGTGATATTGTTCCCAGGCCCGCATCAGTTCGTGCAGGTCCCGGGCGGCCAACCGGGTGGCGTCTTCCTTCAGCAGGGTGAGGCGCTTCAGGCCTTCTTCCAACATCGGCTTGTTGGTCTGGTACATGGTGGCGCAACCGGCGACATACTCGTCCATCATCTTCTGCAAGCGGGTCTGGACCTGGTTGGGCAGCAGATAGTTGGGGTTGATCTCCGGAGCGGTGGTGTAGTCCTTATACTTCTCGTAGATCTCGAAGGGCAGGTAGATCTGTTCGATCACCTCGTCGATGTTCTGCGCGGCTTCCAGCTTGTCGGCCTTGTGGTCCAGGATGAAGGCGATGGCGCCCTTGGCGGCCATGCGGCCCTCAGCGTGGGAGCCGGAGGAGAACTTGTGCCCGGAGGCGCCGACGCCGTCACCGGCGGTGAACAGGCCTTCCACGGTGGTCATGCGGTCATAGCCCCAGAACCAGCTGTCGGGGGCGCCCAGGTAGCCCTTGGAGGGACCGGAGACCCAGAGACCGGCGCAGCCGGCATGGGAACCGAGCAGATAGGGCTCAGACGGGATGATTTCCGACGGCACCTTGTCGGGCTCCATGTTGAAGGAGGCCCACAGACAGGCGGCGGAGATGGACATATCCAGGAAGTCTTCCCAGGCTTCGGCTTCGAGGTGCTTCAGCTCTTTCTTGGAAAGGACCTGGGCCAGGGCCTGCATGGCCTTGTCGGTGTGCATCATGATGGGGCCGCGGCCAGCCCGCATTTCCATCATGGCCGCATGGTTCCGCAGGCAGGTGCCGGGGGAGTCGGCGTAGCCGGGATATTCTTCCTTAACCTTATCCCAGTTTTTGGCCATGTAGTCTTCATTATAAGCGTTGGTGGCCTGGGCCTTGAAGAACAGGAACCAGGCGCCTACCGGGCCGTAACCGTCCTTAAAGCGGGCGGGGACGAAACGGTTTTCCATGAGCACCATCTTGGCGCCGATTTCGGCGGGCATGGCATAGGTGGAGCCGGCGTTCCAGACGGGGTACCAGGCACGCCCCTGACCTTCACCCACGGACCGGGGCCGGAAGACGTTGACCACGCCGCCGCAGGCCACGATCATGGCTTTGCATTTGAAGACGTAGGTCTTGTGCTCACGGACGCTGAAACCCACGGCGCCGCAGACCCGGTTGCTGTTGTTCTTGTCGGTCAACAGCTTGACGATGAAGACGCGCTCGTAGATGTTTTCCATCCCCAGGGCGTTCTTGGCGGCTTCAGCCACGATCACCTTGTAGGATTCACCGTTGATCATGCACTGCCAGCGGCCGGAACGGCAGCATTTGCCGCCGTGCTCCAGCATGGGCAGGCCTTCGTCCCGGGCGACCTGGCCGTCCACGGTGTGGTTTTCGGCGTCTTTCTGCCAGATGGGGAGGCCCCATTCCTGGAAGTCATGCACCGACCGGTCCACGTGGCAACCCAGGGAGTGCACCAGGTCCTCACGGATGATGCCCATGAGGTCGGTGCGCACCATGCCCACGTAATCGGCAACCTTGTTTTCCGCGCCGACGTAGGTGTTGATGGCGGAGAGACCCATGGCCACGGCGCCGGAACGGTCCAGGGCAGCCTTGTCCACCAGGGTTACTTTTAATCCAAGACCTTTTGCATAAGCCATAGCCTCAACCGCGGCGCCGGTGCAAGCCATACCGCCGCCCACCAGCAGCAGATCTGTTTCAATCGTTTCCACCGCGGGTTTCGCACAGAAAGACCACTTACAGAATTCTCTTTCCAGAGCCATATCTATTTGACCTCCTTGAATTTTCGCTGCTGCGTGGGGTTACTCGGTCCGGGCCGCGCCGGTGAAGAAACCGGGTTTCTTCAGATCATCCGCCGTGGGCATGGTTTTGCCCTTGAAGCAATCGATGGAGCCTTCCGGCGTGGTGCGGATGGGGAACTTGAAGCGCTTGACGGTTTTCTGATTCCGGAACTTGATGGTCCAGGTAATGTCGTTGCTGGACCGCATGGGAATGGTGCTGGAGCCCAGGGGCATGATGTCCGCGTAGTGGCGGACTTCAATGGCCTGCACGGGGCAAATCTTCACACAGTTGTAGCATTCCCAGCACTGCTCCGGTTCCTGATTGTAGGCCTTCTTCTTCTCGGCGTTCAGGACCATCAGGTCATTGGGGCAAATGTACTGGCAAGCGGTCTTGTCCAGGGCTTTGCAGCCGTCACACTTTTCCACGATTACAAAACTCGGCATACCAAAAACCTCCTCATTAGGGTTAAGCGGTTAACTTTATGCTTGCATGGGAGGGGCGGCAAACCCTACCGCGCCCTCCCAACTTTACTCCTTACTTCTTGGCCGGGATTTCGCCGGTGGCGAACCCGTGGACTTTGACCTCCACCTTCTCGGTGAGGCTGGCGTAGTACTTGCGCAGCACCGCCAGGACTTCGGGACGGCTGAAGTCCGCGGGCACTTCCCCGCCTTCGGACAAGAGCTTCCGGAGCATGGTGCCGGAGAGCATGAGACGGTCTTCCTTGCCGTGGGGGCAGGTGCGCATGCTCGCCATGCCCCGGCACTTGTGGCAGAAGAAGGTCCAGTCGATGTTCAGGGGTTTCAATTCGAGAGCGTCCTTGGGGATCTGGGTGAAGATCTTCTGGGCGTCGAAGGGGCCGTAGTATTCGCCCACGCCCGCGTGGTCCCGGCCCACGATCAAGTGGGAGCAGCCGAAGTTCTGGCGGAAGACCGCGTGGAACAGGGCTTCCCGGGGGCCGGCGTAACGCATATCCAAGGGATAGCCGGACTGGATGCAGGTATCCTTCACGAAGTAGTACTGGGTCAGAACGTTGATGGCGTCAGTGCGCACTTCCGCAGGGATGTCGCCGGGTTTCAGTTTGCCCAGGAGCTGGTGGATCAGCAGACCGTCGCAGACCTCGATGGCGATCTTGGCCAGGTACTCGTGGGAACGGTGCATGGGGTTCCGGAGCTGCAGCGCGGCGATGGTGTTCCAGCCCTTGTCCTCAAACATCTTCCGGGTTTCCCAAGGCCGCATGTAGAGGCCGGGATACTGCTTCGGGAAGGGGCCTTCGCTCCAGACCTTGACGATGCCGCCCAGGTTGACCGACTCCTGGTTCATGACCATCTGTACGCCCGGATGATCCATGTCGGTGGTGGTGAAAACTTCTTTGCACTCCCAGGCTTTGTCGATCTCGTACTTATCGGTGACCTTCATGGTCCCCATCATTTCTTCCGTCTCTTCATCCACCAGGAGGACTTCCTGGCCGATCTTGATGGAGTCGGCCTTGCCCTTGTTGACGGACATGGTGACGGGGATGGGCCAGAAGGTGCCGTCGGTCAGTTTCATGTCACCGACGGAGCCTTTCCAGTTCGCCTGGTCCATAAAACCGTCCAGGGGGGTGAAGCCGCCGATGCCCATCATAATGAGATCGGCCGTTTCCCGGGAGGTCATTTGGACCACGGTGAGTTCCTTCGCCCGCTTTTTCTCTTCGGCTATCTCAGCCGCAGAAAGCAGCAAGGGTTTTAACTTCTTCTCTTTACCAAGTGGATTTACTAAAGCCATCTATCTTCCTCCTCGGGATTTTTATTGATCAAGGTTCTGTCAAAAGAGAAATGTGAAAAATTTCACATGTCATTCAGATTCTCAGGTTAATTCATATCTAAAATCTTGTCAATATATTTTTCACAAATTTTATTTTTCTCCCGCGCTCTCATAGCGACCCGCAAGTCCGCATCATTTCTGATTCCCATCCAGAAGGCGATAGACCTGGGTGGTCTCCCGGCGGCCCCGGAGCACCAGGGGCGGCACCGCTTCAAATCTAAACCGCCCCTCCACTTCCCGGTAGGTCGCTTCGCTCACCAGGGTGTCCGCCTCCAGTTCCTTGGTGAGTTCCTGAAGCCGGGCCGCCACGTTCACCACGTCCCCCACCACCGTGAAATCCATGCGTTTGTGGGAGCCGATGTTGCCCACAATGGCTTCCCCGGTATTGATGCCGATGCGAATGCCTTTAATGGGAGTAAGCCCCTGGTCCTGCATTTCCTTGAGCCGCCGGTGCATGGCCAGGGCGCAGGTTACGGCCTGGAACGGGGCCTCCGGAATCTCCACCGGGGCGCCAAATTCCACCATCAGCGCGTCCCCTAAAAACTTGTCCAGGGTGCCCTGGTGTTGGAAGACCAATTCCACCATCTCCGTGAAAAAGGCGTTGAGGGCCTCCACTACCTTCTCCGGCTCCATTTTCTCCGAGAGGGCGGTGAAGCCTTTGATGTCCGCAAAGAGGACCGTGACCTGGCGGCGTTCTCCTCCCAGTTGCAGCAGGCCCGGGTTTTTTAAGATTTCGGCGCACATCTGGGGGCTGACGTAGCGGGAGATGGTGTCCCGGAGGAGATGCTTCTCCTCGTAGAGACGCAGCCTGCTCCTTAACGTCGCTTCATGGCCCGCCTCTTCCGCGGCGATCTCCCGCAGGAGCCGCTGCAACTCCGGATCGTCGCTCTCCTGTGCCAGGGACAGGTAGCTCTTCCGGGCCTCCAGTTCATGGGCGATGGCCAACTCAATGGCCTTTAGGATATCCAGTTCCATATGCCCCACTCCTCATCGGTTTGATTTTCATGTTCGTTAAATTAATCATCTCCTCAGAAAGTTTCACTCTTTTAATTAAACAGGCGCATATTCCTTATGGGGGAGCGGAAATAGATTGGGTTCCTTCGCTCCCTGCGCGAAAATTAGCCAAACAGACATCCTTGACGAGCTTCTAAAAAGTTGTCAGTTGCCAGTAAAAAACATGGCGAACCGAGGGCTTACCCTCTCCTCCCCCCGCCGAGGCTATCATTTCTTGCCAATAAGTTGCGGGGGAAAGGGAGATCGATGGCACAGGCTTTTAGCCCGTGGGGATTATCATGCGGGCTAGACGCCCGCTCCCCGGCACGGAGGCCACCCCCACCATACTTTTCAGGTTCTACGGGTGGGTCGATAACCCAGATTGGAAATCATGATCGCCATAAGCCAGATTCGCAACGATGCTTCGCTTCGTTCAGAATGACAAACGAGTGACTTTTGCAGAGGTCTCAACTTGGAAATTTTTGAAAAAGAGGATCGGGATATGACCCTTTCAGATAAGATAGAAGTAGTAATTTACGACGCGCCCGGGGCCCGGGCCGGGGACTGCGGCTGCGGCTGCGGCGGCCACCATCATGGGCCCGGGGATGATCCCCTGGCCGGCGCCAATATGGAGCTGCAGGCCCGGGCCCTGGCCCTGACCCTGGAGGCCGCATTCCCCGGACGGGTACAGGTGGAATACATCAATGTCCTCAAGGACCCCCGGGGGGCGAGTCTGCCCCAGACCGCACTGCTCTGCTCTCTGGCCTACCCCACGCCCCTGGTATATCTCAACGGCCAGGGGCGTTTTGCCGGCGCGCTGCCCGTGGAGCGCATCCGGGAGGAAATCGCCAAAATCCTGGGAGGGTGATTATTCCCGAGAGGACTTTTCCCCCGGTTTAATCCCATTGGGAAGCCCCCCAAAATCAGCAACTTGCCTTACAGCAAATTCTTTGCTCTAATCATTGTTTTTTTCGAGCAGACTGCTAATAATTCCTTAAAGTTGAGTAAAATCATCTCGCCGACCGGAAGAGATAAGAATATGGTTGCAGACAAAATGACCCCAAAGAGTGTGGTTGCAGCGTGTCTGGCTATACTATTCTGGATGTTATTGATCACCGCCGCGGCGGGGTTGGCCGAAGAACCGCCTTCCTCCTCCGAGTCTCAAGTTCTGGCCCGGGTGGAGGTCCCGGGCCTTCTCCAGGATCTGAACCTGCCGGTATACGCCGACCTGACGGACGCGGCCGGGAAATATTACGCCCTGGTCATTGCCCCGCGGTCACGGCTGGAAATGGCCGGGATCTCCTTTCAAATCCTGGATGAATATTCTCCCGGAACCCGCTACCTCCTGGCCCTGGCCCGGCGGCCCGGGGCCCGGCAGAAGGCGGCGGCTGCGATTAACGTCTTGTATGACGACGGACGCCGGATGGTGGCGCGTTATGCTCCCGGTCTGGCCGAGGACCTGGCGCACCTGGGTTTCGCCCTGCGTCTGCTCGGCGAGAAGCCCATTACTCTGGCCCCCCCTACCCTTCGTCCCCGGGTCCTGGAGTTTCTCACGCCCCCCGATCCCGGGGTGAGTTCCATGATCTCCGCCGTGACCCAGGAGACCGTCAACTCCTATATCTCCGGCCTGAGCGGCGAGACCCCGGTGATGGTGGAAGGCTCTGCATATACCATCGCCAACCGGCACACCCGGTCCGGGACGCCCCTGGCAAAAGCCTGCCAATATGTGTTCGAGCAGTTGCAAGGAGCCGGCCTGAAAGCCTCCTTCCAATCCTGGACCTATGGCTCCTATGCGAATCGCAACGTGGTGGGGGAACTTACCGGGACCAGCCGTCCTGAGGAAATCGTACTGCTTACCGCCCACCTGGACGACCTGCCCTTGAACGGCCTGGCCCCGGGGGCCGACGACAACGCCAGCGGCTGCGCGGCGTTGTTGACCGCCGCCGGCATCATGGGCCGCCACCGTTTTCAGCGGACCATCAAGTTTGTCTTTTTCACCGGAGAGGAACAAGGACTGCTGGGAAGCGAACGCTATGCCGGGGCGGTGGCCGGTGAGAACATCGTGGCGGTGCTAAACCTGGACATGATCGGCTACGACAGTGCGAACGGGCCGACGCAACGGCTGCACACCAGGAAGCCCGCCAATCCGGGTTATCAGGGAGACCTGGAAATCGCCGCCACTTTCCAGGGAGTGGTCAATGCTTATGGACTGGGGGGAAGCCTGCAACCCATTATTACTGCCGAGGGGGAAGGGGAAAGCGACCACTCTTCCTTTTGGGACCAGGGTTTTGCCGCCATCATGGTTATCGAGGACGATTGGGACGATTTTAATCCCGATTATCATTCCAGCGGGGATAAACTGCAAAATCTGAATCTGCCCTACTGCACCGCCCAGGTGAAGGCGGCGGTGGGCGCCGCGGCCCACCTGGCGGGTCCCCTTGCCGCTGCGGTCACCCCACAACCCTGGCAGATGTTGCTGCTCAGTTGGCAAAGGATGGCCGATACTTTCCGTGGTCCCTTCAATTTCCCGGTTTACTGACGCCGGCTCCCGAGGCGGCCGAGGAATCTCTCAGGCCCTTGCCCGGCTTTTCCCAGGAGGTCCGCCTGATGGGCGGCAGGCTTAGCGTTCGGGGACCGGGGTCCAAGGCAGTAAGATTTATTCTCTTTCCCTTCCTGCTGGCCCTCGCCATGCTGGGCCTGGCCCTTTACCTCCTCTGGGGGTTGTGGCTGCACCTGGCCGTCCGGCTGTTTTGGCTGCCCCGGGGGAAAAACGTCTTACTGGTTTATTCCCACAGCCCCCTCTGGCGGGATTATCTGGAGAACCGCGTCCTCCCGCGCCTCGAAGGCCAGGCGGTGGTCTTGAATTGGTCCGAGCGGAAAAAATGGGAGAGGCGATTTTCCCTGCCGGTCTTGATTTTTCACTATTTCGGCGGGCGGCGGGAGTTCAACCCCCTGGCGGTGGTCTTCCCTGCCTGGCGCTGGGGGAAGACTTTCCGCTTTTTCCAGCCCTTCCAGGACCTAAAACACGGGAAAAGGGAAGCTTTGGAAAAGATGACGGCCGAGCTGCTTCAGGAAATCCGCGGGCATCAACCAGGTTAGGAGATTGTTTAAATTATTATAAGGGAACTTTATAATATACAGTCGGTTATTCTCCTATCACTCTAATTTTCCTATAAATTACGCCATGTTCTACATGGGGGCCATACCCTCTCCGGAACCCGTCCGTCGGCCTTCTAAAAAAGAGAGTGTTATCCTAAGATACACATAAACTTTTTCTGATATTCGGCGAAATTAAGGCCTTGTTCGAAATAGGCCCATAAACGCATGGTCAGATCGATCATTTTTTCTGACCTTGAGACTAC
>Ga0233425_10009731_pt1 | contig 12036 bp, 8 predicted proteins | sample Watercolumn_Towu_2_FD_181712 | JGI IMG/M metagenome (GOLD analysis project Ga0233425, IMG submission 181712) | Freshwater microbial communities from Lake Towuti, South Sulawesi, Indonesia - Watercolumn_Towuti2014_140_MG | ecosystem: Environmental > Aquatic > Freshwater > Lake | place: Indonesia...
CTCCTTTTTTGTGGATATCGTTAATTATTTCACAATATTAACTTACCACAGACCTGGAGCCTTTTCTATTGTTATTTTCACATTATTTATTAACGTTTAGCATCTTTTCACCATTACTTGGTGCGAAAGATGAGTTATTTACAACAAAATATCTTATACAGGATTCCTGTATCCAAAAAGACAACCTGGCTTTATAAGATATGGGAAAAGGGAACCCAGCCTCTGAAAATAGAGGGCAAAATCCTTTAAAATGGTGAGGTAAATGTTGGGCAGTGGTTTACTGATCCCAAATACTCTGTTGTTATCAAACATTCAATACCAGCAACCGCATCTCCGTCAGTTCCTCGATGGCGTACTTGAGGCCCTCCCGGCCGAAGCCCGAGGCCTTGACCCCGCCGTAGGGCATGTTGTCCACCCGGAAGGCCGGGGGATCGTTGAGAATCACGCCCCCCACCTCCAGGGTCTCGAAGGCCTGCCAGGCATGGGCCAAATTCTTGGTAAAGACCCCGGCCTGGAGCCCGTAGGCCGTGTCGTTGGCCATCTCCAGGGCCTGAGCAAAGTTCTCGCAGGAGGCCATGACCACCACCGGCCCGAAGACCTCCTCCCGCCACACCCGCATCTCCCGGGTGACGTTCTCCAGCACTATGGGGGGCATCAGGTTCCGCTCTCCCAAACCACCGATGGCCATGCGCGCCCCTGTGGCCAGGGCCTCTTCCACGGACTGCCTGATTTTGGCCGCGGCCCCGGCGTCGATACACGGCCCCACCACGACCTCCTCCAGCCGGGGGTCCCCGGCCAGGATCTTCTCCTGCACGGTTTTGAGGAAGATTTCTCTAAAAGGGTGATAAATGTCCCGGTGTACCAGGAGCCGCTTGATGGCAATGCACACCTGGCCCGCGTGGTAGAAGGAGCCGGTGGCGATCCGGGCCGCGGCCCTCTGAAGGTCGGCGTCCCCGTCGACGATGCAGGCGGCGTTGCCCCCCAACTCCAGGACGACCTTTTTGCGCCCCGCCAGGCTTTTCAAGTGCCAGCCCACCGCGGCGCTGCCGGTGAAGGACAGCGCCTTCAAGCGGTCGTCCGCCACATACTTCTCCGCCACCCGGGAGGGACTGGGCAAGACCTGTAAACCCCCGGGGAGGAGTCCGGCTTGTTGATAGATTTCCGCTAACAGGAGCGCGGTCAAGGGGGTGGCCGAAGACGGCTTGATGATGATGGGATTGCCCGCGGCCAGGGCCGGTCCCACCTTGTGGGCCACCAGGTTGAAGGGGAAATTGAAGGGGGAGATGCCCAGCACCGGCCCCAGGGGAAAACGCCGGATGATCCCCCAGCGGCCCTTGGTGGGCGCGGTCAGGTCCAGGGGCAGGACCTCGCCGCCGATTCTGGCCGCCTCCTCCGCGGCCAGGCTCAGGGTCAGCACCCCCCGGTCCATCTCGGCCCGGGCATAGGTGAGGGGTTTGCCGCCTTCAGCCACGATGGTCTGGGCCAGCTCCTCCTGGCGGTCCTTAACTCCCGCGGCCAGCTTGGTTAGCAGCTCCTTGCGCTCCAGACTGGAGAAGGACTTGAAAGCGGCGGCCGCGGTTTGGGCCGCGGCTAGGGCCGCCTCCCATTCCCGCTCTCCGGCCAGGGAGACCTCGCCCACTGTTTCTCCGGACCACGGGGAGAGCACCGGTAACTTTTCCCCGGTTTCCACCCAGGCGTTGTTGATGAAACATCCCTTGACCATATCGTTTTCCTTTCATCGGGGAGGATGTTTTAATTGGATGACCGGGGGCCGTTTACTCCGCCCAAAAAGTTCCGAGTTCCGAGTTCCGAGTTCCCAGTTCAGTGAACGCTCGTCTGGACCCTTTTAGGATTTACGGGTGGGCAAAAGACCCATGGGGAGCTACTGTACCCTATAGACTTAAACTTGCCTATAGATTATTGTGGGTATAATTTAAGACTTAAACAGCTGCTGGCAATCTTAGAACTCATGGAAACCACATATTCCAGCATACTTGGGCCTCCTAAGTTCCCCTGTAATCATTTATGGACCATAAATTAAGAAACATCCGGTGGGTATTTCAAAACTCAAAACTCAAAACTCGGAACCCGGAACTCGAAACTTGATGAGGCACCATGGCTAAAAAAGTCATCATCATGGGCGCGGCGGGCCGGGATTTTCACAATTTCAACCTCTTGTTCAAGGATAATCCCGACTACCGGGTCGTCGCCTTCACCGCCGCCCAGATCCCCCTGGAGCCTTATCGCATCTATCCCGCCGAATTGGCCGGACCCCTCTACCCCGAAGGCATTCCCGTTTACCCGGAGGAGGAGTTGGCCGCGTTGATCCGGCAGCAACAGGCCGATATCGTGGTTTTTTCCTACAGCGACGTCTCCCACGTGGAGGTGATGCATAAGGCTTCCCTGGTGACGGCCGCGGGCGCGGATTTTCTGCTGCCCGCCGCCGGCAGGACCATGCTCAAGGCCGCCAGGCCGGTGATCGCAGTCTGCGCGGTGCGCACCGGGTGCGGCAAGTCCCAGACGACCCGGAAAATTTGCGAAATCCTGCGGGGCTGGGGCAAAAAGACCGTGGTGGTGCGCCATCCCATGCCGTACGGCGATCTCAGGCGACAGGTAGCGCAGCGCTTCGCGGCTTTTAAGGATTTTTCCTGCCAGCGCCTGACTATCGAAGAGCGGGAGGAATACGAGCCTTTGGTGGACCAGGGCATCGTCGTCTACGGCGGCGTCGATTACCGGGAGATTCTCTCCCGGGCGGAGCAGGAGGCGGATATCATCGTCTGGGACGGCGGCAACAACGACACCGCTTTTTTTCAGCCCGACATTCAGGTGGTCCTCTTCGACCCCTTAAGGCCGGGGCATGAATTGTCTTATTACGCGGGGGAGACCAACCTGCGCCTGGCGGACATCGCGGTCATTAACAAGGTGGATGCCGCCACCCCGGGCCACATCGAGGAAGTGCGCCGCAATATCGAGAAATACGCGCCCCGGGCGGACATCTTGCTGGCCACCTCGCCGGTGATCGTCAACGAGCCGGAACGGATTCAGGGAAAGACCGTGCTGGTGGTGGAGGACGGACCCACCCTGACCCACGGGGGCATGGCTTACGGGGCCGGTTATCTGGCCGCCGAGCGCTTCGGCGCCGCCCATATCGTCGATCCCCGGGCCTTTGCCGTGGGCGCGCTCAAGGCGGTGTACGCCGAATATCCCCATATCGGCCGGGTCCTGCCGGCCATGGGCTACAGCGAGGACCAGATCCGGGACCTGGCCGCGACCATCAACAACAGCCACTGCGACCTGGTCCTCTTCTCCACCCCCATCCAGCTCTGCCGCCTGCTCTCCTGCAACAAACCCACCATCCGGGTGCGCTACGAATACCAGGACTACGGGGAGCCGACGCTGGAGGAGGTGCTGGGGAGGAGGATGGTAGGTGTAGGAGATTGCAAGCGAGATTGGTAAATTAACGGATAATGGCAAGTGATCTGCTATCTTATCCCATCTTTTATTAACTCAAGATTCCTGGTCCGTCAGATAACAGGACAAATCTCCAAGATAGATTGCTCTCCCCTGCCAGGTAATGTCCAAAATCCGTGGAGCATAAGTTATTGAAACATCCATCCCTTAGTTGCTGTATAATATCGATCAGTGAGGGCATTCACTTCTATGCGCGCTTTGTTGGTCTGTCCCGAATTTCCTCTATCATTCTGGAGTTTCCGAAAGGCAAGCCGCCTCACGGGGAAAAAGGGGGTTAATCCACCGTTGGGTCTATTGACGGTGGCTGCCTTACTGCCTTCCGAATGGGAACTGCGTCTTGTTGATCTCAACACCAGCAGGCTGAAGGAAGAGGATTGGCATTGGGCCGATTTGATTCTGATATCGGCGATGTACATTCAGAGAGAGGGTTTGTTGGCCCTGGCAAGGGAAGCCAAGCAACGTGGAAAAACGGTTGTGGCCGGAGGACCTTACCCATCTTCCCTCCCTGAGGCCGCCCTGGAGGCGGGGTGTAATTTCGTAGTGCGGGGGGAGGGAGAGAATACCATCCCCCTGTTTCTCCAAGCGTTGCGAGTCGGCCGGACCGGGGTGATCGAAAACCACGAAAAGCCGGATATGACCACTTCGCCGATCCCGCGCTTTGATCTGCTGCGGCTAAATGATTACAATGGCCTGACGATTCAGACTACCCGGGGATGCCCCTTTGATTGCGAATTTTGCGATGTAGTGAGCCTCTTCGGACGAAAACCACGGTACAAGACCTCTAAGCAAGTCATTGCAGAACTGGACACCCTCTACCGGCTTGGGGCTGAAGGCACCGTGTTCTTCTGTGACGACAACTTCATCGGTAGCAAGAAGCACGCCCGGACCCTGCTGCAAAAAATTACTCCCTGGTCGAAGAACCGAGGGGAACCCTTCAACTTTATGACGCAGGCATCGTTGAACCTGGGGCAGGATCACGAAATGATCGACCTCATGACCAAGGCCAACCTGAGGGAAGTCTTTATTGGGATCGAGTCTCCGGATGAGAAGGTGCTCGAAAACAGCCGCAAATATCACAACATCAAGAATCCGCTCATAGAATCACTCAACAATATCAAGCAGAAAGGTATCATGGTTATAGGCAGTTTCATTATCGGCTTTGATGGCGAACCGGAAGGGGCTGGCCAGCGGATCTGCTCTTTCATAGAGCAGACTGCCATACCCATGGCGATGCTTGGGGTCCTCCAGGCCCCCCCGCATAGCAGCCTGTGGAATCGACTGGAGAAAGAGGGGAGGCTGCGCCAGGATGTGGGGCACGACGGGGGCACTTTCTCAACGATGAACTTCTTACCGGATCGACCGGAGGCTGAGATCATGCAGGAATACGTCGAGGCCTGGGATTACCTGTATGAGCCATCCCGTTATCTGGCAAGGGCCTACCGCTATTATCTGGCCATGCGACCAATGCGCCGGGATAAGGCACTGACACCAGGGAGACAAACGCGGCCGGATAACGTCTCCCCCCGGGGTATGAATTGGCGCCGGAAATTGGGCGAGCTCCGGGCCTTATTCACAATTCTCTGGCGGCAAGGTGTCTGTTCGTCATACCGGCGTCAGTTTTGGACCCAGTTGGTCGGGGTGTTGTGGCGAAACCCGGGCAGAATAGAGCAATACCTCTCGATCTGCGCAATGGGAGAGGACCTTTCGGACATCCGGCAGGTGGTAAAGGAAAAAGTTGCGGCCATCATAAAGAAACAGTAGGGGGCCCCCAGCGGCATCTTATAATTAGAGTCCCTCACGCCTCAAATCTGCGTCCTAGATGCAAACGTCATCTCCAATTCAACTCCGCCTATAAATAACCAAAAAATCCTGGGCGTCAGTCAAGATGGACCAGGAGGCCATGGGATCGGGGGCGGGCTATGCCAACGCTTGCCTCATTCTGTTCAGCGCTTCCACCAGCGTCACTTGCGGACAGGCGAAACTGAGCCGGACAAAGCCGGGGCCGCCGAATTGGGCGCCGTCAGCCAGGCCTACGCCGGCGTTTTCGAAGAACTTCACCGGTTCCTCTATTCCTGCCGCCCGGGTGTCGATCCACGCCAGGTAGGTGGCTTCCACGTGAGTCATGGATAAGCCGGGCATTTGGTTAATCGCGGCGGTTACCAGGTCCAGGTTGGCCCGGAGGTAGGAGAGCAGGGCCGCATGCCACTGCGCCCCGTCCCGGTAGGCGGCCAGGGCCGCGACATAGCCCAGGAGATTGACCCCGGGGACGATGCCGGCCTTGGCCTGCTTAAACTTCCGGCGAAGTTGCTCATCGGCAATGATGGCAAAGGCGCAGCCCAGTCCGGGCAGGTTGAAGGTCTTGCTGGGGGACATCAAGGTGACCGTGCGTGCGGCAATGGCGGGGTCCAGAGCGGCCAGGGGCACATGGGCCTTGTCTGCATCCAGCACCAGGCCGCAATGGATTTCATCCGCGCAAATTATCAGGTCGTGCTGCTCGCAGATGCGGGCCAGGGCGGTGAGTTCCTCTTTGGTGTAAACCCGGCCCACGGGATTATGGGGGTTGCAGAGGAGGAACAGGCGGGTGCGGGGAGTGATGAGGGATTCCAGCCGCTCAAAATCGAAGGTCCAGCGGTCGTCTACCTTTACTAACGGCACAGTGGACAGACCGCGGCCGCTATATTTCGGGGCCGACAGAAAGGGCGGGTAGACCGGCACCGCAGTGAGCACTTCGTCCCCCGGCTCGGCCGCGGCCCGGCAGATGACGTTCAAGGCGGTGACCAGACCCGGCAGCCACACCAACCAGTCAGGTTTGACCTCCCAGCCGTAGGCGGCCAGGAGCATGGAGAGAACGACCTCCACCAATTCCGGGGGGACCGAGGGGTAACCGAAGATGCCGTGTTCCACCCGGCGGCCCAGGGCTTCGATGACCGCCGGCGGCGAGCGGAAACCCATGTCCGCCAGCCACAGGGGGATGATGTCCCGGCCCCGGTACTTATCCCAACTGGCGCTGTAGGCGCCGCGCTGGTCGGGGACGGTATCGAAGCTGAAGGCGGGGGTGGGGTTCATCTTTGAAAGCCACGGGGTTTATACATGATCCCCTCCCCGGTCCACCTCAGTATCGATCCCTTTGATGAACCCCCGCAATGATTTGGGCTCCATTAAAGGGATGAGTTCGATGCGATTTCCGTATTGGAAGACCTGAACCCGGGTCCCAGGCTGAAGGCCCATGGATTCCCTCACTTCACGGGGAATCACCACCTGGAATTTGGAAGAGATTTTGACTGTCTTCATACTGTTCTTCCCCATTTTTGTCTTAATCCGGCGGGCACCATCTTTTACTGAGGCCCCTTTCCAAAATCACCAGAAAGTCCTGGGCATTGGTCAAAATTGACCTGGCGGACAAGGAGCCCCGGTTGGCGAGTTTGGCCGCGGCGAATTCGCTCATGTCCACCACGAAAAAATAGACCGGCCGCACCCGGCCGGAGGGGAGGACGTGATAGCCGGGGATCATGTTGCCCGCGGCGATGCTGTGCAGTTGGGTGGCCACCGCGATCACCGTGGTGGCCCGGTTGCAAAAGGTGCGCATGGCGTCCTGGGCCGCCATGGCGTCAGTGACCACCTCCGGCAGCGGGCCGTCGTCCCGGATGGAGCCGGCCAGGACGTAGGGAATTTGCGCCTGCCAGAGTGCGTGCATCACCCCTTCTTTAATCAAGCCGGTTTCCATGGCCCGGGCCGTGGAGCCCGCGGCCCGCACCAGATTGATCGCGTCCAGGTGATGGTAATGCCCCAGGGGCACGGGCCGTTTGCAATAGATCTCCTGGCCCAGGGCCGTCCGAAAGAGCGCGGCTTCCAGGTCGTGCGTGGCCAGGGCGTTGCCGGCCAGCAGGCCGTGCACGTATCCCTGGCGGATCAGGGAGACCAGGGCGTCTCTAGAATCCCGGTCAAAGACCGCGGCCGGACCCGCGACCCAGAGGATGAAGCCGTGTTCCCGTTCATACGGCAAAAGTTCGTAGAGTTCATCGTAATCGATGGAGAAAGAGGTCTCCCGGGACGGTTGGGTGCGAAACGCAAATTTTTCGGTAACCGGCTGTTTTTCGACAAAGGCATTGGTGTGGACGAAGATGCCGTCCTCCCCGTTTTCCCCCCGGCCCAGGGCCACCTGCTCCCCCTGCCGCAGGTGGCGGAATTCCTTGACTTGCAGCGAGCCTCCCGGGGATAGAACCACCACGCAATCCATGCGGGAATTCGGCGGCAGGACCCAGCGGCCCTTGGCCAATTGCAGGTATTCCGGAAAAATGGTGGTGGCATGGTAATTTTCCGGGGCCAGGCCGTTTTCCGGCGCCGGGGCGAAGTTTACCACCGGGGCGTCGTTAAGGGGCGGTTGGGTAAAATCCGGGGGATGGTAGGCGGGGAGGGTGAAGGCCATGGAAGCTCCCATGAAGCTGTCAGCTATCAGCTTTCAGCGATCAGCTTTTAATGCCAATTCGTTGTCAAGGATGCATGATTTCTCATAGCGAACCTTGTGCTCGCCCGGAACTGGGGCGGACACAAGGTTCGCCCCTACATCCGATGGCTTCTTGACTATAATTCCGTATCAGAACCGAAAACCGAAAACCTAAGACCGAAGACCAAAAGCTGATAGCTGACTGCTGAAAGCTGACAGCTTCTTCAAGGAAACATATGCGTCCCCGTGCGCCCCTCCATGGCCGCGGCCAGGCTTTCGGGTTGAGTGATGAGCACCCGTCTGCCCCCCCGGGACAGGAAATCCAGGGCCGATTCCATCTTGGGGCCCATGCTGCCGACGGGAAAATGACCCTCCTGCAAATATTTCCGGGCATCGGCGCAGGTTAGCTTGGTCAAGGGCCGCTGGCCGGGCCGCCCGTAATCCAGATAGACATAATCCACCGCGGTTAAAAAGATGAGCAGGTCCGCGTCAATTTCCCGGGCCAGGACCGCGGAGGAGCGGTCTTTGTCAATGACCGCCTCCACTCCTGCCAAATCGCCATCGTCGCGGCGGATGACCGGCACCCCGCCGCCGCCCGCGGCAATGACGATGATCCCGCCTTGCAGGAGATAGGAGATGACACCCTGCTCGATAATGGTCAAGGGGCGGGGCGAAGGCACCACCCGGCGCCAGCCCCGGCCCGCGTCCTCCAGGAGGCTCCAACCCCGCTCCGTTTGCAGACGCAAGGCTTCGTCCGCGGGATAGAAGGGGCCGATGGGTTTGTCGGGGGTCCGGAAGGCCGGATCGTCCGCGGCGACCAGCACCTGGGTGATGACCGTGGCCACCTCCTTTTCCAGGCCCCGGCGGCGGAGTTCATTCACCAGGCACTGCTGGATCAGGTATCCCAGGCTGCCCTCGGTGTCCGCGTCGGAAATAAACAGGGGCATGGGCGGCACCAAGGCCCGGGCGCACTCCATCTGCAGCAGGAGATGCCCCACCATGGGGCCGTTGCCGTGGGTGATGACGCATGCAAACCCGGCGGCGACCAGGTCCGCGGTGTGGGCCATGGCCTGGCTGATGCGGCGGTGCTGCTCCTCCAGGGTCCCCGAATCTCCGGGGCGGATCAGGGCATTGCCCCCCAAGGCGATGACGGCTTTGGGATACCGGTGCGGATCAATGGGAATCATGGGCTGAGAGTTCAAGGTTTAAGGTTCAAAGTTCAAGGTTAAGGAGCAAGTCCCCTGAACTTTTCATAATTTGCATTTGTGCCAAAACCTCATAAATGCCTGCATTGAATTAAATATAAGCACACTTAGATTATTTGGTAATAGTCGTCAATATCGTTTTTCATTTCGGTTTTTGGGGTTTCCTTAAAAAATGGGATTCTTAACCCCAGTTTATGATGGGTAATCCTCGCCTACCCAACTTTGAACTTTGAACCTTGAACTTTGAACTATGAAGAGGTGGATGGCATGTACAAGGTAACTTTAGAAGGCGAAGACGCGGTGATCCGCATCAATCGGCACCTGATGAACCAGGAAAGATTCTCCAGGCTCCTGGACCTGGTGAATCTCGAAGCGGTGCTGGAGGGCGGGAGGTTCGCCGCGGCCAAGGAAAAAATTCTGGCCGGCATGGTGGGGCTGCCCACCGGCGCGGCCTTGCTCCGGGACCCGGTGCTCAATAAAGACGCGGCTTTTACCGAGGAAGAGCGGGAGACTTTAGGTCTCCGGGGACTGTTGCCGGCCCGGGTGCAGACCATGGAAGAACAGGTGGAGCGAACCCTGGAGAATTTCCGGAAAAAGGGGAACAACCTGGAGAAATACCTTTTTATGATCAGCCTCCAGGACCGCAATAAGACCCTGTTCTACCGGGTGGTCATCGATCACATCCAGGAGATGATGCCCATCATCTATACCCCCACCGTGGGCCAGGCCTGCCTGGAATACGGGCACATCTTCCGGCGGCCCCGGGGGGTTTTTATTTCCGCCAAAGACCGGGGGCGCATCTCCGAACTGCTGCGCAACTGGCCGCAGCGGGAGGTCCGCATCATCGTGGTCACCGACGGGGAGCGCATCCTCGGCCTGGGAGACCTGGGCGCGGACGGCATGGGCATCCCCGTGGGCAAGCTGACGCTGTACACCGCCTGCGCCGGCATCCACCACGCCCACACCCTGCCGGTGACCCTGGACGTGGGCACGGAAAACGAGGAACTGCTCAACGATCCCCTGTATATCGGCCTGAAACAGCGGCGTCTACGGGGCGCGGCCTACGCTGATTTCGTGGAGGAGTTCATTGTGGCCGTCGAAGAAGTCTTTCCCAGGCCCCTGATTCAGTTCGAGGATTTCGGGAACGTCAACGCTTTTAGGTTGTTGGAGCGCTACCGGGACCGCATCTGCGCCCTGAACGACGATATCCAGGGCACGGGCGCGGTGGCCCTGGCCGGGCTGTATTCGGCCCTGCGGATCAGGGGCGGCAAGCTTAAGGAGCAAAAATTCCTCATCGTCGGCGCGGGGGAAGCGGGTCTGGGGATTGCCGCTCTCATCGTCGCGGCGCTGGCGGAGGAGGGGCTGACCCCGGAGGAGGCCCGGCAGCGCTGCTGGTTTGTGGATTCCCAGGGCCTGGTGGTCAAGGGCCGGGGCGACCTCAGCGGCAGGAAACTGCCTTATGCCCATGACTACGAGTTTATCTGGGATCTGCAGGAGATCGTGGAAACCCTGAAGCCCACCGCGCTCATCGGGGTTTCCGGGAAGCAGGGCTTATTTACCCGGCCGATCCTGGAGGCCATGGGTAAGCTTAATGAACGCCCCATTATTTTCTCCTTGTCCAATCCCACCTCCAGGGCCGAATGCACCGCCGCGGAGGCTTATACGGCCACCGGGGGGCGGGCCATCTTTGCCAGCGGCAGCCCCTTTGACCCCGTGGACCTGGAGGGGAAAAAACTGGTGCCGGCCCAGGGGAACAACGTCTATATCTTCCCGGGGGTGGGGCTGGGGGTGATTGCCTCCGGGGCCAGGCATGTCACCGATGACATGTTCTTTGCCGCGGCCCAAACCTTGGCTTCATTGGTGACCGCAGACGATCTGGTCCAAGGCAGCGTCTATCCCCCCCTGGCCCGGATCAGGGAGGTCTCCGCGGCCATCGCCGCGGCGGTGGCCGAAGTGGCCTTTCGCAAGGACCTGGCCACCAAGCCCAGACCCGAGGATATTCCGGCCTTCATCAAATCCCTGATGTATGAGCCGGGGTATCAAAGCTACGTGTAGCAAGCCGGGCTGCTTCATTCTCTCATTGACTAAAGCTCCCCTTAAGGGTAGGTTTGAGCACAATGTTCAAACATACTCCAGGAACGCGGCCAGGCCGCAGGCGGAGCCGTATGAGCTACAGAAGATGCAGCGGATGGCTGTTGGCGGTCCTTCTCCTGGCTTCCGGATGTGTCAAGGTGGGGCCGGACTTCGCGAAACCGGACGCCGAAGTGATGCCGAAATGGCTGGAGGCCGGGGAGTACCGGCAGTTAACCGCCAAGACCGAGGATTACCGGGACTGGTGGCAGGCGTTCAACGATCCCGTTTTAAATAACCTGGTCCAGACCGCGTACCGGCAGAACCTGCCCCTGCGCATTGCCGGCGTCCGGGTCCTGGGGGCCCGGGCCCAACTTGGTGTGGCGGTGGGCAGCCTGTATCCCCAAACCCAACAAGCCACGGGCACCGTGGAAAAGTTCCGCCTCAGCCAAACGACTCCTATGACCGCTCCCGGTAGCACCCTCATTTTCTGGGGCTCCCAGATCGGGGTGACCGCCAATTGGGAAATCGACTTTTGGGGCAAGTTCCGCCGCGCGGTGGAGTCCGCGGACGCCTCTCTGTTGGCGGCGGTGGCGGATTATGACAACGCCCTGGTCTCTCTCACCGGAGACGTGGCCAATTCCTACATCTCCATCCGCACCCTGGAGAAGCGCCTGAATATCGCCCGCCAGAACGTGGAGGTCCAGAAGAAAAGCCTCCAGATCGCCCAGGCGCGCTTTCAGGGCGGCACCACTTCCAAGCGGGACGTGGAGCAGGCCACCACCGTCCTGGACAGCACCGAGGCCACCATCCCCTCTCTGGAGGCCCAGTTGCGGCAGACGCAAA
>Ga0233425_10009732_pt1 | contig 12035 bp, 14 predicted proteins | sample Watercolumn_Towu_2_FD_181712 | JGI IMG/M metagenome (GOLD analysis project Ga0233425, IMG submission 181712) | Freshwater microbial communities from Lake Towuti, South Sulawesi, Indonesia - Watercolumn_Towuti2014_140_MG | ecosystem: Environmental > Aquatic > Freshwater > Lake | place...
GTCAGCGTCGATCGTGAAGTGCGACTTCGTGTGGAAACGCACCGACGAGTGGATCAACTTTCCGTGGAGTGACAAAGAACCCGTCGCCAAACGCGAGTGGTACGTGCGCGACGCTTGAGTCGCGCACCGTGGACGCGTCGCGACGCTGTCTCGGCTACGGCAGCGAGATGCTCTTGTCGAGGAACTCGTTGGTCGCCACGTCGGCAGCCGTCAGGTCGGGCACGTCGAGGCCTTGCCCGCGCAGAATCGGCGTCGCGCGGCCGATGAACTCGTCGATGCGCGGTGACTCGAAGTCGCCGAAGGTGGCGGTTTCGCCGTTGCCGACAATGCCGAGCGTCTTCATCGTCGTGACGGCGTAGTTCGCGAGTTCGGCACTCTGCGACCACGTGGTGGCGAACTTGTTGACCACGTCGAGCAACGCGGCGACGGTGCGGTCGGGCGACGTCACGAAGTCGATCTGCGCCTGCTGCATCATCGGCACGAGCTTGGTGAGGCAGGGTCGCAAGGCCTCGAGACGGAACTTGTTGATGGCGAGGTTCTGCGGATACGAAGTCCAGCCGGCGTCATGCACGAGTTGGTAGGCCGTCTCCACGGCTCCAGACTCGAGCGTTGAATATCGAAATGGCTCGCTCGTGGCGAAACCTTGGTGGGCGACGTCGTCGGTGGCGAGGAGAAGATTGCCCTTGTAGTTGGTGTCGACCTTGTCGGCGGGCACGAGGCCCTGGGCGACGAGGTACCGCATGTACGGCCGGTCGCCGAACACACTCACGGCGGGAACTTGCTGCGCGATGTCGGCGATGGTCTTGGCCTTGGGATGCTTGGTCGAGTCCCACAAGATCACCTGCGGGTTCTTCACGAGCGCGTTGAACACGGCGAGGGTCGGCGTCTCGGCGTAGCGCGAAAGGGCCGCGTCGGTGCCGACGTACCCGAACATGATGCCCCCGTCGAGGAACATCTCGGTGACGACCGGGCTCTCGATGAACGGCCCGCCGGCGCGAATCTCCAAGTCCACCCCGGTGTCGGTGCCGCGGAAGACGAGCGACCCGGTGGTGGCGCCGCGCTGTGGGTCGACGGCGTAGTCGTCGCCGAGCAGTTCGTAGATGCCGCCGTGCTCCGCCTGCGGGTACCAATCGGTCTGCACGACGATCGGCGAGAAGCAGACGCCGGTCAGGTCGGTCGGGTCGGGCTGCGCGGGGCCGTCGGTACTTGCGGTTTCGGCGGACGCGGTGGGGCTGGTCGTGGTGGGGCTGGTGGCGGTGTCGTCGGAGGCTTCCTCGCCGCCGCACGCGGCGAGCAAGAACACGGCGGCGCCGACTGCGGAAACGACGCGACGCGTCAAGGACGGTGCCATGGATCGATGAGTAGTGTATTCACGACGGCGACCGCAACGAAGAACGCAAGGCCGATCAACGAGGCGACGAACGCGGTCACGAACATCGGGCCGGCGCGCGTGTCGAGGAAGAAGTAGGTGATCAATCGTCCGAGGCCCGGGGTGCCGCGCGTGAAGAAGTAGTCACCGACGATCGCGCCGATCACCGAGAGGCCGGCAGCCACCCGCAGTCCGGCGAAGATGGACGGGCTGGCGGCTGGCAGTTGCAGGCGCAGGAGTCTCGCCGTCGGCGTCGCGCGCGCGAGTGTGAAGAGGTCGTGCAGGGCCCGCGGCACCGCGCGCAGGCCGAAGAGTGTGTTGCTCGCGACGGGGAAGAACGAGATGAGCACGGTCACGAGCACCCGCGCACCGAACGACGGGCCGACCACGCGCACGATGATCGGCGTGAGGACGATGATCGGTGTCACCTGCAACACGATGAGCCACGGCCACACCGCCGACGCGAGCGCCCGCGACCACGACATCACGATTCCGAGCGCGACGCCGACGATCGCCGCCGCGAAGAACCCGACGACCGCGGTGGACAGCGAGATGCGAGCGGCCTCGCCGATGCGTCGCGCGGTCGCCGAGTTGAGACCGTCGAACAGGCGGTGCGGCGGCGGAACGATGAGGGCGGACCCGTCACTGGAGGCGAAGTTGTTGTCGAGCGAGTAGGCGAGTGCGTACCAGCCGCCGATGATCGCGGCGAGCACGACGAGCGGAGGCAGCCACCGTCGAGCCGAACGATTCATGCCGAACCTGCGAGTGCGCCGGCGACCCGGCCGCAGAGCGCGGCGAAGTCCGGTTGCCAGCGCAGGTCGGCGCGCCGCGGATGCTCGAAGGGTACGGCGACCTCGGCCACGATGCGGCCCGGGGCGCGCGACATCACGAGCACGCGGTCGGCGAGATACACGGCTTCGTCGACCGCGTGCGTCACGAGCAGTGCGGCGAAACCGTGCTCGCGCTGCAGGGCGGCGAACTCGTCGTGCAGCCGGTGGCGCGTGATCTGGTCGAGCGACCCGAACGGTTCGTCGCACAAGAGCAGGCTCGGTCGTGCGGCGAGCGTGCGCACGAGGGAAAGGCGCATCTTCATGCCGCCCGAGAGTTCGTGGGGCCATTTGCGGTGCTCCGACGCGAGCCCGGCGGTGGCGAGCAGGCGCTCGACGAGGACGCCGTCATCGTCGGCGGCGAAGAGGCGTGCGTTGGCGTCGACGCGCCGCCAGGCGAGCAGGGCAGGCTCTTGGAAGACGAAGCCGACCCGCGAGTCGCCGGCCGTCGCCTGACCCTCGGTCGGCGCCAACAGCGCCGCGCAGGCGCGCAGCAGCGTGGTCTTGCCGCAGCCGCTCGGCCCGACGACGGCGACGGTTTCGCCGCGGTGCACCGCGAGCGACACGCGGTCGAGCGCCGGGGTGTCGCCGAACCTGTGCGAGACGTTCGCGGCGTGCAGCACGACGTCGCGGGAGATCGCGAGATTCGTCATCGCGTCAACTTTCTCGCTGTTTCATCGTATCAATGCCACTGGTTGCGCGACACGATGACGTCGCGCAGCAGGGTGACCTCGTCGGTCATGATTCCGTCGACGCCGAGGTCGAGCAGGCGACGCATCTCGGCTTCGTCGTCGATCGTCCACACGTGCACCTGCAATCCGGCGGCGTGCGCCCCTTCGACGAACGACTCCGTGACGATCGGCAGCGGGCCCTGCCTGACCGGCACCTGGGCAGCGAGCGGCACGCCTGCACCGCGGAACTTGGGCGCGCGGCGCGCCCATGTGCCGAGCCGCACCTTGGCCACGTCGCGCGGCCCCATCGACGTGCAGACCTTCTCGCCGTAGCGCTCGCGCACGGCGTCGAGCCGCGCGTCGCTGAACGACCCGATGCACACCCGGTCAAAGAGGTCATCGCGATCGAGCCGAACGAGCAGGTGCGGCAGCGCGTGGTCGCTCTTGCAGTCGATGTTGAACTTCGCGCTCGGCCACGACGCGAGCAGTTCGTCGAGCCGCGGAATCGGCTCGCGCCCCGACACTCGCGCGCGCGAGACTTGTTCTGCGGTCATCTCGCGGATGAGGCCCGGCGTGCCGCAGGTGCGCTGCAGGTCGGGGTCGTGGAAGGCAAAGAGCACGCCGTCGCGGGAGGCGTGCACGTCGGTCTCCATGTAGCGATAGCCGAGCGCGTAGGCGTGCGCGAACGCCGGCATCGTGTTCTCGGGGTGCTCGCTCGCACCGCCCTGGTGGGCGAAGGCGATCGGCAGCGGGCCGGCGAGGAACGGATGCGTCATCGCGGCTCGGTCAACCTGTGCCCGTCAAGAGAGACCCGTCAGATCGCGCGACCAGAGGTTTTCCAGTACTCGTCTTTGAGGAGCCGCTTGTACAGCTTGCCTGTCGGGTGCCGCGGCAATTCGGCGCGGAAGTCGACGGTGCGCGGGCATTTCAGGTGCGCGAGATGCTCGCGGCAGTAGGCGATGAGTTCCTTGGCGAGCGCCGCCGACTCATCGGGCGAGTCGGGCATCGCGACGGGTTGCACCACCGCCTTCACTTCTTCGCCGAACTCCTCGTTGGGCACGCCGAACACCGCGACGTCGGCCACTTTCGGGTGGTTGATCAGCACGTTCTCGGCCTCTTGCGGATAGATGTTGACGCCGCCCGAGATGATCATGAACGCCTTGCGGTCGGTGAGGTAGAGGAACTTGTCGGCGTCCATGTAGCCGATGTCGCCGAGCGTGCTCCAGCCGCGGCCCTGCGGGTCGCGCGACGACTTCGTCTTCTCCGGGTCGTTGTGGTATTCGAACACCATGGGCGACTCGAAGAACACCGTGCCGGTCTCGCCGACGGGCAGCTCGTTGCCCTCCTCGTCGAGAATGTGCAGGATGCCCGAGATCGCCTGGCCGACGGTGCCGGGGTGGGCGAGCCATTGCTCGGAGTTGCAGTAGACGAAGCCGTTGCCCTCGGTGCCGGCGTAGTACTCGTGGATGATCGGGCCCCACCAGTCGATCATCTTGCGCTTCACCTCGACCGGGCACGGGGCGGCGGCATGGATGACCGTCTTCAGCGTCGACACGTCGTGCTTCGTGCGCTGCGCGTCGGGCAGCTTCAGCATCCGCACGAACATCGTCGGCACGACCTGCGTGTGCGACACCTTGAACTTCGGAATGGCAGCGAGATACTCGTTCTCGTCGAAGTGCTCCATGATCACCGTGGTGCCGCCGAGTCGGTGCACCGCCATGTTGAAGCGCAGCGGCGCGGCGTGGTACAGCGGCGCGGGCGAGAGGTACACGGTCTGTTCGTTGAAGCCGAACACGAACTGCGCGAGCATCAACAGTCCGGGTGCGGTGCCGAGCGGCTCGGGCTTGTAGACGAACGCAATACCCTTCGGGCGGCCGGTCGTGCCGCTCGAATAGAGCATGTCGGTGCCCTCGAAACGGTCCGCCAACGGCGTGGCCTCCTGCGCGGCGACGGCGGACTCGTAGGAGTCGTAGTGGGCGCTCGTGCCGTCGAGCATGTAGCGGGCGGCCACGTTCGGCGTCGCGGCGACGACGGCCGCGGCCTGGTCGGCCTTGTACTTCGAGGTGATGAACACCTTCGCGCCGCAGTCGTTGATGATGTACGACAACTCGTCGGTGTTCAGCCGGCTCGAGCAGCAGGTGTAGACGAGCCCGGCGTAGTGGCAGCCCCAGACCACCTCGAAGAAGCGCGGGTGGTTCTCGAGGCAGATGGCGACGTGGTCGCCCGGTTTCAGGCCGTGGCTCGCCATGAGACGACTGACACGGTTCGCCCCGTCTTCCAACTGGCGGTAGGTGAGCGTGGCGCCGCTCGCGGCCATCGTGACGGCGGGGCGGTCGGGGGCAGTTTCCGCGATTTTCCCGGGGAACATGGTGAGAGAAAAGGTAGCCCAGCGTGTACCCTCGCAGCATGCCCGTCGAAGTGCTCGCCACCAGCGCCGACGAGAAGCACGTGCTCGACCTCGTCGAGGAACTGGTCGCCAAGCATCCGCCGGCATCCACCGACACCGTCGCGTTCCTCGGTGCGCAGTACGACGCCGGACTGGCGTGGGTCAACTTTCCGGTCGGCTTCGGCGGCCTCGGGCTGTCGCCGAAGTACCAAACAATCGTCAACGAGCGGGTCTTTGCCGCCGGCGGCCCGAACGCCTACTTCCGCAACCCGATCGGCTACGGCATGTGCGGGCCGACGGTGGTGGAGTGGGGCAGCGACGCGCAGAAGCGCCGCTATCTGCGGCCGCTCTTCACCGGCGAGGAAGTGTGGTGCCAGTTGTTCTCCGAGCCCGGTTCGGGTTCCGACTTCGCCGGATTGAGCGGCAAGGCGGTGCGCGACGGCGACGAGTGGCAGGTGAACGCGCAAAAGGTGTGGACCACGCTCGCGCACGTGTCACGGTTCGGCCTGCTCGTCGTGCGCACCGACCCCGAGGCGGTGAAGCACGCGGGTCTCACCGCGATGGTGGTCGACATGCACGCCCCGGGCGTCGAGGTGCGACCGTTGCGCCAGATGACGGGCGAGGCGGAGTTCAACGAGGTGTTCTTCACCGACGCGCGCGTGCCCGTCGCCGAGACGCTCGGCAAGCCGGGCGACGGCTGGCGCGTGTCGCTCACCACGCTGATGAACGAGCGGGTCGCGATCGGCGGCATGATTCCGCCGAAGGCATCCGGGCCGATCCGCGAAGCGATGAAGTTGTGGAGTCGCCTGCCCGCCGAGCGCAGGACCACCGCGGTGCGCGACGACCTCATGCGCCTGTGGATCCGCGCGGAGCTGCTGCGACTCACCAACATCCGCGCCGGCCAGATGCGCAAAGTCGGCGCGCCGGGGCCCGAGGGTTCGATCGGCAAGATGGCGAGCGCCGACCTCAACAAGGACACCTACGCGTTCTGCATGCAACTGCTCGGCGCCGACGGCATGCTCTACGGCGACTACAGCATGGTGCGGCCGAACACCGCGATGGGGCCGACCGACGCGTTGCAGAAGGCGTTCTTGCGCAGCCGCGCCAACAGCATCGAGGGCGGCACGAGCGAAGTGATGCGCAACATCCTCGGTGAACGCGTGCTCGGCCTGCCCGGCGACGTGCGCGTCGACCGCGACAAACCCTGGAGCGCGGTCCCGCGCAATTGAGCCCGCGACTCAGTTCGCGAGCGCGGCCAGCACGGCGCTCGCGCTGAGCGAACGGTCGTCGTGGCGCGGGCGTGCGGCGAGCGAACCCCCCGCGAGCACGGTGATTGCCGACTCGAGCGCGGCTTGCAGTTCGCGGATGTGGCGCGGCGGCGGGAAATACTCGTCTTCGTCGGTGGCGCGCACCTCCTCGCAGCCGAAGCGCGGAGCGAGGTGCTCGATGGTTTCCACCACGAGCTCCTCTGGTGCCGAAGCGCCGGCCGTCACGCCGACGGTGCCGCTCAGGTCGGCGGGCAGTTCGCTCGCCCGGTTCACGCGCACCACGCGCGGGCAGCCGATGTCGCGCGCCAGGCGTTCGAGCGCGAGTGTGTTGCTCGAATTCGCCGAGCCGATCACCACCATCGCGTCGACGCGCGAGGCGATCTCGGTGAGCGACGCCTGGCGGTTGGTGGTGGCGAAGCAGAGGTCGCTGCGCCCAGGCGTCCACACCTGCGGGAAGCGTTCCTTCACGGCGACGGCGACGCCCTCCCACTCGCGGTGCGACAGCGTCGTCTGCGCGAGCAGCGCGACCGGTTCGGCGAACTCGGGAAGGGCGGCGACCTCGTCGAGGGTTTCCACGCGCGAAATCGCATCGGGTGCCACCGCCATCGTGCCGACCGCCTCCTCGTGGCCCTCGTGGCCGACGTACACGATGCGGTATCCCTTGCCGGCTCGTGTGCGCACCTCGTGGTGCACCTTGGTGACGAGCGGGCACACCGAGTCCACCATGTAACTGCCGCGCTCGCGCGCCGCCGCCACCACGGCGGGCGCCGAGCCGTGCGCCGACAACATGATCGGACGTCCGAACGGCACCTGTGCGACGTCGTCGACGAAGACGACGCCGCGTTTGGTGAATCGCTCGACCACGATGCGGTTGTGCACGATTTCGTGGTAGCAGTACACCGGCGGCTCGAACGTGCGCACCATCCACGCGAGGGCTTTGATCGCCATCTCGACCCCGGCGCAGAAGCCGCGCGGTGACGCGAGCAGCACTTTGTCGACCGACATGTTCGTCGTCAACCGTACCGCTGTCGTCGCATCGCTAGCGTGAACGAGGTGACGATTGGCGACGCGCGCAAGAGCGTCGTCATCGTCGGGCGGCCGAACGTGGGCAAGAGCACGCTTTTCAACCGGTTCCTCGGTGAGCAGGCGGCGATCGTCGAGGACCAGCCAGGCGTCACCCGCGACCGCCACACGCGCGAGGTGGAGTGGTGCGGTCGCTACTTCAACGTGGTCGACACGGGCGGCTGGATGCCCGGCGGCAACAGCCTCGACTCGAAGGTGAGCCGCCAGGTGGAGGCCGCGGCGCGTGAAGCCGACCTGGTGCTGTTCCTCGTCGACGCCGCCGTCGGGCTCAGCGACGACGACGAGGCCATCGCCGCCTGGCTGCGCACGACGGGGCGGCCGATCTTGCTGGTGGCCAACAAGGTCGACGGCCCGCGCGCCGAGACCGATCTGTGGCAGTTCCTCTCGCTGGGGCTCGGCGACGCCGTGCCGGTGTCGGCCATCCACGGTCGCAAGTCGGGTGACCTGCTCGACGCGATCGTCGAACGACTCGAGATCGCGGCCGACGAGCCCGCCGCGGATGCGGGCTACGTGCGCGACCCGCAGACCAAGGAGCCGCGCGTGGCCATCGTCGGGCGGCCGAACGTGGGCAAGAGCACGCTCTTCAACCGGCTCGTCGGAGAAGAGCGATCGATCGTGCACGACATGGCCGGCACCACCCGCGACGCGATCGACACGCGCATCGAGACGCCCGACGGCCCGATCGTGTTCGTCGACACCGCCGGCATGCGACGTCGCAGCAAGGTCGAGCGCGGCACCGAGTACTACTCGATCATCCGCGCGCTGCGCGCGGTGGACGAAAGCGACATCGCGCTCCTCGTCATCGACGCCACCGAGGGCGTGACCAGCCAGGATCAACGCCTCGCCGAGCGCATCGACGCGAGCGGCTGCCCGATCGTGGTGGTGCTCAACAAGTGGGAGATGCTCGACGCCGAGCGCCGCGAGGCGGCGGAGATCGAGGTGACGCGCCGGCTGTACTTCATCGGCGATTCGCCGATCGTCCGGCTGTCGGCGCTCACCGGCAAGAACGTGCACCGCGTGCAGCCGCTGCTCACCGACGCCATCAGCAACTACCACCGGCGCGTGCCGACCAAGGACGTGAACCGCGTGCTCGCCGCCGCGCAGCAGAAGCAACCGGCCGGCCCGGGTGCGCGCGTCTTGTACGCGTTGCAGGGTGCGGTGGACCCGCCGACCTTCACGCTCTTCGTCAACCGCGAACTGCCGCAGGCGTACCTGCGATACCTCGAGCGGGCGATCCGCGAGGCGTTCGACTTCGGCTCCACGCCGATCAAGTTGCGCGTGCGCACGAGGTCCGAACAAGGCTGATGGTCACGACCGTGCGACGAGGCGCCTGACGATGCCCTGGTGCGAGCCGTGCTCGCGGTACTTCGCCCCGTCGGCGATGACGCCCGAGGGCAACTGTCCGGCGTGCGGACGACGAATCGACACCACGGGCACGAAGTCAGGCAGCACGGCGGGCGGGTTCGGCCGGGGTGACGCGCCGACACTCGGCGAACTGCGCAGGATGAGCGGCGAGAAGACACCGTGGCACTTCAAGCTCTTGCTGGCACTGCTCGTCGCGTACCTGGGTTGGCGAATCATCGCGCCGTTCATCGATTGAGAGGTGAGCCGCGCGAAGTCAGTAGATTGTTGGTGCCGTAGCTACGGGCTGTGGCGCAGCTTGGTTAGCGCGCTTGTCTGGGGGACAAGAGGTCGGGAGTTCAAATCTCCCCAGCCCGACGATGTGCGGACGATTCGTCGCCACGACGGCGCCACAGCAACTCGCGATGCTGTTCGACGCGGTGCTCGGCGACGAGCTCGACGCGGCGCGACCCGACGTGCACGGTCCGCGTGACGCCGTACCCGCGCGCCTGTTCAGCCCGAACTACAACGTGGCGCCGACCACGCAGGTGACCACGCTGGTGATGGAATCCCGCCGCACGCTCCGCCGCGCGCACTGGGGACTCTTGCCTGCGTGGTCGAAGGATCGCTCGCGTGCCTCGAGCATGATCAACGCGCGGCGCGAGACGCTCGCGGAAAAGCCGAGCTTCCGCCCGCTCCTCGCCGCCCACCGATGCGCGTTGCCCGTCGACGGCTACTACGAGTGGCGCACGACGGGTGTCGACCCGAAGGCGAAGTATCCCAAGCAGCCCTACTTCATCCGCTCGCCCGACTCCGCACCGTTCGCGCTCGCGGCACTCTGGACCTTGTGGCGCGACCCCGAGCGCGACGGGGCCGCCGTGCGCAGCTGCGCCATCATCACGACGAGCCCCAACGAGACACTCGGCGCCATACACGATCGCATGCCGTGCGTGCTCGACGGTGCCGACCTCGACGAGTGGCTCAGCGAGGGTGAGGCACCACTGGACCTGTTGCGCGCAGCACCCGAGGAGCGTCTCGTCGCCCACACCGTGAGCACCGACGTGAACAGCGTGCGCAACAAGGGCGCCCAGCTCATCGAGCCGGTACGAACGACGTTGTTCTAGGAGACGACGGCGCCGGCGACGCCGTCGGCGTGCAGCTGTGCCGCGAGCGCGACCGCCGCGCCGGCGAGCGCCTCGGCGGGCACGTTGCGTTGCTGGCGCGCGAAATCAAGGTCCGTCATCGTGTCGGCGGGAATGCAGTGCAGGTGGCAGTGGTTCACCTCGAAACCCGCGATCACGAGACCGACGCGCGAAGTGTGGAAGGCCGCGCGCTGCGCGAGACCCACCTGGCGCGCGACATCGAACAGGTGCGCGCTGAGATCGGCGGGCACGTCGATCCAGTGGTCGTACGGCTCGCGCGGCACGACGAGCGCGTGGCCCGTCGTGATCGGCGCGATGGTCATGAAGACCACACATTGCGCGTCTTTGTAAGCGAAGTGCCCGGGCAGCTCTGAGTTGATGATGCGCTGGAAGAGTGTCGCCACGCCGGCGAGGATAGTAGACGGGCTGCTTGCGGCTACTCGCCAACTAGCGTTTGGCGGCGATGGGCCGCGTCGCGACATGGCCCAACCTGGTCACCCTGGTGCGCCTGGCGTGCCTGCCGGTGTTTTTGTGGCTGATGTTCGAGCGCGCCGATCGCGAGGCTGCGGCGTGGCTGCTCGGGACGCTCGGGGCCACCGACTGGGTGGACGGTTGGCTCGCCCGGCGCCTCGACCAGCGCAGCGACTTCGGCGCCGTGTTCGACCCCGCCGTCGACCGCCTGCTCTTCATCTTCGGTGTCGGTGCCATCGTCGTGGACGGCTCGGTGCCGGGTTGGTTCGGGTGGTCCGTGGTGGCGCGCGAGATCTTCGTCGGGGCGCTGATGCTCGGCGGTGCCGCGCTCGGCATGCCGCGGTTCGCCGTCAACCAGTGGGGCAAGAAATCCACCTTCGCGCTGATGTTCGCCTTCCCGTTGTTGCTCATCGGCGCCAGCGACGCGGGCTGGGCCCTCGGGGCGCGCAACGCCGGTTGGGCAATCGGCGTGCCCGGGCTCGCCCTGTGCCACGCGACGGCGGTGGCGTACGTTCCCCGGGTCGTGCGCGGGGTGCGCGAAGGCCGAACGGCGCGAGCGGCGGGCAACCGAGTCTCAACCTGAGGCTACGGTTGAGGCATGCTCATCCCGCCCGATCTCTCGTACACCGCGCAGCACGAGTGGGTAAGGATCACCGGCTCGGTCGCGCGCATCGGCATCACCGACTACGCGCAGGACGCGCTGGGTGACGTGGTCTATGTCGGTGTTCCGTCGGTCGGGTCGAGCGTCGTGGCCGAGCAGTCGTTCACCGAGGTGGAGAGCACCAAGAGCGTGTCCGACATCTACGCCCCGGTGACCGGCACGGTCACCGCCGTCAACGCGGCGCTCGCCGACCAGCCCGAGCTGTTGAACAAGGATCCGTACGGGGCGGGTTGGATTTGCGAGATCACCATCGCCGGGGCGACGCCGGAACTGCTCGACGCCGCCGCCTATTCGAGCCTCGTCGGCGCCTGAGGCTCGGTCGTGCACTACGTCTTTTGCAACCAGTGCGGGCACCGCAACCCGCCGGCTTCGACGTTCTGTTCGTCGTGCGGCGCGGTGCTCGACAAACCGAGCCTGCGCACGAACGTGCTGCCCAAGACGGATCCGCTGTTGGACGGCATCTACGACGACGACAACGCGGTGGTGCGCGCAGGCGAGGTCGAGCCCGGCGAAGTGATGCTGGTGGTGCGCCAGGGTCCCGAGATCGGCACTCGTTATGCGCTCGTCGGCGAAAAAATGAGCGTCGGACGGGTGCCCGACAACGACATCCAACTCGACGACTTCACCGTGTCGCGCCAGCACGCGGTGCTCGTGCGCGAGAGCAACGACTGGCTGCTGCGCGACCTCGGTTCGCTGAACGGCACGTACGTGAACAACGAGCGGGTGGAGGAGGCCGTTGTGCGCCACGGCGACGCCATCCAGATCGGGCGCTTCCGTCTCGTCGCTTTCTTCGGGTGAAGACGGTGCCCGAGCACT
>Ga0233425_10009733_pt1 | contig 12035 bp, 9 predicted proteins | sample Watercolumn_Towu_2_FD_181712 | JGI IMG/M metagenome (GOLD analysis project Ga0233425, IMG submission 181712) | Freshwater microbial communities from Lake Towuti, South Sulawesi, Indonesia - Watercolumn_Towuti2014_140_MG | ecosystem: Environmental > Aquatic > Freshwater > Lake | place: Indonesia...
AAACATCCTCCCATGGTTAAGATGCTTTGCACTTGTGTTGTTGTTCCTAAGTCTAAGGTCGCATGGTTGGTGATTGTCGTTGTTCCAGTACTACTTCCTAATTGACTATTATTCGTAACGGTAAGATACCCCCCATCAACAAGTGTTCCTCCTGTGTAGCTATTGCTGCTACCACTTAATGTGTTGGTTCCTCCGCTGTTGGTTACTCCTCCGCTTCCAGCAAGGTTCAGGGCGATGATGCTACCGTTTCCTAGTAAGGTAACTCCGCCGCTATTAGTTAAGGTTCCATTTGTCATTGTGGAATTACTTACCGTGACTAATCCCTGTGTTTGCGTTCCTCCGGAAAGACTCAATAAGGCACCGCTCAGCGAAAGTCCGTTGGTGCTTGCTCCAAGACCACTATTTGTTGTTACTGTTATTGTACTATTAGTAAAGGCATTTCCTCCGTGGTAGGTGTTGTTGGTTCCAGAAAGTGTGTTGGTTCCTCCTGTTGCAATAACTCCTGTGCTTCCTTGTATTGAGGCACTCGCTACGTTGTTTGTTCCTCCAGTAAAGTTGACTGTTGTATTTATCAACGTTCCATCTTGGATAATATTCCACTGCCACTGATTGCTACGGTTCCGTTTGTTGCTCCCAGTCCATTGGCATTGGATGAGATTAATTCTCCTCCGGCTATTGTTGTTCCTCCCGTGTAGCTGTTGGACTGGATTAATATATTTGTCCCGCCGGTGTTGGTTACAACCCCAGTTCCAACTAACGAGATTGCTGTTGTATTATTTCCTGAAGTCCCAATAAGTGCTGTATTGGTCATTGCTCCATTTGTAAGCACTCCACCACTCATGGTAACAGTTCCTTGTTGTTGAGCTGTAGTTCCCAAGTCCAAGATTCCTGCTCCGCTGAGTGCTGTTGCATTGGTCACATTTCCTAATGTACCGCTTCCTGATAAAGATAATGTTCCTCCAGTGATCGCTGTTCCTCCCGTATAACTATTGGAACTATAGAGAGTCAAATTACCACCGCTATTAGTGATAGAAGAAGATCCTACTAAGGTAGCATAACTTGCACTTCCAACCCCTGTAAAACAATCAAGAATTGTATTACTCAACGTTCCATTGGTTACGATAGAGGCATTAAGTCTAACTTTATTTTGAACCTGTGTTGTTGCCCCCAAGTCAAGAGTGCTACCCACCATCGTTGTCGTGCTATTTGTTGATCCCAATGTGCCGGCATTAGTTAATTGAAGAGTGCAAGAACCATTTAGATTGGTTATTGTAGTTCCGCCTGTATAGCTGTTGCTTACACTAAGAATAATATTTGCATTAGTTCCTCCGCTAGGTCCAGACTCAGCAACAAATCGGCCACTACCTGTTATTGATGCTCCAATAACAACACCATTATAAGTGTGATCACTGTTGCCTATAGCAGTCAAAGCGCTGGAAATATCTAAACTTCCATTTGTTAAAGTAGCACCTTCGTTGAGGGTGGCAGAAGATTGAGAAACAGTAAATCCTCCCAGATTCAAGCTACACTGATTTCCAACAGTACTTACGGTTAGTGTATTATTGGTATTACCCAAAGCATTCGCATTTGAGAGCGTCAATGCAGAATTACCTGAAAATATCGTTTGTCCAATATAACTATTGGAGCCTGCTAAAGAAAACGTAGAACTTTGGCTATTGTTAGCAATATTAACCGTCACATTAGTTCCATCAATCAACTGATTTGTAAAATTTCCACTCGTGGCATAAAAATTCACCGTATTACTGGTACCATTTCCAAAAGTAATATTTCCTATAATGTTTCCGCTATCGCCAGCACTTGATCCAACATTCAATGTCGCTACCGACCCTGCATTAGATCCCATCGTGATATCACTTGCAGCTAGAGTGGCTCCGCCGCTTAACGTCACCGTTCCATTTCCATTATTTCCAATAATCATGCTACCACTGTTGCTTAACCGAGAACTACCTCCAGCAACTAAGATCGTACCTACTGACGTGTTGCTAGCATCGCCGACAGTTGTTGTCTGACTCAGGACTTGACCGCTATTGGAAATCGTGAGGCTGTTCGCCGCACCTAGCTCGCCAACATCTAAACTTGTTGCATTACTCCATTGAGAAGCTGAGTCGGTAATAAGAACAGAGTTATTAGAAGCTGTTGTGCTAGTTCCTATCACTGCATTCGAACTAACTAGCTGTCCTCCCGTCGATATGGTAATCGTATTTCCTACGGAGGCCACGTCTCCTATAATCACACTTCCTGAGTTGCTCCATAAAGAACCAGCGCCTGTGATCAACGCACTATTATTACTGGCATTATTTTCGCCAACAAGTCCATTGACACCAGAAACTATGCCTCCATTGGAAATAATGAGACTGTTGCTATTGGCAGCGGTGTTGGGAGCATAACCAACCAAAAGATTGGGATTAACATTCACAACGGAAGTAGAGCTAAGAATGTTAAAACTGTTTCCACTTGAATTGGAACCAACATAAACATTCAAGTAACTATTCGTTCCAATATTGGTAATACTTCCAGAAATATTAGTGTCACTCTGCGCTTTTCCATCAACAAGGGCTCCCAAGAAAAAAAAACAAAGCCCCCACTCAACTATTTTTCTCTTTTGAAAAAGAAAATAGTTTCTCTCATTCTTAAATAAAAATTGAAAACGAAGCATCAAAAGAGAGTGAAAATCACTCTCACATTTTTTGCTTTAAGCAGCAAACAAGCGCCCATATTAATTTGGCTTTTTAGCTAGACTGATTTTTGTTTAGGTTAAAATAGCTACGGCATTTTTTTGCCATACTATCCCAGCTATTATTTCTACTCATTTCCCTGTAAAAGGCAAACTTATAAAGTACGACTAGAGCTGAAAAAAGCAACGTTACTCCTTCACCAAGAAAACGCCAATGCTAGCCCGACTTGGCGGATTCGAGGAGCCTGAAAAAATTTTTCTCTGTAGCATGGTTTAGAAAAAATAATTTTTTCAGAGTAAATGGCTTTTAGAGGGCTTGCGGTGCCGACCTTTTAACCTCGATGCCTTAAAATAGTACCTCCGAGCCTTTCAAACCCCTTGAATCCGCCAAGTCGGGCTAAAATATGGGAAAAATTTCACACTCATCCCAGAATCCCCATAAAATCAAGTTCCAGAAGCAATGTCCTTTAGCTCTCAATAGCAACTTCAAATTAGAGCATTTTTAATTTTGGCCGCGATTCGCTTTAAATATTTTTTGACCTCAGATATTCCCTCTTCCAATTCAGCGCAAACGGGAATGATTTTAGCACGCGGTTCTTTCTTTTTAAATTCCGTCAAATACACCGCAGCAGCAGGAAGGTCCATTTTATTGGCAATGATCAACCAAGGAACTTTGAGCAATGAAGGATCGTAAAAACCAAGTTCTTTTTTCAACGTTTTAAAATCGTCATGCGGATTTCTTCCTTCCGATCCTGCCATGTCTAAAACAAAAAAGAGACAACGACAGCGCATAATGTGACGCAAAAATTCATGCCCAAGCCCACGATTTTCACTAGCCCCCTCAATCAATCCAGGAATGTCAGCAACTGTTGTTCGTTCATAATTTCCTAACTCCACAATTCCGATTTTGGGATGTCGTGTTGTAAAAGGATAAGGTGCCACTTTAGGTTGGGCTGCAGACAGCGCGCGCAGCAACGTTGACTTTCCTGCATTGGGATACCCAACGAGACCTGCTAGCGCGATCGTTCGAAGTTCTAATAAAAACCAGGACTCTTCTCCTTGCGTTCCTTCTGTGAAGCGCCTCGGAGCACGATTGCGTGAACTTTTAAAATGAATATTTCCCCGCCCCCCTTTACCACCGGCGCAAATAACCACCTCTTGACCAGGTTCTGATAAGTCGGCAATCAAATCATTAGGATCGGGCGGCGCTAATTTTTTGCGAAACGCTGGCTTTTCTTCTTCGGAAGAAGCAATGTTTTCAACTTCCTCATTTTGATCTCCAGCAGCCAGTGGAATTCCCGGTGCAGGAATGCGATAGACCAATGTTCCAACAGGCACTGGCACGATCACATCTGGCGCAGACTTTCCATGTTTTTGACGACTCGACCCAGAACCTCCATTTTTAGCACGAAGGAGCGGCTTGAAAAATAAAGAAGCCAATTGATCAACATGAATATCGGCTCTCAAAATAACATCACCTCCCTCACCTCCATCGCCACCATCAGGCCCTCCTTTTGGAATAAATTTTTCCCGTCGAAAACTGGCACAACCATCTCCACCATTGCCTGCTTTAGCATGAATACGTACGCGATCGATGAACATCTTTATACTCTCTCATAAGTTGGGCATAAAGTCGCGCTGTTTTCTCTGCAATACTTTTCCAAGAAAAAAATTGTTCGACGCGTGCTCGTCCTGCGTGGCCCATTTGATGTCTTAAAGCGGGATCTGCCATCAACTGACTAATTCGTGCAGCAAGATCTCGTGAAAATTGTTCTGGTTCGAGTGGCTCAAAGGGACTTTGTTGCTGCTGTTCTAAAGGAATTAAAAATCCTGTCACACCATCAACAACAACCTCTCGAATGCCTCCAACGGCACTCGCCACCACAGGAAGACTGCAGGCCATCGCTTCCAAATTAATAATTCCAAAAGGTTCGTAGATGGAAGGACAAATAAACAACGACGCTCCTGAATACAAGGCTCTCATTTCTTCTCGAGGCGACATCCCGCGAATCCAGATAATACCTGGCCTTCGAGACTGAAGTTCTTGAATTGTTTGCTCTATCTCCAATGCTATTTCAGGAGTATCGGGAGCATCAGCACAAAGGACAACTTGAAAATGAGGGTCAAGATGATCGACAGCGCGTAGCAGATGTGCGATTCCTTTTTGCCGCGTAATACGCCCTACAAACAAGATATAAGGCTGATCGAGATTAATTCCATATTTTTTTAAAATAGCAGGATTTTTTTGAGCAACGTATTCTTCCAAATCAATTCCATTATGAATGACGGAAATTTTTTTCTCCGACAGATCAAACAAAGAAAGAAGATCTTTTTTGGTTTCTGCAGAAACGGCAATGATAGCATCGGCCATTTCAAGCGCTGTTTTTTCAACCCAGAGTGAATAATCATAACCACCTCCCAATTGCTCTCGCTTCCAAGGACGGAGCGGCTCCAACGAATGAACGGTGATGACCAAGGGAATTCCATACATCAATTTGGCAAGGATGCCACCCAAGTATGTGTACCATGTATGACAATGCACTAAGTCCACATCAATCCCTGCGCCATTAAAATCGACCCCTCGCCGAGCCGCATCCAGAGCGCTTTTGAGACCAAAAGAACATGTCATCTCAGGAGTGCCAACATCAAAACCACGAATTAACAAATTGTTTTTTTCTTTTTGCTGTGTTCCAAAACAACGAACTTCAACCGACATGAGTTGTGTTAATTCTCGCGTCAAATAATCAACATGAACGCCGGCACCACCATACACATTGGGCGGATATTCTTTAGTCAAGAATAATACTTTCATTCGGCTAGTGCATTGTAAATTCTACTATTGCGGATAAAGAGCTACGTTGCGCCGGTGCTCGCTGCTCGAGTATTTTATATACACTCCGCTGCTGCGCGCCGTCGCGCCTTGCTCTTTATTCGCACTAGCGAATTTCCAAGGCACTAGCTCGTGGTAAAATTTTTTCATAACAACTTATTTAATGCACTAATTCAGGAGGAAGTGTCCATTTCAAAGTCCCAGCACCAAAGAAAAATTTTTCTACTTTTATTGCAGTCAGCGATCCCTTTTTTACTTCAAATGAAGTTGCATTTTTCAACCCAAGCAAGGTTGCAATCAAATAGTTCAAATCAGGATTATGCCCCACAATCATGACACGATCCAACTCAGCATAGGCTTCGAGCTGTTCAAAAGCATCATTGGGATTCATCCCACAAGCCATCCACGGCACTTCGATTAATTTTCCTTTTTTTAAAATAGCTACAAACTCCTCTGCTGTCTGCTTTGCACGAATGACAGGACTCGTCAAAATAATTTCCGGAAAAATTTTATGCTCATAACAAAACCGCCCCATCGCCTGCACCTGCTCATGCCCACGCGCTGTCAGCCGACGCTCACGATCGGAAATAATTTTTGGCTCAGCCTCAGCATGTCGGAGAATGTATAAGAACATAGTTCGTAGTTGGTGGTTCGTAGTTCGTAGTAATTTTTATGAGTGAATCAATATTAAAAACGATACTTTTTTCAATCAGAGACCTTGAACTTCTTTTTAAGTTGGCAGGTAAATTTTTCTACGAACTACCAACTACGAACTACGAACCGCTATCGCTTTGCGATAGCTACATGGACATTCCACCATCGACGGCCAGTACTTGACCTGTAATATAGGAAGCTGCAGGACTGACCAAAAAAGCAATCGTCGTTGCAATGTCTTCTACTTTTCCAAAGCGAGCCAAAGGAATTTGTGCGAGTGCCCCTTTTTGAATCTCTTCATTCAAAACCGCCGTCATATCGGTCTCAATAAATCCTGGAGCAACCACATTAACAGTAATACCGCGACTGGCAATTTCACGAGCTAAACTTTTAGAGAGTCCAATCAAACCAGCTTTGCTGGCAGCATAATTAGTTTGCCCCGCAAGCCCCATAAGACCACTCACGGAAGAGATGTTAATGATGCGACCTGAGCGCGCCTTCATCATAGGACGCAAGACTATTTTTGAAAAATGAAAGGCTCCTTTGAGATTGGTATCAATCACGGCATCCCAGTCTTCAACGGACATGCGCATCATCAGGGTGTCACGCGTAATGCCTGCGTTGTTGATCAAAATATCAACGCGTCCAAAATCAGCGATGATTTGATCACCGACTTTGTGTACCTCCTCATAATTGGCAACATCGACGGTATAAGGCTTCGCAGAGTCTGGATAAACGTCATTCAAAGCAGCTGCTACTTTGGAGGAATTGGCTTCGCTACGACTGACGACGGCAATTTTAGCTCCTTGTCGAGCGAGTTCATGAGCAATGGCTTCACCAATTCCTCGGCCAGCACCGGTTACAATAGCGACTTGATTTTCGAGTGGTTTCATATGGTTGAAGAAAATAGCCACAAAAGAACGCAAAGAACACAAAGAAATCAAAAATTTATCGTTTTCAATTTTTTGCGGTTACTGTTCCTCAACTTTCATCCTTCTCCGTAGCTGCCCACAAGCCGCATCGATGTCGTGACCTTTTTCGCGGCGGATGGTTGCTGGAATTTTTTGCTCTCGAAGTTCATTTAAAAAAGCTTGCTGAGTTTGTGCTGAAGGGCGTTCCCAGGGAAGACCTTCGACTTTGTTGTAAGGAATGAGATTCACTTTTGCTCGTAGACGCCGCGCTTGTTGTGTCAAGAGTCGTGCCTGTTCAAGTTGGTCATTGACTCCCGCAATAAGAATGTATTCAAAGGTAATTAATTGTTTTTTTCGTGAAGCATAATAGGCACAAGCCTCCATCAACTCAGCGACGGGATAACGTTTATTGACTGGCATAATTTGAGAACGGACTTCATCGGTAGCACCGTGCAATGAAATAGCGAGGCGAATTTGTTCAGGTCGTTCTGCAAACTCGCGAATGCGTGGTGCCAAGCCGCTCGTAGAAACTGTAATTTTCCTAGCTCCTAGGCCAATCCCCCATGATGCATTGAGAATGGTAATCGCTTTGTTCAGATTTTCAAAGTTGGCCAGAGGCTCTCCCATGCCCATAAAGACAAGATTGTTGATACGATGCCCCAATTTTTTTTCTACTAACAAAACTTGCGAAATAATTTCTTCCACACGCAAGTTGCGTTTAAACCCGTCCAAACCACTCGCGCAAAATTTACATCCATAAGCACACCCTACTTGCGTCGAAACACAAATCGTACGGCGATCAGATTCTTCTCCATAGAGCGCGGGAGAAGCTGGAATTAAAACGGTCTCGATCAACTCTCCATCGGAAAGTCGCAGCAACAGTTTTTGCGTCGTGTCACGCGCTCCACTGATGGTCACGACTTCGGGAAATGTTATGGGATAAATCAAACTAAGCTCCTGGCGCAACGCCTTCGGAAGTGTCAACATCTCCTCCCACGAGGAAACTCTTTTTTGATAAATCCATTCCATGATTTGCTTGGCACGATAAGTCGGAATACCTCTCTCTTGAAGCACTGATGTCAACTCTTCCAAGGCAAGATTTAAAAGGGAACTGGGGTTATTTTTCATTTGCATTTTATTCGTCAGCTGGTATCGTCTTCTGCTTCCATTGTCGCTTTGAAAGGGCCGCATTGGAACTTTATTTTTCATGACAACAAACACTAACACAACTAACCTCCAACAACTCATTGCTAACTCCGTTAAAAACTATCGCGAAGGAAGCATTGTTAAAGGACACATCCTCGAAAAACGACCAAAAGAATTTTTGATTGATATCGGGTACAAATCAGAAGGAGTCGTCTCTGCTTCTGAATTTGATGAACCAGAAGAGATGCACGTCGGTGACGAAGTAGAAGTTCTCTTGGAACGACTTGAGAATGACCAGGGCATGGTAGTCCTCTCTAAACTCAAAGCAGCTCAGCGCCAAAATTGGGACAAGATTTGCAAGCTTTTTGAAGCTGAAGGAATCATCAAAGGAAAAGTCAAAGCCGTTGTTAAAGGCGGACTTACTGTTAACATCGGTGTTGAAGCCTTCCTTCCTGCATCTCAAGTTGATATTGTGCCACCAAAAGATCTCCAACAATTTGTTGGTAATACTTATGATTTCAAAATCGTTAAACTAAACGAAGATCGCAAGAATGTTGTTCTCAGCCGCCGCGAACTCATTGAAGCAGTACGCAACACTCGCCGCCAAGAATTCTTATCAACTGTTAAAGCAGGTGATGTTGTCGAAGGAACTGTCAAAAACATTACAGACTTCGGTGCTTTTATTGACCTTGATGGTATTGATGGCTTACTTCATATCACTGATATGTCTTGGGCCCGCCTCAACCATCCAAGCGAAATCCTGAAGCCAGGCGATCGGATTACCGTTAAGATTCTTGAAATCAACAAAGAAAAAGAACGCATTTCTTTAGGCCTCAAACAGCTTCAAGATAACCCTTGGGATAAAATCGAAGAACGCTTCCCTGCAGGGCAACGTGTTAAAGGCAAGGTCACAAACCTCATGCCTTATGGTGCTTTCATTGAAATCGAAGAAGGGATTGAAGGACTCATTCATGTCTCCGAACTCTCCTGGACAAAACGTATTGTCCGTCCTTCAGATGTATTGAGCTTGAGTCAAGAAGTTGAGGCTGTCGTCTTAGGCGTCAATAAAGAAGATCAAAAAATCTCCTTGGGCGTACGTCAACTCGAAGCAAACCCATGGGATGAGATTGAACAACGTTTCATGATCGGCAAGCAAGTGAAAGGAAAAGTCCGTAACATGACTGCTTATGGGGCTTTCGTCGAACTTGAAGAAGGAATTGATGGCATGGTCCACGTTTCCGATCTTCGTTGGAATCGCAAGATCAATCACCCAAGTGAAGTTTTGAAAAAAGGTGAGGAGATCGAAGCTGTTGTCATCGACATTGACAAAGCTAACCAACGCATCAGCCTTGGAGTAAAACAACTCGAAGAAGATCCATGGAAAGAAATTGATAGTCGTTACAAAATCGGTGACCTCGTCAAAGGCAAGGTCAGCAAGATTGCTAACTTTGGCGCCTTCGTCGAACTCGATGGCGGCATCGACGGTTTAGTTCACATTTCACAAATTAGCGAGAATCATATTGAAAAAGTCAAAGATGTTCTCAAAGTCGGTGATGAAGTAGAAGCTCGCGTTATCAAAATCGATAAGATCGAACGTCGCTTAGGACTCTCCATCAAAGCAACTAACTACAATGAAGAAGCTTTGAAAAAAGAAACTGAAGCCTTCGATTCTCTTCGCGGAACCGATGATATGGTCAGCTTCGGAGCAGCTCTCCAAGCGGCTGAAGATGAATATCGGCCAGGAGAGAAAGCTACTTCGTAGCAGGTTTGAGTTTGAGTATTTGTAGTTTGAGTCCTCTACGCGCAATAACGCGAAGCCTAGATAACTCAAACTCAAACTACAGTACTCAAACTTTTTTAAAAACTGTTTGAAACACTAACGTAAAACTAATTTTCTACATGCAAATTACCGCCTATCTCAAAACAACCTGTGGTTGGAGCAATGGAGTGCGTGCCGTAATGGCAAAATACTCCCTTCCCTATACGGAAAAAGATATTATCAAGAATCCTGCCTTTCGTTTTGAAATGGAACAAAGAAGCGGTCAGCCTCTTTCTCCCTGCGTAGAAATCAATGGCGTCATGCTTGCTGATATTAGCGGAGAAGAAGTAGAAACCTACTTGTTAACCAACGAACTCGTTCACCCAACAGTTGCTTCCACCGATGTTCCACTCAATGCTCCCTGTTCTAATGAGCAGCATGCAGCGATGATTGCGATGAATCTCTAACTCGGATATTTCACGGTAATCCGTTGCGAAGTATGCGGACTAAGCGCTTACTGATTTTTTAAAGCTTCCTTCATTTTCATTGCCCAGTTTTTCAAATGAACAAACTTGGAATTGTTTGCAGTAAGAAGCAATACGGACTCTATCGCTGAACGCGCTTCAGCATACCTTTTCAAAGCAATGTAACATTCCACAGCATGAGAGAGAGGCAAAGGGTCCTGCCCCTCAATGAGGGAGGCACAAGAGTAGCACAAAATAGCATCTTTATATCGACGCAACATTTGACAGCAAGCCGCACTTCCTATCCATCCTCGTTTATCAAAATGATTATAGAAAGCTATGGCCTCAAAAATCTGTAGCGCCTCTTGATATTTTTTATCCGAGTATAAATTGTAAGCCATCAAATATAAGGCATCCAAATCTTGTTCGCTCACTCCACGTGAAAGATAGAGCGGTATTCCTTTTGTCAGCAAAGGCCTAAAAATTTTTCCGATGTCTCTAGCACTATTCCTTACCTGATTTTGAGAGCTCTTAGTCATCATGGCTTTTTATGGTTTTAAGATCTGACCGGACTAGCTTGCTTTAAATGTTATTGATCAGAGTTTCCATTCCTGAAGCAAGCGCAGTAATGATTTGCCCTGCTAAAGAAACTTGGCTCTGCAACGTTGTCACGGCATTGTTTAAAAAAGTTTGAGCATTAGCAAGATTATTATTCTGGAGAGAAAGTAAATCCTGAACCTGAGTAACTGCGACATCACTACCATAAATAACTGTCCCTCCATAGGTAAAATAAAGATAAGAATTAACAGTCTGCTCGTAGGTATAAGTTGGAAAATTAGTATATTGACTTCCGGTCCATCCATTAGGAGTACTTTCCCAAATCCAAGAAAAATAAGTTACCGTGATAAGACCTGTTCCTGTGTTATCAGCTCCGGCAACACTGTTAAGCGCTGCCGTGAGATTCATGATATTAATTTGATAAGAAAGTGACTGGCTATAATAGCTACTGATCTGTTCATTTTGATAAATAATAACAGAGTTAGTTGTATCTAGCAAAGCGGAGTACACGTTACTTCCAAGCATGTTGACAAAGGTAGAACTTCCTACAAGCGTCAACCCTGGTTGCAAGGTCATTATATTCGAGTTGGCAATAAAAGAGCTGTAGAGTCCAGACCCTAGTATACTACTCGCTAGATCGATAGGAGAACCATATGGAGAAAAGTTGATGAAGGTTTGAATGTCATACCAATAAATTTGTTCGGTATAGAGATTTTCGTAAGTGTTAACAATATTACTAGCGTAGGCCGTGCTTGCATATAAATCTTGAAACTCGGTCCCAAACCTAATGCTAAATACTACAGGATCAAGTTGGTAAGAAGCTGCATAGGTACTATAGAATGTTGAAAACTGACTAAAATAAATAACTTGCGTCGAGTAATTTTCAACAATTTCTACTGTTGCTGACATCGATGGAATAGAGAAGATTGTTGAATGTCCAAAGCCAGTGATATAGCTATTAGTAGCTTGAGAAGTTCCTAATAAATTAGAGTGAAGATAGGTTGTTGGAGCATAGCTA
>Ga0233425_10009734_pt1 | contig 12032 bp, 11 predicted proteins | sample Watercolumn_Towu_2_FD_181712 | JGI IMG/M metagenome (GOLD analysis project Ga0233425, IMG submission 181712) | Freshwater microbial communities from Lake Towuti, South Sulawesi, Indonesia - Watercolumn_Towuti2014_140_MG | ecosystem: Environmental > Aquatic > Freshwater > Lake | place...
AGGGCCTTCATGTTCATAGATTTTGCCAACCATGGCAGTTGTTGAAAAATTTTCAATGGAGAAAAATCGGTTTAACTCTTTGTTTTTAATTATGTTCCATGTTTTTTAGCAACCGTTTTTTCGTCTCCTCATCTGCAAAGCTATTTTTAATAGTGAGGCGGGTGATTTCCTTGAGGTCTTTATCCGAAAGGCCGAAGTGGGTTTTGGCGGTTTCATATTCTTTTGCCATGGTGGTGTTGAAGAAGGGGGGATCGTCGGAATTGAGAGTCACCTTACATCCTGCTTCCCTTAATTTTAAAAACGGATGGGCATTAAAATGAGGGTAAAGGCCGAGAGCAATATTGCTTCCCGGGCACACTTCCAAGGTGATTTCCCGGCGAGCTAACTCTTCCATGAGATAAGGATCTTCAATGGAGCGAACCCCATGACCAATGCGTTGTACTGGTAAATGACGAAGGGCATCCCACACACTTTGAGGACCATCAAATTCCCCTGCATGCACGGTGCAACCAAGGCCTGCCTCTTGGGCAATGGCATAAGCTTTTAAAAAATCTTTCCCTGGGAACCCTGCCTCATCACCTCCGAGCCCAAAGCCCACGATGTAAGGATGGGGATTCGCTTTTGCAAGGCGAGCCACTTGAAGGACTTTATCCAATCCGAAATGACGCACGCCAGTGATGATGAGTCGTCCTTCAATGCCAAATTCTTTTTTTGCATCTTCAATGCCCCGAATGGCGCCTTCTAAATGATCCTCATAAGAAACACCGCACAAGGCTGCATGATCGGGAGAAATCATCATTTCCGTATAGATGACGCCTTGTCGTGCGCTGCGAGCAAGATATTCATAAGTCATGTCGCGATAATCTTGAGTGGTTTTTAATACAGAACTTGCCACATCAAACACATGGAGGAAATTTAAAAAACCTTCCCAAACAAAAGTTTCATTGGGTCCCATAATTTCTTGGGGAATGGATAAACCATTTCTTAGAGCAAGGGTTTGAACTAAAGAAGGTAATAAAGTTCCTTCTAAATGAACGTGAATTTCTGCCTTTGGAATCATGAAAGAACCTTATGAATGAAACCTCAATCCCAGGAGGAACGTCTTCGTCGAAATGCGATTTTAGAAATCACAAGACCAATGAACATGCCTAAGATTAAAATGCCGGCGCCGGAAATAAACCAAGCGCGGTTTTCCCGCTGAATGGCGGTATAACTGAGCATTTCTTGAGGTGAAAGTTTGACAATACTATTGGGCGTGGCTGCATTGGCACTGGCGAGGGCATTCAGTTTTTCCGCCACATCACCGTAATAAGGTTTTTTAGGATCTGTGGTGTTGGTGGAAACTGGGGAAGAGGTGACAATGGCACTTTGTGTTCCTTGATTAGAATTAGAAACCGTTGCTCCCGTGGGATCTGTGGATGCGGTGGTGTCTTGAATGGGAGATGATTCTGGCTGAGAAAGTACGGGCACCGAAGGTGCGGTGCTTGTTAAGGTACTGGCAGGGAGCCAGCCTCGTTTTTTATCGGGAGTGACCACCAAGGCGTAATCAGTGCTTCGATCCACACCGATCACATTTACCTGGCTGTCTTTTACTAACTTCCCACTGGGATCCGCATATTCACTGGGACCTGTACGTAACACAGTATCCTTAGGACCTGCTACATAGCGAGTGTCTGCCATTCCAAAGGTGGCCACCGTGAGAAAAACAAAGAATAAAAGAAATTGTAGTTTTTTCATCTTTTAACTCCACAATGAATGCATTCTAGCGGATATTTTCCATCCTTCCCAGTAGATTCAGGAGCTCCCTCTGCTTTTATTAGGAGTTCCCGCTGGGAACTCCTTCCTGTGATTTAAAACTGCACCCAAGCCAAGCTTGGGCTTGTTCTCAAGGGGGAGAATCCTTTCTCCCCCTTGAGAATCCCCCATCGGTAGGGTGCCAGCGGGAACCGCTGTGCTTTTATTTAAATAGAGGTGGTTCCGAAGCAAGGGTTTTGAAAAAAACTTCTAGAAGTTGGCATACTTTATGGGCGGTTTTTTGCGCGGTTGCTAAGGTTTCTTCATGGGATAAAGAGTTGGGATGGAGTCCAGCCGCTGAATTGGTGATGACACTCAACCCCATGACCTTTAATCCGCAATGATGGGCCACAATGGCTTCAGGGACTGTGGACATCCCCACCGCATCAGCACCTAACAAGTGAAAGGCTTTCACTTCTGCAAGGGTTTCGTAGCAAGGGCCCGTCACTCCAAGATAGACGCCTTCCTCTAAGGGAATTTCTAATTGGTGGGCAGTGGATTTTAATAAATTGGAAAGCTCTGCATCATAAGTATTTTCCATGGGAAGAAACCGTGGTCCTTCTTTATCCTCATTAGGCCCTATTAAAGGATTAGTGCCTTGAAAATTTAAATGATCTCGAATGAGCATGAGTTGTCCTGGCCCCATGGAAGGATTTAAAGATCCTGCTGCATTGGTGAGGAACACACTTTTACAACCTAAATATTTTAAAGTGCGAATAAAGGTTTTCATGTGAAGGTTAGAAAATCCTTCATAAAAATGAATGCGTCCTTGTAAACAAGCAATGGGTAAGCCCCCCAGCTTTCCTAAAATTAATTGGCCAGAATGTCCCTTCACAGAACTTTGAGGGAAATCAGGTAATTCAGAGTAGGGAAAACAAACCGCCTCTTGAATGTGTTCCGCCAAGATTCCGAGCCCTGATCCTAATACCAAACCCATCACCGGGGGGGTACCATGAAATCTTTTTTGAATAAAGGCCGCTACTTTTTCTGCGGGAGACGTTTGTTTCATAAAAATCATTTTAGTGACCTTAAATGTTAAACAAAAAATGTAATAGGTAAAAATATAAAATGGAAAAGAGGGCCGCAGCGGGCAAGGTGATCAACCATGACATAAAAATATTTCGAACCACCAACATGTTTAAAGCGCCAATCCCTCGAGCTAATCCCACACCTAAAACACCGCCCACTAAGGTTTGTGTGGTGGACACAGGGATCCCAGTTCCTGTGGCAATCACCACCGTAAAAGCAGCGGCTAGGGTGGCAGCAAAAGCACGACTGGGTGTGAGAGAAGTAATTCCCTTGCCCACCGTGGCCATCACATTACGGCCATACATGAGTAAGCCAGTCACCACACCGGTGCACACCATAAAAGGGATCCATAGAGGGGGTGCTTGATTAAACACTAATCCATGATTTTTTACTAAAGCAACCACGGCAGCGATGGGTCCCACCGCAATGGCCACATCATTAGAACCATGGGCAAACACCATGGCGCACGCGGTAAAAAACATGAGAATGCTGAATATTCTTTCCACTTCTGCAAATTCATTATGTCGGCTTCCATAGGGATTTTGAGTGATGCGATTAATGAGCATGGAGCCAGTGAATGCCACGAGTAAGCCAATGCCTAAGGTGAAGAAGGTTCCATCGATCCAAGTGATGTGAAATCCAAGGTGCGACAACCCTCGTAAAATACTGGCGGTGGACATGGCCACTCCAATTAAAAACAATAAGAAAGGGGCATATCGTTTTGCATGATAGAAAGGTCCAAGGCGCGTTAAGATGAGCATTTGCAATAAAGTAAATAAGAGAAATGCTAAAATGCCCGATAAAATGGGAGAAGTGATCCAAGTGGCAGCGATCCATAATACAGTTTGCCAATGCACTGCATCCAGGCCCAATACAATGCTACCAAATCCCACAATGGCGCCAATGATGGTGTGAGTAATGGAAACCGGCAATCCCAAAACGCTGGCTAATAACATCCAACTGGTGCCCGCCAGTAATACGGCTAACATGCCATCCACCAGCAAGTTAGGTTGCAAGGTGAAATGAGACATATTAATAATGCCATTTCTCACCGTATCAGAAACTTGCATCCCTCCAATAAAAGCACCTGCAAATTCAAAAATAATAGCAATCAAAATCGCTTGTCGAACGGTAATGGCTTTTGAACCCATGGTGGTACTCATAATGTTTGCTAAATCATTAGCGCCCACGCCCCATGCCATAAGAAAGCCAAAGCAACAGGCTAGTAAAATAGAAAGAAGGCCCATATCCATGTTAATTTATCTCGCTAATAATACATGTAATCGATTTCCCACTTGCTCCGCACGATCAGCAATTTTACTGGTGAGGGTAATGATTTCATAAAGGAACATCACATCAATGGGGGGAAGGGTTGTTTCAATGCGGAATAATTCAGCGCGAACACGTATTTGTGATTCATCAGTTTCATGTTCAGCGGCTCCAATATCAGCAATCATGTTTTCTGCAATATTGATCTCATTTCCTCGGAAGCCAGTTTCTAATAATTCATCCAATTCATCAATGGCTTTTTGTGCGAGCCCCACGGTTTTTACAGAACCTTTTAACAAATCTAAATAACTGGCAGTGATGGCTTCAGGAATATGCATTTTGCGCCCAATGATAATTCCTGCAATGTCTTTCGCCGTATTTGCAATGCGATCTTGAACGGAAAGAATTTGTAGCAAATCATCCCTTTCTACAGGAAGGAATAATCCCTTATGTAAATAGCCTCGTAAATCGTGTTTAATGGCATCTGCTTCATGCTCTCGCGTAACGATTTGTTCTCGAATGGCTTCTGCCTCATTCCAACGATGCTCAAACACTGCTGCAAAAAAATCAAATAAGAGGTGAGTGCATTCGTAAGCTTTTGCAATGTGTTCTTGCAAAGGTTTAATGGGAGAGCGACTAAAAACATTATAAAGTTGTCCAGGTGACATGATGACCATCCTAATAAGTGCATCTTAAAATATGGCCAGTATAACGGATACCATTAAGGCATTCCAGCGGGAACATGGGAACTCATTCTAAGGGCTTCAAGGGAGAAATCCCCAAAGAGGTTATTAAGGAGCCGGCAAACTTAGAGCTCACACCAGAGGAAAATTTAGCCAATAGGCTTTCCTCCTCCGTGTAATCCACGATATTTTTTGTATGAAGACGAAGCCGAGCCACTTCATCACTGCTACTGAGCCCATCCGCTAAGCCAATGTTCACTGCTTCTTGGCCTGTCCATACTAAACCGGAAAATAAAGAAGGGGTTTGAAGTTTTAAACGAGAACCCCGTCCTTTCTTTACGCTTTCAATGAATTGTTCATGGATGGTATTTAACATGGTTTGAGCATAATGAATATCTTCTGTTTTTAAAGGGGAGAAGGGATCTAAAAAGCCTTTTTCAGAACCTGCCGTCAATAAGCGTCGAGAAATACCTAGTTTTTTTAAAGTGTCCACAAATCCGAAACCATTCATTAACACACCAATGGATCCCACCATGCTGGCTTTATCCACATAAATTTCATCGGCTCCCGCCGCAACATAATAAGCCCCCGATGCGCAGAGATCGGAGCAAACCGCATATACTTTTTTCTGAGGATTTTTTTGTCGTAAGCGTAATAAAGTATCGTACACTTGCCCTGCTTGAACGGGGGTGCCTCCGGGACTATTAATATCAAGAATGACTCCCTTCACTTCTGCGTTAGAAAATGCTTTTTCCAATGCCTTATTAATATATTCTGCGCTATTCGCTGTCATGGGCATGATAGAACCATGGATCTTAATCAAAGCGACATGGGGATTATTTCGTTTGTAATAATCATTGGAATGGGATGTGAACACCATGAGAAAAAAGAAAATGATGAGAATGAGCCAAGTGAAACGAAAAAAGATTCTCCAGCGCCGACCGCGACGTTGTTCTTTTAATCCCTCCATTAAAACATCTTGAAGGGCTTTTTGTTGCCATTGAGGAGATTCATTGTTATTAGAAGGAGAGTTCATGAAGTACGTCCTTTTGTGGAAGTTGTAATTTCTTGTACGGAATTCACAATGAGCATGGCAAGTTCTAAGGCTTGCTCATAGTTCAAGCGGGGATCTACACTGCTTTTATATCCGTGGGCTAAATCCGCTTCGCTCACACCCATAGCACCGCCAATACATTCCGTAATGTCGTCTCCCGTCATTTCGAAATGGACGCCACCTAAAATACTTTGGTGGGCGTGATGAAGGGTAAAAGCTTGGTGTAATTCTGACAAAATATCTTGGAAGTAACGAGTCTTGTAACCAGAAGCGGTATTTTTTGTATTGCCATGCATGGGATCACAAGACCATAACACGGTGAGATGATTTTTTTGCACCATTTCAATGAAGGCTGGCAATTGAGTTTCAATGTGTTCATGACCAAAGCGGTGAATGAGAACAATTTTCCCTGGTTCATTGTGGGGATTGAGATGACGAATGATGGGAAGCAATTCTTTCGGTGTTAACGCGGGACCTATTTTGATTCCCACAGGATTTCCAATGCCCCTCATATATTCCACGTGGCCTTCTTTTAAATGAGTGGTTCGCATTCCAACCCAAGGTAAGTGAGTGGATAAGTTGTACCATGTGTTTTCTTTTTCAAAAAAACGAGTGAGGGCTGCTTCATAGGGAAGTAATAAAGCTTCATGACTTGCAAAAAAATCCACTTGTTGCAAATTCACTGCATTGATACCGGGAATTGTCTTTACGTAATCTACCGCATCTCCAATGGTTTTAGAAAGATTTAAGTAATAATCTGCCATGGGAGATTCCACCACAAAATCAAGACGCCAATTTTCTGGATATTGTAAGTCAGCGAATCCTCCATCAATGAGGGCACGTAAATAATTTAAAGTGAGTGCTGAATGATAATATCCTTGAATCATGCGTTGGGGATCGGGGGTGCGGGCTTCTAAATTAAAATCGGGAGCATTGATAATATCTCCGCGATAACTAGGCAGTGTGATATTTCCCTGGGTTTCTGTAGCAGAAGAGCGTGGTTTTGCATATTGCCCTCCAATGCGTCCCACACGTATTACTGGTTTTCGTAATCCATACGTTAAGATCAAACTCATTTGTAATAAAATTTTTAATTTATTCGTAATGGAGTCTACGCGACATTCTTTAAAACTTTCTGCGCAATCACCGCCTTGCAATAAAAACGCACGACCTTGTTGAGCTTCCGCAATATTATTTTTTAATCGTTTGATTTCATATTCAGACACCAGAGGAGGTGCATTTTTTAAAAAATCAGTGGCTGCAGAGAGTTTCTCTTGAGAAGGATACTCAGGTTGTTGTTGCGTGACTTTTTGTTGCCACGAAAAAGGATGCCAAGTTGTCATGAGTATGCCCAAAAAAAAAGATGATTTAGTGAAGTGCCAGTATAGTGAACAAATTCTTTAAAGACTAGAGGGCAGATAAAAAAATAAGAAAAAATAATGATGAGAATGTGAAATCTTTCTTTCTAGGAGATAAAAGACCGTGATAAACTTCTTAGGTTCGAAATATCGGACATTTTTTGGTTACAACCTATCAGTCTCGACTGAAAGAAGGGAATATTAAGGAGAAAGGAAATGTCAAAGGGGCAAACGTTACAAGACCCTTTTCTAAATGCGTTACGCAAAGAGAAGATGCCTGTTGCCATCTATTTGGTAAACGGGATCAAGCTTCAAGGACAAATTGATTCTTTCGATCAGTTTGTTGTGCTACTCAAAAACTCCGTTAATCAACTTGTTTATAAACATGCGATTTCCACCATTGTGCCTTCCCGAAGTGTGAAGCTTCCGGCAAGTTTAACAATGATGGAGGAAGAGGCGCTGGTTGAAGAAGCTTAAATCTTCTGATGTTTTGAAGAGAGAAAACATTCCATGTTTTCTCTCTTTTTATTTTGTAAGGAGCTATTGTTGTTTGAGCGACCGAGTGGTGGTGAAGAAGCCGTATTAGTTCATGTGGTGCTTTCTGCATCCCATTGGCAATCACAAGAAGCCTTAGAAGAATTCAAGCAACTGGCTCTTTCTGCAGGCGCTATTCCCATTGAAATTTTAATGGCGCCCTGTAGAACCCCCCATGCTAAATATTTTTTAGGAACTGGGAAAGCTCAAGAAATCCAAGAAGTGATCCGAGAGAAAAAAGCAGAACTTGTGATTTTTAATTGTGAATTATCCCCTGCTCAAGAACGTAATTTAGAAATTTTATTTCAATGTCGTGTGGTGGATCGCATCGGATTAATTTTAGATATTTTTGCCCAGCGTGCTAGAACCTTTGAGGGGCAATTACAAGTGGAGCTTGCTCAATTGCAACATGCCTCCACTCGTTTAGTGCGAGGATGGACTCACTTAGAACGGCAAAAGGGAGGCATTGGATTACGAGGCCCTGGGGAAACCCAGTTGGAAAGTGATCGCCGTATCATTGCCACGAAAATCAAACAAATAAAAAAACGTTTGGAAAAGGTTCAATCCCAACGACATCAAAATCGAAAATCCAGAGAGCGAGCGAAAATTCCTAACATTTCTCTAGTGGGTTATACCAATGCAGGAAAATCAACCCTCTTTAATCAATTAACACAAAGCCATGTGTATGTGGCAGATCAACTCTTCGCAACCTTAGATCCCACGGCACGAAGAGTGAATATTCAAGGATTAGGATCCGCGGTGCTAACAGATACAGTGGGCTTTATTCGTCATTTACCCCACGAATTAATTGATGCTTTTCGCGCAACCCTTGAGGAAACCGCTCAAGCGGATTTGTTGCTTCACGTGGTGGATGCTCAGGATGAGAGACGATTACAGCACATTGAGCAAGTGACTTGGGTGTTATCTCAAATTGGAGCAGATACCATTCCTCAATTGTTGGTATATAACAAAATGGATTTAACACCGGGATTTTATCCTCACATTGAGCGAGATGATAAACAGCGAATTCGCCGAGTGTGTGTTTCTGCAAAAACAGGGGAAGGGATGGAAGAATTACATCATGCCATGGCGGAAATCTTACAAGGAGAATTGCATTATCAAACCTTATGTTTATCCAGTAAAGATTCAAAATTACGAGCTACTCTCTATGAGTTAGGGGCTGTGATTTCTGAAGAAGTGGATGAAGAAGGACAGTTTTTTTTAACGGTGTGTTTACCTCACCATGAATATGAACGACTTCATCTCCAAGGATGGTTACCCGATTTTCTAGAATAAGCTAAAGTGGTTTTACCTTTGGCGTTGTCTCACCACTTCGAAAAGAGCGACTCCTGTGGCTACGGACACATTGAGGCTACTCACTGTGCCCGCCATGGGTAGGGAAATGAGTTCATCGCATTTTGTTTTTGTGAGATTTCGTAAGCCTTTTCCCTCTGCACCTAATACTAAGGCAATGGGACCTGTGAAATTCATTTGATATAAAGAAGAAGAGGCTTCCTCCGTCATGCCATAAATCCAAATTCCTTCTTCTTTTAGTAATTCTAAGGTGCGCGCTAAATTAGTGACTTGAAAAAAAGGAATGGTTTCTGCAGCCCCTGAAGCCACTTTGCTGACAATGGGGGTGATGGAAGTTGCATTGTCTTTCGGTGCAATGATGGCATCAACACCTGCTGCATCGGCGCTTCGGAAACAGGCGCCTAAGTTGTGAGGATCTTGAATGCCGTCTAACACCAGCAGAAGGGCTGGTTTTTTAAGGCCCTTTAAAAAATCTTTTAAGTGGGGAGAGGGGGACGCAGTGGAATCCACTTCTAATAAAACACCTTGATGATTTTCTTGCTGTGCCATGTGGTTTAAGGTTTCTCGAGATACGGTGCGGATGGGGAGACGGATTTCCTGGGCAAGGGTTAAAATGCTTTTTAAGGCTTTATCTTCTCGTCCTTCTAACACATATAAAGTCTTTGCGGTGTGGGGTTGTTTGATTAAACGTGCTTTGACGCTATGAATTCCAAATAAATAAGGCAGGCTCATTTCTTTCTTCTTCTACCTGGTTTGGGGGTTTCCACCAATTCAAAATCAATTTTTCTTTCTTCTAATTGAACTCGGAGTAAACGTACTTTCAGAGGATCTCCTAATTGATAGCGAACTCCAGAACGTTCCCCCACTAATTGATGACGTAGGGGGTCGAATTGATAGTAATCGTTCACTAAAGAGGTGACATGCACCAGACCTTCCACATAAACATCCTTTAATCCTACAAAAATACCGAAACTGGTGACTCCGGTGATGAATCCGTCAAAGGTTGTTCCTAATTGATCTTGCATATATTCACACTTCAGCCAATCCACCACATCTCGTGTGGCATCATCGGCGCGACGTTCTGTCATGGAGCAATGAGCGGAATGTTGGGCAATGACTTCATGGCTATAGGGAAACGTTTTTGGCTTGTTTCCCGTGACAAGGTGTTTAATGGCGCGATGCACTAATAAATCGGGGTATCGTCGAATGGGTGATGTAAAGTGTGTGTAAGCTTCATAAGCAAGACCAAAATGTCCTTCATTGTCAGGATCGTATACGGCTTGGCTTAAGGAGCGAAGTAAAATAGTTTGCAGCATGGATTGATCCGGTCGAGTGGCTATTTCTTCGATGAGTTTAGCGTAATCCTTGGGTTTTGGATTAGGGCCGCCACTCAATTGAAGTCCCAATTCTCCTAAAAATTGTCGCAAATCTTTTAACTTATCAGGATCGGGGCCGCGATGAATTCGGAAGAGGGAAGCAATTTTATGTTCCAATAAAAATTGAGCAGCGCACACATTGGCAACCAGCATGCATTCTTCAATGAGTCGATGGGCTTCGTTTCGTTGGGTGGGAATGATTTTTTCAATTTTTCCTTTTTTATTAAAAAGAATTTTTGTTTCAGGAATTTCAAAATCCAGAGCGCCTCGATGTTTTCGTCGCTGATGGAGCATTTGATATAAAGCGTATAAATCTTTTAAATGGGGGTAGAGTTTTTTATTTTTTTCAATGAGGGTTTCATCTCCCTCTGTGAGCATGGCAGCCACTTGGCCGTAAGTGAAACGAGCTTTTGATTGAATCACCCCTTCATAAAATTGGTAGTGTTTCACATTACCTCGAGAGCCCACTTCAATTTCACACACTAGGCAGAGTCGTTCCACTTTTGGGTTTAAAGAACATAAACCATTGGAGAGGACCTCAGGTAACATGGGGATCACTCGCTGGGGAAAATAAACAGAGTTTCCTCGATGGGCGGCTTCTTGATCCAAGGCACTATTTTCTTTTACATAATGAGCCACATCCGCAATGGCTACGAATAAGCGCCAACCTTCTTTTGTTTTTTCACAATAAACCGCGTCATCGAAGTCTTTTGCATCGGGACCGTCAATGGTGACAAAGGCAAAGGAACGTAAGTCGTGACGTTTTTTCTTTCCTTGAGGGGGAACGCGAGTGGGGATCTCCGCTGCTTCTTTTTCCACGGTCTCGGGCCATTCATAGGGAATACCATGGGTTCGAATGGCAATGTCGGTTTCCATGCCGGGATCCATGTGTTGTCCCAATACTTCTGTCACGGTTCCAATGGGGCAGGAGCGCCCCGTGGGCTGACATACAATTTGGACGTGAACGATTTGCCCTTCTTTGAGAGGGAGGGCGCCATCGGCGGGCAGAATAAGAATGTCTTGAGAAATGTATTTGCTTTCCGGGGCCACAAAAGTGACGTTTTCATGACGGATCACTCGGCCCACTAAAGAATTCGTATTTCTTTCTAAAACATCCACGATGGTGCCTTCATAACGGCCTCGTTTGTCTTTTCCATCAATCCGAACCAGGGCCTTATCTCCGTGGAAAACTTTTTGCATTTGATGGGCGGTTAAGAAAATATCATTTCCTCCCTCATCGGGGATTAAAAAACCAAAACCTTCTCGATGGGCCACAATTCGCCCCGGGATTAAATTCATTTTGTGGGATAAGCCATAATGTTTGCGGCGACTTAAGAGTAGTTGCCCATCTCGACACATGGCCCGAAGGCGTCGAGTGAGGGCTTCCACTTGATCAGGAGAAGAAATGGACAATAATTTTGCAATTTCTTCAAAAGTGAGAGTTTTTTTGGAACGTTTTAAAAGATCCATGATGTATTCACGGCTGGGAATGGGATTTGTATATTTTTCGGCCTCCCGCTTCGCGTGGGGATCTATATTATTTTTCTTTTTACTCACATCGAGTGTCCTATTTTTCCTTTGCTATACTTGCCTTCGAGTGGCTTTTGTTCATGACTTTTAA